>Ga0351855_1001_pt1 | contig 130220 bp, 105 predicted proteins | sample BONcelFGM3001C11_FD_206794 | JGI IMG/M metagenome (GOLD analysis project Ga0351855, IMG submission 206794) | Enriched cells from coal bed in the Powder River Basin, Montana, United States - BONCAT cells FGM rep2 HSBNCT.FGM.300.1.C11 ...
TGGACAGGCCCTGTTTGTTGCAGCACTTAGGGACTGCCCAGATGGGTGCCACCAGAACATATTTCATGTCAATGCCAAAAGATGCCTGAGCGCCAATGGTCGCCATGACCGTACAGCCCAGTTCGGCAGCTTTTTCATGGCTCATGACGACAACAGCAGATGCCCCGTCGCTGATAATGGATGCATTTCCGGCAGTTCCCACACCACCGGGTTTGAAAGCCGGTTTCATTTTTGCCAGAATGTCATAGGGAGTTTCCTGACAGCACTCATCCTGGTCAAACTGTTTGGGGGCGCCTTTTCTCTGCGGAATTTCAACGGGCACGATTTCTTTTTTAAATCTTCCGGTTGTGATGGATTCCATGGCCCGTCTGTATGATTCGGCTGCATACCGGTCCTGGTCTTCCCGGGTTATCCCGTATTTTTCCGAGCACAACTCATTGGACATGCCCATATGAAAATCATTCACGATATCCCACAAGCCGTCATGAACCATATGATCCTCCAGTTTTCCGGGCCCCATCCGATATCCGAACCTGGCTTTTTCCAGATAATAGGGCGCAAGGCTCATACATTCCATACCGCCGGCTACCACCACCTCCGCGTCTCCGGTCTGAATGGCCTGGGCTGCCAGCATGACCGCTTTCAACGATGACCCGCAAACCTTGTTGATTGTGATACATTCCGCTTCCCAGGGCATTCCGGCCTGTACCGCCGCCTGCTTGGCCGGATTCTGTCCATAACCGCAGGGCAGAACCTGGCCCATGATCACTTCATTAACCACTGATTTTTCGATCCCGGCCCGTTTCACCGCTTCTTCGATGACGATGGCGCCCAGTTTTGTCGCACCGGTTCCGGCCAAAGTTCCGTTAAAGCTTCCCAGCGGCGTTCTGACCGCACTGACGATGACTGCTTCTTTCATGTTTGATCTCCTCAATATTTAGGTTGAAAGGCTGAAGACAGCCTCCATCCCTTCAGTCTTTTCACTTCAGCCTTCAGCCTCATTTCTACATATTTCGCCGATATCTCCCGCCCACATCATACAGGGCCTGCGTAATCTGACCCAGCGAACACACACGAACCGTGTTCATCAGTTCGGCAAAAATATTGTCCCCGGCCTTAGCAGCCTTTTGCAACCGTTTCAGCGCTTCCGGGGATTCGGTTTCATGCTGTTTTTTGAATTCGGCCAGGCGGTTGAGCTGGGATTCTTTTTCATCTTCGGTTGCACGAGCCAGTTCCACATCATCGTTCAACTCTTCTGCTCCGGCATGGGGATCGCGGAAGGTGTTGACCCCGACAATGGGATATTCACCCGTGTGTTTCAACAGTTCATAATAAATGGACTCTTCCTGAATCTTGCTTCTCTGATATCCGGTTTCCATGGCGCCCAGCACACCGCCGCGCGCCGTGATCCGGTCAAATTCCATTAGAACCGCCTCTTCAACCAACCGGGTCAGTTCCTCGACCACAAAACTGCCCTGATTCATGTTTTCATTCTTGGCCAGTCCCCATTCCCGGTTGATGATCAATTGAATCGCAAGCGCCCGGCGTACGGATTCGGTGCTGGGCGTTGTGATGGCCTCGTCAAACGCATTGGTGTGAAGGCTGTTGCAGTTGTCATAAATGGCGCAGAGGGCCTGAAGTGTGGTGCGGATGTCGTTGAACTGAATATCCTGACTGTGCAGGGACCGGCCCGATGTCTGAATATGATATTTCAGCATCTGGGACCGCTCCGATCCCCTGTATTTTTCTTTCATGGCAATGGCCCAGATACGCCGGGCTACCCTTCCGATCACGGTGTATTCGGGATCCATGCCATTGGAAAAGAAAAAGGACAGATTCGGGGCAAAGCTGTCCAGCGGCATGTTCCGGGACAGATAATATTCCACATAGGTAAATCCGTTTGAAAGGGTCAGGGCCAACTGGGTGATCGGATTGGCCCCGGCTTCGGCGATATGATAGCCCGATATCGAAACCGAATAAAAATTGCGAACATTGTTGTCAATAAAAAACTGCTGAATATCCCCCATCATCTTCAGGGCGAATTCAATGGAAAAGATGCAGGTGTTCTGCCCCTGATCTTCCTTCAGAATATCGGCCTGAACCGTTCCACGAACGTTTGACAATACCAGGCGTCGAATTTTTTCCGCTTCTTCGGCTGATGGTTCACGGGAATGCTTCTCGCGGAAAACATCCAGTTGCTGATCGATGGCCGTATTCATGAACATGGCCAGCATCATGGGAGCTGGCCCGTTGATGGTCATGGACACGGATGTGTTTGGTGCGCACAGATCGAACCCGCCATAAAGAACTTTGACATCCTCCAGCGTACAGATGCTGACACCTGATGTGCCAATTTTGCCATAGATATCCGGCCGGATATCCGGATCAAAGCCATACAGGGTAACGGAATCAAACGCGGTTGAGAGCCGTTTGGCCTCATAGTCCCGGGACAATAATCTGAAACGGCGATTGGTTCTGGCCGGATCACCCTCACCGGCAAACATTCGGGTCGGGTCTTCACCGACCCGTTTCAGGGGAAACACGCCGGCGGTAAAGGGAAATTTCCCGGGAACATTTTCTTCCCGCATGAAGCGATAAATTTCTCCCGGGTCTTTAAATCCCGGAATGGCAATTTTGGGGATACGCTGATGGGAAAGGGATTCCGAATATAGCGGCAGTTTGATATCCCGGCCTCTGACCCGATAAACCAGCTCATCCTGTGTATAGTCTTTTTTAATCTGTTCCCATTCCTGAAGCAGTGCCGCACTTTCCGGTTCAACCTGTTTGCGGGATTTATCGACTTCGGTTTTCATGATGGATATCAGATCATTCAGATCATCCGGCAGTTGGCTGCTGATGGTTTGAATGGCCTGCTCCAGATGCCACACGGTGCGGATGGCCTCAGCCTGCAGCCCGGTTTTTTGATGGTAGGCGCGCACGGTATCGGAAATTTCAGCCAGATACCGGGTTTTTTCAGGGGGAATGATGATGGTTTTGGATGAGGAAACCTTGCCGGCCGGCCGGGGAAGCGTAGCTGAAAACCGGATACCGCATTTTTCATCGATTGCATCGAGGATGGTATGATACAGGGCCGTGATACCGTCATCGTTGAAGCGGGAGGCGATGGTGCCGAAAACCGGAAGGTCTTCGGTATTCTGATCCCAGGATTTCCGGTTCCGCTGAACCTGCTTGCGTACATCCCGGACCGCGTCCTCCCCGCCCCGTTTTTCATATTTGTTGATGACAACAATATCTGCAAAATCCAGCATGTCAATTTTTTCAAGCTGGGATGCTGCACCGAATTCACTGGTCATCACATAAATGGCCAGATCGGTCAGATCCACAATATGGGAGTCACCCTGACCGATGCCGGCGGTTTCCGAGATGATCAGATCATAGCCCGCTGCTTTCAAGACATGAATGACTTCAGGCAGGGAATCCGGAATTTCGGTATGGGACCGCCGGGTGGCCAGAGAGCGGAAATAAACTTTCGGGCTGCCAATGGCGTTCATGCGAATGCGGTCTCCCAACAGCGCGCCGCCGGTTTTTCTCCGGGATGGATCGCAACTGACAATCGCCACATGAATATCCGGAAGATCATGTAGAATTCGAAGAATCAGCTCATCAGTCAAAGAGGATTTCCCGGCGCCGCCGGTTCCGGTGATACCGATTACCGGGATTTTTTTACCGGCAGCTTTATCGCTTAACTGCTGCATGATCCGTTCCAGCCGACCGTCATTGACGGTTTTGGCCTCCTCGACCGTGGAAATGGCATTGGCCACCCGATTTTTATTCAGGGGTGTCAGATCGGTCAGGTCGAGGCTGCCTTCTGAACCGGTTGAAAAATCAATTGAGCTGACCAGATGGTTAATGATGCCCTGAAGTCCCAGCCGTGCCCCATCCTCGGGTGAATAGATTTTGGCGATGCCATATGCTTCCAGTTCCCGAATTTCATCCGGAACAATCACGCCGCCTCCGCCACCAAAGATTTTGATGTGGGGTGCATTCCGCTCTCTTAAAAGATCGGCCATATACTTGAAAAATTCGACATGGCCACCTTGATAACTGGATATGGCGATACCCTGCGCGTCTTCTTCGATGGCCGCATCTACAATTTCCTGAACCGACCGGTTATGACCCAGGTGAATCACTTCGACACCGGTATCCTGAAGAATTCGCCGCATGATATTGATCGAGGCGTCATGACCGTCAAAGAGGGATGTGGCCGTGACGACCCGGATATGGTGGTTGGGCTTGTATGGCTGAGGTTCGATACTCACGTGTCCTCCTTTAATAATTTCCTCGACTGCCCGAGGTCAGTCCCAGTAACAGACTGGTCTGTATGTCGATATAATCCTCAATGCTGTAGTGGCGGGCCAGAAACCACCTGCGAAACGTCCACATGTGCCCCAGCACGGCAATATTGTGAGCAGCCAGTTCAATGGTTTTGTCTGACATTTCCGGCAGGTCTCCTGATGCAATCAGGCGGGCCAGAATATCCACAAAAAGACCGGTGATGCGAACCTCATTTTCCAGCACTTTTTGTCGCCACTGGGACGGAAGGGATTGGGTTTCCTGATAAATCAGAAGAATATGATCACTCATGCGGTGGCAGACCAGAAAATATTCCCGAATCGCCTCGGCCAAGGCGTTTCTGGCTTCTTTCGCCCGTTTGAGTGCTTCGGTTACACTTCGTATCATTTCATCATGAATTGCGTCACAAACCAGATACAGGATATCCTCTTTGGACTTGACATACTCATACAGGGAGCCTATGGAGAAACCCGCTGCACTGGCAATCTGGCGGGTGGTGGTTTTATGAAATCCCTTTTCGATAAACAATTCCACCGCCGCATCAACAATCTGACGTCTCCTCCGTTCGACAAGGTCCAGGTTCTTGACCAGCGTCGGAACTTCTTTGACATGACGGTGTTTGGTGTTCATAATTACCTGTGAATCAGTGAAGTTATAAATGTGTGGCGTCAGAGTGACTGAAGTTTTCTGAACGAGCGCTCAGTCATATCACCCTAACATGTGAAAAATTCTTTTGTCAAGTATTTTACCGTGAAAATAGATACAGTATTGAGAAATGAGTATTGCGTATTGAGAAACAGCCATGCCGCCAGGCCGTCCGACGGCTGCGCTGCCTGAATGCTGTTTGGGCCGTTGGCGACATAGAGACAAGGCATGCCTTGCGCCTCTACAATCCCAATCCCGTCACAACCATATGATGGCACCTGGAAAGCCGATATGAACATCCCTGAAATTGTGGCTATTTTAAAGCGTACCGATCCGTTTGAGATACTGGAAAAAACCGTATTGAACCGAATCGCCCAAAAAATTCAAATCAAATCCTACAGTCCAGGGAACTATGTGTTCCGGCAGGGCGATCCAAGCCTGGACAGTCTTTTTATCATCGCTTCCGGACTGGTCGAAATTACAGTTACAAACGATCGGGGGGTTGAAACCGTCGCAGCGATGAGAAAACCCCATGATTTTTTTGGCGAAACAGTGGTGCTGTCCCAGCAGCGCTACCCGGGGTCTGCCCGTGTCAAGGAGTCGCTGACATGTCTCCTGCTTGACAGAAGATCCTTCGAGACACTGATTTATCAGCATACGGACTTATCCAGCTTTTTCAATGCAATTCTCGCCGAACGGATGCGCCTGCTATACGAAGGCATTGTTGCGGAACATTCCTATGAATCTTTCAGTTGTGCCGAATCACCGCTTTTCAGAAAACGGATCAGCGAGATCATGTCGTTTCCGGTAATTTCATGCAACCTGAATGATTCGATCACCCATGCCGCACAGGTTATGACTGAAAAAGACATCAGCGCGCTGGTCGTTCTGGATCACAATCGGCAGATCCGTGGCCTTCTGACGGAGAAAAATCTCGTTCGACATCTGATCGCGGACATCCGTTTCGATATTTCAACCTGCCGGGTTGAGCAGATTGTCAACAGCAATATAACGGCAATCGGTTCGGATGCGTTTATTGGTCAGGCACTGGTATCGATGATTCGGAATAAAACCAAACACCTTGTCGTGCTCGAAAGGGGCGATCTGCTAGGCATCGTCACCATGGTTGACCTGATTAAATCCCGCAGTACCGGTCAGTTGCTTTTGTCCCATAACATTGAAAATCAGCAGACCATCCAGGGATTGTCTCTGATTGGGCGGGAGGTGGACAACATTCTGCATACGCTGACCGCGGAGCGCGCCAGCGTGTCTGAAATTCTGGATGTCATGTCAGAACTTCATGAACGGATGACGCAACGGATTATCGAACTGTCTGAAGAGCAAATGCGCCGGGAAGGATGGGGCGGACCGCCGGTTGACTACTGCTGGATCAACATGGGAAGTGCTGCCCGTTATGAACAGACGCTTCGAACCGATCAGGATAATGCGATCATTTATGCGGATCCATCTCTGGAAGATGCGCAGCATGTGGTGAAATATTTTGCCAGGCTTTCGGAATTGATTGTGGAAAACTTGAGCGAATGCGGCTTTTCCAAGTGTTCCGGCGGTGTCATGGCGTCCAATCCGGACTGGCGAAGATCTCTGAACAAATGGATTCAGGCTGTCGATGACTGGGCACATTCGATGAATTCCGAAGACACCAGGCAATTGACCATTCTGCTGGATTATCGTCCGGTATGGGGAAATTTTTCTCTGGCAACGCAATTGTGGAGCCAGATTTTTCAATCCGTGCAGCAGTCTATCTCTGCCAGTCACCGCCTGGCCCGGGATGATAAAACATTTAAAATTCCGGTCAGCTTTCTGGGAACCTTCATCACAGAGAAATCCGGACCACACAAGGATGAAATGAATCTGAAAACGGCTGGAATTGTTCACATTGTCAACGGCGTCAGGATCTTGGCGCTGAACCAATCGATCAGCGAGCCATCGACCTTCGGAAGACTGGAGACGCTGGAAAAATCCGGCGTGTTGAGCCGGGATGATGCCGAATTGTTTCGAACCAGTTTCGAGGCATTGATGATGTTGAAAATTCAGGAAAACCTGAAAAAGGCCGGACAGGGTCAAGCGCCCGACAACTATATTGATCCGTACAGCTTGCGAAAGCGTGAGCGGATGATGCTGAAAGATGCGCTTTCCGGTGCTTCCCAACTGCAAAAAATGGTTAGCAAACGCTTTAATGTGCCTTGGCTTCAGTATTTTTCCTGACGCTGGGGAATACCACCACACGATCCAGTTGTTGCAGGAACAAATGGCTAATAATGGTTTTTGGCCGCAAACACGCATAAATCTCATTCCTGAATCTCCCAAAGATGAAAATGCCAAATAACGACTTACGGATCTGTTTTTATTGTTAGTGAATATTGTTTATTAACTAATTGTCTATAAAAAAAGTTTGACAACCTTCTGTGTTTAAGCTAAATAATAGCCAAAAATGACTGAGCGCTCGTTCAGTATTTAATTGAATAATAGATATATTATAGAAGCGATTACCATTGATGGCGGAAAGGAGGGATGCGGTCTTTCAACATGCTTTCTTTGGGCAGCTCAAAACGGGTGAGGTAAAATTTTAACGATCATTAAATGCGGGTGAAAAAGGAGTCAACATGAGTCAGGCACACAATATGACGGATTATGATAAAACCTATGCCGAATTCAAATGGGAAGTTCCGGAATATTTCAATTTTGCAGGCGATGTCATTGACAAATGGGCAAATCAGGATCCCAACAAGCTGGCGATGCACTGGGTGAACGATGATGGCCTCGAGGCCAAACGAACCTTCATGGATTTCAGCAAAAACTCAAAAAAACTCTGCAATGTGCTGAGCCAGAATGGACTCAAACGGGGCGATGTCGTGATCATCGTTCTGGGTCGATCCATCGAGTGGTGGGAAGTGTTTACCGCATGTATCCGTATGGGCGCGGTCATTGCCCCGGGAACCACCCAGCTTACACCAAAAGATCTTGAATATCGTATCAACACCTCCAAAGCGGCCTGTTTTATCACCGACAACGGCAACGCCCCCAAACTGGAAGAGGTCGCCAATAAATGCCCAAGCCTGAAATGCCGTATCGTTGTGGGCCAGAAGCGGGATGGCTGGCTGTACTACACAGACGCGGTCAATGCCGCCTCAGACCAGTTTGAAACCGCGAAAACGCACAAGGATGAAGAGGCACTGGTCTATTTCACATCCGGCACGGTCGGCTTTCCCAAAATGGCCCTGCACACCCATACATCGTATCCGCTGGGACACCAGGTCACCGGCAAGTTCTGGCTGGATCTCAGGCCCGAGGACATGCACTGGAATATCAGTGACACGGGCTGGGCAAAGGCTGCCTGGAGCAGCTATTTCGGACCCTGGTATTGCGGTGCAGCCCAGTTTGTTCATTGCACAGACCGATTCGATCCCAAGAAAACCCTCGAGCTTCTGGCCAAATACCCGGTAACCACCATGTGCGGCGCCCCGACCATTTACCGCATGTTGGTCTTGCAGCCGCTGTCCGAATACAAATTCCCCACACTGCGCCACTGCGTTGGCGCCGGTGAACCCCTGAACCCGGAAATTATCGAAGTCTGGAAAAAGGCAACCGGTTGCACCATTCGGGACGGCTACGGCCAGACAGAAACCGTTCTGCTCTGCGGTAGTTTTCCCTGCATCGAACCCCGATTTGGCTCCATGGGAAAACCCACTCCCGGATTTGATCTTCAGGTTATTGATGACGAAGGCAAAATCGTTCCCCCCAATACCGAGGGTGACATCGCGGTCCGCGTCAAACCGGTCCGGCCTTTGGGTCTGTTCAAGGAATACTGGAAAGAGCCGGAAAGAACCGCAAACTCCTACCGCGGAGACTGGTATATAACTGGCGATCGGGCTTACCGGGATGAAGACGGGTATTTCTGGTTTGTGGGACGGGCGGATGACGTCATCCTGACCTCTGGATATCGGATTGGACCATTTGAAGTGGAAAGTGCCCTGATCGAGCATCCGGCAGTCGCAGAATCCGCAGTGGTATCCAGCCCGGATGAAACCCGCGGTGAAGTTGTCAAGGCATTTGTCATTCTGGCGCCGGGCTATGAGGCCAGTGATGCGCTGGCCAAAGAGCTTCAGGATTATGTCAAAAAGGTGACAGCTCCCTATAAATACCCCAGAAGAATCGACTTTGTTACAGCGCTGCCCAAGACTGTCAGTGGAAAAATCAGACGGGTTGAGCTACGTAACGCCGAATGGGGAAAAAAATAGCAAACCGTCTTTTGGGGTCGGTTCAATCGGTAACCCCAGGTTTAACCGACCCATTTCATCCCGTTAAACAAGGAGCCTAATCCATGAAGGAAAAACTATATAAAAAGGAAGTCTGGATCACCATTATTTTCAGTTTTCTATTAATGCTGACCGGGCATTTCGCCTCGGTCTTTGTCCTTTTTCCGGGTTTGAAAGGCGGTACGATGTGGGGATTTCCCACCGAATACATCGTTCCCATCCTGATGGGCTGGTTTGGCATGATGGTGGTCTGCTTTGTCATGGCCATTGTCTGCAACCAGTTTGACGACGACATGGAAGCCTTTGCCAAGAGCCAGGGACAACAGGTCATGACAGACAAGACAAAAGGGAGCGTGTGATCATGGGAAATGAATTTGCAATCACCAATGTCTGGATCGGCGTGGTTGTTGTCGTCATTCTGTTTGCCATCTGCTATGTGATCGGCTGGTGGTCCAGCAAAATGACCACCAGTGAAGAAGATTTCTATGCCGCCGGGTTCAAGATCGGTCCGGTGACCAATGGGCTGGGAATGGCGGCTACCTGGGCCAGTCTGGCCACATTTCTGGGGGTTATTGCGCTGATCGCCAAACTCCAGGTACCCTTTGTCTATCTGTGGATTCAGTGGGCCATCTCCATTCCCCTTCTTACCCTTCTGTACGGCACCAGTCTTCGCCGAATGAAAGCCTTTACACCGGCGGTGTTCATCAGAGCCCGGTATGGAAAAGGTGCCACACTCACCATCGTCTGCTGGATGATTCTGATCATGGTCATGTATGCGCTGGGTCAGATGATCGGCCTGGGTCAGGCATTTGAAATGCTCTTCGGTATTCCTTACAATATCAGCCTGATCATCGCCGGTATTGCAACCGTTGGCTATATCACCTTGGGCGGCATGTACGGTGCGTCCTATAACGCCGCGTTTCAGATGGTCATCATGACCATCGCCATGATCGTTCCCATGGGCGCCATCATGAAAAGCATGGGATCATCCGGGTGGTGGTTTCCGCCTCTGGCATATGGCGACATGGTTCCGGCCATGATCAAGGTGCTTCCCACATTTTTTGACATGAAATATGATATCAGATGGTATTTCGCCCTGATTCCGGCATTTACCCTGGGGCCGGTCGCCCTTCCCCATCTGGCCATGCGCGTGTTCACCTCGTCCAGCGTTAAAAACGCCCGGTGGGCGGTCGTATGGTTTGTATTGTTTCTGGGGCTGCTTTTTGCCGGAACCTACACCAGCGGATTTGCCGGTAACTATTTTGTGGCCACAACCGGAAAAGCCATTGTCAAGGCAGATCAAACCCTTCTGATTCTCAATGTCTTCTATAATCCGGTCTGGGTGGCGGCGTTTGTCATGGGTGGTGCGCTGGCAGCCGGTCTGTCAACCGTCGGTGGCAATCTGATGGCCATTTCCGGACTGGTTGGCAATGACCTTTTGAGCATTATGGTTCCGAGCATGGACAGCAAGACCCGGATCAAATGGGGATTTGTGGCGCTGGCCATGGGTGGTGTCATCGCCGTTCTTCTGGCTTTCAAACCACCCAAGTTCCTGGTCACCAGTATTTTGTGGGCATTTGGCCTTTTGGCTTCCACGGCAACCCCGGGAATCCTTCTGGGTGTATGGTGGAAAGAGGCCAACAAACTGGCTCTGATCATTTCCGCCAACATCTGCGGGCTTATTTTTATCATCATTTCACCGCATGTATTCCCAAGTATAGTGGTCGGAAAAGGTATTTCCGCGGCGTTGGGCATGTCCGGCGGCATGGTGACAGTTCCATTATCCTTTACCCTCTTCATTCTGCTGTCCATTGTTTTTAATCGGATGCCCGCATTGAAAGCCTGGGCACCGACACTGGAAGACAAGAAGGTCATCGACCGGATTCACGGTTGGGGTGATTATGACGAAACCCGGTATAACGGTATCGTATGGCCGGCCATTGTTGCAGTAGTCTGCGTGTTCATCACCATCTGGGGGCTTCAACCCTGGTCGTAACGTGTTAGATTCATAATCAGATTGTTAAAATCAAAGGGGGAGGTGGATGAATCCATCTCCCCCTTTTTTATTTTGATTCATGATTTATTCTTGTTAAATCATCTGGTTCTGCCTAATATGGCAACAAACAACAATTCATTTATATAGACTTTCAGAAAAATAATTTCGCTGGGTTATCGGTCGGGGATGCCCTAAAAAGGCCTATCCCCTTCCTGCTGCCTTGCGAAATGAATTTTCTGAAAATCTATAGAAACGGTCCCATATGAACTACATCCAGCACATGATCCGCATCCTTCGTTTCGAGGAAGACGTTTACCGCGAGGTCATCATACAAAATAGACTATCACTCTGGTATACCGCGATCAATGTGTCGGTTTTCGGCCTGATCTATGGTGTCAGCGCCATTCATTTCAGTCAATATCTCCTGGCGCCCCAATCATCCGAACCGCTGTCATTACATATTCGCATGACACTGGTATTGATGGGCATTTCAGTCGCATTTCTGATTCATGGCGGCATGGCATTGTTTGCATGGGTCTTTTGCAGGGGATTTGGCGGCTCCACCCTGTTTTTACCCATTTATCTGGCGCTCGGAATGGCCTGGATATCCCTATGGCCCCTGGCCCCGGTATTTGCAGCCATTCAGGTCAAGATCACCGGGGGGGTGATTTATCTGTATCTTTTTGCGGCATCCGCGTTTGCGCTGACGATTGTGTTCCACGCCCTGAAATCGGCTTCCGGATTATCGTTTGTTCGAATGCTGATCGTTACCGCTGTGGTGATCATCTATATTGGATGTTTTATGTATCTGTGGGTGGGGTAAAGAAAACAGGCTGAAGGATGAATCGGTATATATCCTTATTTTTACATTGGATTCATAATAATCAATCGGTTTTGATTGGTCTGATGGTGTCACTGTGGCTTTCTGCCTGTGCCGCGCCGGCTGTCAGAATCTCGATTCCAGCCCCGACACTCCTGCCGCATACCACCCGGCAGATGCAGACACCCGGATTCTGGATCAGCCGTCATCCATCACCCGATTCAATTTTTCTTGACGATGAACAAATCGCTGCATTAAATCGGCATATTCAACAAAACCTGAAGGGAACGGTCGATATTCTGGATGAAAAGGCCCTGCGCTCAGGCATTGCATTGAAAACAGAACTGAAAAAAGAGCTTTTTAAGCTGAGACGTAAACCTCTTTTCAGTCGTTCCGGCCAGACCATATCTCCGGAATCGCTGGATGAGATGAAAGCCCAAATGCATTATTTGGGAATTGGGGAACAGATTCCAGTCCGGTATGGTGTTATAACCTGTTTTTCCGACCAGCGGATTCTCCCTACCGATGATCCGATGTTAAGCGAACCAGGCGATAGCGATTTTGATATGCTTCAGAACAGCGCTCTTGATCTGGGAACACCCGTACGAATTCTTCATGAGACAATGGATCGCAGTTGGTGCTATGTTCAGTCCGAATTGAGTGGCGGCTGGATCCGGACTGAAGCCATCGCCCGATGTGGGCGGGAAGATGCGCTGGCCTGGTTTCGGCCCAAACAGTTTGTCGTCGTTACCCGGGCCAAGGCGGATATATTCCTGACCCCAAAATTAACCGGCTATCACGAAACGGTTCGGATGGGTGTTTGTCTGCCGCTGACGCAGCACAACGATCAACAGGTAGTGGTGAAAATTCCGTTGCGGAATGCTGATGGGGACCTGATTTCAGAAATCGGCTATGTCCGGGCCTCGACGGTTCATCCGGGATTTCTGGCTGCAACACCCCGAAACATGATTCAGCAGGCATTTGAATTGCTGAATGCGCCCTATGGATGGGGTGGCATGTATGGCGAACAGGACTGCTCCCGCTTTATCCAGGAAGTTTTGGCCACAGTCGGCATTCGAATGCCCAGAAATTCTTCGGATCAGGCCAAAGTCGGTCAACAGCTTGCGGCATTTTCCGAATCGGTTGATCTCCAGTCGCGATATGAAGTCCTTATGCGTCATGCAGCAGGCGGGATGACCCTGTTGTATCTGAAAGGGCATATCATGCTGTACCTGGGCCAGGTGAATGACGGGCATTATGTGATTCACTCGACCTATGCTTATCGTAACCCATTTGAAACAATGGACCAAACGATTCGAGTCAATCGGGTGGCTGTAAGTGATCTGTCTCTGGGTCAGGGGTCAAAACGGGGATCACTTGCAGACCGTCTGGTATCGGTTCGAAAGTTATCGGCAAATTTCTAATTTTGACCCCGAACACTGATTAATGATGAACCAGACACCCTATACGGATTCAGCCTATCACACAAAACCGGTATCAATTTCCCGGTTATCCAAAACCGTTCCATCAGTTGTCTTTTACCGGTATTTTTTCCCCATTGTCTGGGATGCCAGTCGGATCGCACAAAGGGGAATGTATGATGATGCCGCATGGGTAAAGAGCAGTATTGACGTATTTCGGGCATTGGAGCGGGTGGGCGTTGTGTTTCACATCACGGGTATGGATATGCTGTCCGGATTGAATACCCCGTGCGTCATCATCGGCAATCATATGAGCGTACTGGAAACCGCGATACTGCCTGGTATCATTCAGCCCAGGCGCAGGGTGACATTTATTGTCAAGCACAGTCTCTTAAGCTATCCGATATTTGGATCTGTCATACGAGCCCGCAACCCTATTGCCGTGATCCGGACAAATCCCAGGCAGGATCTGAAAACCGTTCTGGAACAGGGAACCGACCAGTTGAACCGGGGTGTCTCGATCATTGTCTTTCCACAGACAACCCGTGTTCAGATATTCGACCCCGGTCATTTTAACTCCATTGGTATCAAACTGGCCCAGCGTGCCTCTGTACCGGTTATCCCGTTGGCGCTTTTGACCGATGCCTGGAAAGAGGGCCCGCTGCTTTCAGACATTGGTAGCATCGATCCGTCAAAACTGGTCCATTTCGCATTTGGAGAGCCCATATGGATTCAGGGACGGGGAACCGATGCGCATCAGGAGGTCATTCAGTTCATTCACCAGAATCTGATGAAATGGCAGAATAGAATATTTGGTGGTGGTCCCAACGGGGATCGAACCCGTGTTTCCGGCGTGAGAGGCCAGCGTCCTGACCGCTAGACGATAGGACCACATGTTGGAATGAATGGTGTCTGATTAATAAAAAGAGCCGTCAAAGTCAATGAAATTCTGACAACCCCTTATGGTGTGGGGATATTTTTACCCTGTTTCCGGCCAATCAGAAAATAAAAAATGAATCCAATAAACGGAATGCTTGCAATCATCATCCAGGCCGCTTTTTTCGCCAGACTTTCAAACTCTTTTTGAGATGCGCTGATAACGGCCCAGAAAGTCATCAGAAAAAACGGCGCACACAATATCAGCACCATGCCAGCCGTATGAAGGTCCATCATGATCCCTTTAACCGTTCCGCCACTTTTAGAACGGTTTGAACGTAATAGTTGCTGTGATTGTACTTGTATACGACCGCTTGGGCACCACTGGAATCAATACCTTTTTTCCATCCAAACTGTTTCAGATAGCTGGCGACACTCATGATGGCATCGGCATGGTCAAAAAGGTCTATTTTCCCATCCTGACTGCCATCTTTGGCATATGCCAGGATATTGCTTGGCATGAATTGTGAAATTCCGAGCGCGCCGGCATATGATCCCTGAATGGTTGACGGATCCATGTCTTCCTGTGATGCATATGTCAATAACGCCTTCAGCTCGACATAGGCCCATTTTGATTTCTGTGCCGCTTTTTCTCTGAATCGGGATTCTTCGATCCGCCTGTCTGCTGGCAACCTTTCCCATAACTGCTGTCTGATCCGGAGATCACTCAAGGCCGCCATCGAGCTAAGCGTATTGAGGACGGAACTGTTCCCCAGATAGGTCCCCAGGCGGGTTTCAACCAGAATGATTGCGGTGATCACCTCTTTATCAACACCCTGGCTCGTTTCCGCTGCCTGCAACGCCTGTTCATGCACTTTCATATAGCGACTGGCCTTTTGAATTGAATCCGAAGACAGGAACTGATCATAGTTGAGCCGGGCCTCGGTGTGCATAAAAAACAGGGAAACCGACCGATCGTCAAACTGTGTTTCCGGACGCCTGTACAGTCGGTCAATCATTGCTGTATCAAAGCCATCTGACTGAAGCCGTTTCTGTAGATCCAGAAATGCGGAATCCTGTGCAAAAACAGGAAATGCCACGCTCCACAGGATGCTTGAAAATAGAAAGATTTTTTTAATTGATGAAAGCAATTCGATCACAGAATCCGTAAGTTGTTTATAGGGTCAGTCTTTAACCTGATATCTTCTTGTATCACAGGTCGTTTCGGTTAATCCAGAATCAATTTCTCAAAATATTCAGCATTACGCTTATCCTGTTGACATTATATTGAATTTTAAATAACCTTACCGACCTAATCTGAAAAGCTTAGACTGGTCAATCCCCCTGGCATTTTAACATCCTGTGTGAGCCGCAAATTGAAAAAAAATTCCAAAACCAGTTTCATCTGTCAGTCATGCGGCTATCAGTCGCCACGATGGATGGGAAAGTGCCCGGAATGCGGCACATGGGAAAGTTTTGCAGAAGAAATTTCAGCATCACTGACTGAAAAATCCCGTTTACCGGGCATTTCAGATTCAAAATCAGGTCCGGTTCCCATCAACTCTGTCGAACTGGTTGATGAACCCCGTTTGATAACCGGCATTCAGGAATTTGATCGGGTTCTTGGCGGCGGATTGGTCAAGGGGTCACTGGTCCTGATTGGCGGCGATCCGGGCATCGGCAAATCGACACTGGTACTTCAGGCACTTCATGCGCTGTCTCTAAGAGGATGCCGGGTTCTGTATGTATCCGGAGAGGAGTCGATTGCGCAACTTCGAATGCGAAGTCAGCGTCTTGAAACCGGAAACGATCAACTGCTGGTCGTTTCTGAAATCGATCTGGAAAAAATTCTATTGCTGATCGAATCGGTTCGCCCCGGGGTTCTGGTGGTCGATTCCATTCAAACTGTTTATCATAGCGACATCTCATCGTTACCGGGCAGCGTAAGCCAGGTCCGGGAATCAGCCATGCGGTTGATGATGGCGGCCAAAAAAACCGGAACCCCCATTCTTCTGGTGGGGCATGTCACCAAAGACGGCGCCATTGCAGGGCCCCGGCTTCTGGAGCATATGGTGGATGCGGTGCTGTATTTTGAAGGTGACCGGAATCACATGTTCCGTATTCTACGGGCTGTGAAAAACCGGTTCGGATCGACCAATGAGATCGGCGTCTTTGAAATGAAGGGCAAGGGACTTCAGCAGGTATTGAATCCATCAGCCATTTTCCTGTCTGAACGACCGGATCATGCTTCGGGATCCGTGGTGACAGCAGCCATGGAAGGCGTCCGCCCGATATTGATTGAACTTCAGGCGTTGGCATGCAGCACGGCTTATGGAACACCCAGGCGCACCATTTTGGGGCTTGATCCTGGTAGAGTGGCGTTGTTGGCCGCCGTGATGGAAAAAAAGCTGGGGATGCATTTGATGGGGCACGATATTTTCATGAATGTCACCGGAGGAATCAAATCCGATGAACCGGCTGTGGATATGGGCATCATCAGTGCCATTGCCTCCAGTTTTCTGGACAGGCCAGTCGATAACCATACCCTGATTCTGGGAGAAGTTGGCCTGACCGGCGAGGTACGGGGGGTCAGCCAGATCGACAATCGTGTGGCAGAAGCCAAAAAAATGGGGTTCACCCGGTGCCTGATTCCCGAAAACAACCTGAAACAGACTTCTGAAATTGAGGATATTGATTTTTTACCGGTTCAATCCATTGCTCAGGCAATGGATGTATTATTTTAATGATTCACGCGGAAGCACGAAGACGAAAAAAACAGAAAGCCAATCCATGCCCGCTTCACACGGACTGAATCGATGGGATGATCATTACAGCCAAAAAGCCAGAAAAGAAAACTATCCGGCCCGGTCGGTGTATAAACTTCAGGAAATCCAGCAGAAACTTCGCCTGATTCGTAACGGCCATCACGTTCTGGATTTGGGATGTGCACCGGGCGCCTGGCTGAAATATGCCGCAGAGTTGACCGGGCCCTCCGGACGGGTTGTGGGCATTGATTTGAAACCGATCACCATACCGCTTTCGGGTCATGTTCAAACATATGTCGCTGACATTTTGAATTTGGATGCGACTATTTCCGACGCAATCGGTTTTGATTTCCATATCGTCATGAGCGACATGGCGCCATCAACCACGGGTCAGAAAACGGTTGATGCGGCCCGATCCCTTGAACTGAGTCAGGCCGCACTTCAGATTGCCAAAGACAGACTCGTGTCAGGGGGGTCATTTATATGTAAAATTTTTCAAAGCGAGGATTTCAAACCGTTTGCTGAACAGTTAAAGCCATTATTTCACGCTCAAAAAATATTCAAACCCCAAAGCTGTCGAAAGGCCAGCCGGGAAATTTATCTTATTGGATATGGAAAAGAATAGGAGGCATTCATGTCAGGTCATAATAAATGGTCAACCATCAAGCATAAAAAAGGTGCGGCAGACGCCAAGCGGGGTCGGATTTTCACGCGGGTGATCAAGGAAATCACCATTGCGGCCAGAATGGGTGGTAGCGGCGACCCCAACGCCAACCCCAGACTTCGCTCTGCCATCCTGGCAGCCAAAGCGGAAAACATGCCCAAAGACAATATCGATCGCGCCATCAAGAAAGGAACCGGCGAACTGGAAGGCGTCAGCTATGAGGAAAGCACATATGAAGGTTATGGGCCCGGCGGTGCAGCGATTCTGGTGGATTCACTGACCGACAACAAAAATCGTGCAGTAGCTGAAATCCGCCATATTTTCAACAAATATGGCGGAAGCATGGGAGAAAACGGATGCGTTTCCTGGATGTTTAACAAAAAAGGATATTTAAGCGTCCCCAAAAAAAACACCAGTGAGGACAGCCTGATGGAAGTGGCGCTGGAGGCAGGCGCCGAAGATGTTCGGGATGATGAGGACGCATTTGAGGTCATCACCTCACCCGTGGATTACGAAACGGTCAAGGCCGCGCTGGAACAGGCATCTATTCCGTTTGAGGATGCGGAGATCACCATGCTGCCCCAAACCTCCCTGATGCTTCAGGGCAAGGAAGCCGAAACAATGATTCGGCTGATGGATGCGTTTGAAGACTGCGAGGATGTGCAAAAGGTTTACACCAATGCGGACATTCCGGATGACATGGTGGACTGAAACAGGTGAATCGTGAATCGTAACGGTTTCAACACGATTCACGATTCTGCTCCCCTTTTCAGGCCAGTTCAATCATCCGTTTTACCGCTTCATATGCCGGTTCCTGAACCGCTTTGGGAACCCGGACTTCTCCTTCCAGTGTTTCCAGAACATGAACGATGTCCGCCAGTCCAATTTTTTTCATATCCGGACATTCCATGCCGGCGGACACCGGATAAAAACGTTTATCCGGATTTTCTTTTCGAAGCGTATAAAGCAGACCAACCTCTGTACCCACAATAAATGCGGAATGACGGGATGATTTGGCATAACGCAGCATTCCGGATGTACTGAGGATCTCATCGGCCAACGTCAGAACCTCCATTCGACATTCCGGATGGGCCATAAATACTGCCTGGGGGTGTTTCTGCCGGGCATGGACCACATCCTTCCGACGGATGGCATCATGTATCGGACAGAATCCCGGCCAGGTATGAATCTTGATGCTGGTTCGGGATTCGACAAACCTGGCCAGATTCCGGTCCGGGGTCATGAGTATTTCCGTCGCATTCAGGCTGGTTGCCACTTTGATCGCATTTGCCGACGTGCAGCAGACGGTTGACAGGGCCTTGACCGAAGCCGGTGAGTTGACATAGGTCACGACCGGTACGCCAGGCAGCTCCGCCTTCCGGGCAGACAGCGCTTCGGCTGAAATCATGTCGGCCATGGGACAACCAGCATTCTGTCGGGGCAGTAGAACCATTTTATCCGGACACAGTATGGAAGCGGTTTCAGCCATAAAATGAACACCACAAAACACGATGACGTCCGCTTCGGTTTGAGCGGCCCGAATACTTAGCTCCAGCGAATCTCCGCATATGTCAGCGATATCCTGAATCGCCGGCGGCTGATAATTATGCGCCAGAATAATGGCCTTTCGCTGGTTGAGCAACTCCCGTATTTTTGTTTTCATACCACGTTCCTTATGTTGTGAGTTTTTCCAGCAATTCTATCGCTTTTAAGACAATGATTTTGGGAAGGCAGCATGGGGGGCCTTTTTTGGCCATCCCCGACCGATAACGCACCTAAAATCTTTATCTTGAATGCGATAGTGTGCCGCGATATTCCATGAGGTAATTACCGGTGAGTTCGTCTTTAAAGGAAATACCCGTAAACAGCTCTTTTGTGAATCAATTCGTCCAAAATATCAAGTTCAATTACTCCTTGTTTTGACCGTGTCATCCTCCGCGGCTATATCTTGCGTTTGTTTCATACTTCGAGCATTTTCCTCTGCTACGTGCGCTTGGTTTCAAGTCCCTTTCCAACGGAATTATGCGCCTGTCCACCAACCCACTAAATTCTCTTATTGAAAAGGTCGTTGAAAACCAGAAAATTCCGGTCCATTGTTGCCTTCAGTCGATGAGGGAACCGATGGTTCCAAACAAAAATACGTTCAGCAAAACTATGTCAGTTCATACAAGGAAAAAGGGCATCATGTCTATTGTATCCTGACCGACACTGAACCTGTCAAAACGTTTGCCTGAAGAGAATTGACTTCAAAAAACGGAAAGAAGTTCGAACGTCTTTACAAATGCCGAAAATCCGTCAAGCAGTAGTCGCGGCATGCATTCTGAATATCAAAAGCAAGCAACTACATAAAAAAAATAGTGATAACGTCCAAAAAGTCCACAGAATTGGCGCATCTGTTGGATGCCTGTCCAACGCTCAGAAAAATATTGACAGGTATGATCATAATAGTTAGGTTGTTGGCTAACTGAATAATAATTGAGGTCATCGATGAAAAAAACCGTGTCATTGCTGAAAGCGCTTTCGGACCAGAACCGTCTGCGGGTGGTGGCCGCTCTGTTAAGCGGCGACGAACTCTGCGCCTGCCAGATCAAGGAACTGCTGCAGGTGACCGGCGCCACCGTATCCCGCCATCTGGCTTTATTGATACAGACCGGAATTGTCGACAGCCGGAAAGACGGCAGATGGGTGTATTACCGGCTCCAGAAAAAGGATTCCGATTTTGCGGCGCTGATCCTCTGGCTGGAGAAGGAATTCCAGAATTCTGCGCTTGTTCAGACGGATCGAACCCGGCTGCATGAGATTAATGCCAGCGATAAAATGGAGATGTGCAGAAAACAGCGGGTGGATGGCATCAGCGCCGGATATTTCAAATTAGAATTTCAAAGAGAGCCTGCATGGCGCTCAAAACAAAAACAGGGGAGCGAATGAAATGGACAAGATAAAATTTGACGACATCCGCAGCGCGGTCCGCGAAAACTACGGGAAGGTGGCGGAATCCGTATCAGCCGGATGCTGTTGCAATGGCTCATCCTGCTGTGGAACACCCAAAGACCGGACCGCGGAGGAGATTTCAATGGCGCTCGGGTATTCCGGTGAGGATGTGGCAACTGTTCCGGAGGGTGCCAACATGGGGCTTGGATGCGGTAATCCCCAGGCCATCGCCAGTTTGAAATCCGGTGAAACCGTTCTGGATCTGGGCAGCGGCGGCGGATTCGACTGTTTTCTGGCGGCACGGGCTGTCGGGAAACCGGGGCATGTGATTGGTGTGGATATGACGCCGGAGATGATCACCAAATCCCGAGGGAATGCCCAAAAAGCCGGTTTTGAAAATGTCGAATTCCGGCTGGGAGAGTTGGAAAATCTGCCGGTTGCCGATGGGATCGTGGATGTCATCCTTTCAAACTGTGTCATCAACCTTTCTCCGGAAAAACAGCGTATTTTCAACGAGGCGTTCCGCGTATTAAAGCCGGGTGGGCGTCTGGCGATTTCCGATGTGGTTCAGATTTCCGAGATGCCGGAACATATCAAAAAAGACATGTCCATGCACACGGCCTGCATTGCCGGTGCTTCCCCCATTCCGGAATTGGAATCCATGTTGGGGAAAGCCGGTTTCGGGAGCATTCGGATCACGCCTAAATATGACAGCAAAGACTTTATCCAGGACTGGGCGCCAGGAAGCCGTATTGAAGACTATGTGGTGTCGGCAACGATTGAGGCGGAAAAACGACAGGCCTGAGAGCATCCATATTCCTATTTAACCCGTGATCAGGGGAATGAACGCCGGAATGAAACCACCCTTTCCGCTGCAACGCAATCATCTATCGGTCACGCTGCTGGCTGCTTTCTGGATGCTGGTTTCATTTACGGCCTGCAGCCGGGACGCTGACTACAAACAGGTCGACTTCTCCCAAAAAACAGAGGCGTTGCGGCTGGCAGGGGGCAACTCCGGCCGCCAGACTCTTCGGGTCGCCGTGGCGGCGATGATTTCCCCCAAAGAGACGTTTATCTATTACCGGGAGCTTATCGATTATATCGGCGCCAAACTGGATCGTGACACCATTCTGATTCAACGAAAGACCTATGGAGAGGTCAACGATCTGTTGAACAAGGAACACATAGATCTGGCGTTTATCTGCACCGGTCCATTTGTGACCGGCGGAGAAAAATCCGGATTCGAGGCCATCGCCACACCTGTCATCCGCGGCCAACCGCTGTACCAATCCTATCTGATTGTTCACCGGGACAGTCCATTTTATGCAATGGAAGACCTGAAGGATAAAAATTTTGCATTCACCGATCCCGATTCCAATACCGGCGCAATGGTTCCGCGTTACTGGCTCAAAGAGATGGGTGTCCGGCCGGAAGACTTCTTCCGAACAATCGTCTTTACCTACAGCCACGATAACGCCATCATGGCGGTTGCCAAAAAACTGGTGGATGCCGCGGCGGTGGACGGGCATTTGTGGGAATACTATCAGCAGCGAAACGCATTTTATTCCGGCAAAACACGGGTGATTAAAAAATCCGAGTCTTTTGGCAGCCCACCGCTCGTGGTCTCGAACGTACTGGCGCCCGGGCTGAAGTCTGCCCTTGTTCACATCGTCCTGACCATGCATGAAGATCCCGATGGGCTTCGGATTCTTTCGGGATTGATGATCGACCGGTTTGAAGCACCCAAAGCCGAGTGGTATGCTCCCGTAAAAAAGATGCTGGACCGGTTGTCTCAGGACGAATCAAAAGGCGGCAATGTACCCGACAAGTCTTAAACATATGCTTCTTCTGATCGTTGCCCTGTTCGTGGTCGTTCCGGGCATCATTATTTCGCAGTTGGTGGCCCACCACTACAGCATCGGGTTGATGGAAGTGGCTGTGGCAAGAGCCGAGCATGTCGCCCACAATCTGGCGCTGGAAGCAGCCGATAAAATTCTCATCAATGAAATTGTCGGCCTGCAGAAGATTCTTGATGGCCTAATCGCCAGTGATGCATCGATCGCATATCTCTTTGTAGTCCGGGACAGCATGATCCTCACCCATACCTTTTCCGATGGCGTCCCCCTTCAACTCATTCAGGCCAACGCCATTAATAACACAGGAACCCATCATATCGAAAAAATCGTCTCGGAGAAAGACGACCGCTATATCGATATTGCCTATCCCATTTTCGACGGTAAAGCCGGTATTCTGAGAATGGGATTTTCCGAAGCGCCCAATCGCATGCAGATTCGGCAGCTCTGGATGAAAATGAGTGGCATCACTTTCGGCATTTTGATCGTGTCACTGGCCCTGAGTCAATGGCTGATCAGCCGCTTGATTCGGCCCCTGGGCGAGTTGACCCGATATGCGGAAGCGATTGATGTGGGCAACCCCGACAGCCGCATTCCGGTCAGAGGCGGTTATGAAATCAATCGACTGACTGCTGCATTCAATGCCATGCTGATTCGTCTTCAGGAACACACCACGCGACTGAAAGAGAATACCCAACAACTTCAACTGAAAAACCAGGAACTGGAACGGACCCATAAACAACTGGCCACTTCGTTTTCCATTTCTCAAAAAATCTCGGCCCTTTCCGCACTGGATCAAATCGGCCCGTTTCTGATCGAGACACTGAAAGATCTGGTGCCCTGCCACAACTTGAATCTGATGGTATTCAGCGGTGCCTCGCGTACCGTTAATCTGACAACACGTCAACAGACCCGGGAACTGGATCAGCCTGTTTACGATCGCATATTCGATTTGTTCGACCGATGCAATCAACTGACTTTCTTCAAAAAACCGGAGATTGAAGACTGGCGGCTGCCGAATTTTCCGGATGGAATCGAGCAGATTGCACTTTTCCCGATCCGGCATCATGAGTTGATGATCGGGGTCATTCTGGCAGCCTGTGACAGGGAATGTTCCTGTGTCCGGCAGGACCTGGATGTCGTGGGCATGATCCTGCACCAGACAGCCGGAGCCATTCATCGTGCCAGCATTCACGAGGATCAGTTGCGCGAGCTCAGACAACGCCTGGATGTCGATTCCGGACTGGGCGAAATCGTGGGAAAAGATCCCAAAATGCAGGTTCTGTTCAAGCTGATCGAAGACGTGGCACCGACCGATGCCACGGTTCTGATTCAGGGTGAGAGCGGAACCGGAAAGGAACTGGTGGCACGGGCCATTCATCATCGCAGCCACCGGGCGCAAAAACCCTTTGTGGTCATCAATTGTTCGGCCTATCCCACAACACTTTTGGAAAGCGAACTTTTTGGCCATGAAAAAGGGGCCTTCACCGGCGCCATCCGGCGCAAAATCGGCCGTTTTGAACAGGCAGACGGCGGAACCGTCTTTCTGGATGAGATCAGCGAAATTGATCCAATGGCCCAAACCCGGCTTTTGCGGGTGCTGCAGCAGCAAACCATCGACCGGTTGGGTGGCGATCAGGCCATCAAGGTCGATGTCCGGATTCTTGCGGCCACCAACCGGAATCTGGTACAGGAAGTTCGGGAAGGCAGATTCCGGGAAGATCTGTATTATCGGTTGAATGTCATTCCCATCCATATACCGCCGCTTCGGGAACGGTCCAAGGACATCCATCTGCTGGCCCGATATTTTCTGGATCTGTTTACCAGGGAACAGAATAAAACCATCAACGGTTTTCGAAGCGACGTCATGCGAAAACTCATCGATACATCCTGGCCTGGAAATGTCCGCGAACTGGAAAACACCATCGAACATGCGGTGGTTCTGGCCAAAGGCGACATGATCGAGCTATCGGATCTGCCCACGTCTCTGATCCAAACGACTCAGTCTTCTGACTGCAACCCCTTCACCATTGCCGAGATCGAAAAACAGACCATTCGAAAAGTCCTGGAAGAATACAACTGGAACAAGACCGAAGCAGCCCGGAAACTGGGCATCAGCCGCAGCACCCTGTATGAGAAGATGAAAAAATTAAAAATCACCGCCCCGCCGTCCTGACAACCGCTTATCCGTACCCTTTGAATGTACGATTTTCGGAATACATATCAGTCTGAATTTATAATGTTTTGTAGGAACCACTCAAATCAGTGACCGATTTCCGGACATGATCTCTTCTCGATTTTTTTGGAATGATTCCTGGCGACAACCGGTTATAATTCATTTCAATGGGTGACCGCACAATTCGGATGGTATGTTTGTACAATATATTCGGCAAGATAATTGAATCGCTTTTTGCTTTGTCCGCTCCTTCCCTGCCTCAATGTCAACAGTTATTATATTCTGGCCCGATATTTGCCATTCCATCTGTCTAACATGTAACCGATCGACTGGATCAAATATAGCATCGCTAACGGCGTTGGAATCGATATCCATAATTTTTTTCGATCCTTCTACCCCGATATCGATACCGACCCGACACCGAACAGGCTGCGACATGAGACCGTCTCCACCATCTGCCATAAAGATCGCCATTCTGAGCGCCAATGCTGCGGATGCAGCAAATTTCCGGAATCAGATCGAATCCATCGATTACCGCACGGAAACCTATTTGACCTTGTCCGATCTGAAAGACGGATTGGCCGCAGACCCCTGTATGGCCGTCATCCTGGATGCTGACAGTATATCATTGGACAATCTGATCATTCGGAATTTGAAAGCACGCCACCCGATCGTATATTTTCTGCTGGCATCGCGGGAGCGGTTTCATCCCGAGTTACAGGAATCCATCAGCCAAATCCTGTATGCCTGCTTGAAAAAACCGGCTGATTTCGACGAGATTCATTATCTGTTGAAAAGTATCCGGTGTGCCGATACCAGCCCCGAACCATTTACCCCCAACACGGAAAGGATCCCAAATGGCCAGAATTTTACCAAGTGAAGATTTGCTGGTTCGAATGCAACGTGACCTGAAACGGTCGCTTGCAGGAGACAAAGCCGCCATCAAATGGTCAATGGTCATTGACCTGGCAAAATGCGCGGGATGCCATGCCTGCACCATCGGATGTGTCGCAGAAAACAAACTGCCGCCCGGTGTTGTCTATCGCCCGGTGATCGAGGAGGAAATCGGAACCTACCCCAATGTCCGGCAACGATTTCTCCCCCGACCCTGTCTCCACTGTCAGAATCCCCCATGTACAAAAGTCTGTCCGGTCAATGCAACCTGGCTGAATGAACAGGGTGTGGTTGTGGTGGACTATACCCGCTGTATCGGATGCCGATACTGTCTGGTAGCCTGCCCCTATTCTGCCCGTACATCGGATTTTGGGGAATGGTACACATCCGATACACCTGATCCGGAAGGAAAAATGGTTGGCCGGAAAAAAGCTTCGGAAAGTTATGAAGCCGTACCTGCAGCGGAGTATGGCAAACAATGGGCAAGAAGAGGAAAAGACTCTCCGGTTGGGAATGCCAGAAAGTGCCATTTCTGTCTTCATCGGGTAAACGTTGGAATGTTGCCTGCCTGTGTGACCACATGTATCGGGCGGGCGACATTTTTTGGAAACCGCAACGACCCGGAAAGTCTGATTTCCGAATTGGCGGCATCTCCGAGGATATTTGTGCTGAAACCGGAACTGTCCACCCGGCCGGCCGTTTACTACTTGAAATAAGGAGGGTTGTTCATGAAATACAAATATTTTGTTCCATTATTCATTCTTGCCCTCGCCGGCCTGGGCTTTGGCAGTTTCGGCCTGGTTGACCGATTGATGAACGGCCTCAATGTCACGGCGCTGGGCTCATATATTCCATGGGGTCTATGGGTTGCTTTTTACCTCTTTTTTTTGGGTCTGTCCGCCGGAGCTTTTTTGGTGACCCTGATGACCTACCTGCTGGGCATGAAGCAATTCGAGCATATCGGCCCGCTTTCCGCGTTTGTCGTTCTTGTCGCGTTGATTTGCGAGGTTCAATTCATCCTGCTGGATCTGGGACAATTACACCGTGCACTGTACCAGTTCTTCCTAACCCCCAGTTTCACCTCTCTGATGACCTGGATGTTTGTATTATTCAATGCAATGTTGATCATCTACGCACTGAAAACATACTTCCTGATTCGAGGAGATCTGATCCGGTGGTCTGTTGCACATGGAAACAGGGGTTTGGGATCGGTTTATCGTTTTCTGAGTATGGGTAAATCGGCTTATGATGAAGATCTACGCCAGCGTGACAGAAAAAAGGTCTCTGTTCTGGCCAAGATCAGCCTTCCTGTCGGGCTGCTTTTCTATGGGACCAACGGCGCTTTTTTTGCTGTCCTTCTTGGCAGGCCGGTCTGGAACAGTGCTATGACGCCACTGCTTTTTATTGTCGCTGCCCTGTTGTCCGGTGGCGCGCTGATTACCTTTCTGACCTATTTATTCCGCTTGAAGGACCCGATCAATCCGGATGGTGTTTGCTATGAGGAAAAATTATGTCTGGATCTGGGCCGGGTCATTCTGTTTCTGCTGGTATTTTTTTTGGCGCTGGAAGCCATGCAGTTTTTTGTCGGTTATACTACCGGAACCCACGCGGTGGTTACCAGCCTGGACACGATTGTCAAGGGCCCGAATTGGTGGGTTTTCTGGGTCGGACATATCCTTGTCGGCAGTATTATCCCCCTGTTTCTTCTGATTTTTCAATCGCATAACGTCAAATCGACGGTTTTGGCATGTTTTCTGATTTTTATCACCTTTGCTTCGGTACGATACAATTTTGTTCTGCCAGACCTGGCTGTATACAAACTGGAAGGCCTGGAAGAGACTTTTTTTCATCCCCGGCTACGGACCCATTATGTCCCCAATTTGAACGAGTGGCTAGTCAGTATATTTGTAATTTCAACCGGCATGATTGTTTTTTTGCTGGGTACCCGATATCTGCCGATTGTGTCTCAATGGAATGGAGGTAAAGAACATGAAGCCTGATTATGAAACAGATTCCAATGGTCAAAAACCGGTTCGATTTTCTTTGAGTAGCGGAATTGATCGGCGATGCTTTTTGAAGTGCTCTGCCATGCTCGGCAGCGTTTTGGCAGCCGGTGGCAGCATACCTGTTATGTCCCGCATGCTCTCACCTGCGGAAGCATCAGATGGCAACAGCGGCTCTTATACACATCATTGGCCTGAAAATCAGCTTTATTCCGCGTGTCAGCAGTGCAATACCAACTGCGGTATCAAGGTCAAAATTGTCGATGGTATGGTCAAAAAAATCGATGGCAACCCGTACAATCCGTGGTGCATGACACCCCAGATTCCCTATACCACACCGATCCGGGAATCCGGGGGAACAGAGGGTTCCATCTGTCCCAAAGGGCATGCGGGAATTCAGGCCTTGTATGATCCGTATCGACTGGTCAAAGTACTGAAGCGGGCTGGCAAGCGGGGAGAAAACAAATGGCAAGTCATTCCGTTCGACCAGGCGCTGTCAGAAATATCAGTTGGCGGGAATCTGTTTGGTGAAGGACAGGTTGACGGTATCAAAGACATCTGTACGCTGACCGATCCGGCGATCGGCCAAGTTTTGAAGCAGGATACCGCCGCGGTCATTGCAAAAAAAATGTCGCTTGATGAATTCAAAACCAGACACGCCGATAACCTGAAGTATCTGATCGATCCGGATCACCCGGATATGGGTCCCAAAAACAACCAGCTCTGTTTCATGTGGGGAAGACTGAAGGATGGCAGAGGAGATATCCTCAAGAATTTTTTTGGAAAATCCCTTGGAACGGTCAACACCCACGGCCATACCACCGTATGTCAGGGATCTTTGTATTTCACCGGTAAAGCCATGAGCGACCAGTTTGTGGAGGGAAAATGGGCCGAAGGGGCCAAGTTTTACTGGCAGGCGGACACCGGCAATGCAGAGTTTGCCATTTTTGTTGGTTCCAGCCCCTATGAAGCCAATTATGGACCGCCCCTTCGCATTCAAAAAATCACCGAAGGAATTGTGGACGGCCGGATGAAGATCGTGGTCATCGATCCCCGATGTTCAAAAACCGCATCACAGGCCTGGAAATGGCTTCCGGTTGATCCAATGAACGGGGTGACCGGTGTTGCCATCGGCATGATCCGGTGGATTCTGGAAAATAACCGGTATGATGCCAAATATCTTCAAAACGTCAATAAGGGAGCAGCCAAGGCGGATGGTGAGCCGACCTGGAGCCAGGCGGCCTGGCTGGTGAAAATCGGGGAAGATGGCAAGCCGGGTAAATATCTGAGAGGATCGGAGCTGGGCCAGGCCACGGAAAAACGTCCGAAAAAGAAAGTTGAGGACGGCGAGTGGGAATTCGATGCGTTTGTCACCTCGCTGAATGGTCAACCTGTATATTTTGACCCCAACAGTGAAACAGATCCGGCGGAAGGGGACCTGTTTGTGGATACCGAAATCAATGGCATTCGGGTCAAAAGTGTCCTTCAGATCATTCTCGAAACCGCAAAAGCCAGAACCATGGACGAGTGGGCGGAACTGGCGGGTATCAATGCCGGTGACATCATCGACATCGCCAAGGAATTTACCAGTCATGGAAAAAAGGCGGTGGCCGACGTACATCGTGGGGTATCTCAGCAGACCTCCGGTTTTTACAATGTGCTGGCCTGGTACACGGTCAACGCGCTGATCGGCAACACCGGATGGCAGGGTGGGTTGTGCAAGGCCACCACCTATGACCGGATTGGCAGTCGTCCGGGCAAACCTTTTGATCTGGGAAAAATGTGGAAAAAGGCCATAAGCGGCTGGGGCATCAGCATCATTCGGCATGATGCGGCGTATGATACATCCACTCTGTTCGACGGATATCCGGCCAAACGGACGTGGTATCCCTTTGCCAGCGACATCTATCAGGAAATCATTCCCAGCATTGGGGATCAGTATCCTTATCCGGTAAAGGCCCTGTTCATGTACATGGCGGCACCGGTTTATTCGCTTCCATCCGGCCAGACACTGATCGGGATACTTTCCGATCCCAAAAAATTGCCGCTTTTCATTGCGTCAGACATTGTCATCGGTGAAACCAGTATGTATGCGGATTATATTTTTCCGGACACCACCTATCTGGAGCGATGGGAGTTTCCGGGCTCCCATCCATCCGTCGCACCCAAGGTGTTTCCAATACGTCAGCCGGTTGTGGCACCCCTGACAGACACGGTTCGCGTGTACGGCGAAGAGGTGGCGCTGAATGTGGAGGCGGTTTTATTTGGTATTGCAGAAAAACTGAGCCTTCCCGGTTTTGGAAAAGATGTTTTCGGGTCCGGGAAACACATGACCCGTGAAGAGGATCTGTATCTACGCATGGTGGCCAATGTGGCGTTCGGCGACAAGGAAGACGGCTCGGACAAGGTGAAGGCCGCGGATAGCGATGAAGTTAAAATTTTTGAGCAATCGCACAAACATCTTCCCAAAACGGTTTATGATCCGGAGCGATGGAAAAAGATTGTCGGAGATGATCTCTGGCCCCATGTCGTGACAGTGATGAACCGGGGCGGACGTTTTCAGGGATATCCAGAATCCTTTAAAAATCAGCAGCTTGTCAACCAGTACAATAAAATGGTCGGCCTTTATTTTGAGAAATTCGTTACAACCAATAATGCCATGACCGGAAAACCCTACCTTCCACATTTGGATTATATAATCTGTGCCACCGACTGCACAGGCAAGCTGATCGAGGACAGAAGTCAGGGCTACGACATGGTGTTGATCACCTATAAGACCATCACCCAGACCAAAAGTCGCACATCCGGAGATTATTGGCTCTCCGCGGTGTATCCGGAGAATTATGTGGAGATTTCAAGCCATGATGCCAGACGGTTGAGCCTCAAATCCGATGACAGGGTGAAAGTGGTGTCTGCTTCCAATCCGGATGGGGTCTGGGATCTGGGTTTCGGCCACCAGATTCCCATGGTCGGCAAGGTCAAGGTAATGGAAGGCATTCGACCCGGAGTCGTGGCGTTTTCCCTGGGACACGGCCACTGGGGATATGGGGCCGGACCGGTTGTCATCGACGGTGTGACCATTCCGGGGGACGCCCGTCGCGGAACAGGCTTTCATGCCAACGCCGCCATGCGGGTGGATCCGGTTCTGAAAAACACCACCCTGTGCGATACCGTCGGCGGCAGTGCGGTGTTCTATAACAGTCAGGTCAAACTGGTGAAGGTGTAACCACCCCTTAACCCGGTGAACGATGGAATCTTTTGATACCCTGCTCAGCGCATCGGCACAGGCTCATGGCCATCTCTGCCCCGGACAGGTCGTCGGGGTCCGCATGGCCATGCTCGGTTGCCGGTTGATCGGCCTGGATGAACCGACCCGTCGAGACCAGATCAAAAAACTGATTGTCTATGTCGAGATGGACCGGTGCGCGGCAGATGCCATCGCCCATGTCACCGGTGTCCGGCTGGGACGGCGCAGCCTGAAATTTGTGGACTATGGCATCATGGCAGCCACATTCCTGAACCTGGAAACATCCCGGGCCTTTCGGATTCTATCGACCGAAGAGGCCCGGGATCTGACCGATGTGTATGCACCGGAAATAGACAATTTGGCGGCCCGTCAACTGGAAGCCTACAAACGGATGCCGGACAATGTTCTGTTCCGGGTTCAGAAAGTTCGAATCACTATCAACGAATGGGATATGCCCGGACCCACCCGGCGCAAAATCATGTGCCGCATCTGCGGGCAGGTGATCCGGGACGGCAGGGAAGTGATGAGAAACAACGAGCCCATATGTCGTCCATGCTCGGATCGGTGCTATTTTTCCCATGCACGGGACATTTGTTTAACGGATGAAGGATCCTCAAACCCAAAACATGAGAGATCGCCATGTTGACCAAAATCAAGGTTGAAGATGCCGTGGGAACCCGATTGGCCCATGACATCACGGAAATCCGGCCCGGAGAGTTCAAGGGGCCCGCATTTCAAAAAGGTCATGAGGTGTGCCACGAAGACATCTGTCACCTTCAGAAACTCGGGAAAAACCACCTTTACCTCATCGATCTGGGCGATGATGAAATTCATGAAAATCAGGCGGCATCGATTCTGGCTGCCGGCCTGGCCGGACCCGGAGTGGTTTGGGAAAACAATCCCAGGGAAGGAAAAATCGGTCTTCATGCCGCCATGGATGGGCTGTTGAGCGTCAATGCCGCATCTCTGGCAGCCTTTAACATGATCGATGAAGTCATGTGCGCCACCCTTCACAGCCATACGCTGGTCAAAAAAGGAGAGCTGGTGGCTGCCACCCGTGCGATTCCGCTGATCATGAAGCGGGCGCCGGTGGAGCGGGCCGCCGCCATTGCCGCTCAAAACGGCGGAACGGTGAGTATCGCAGCCCTGCGAAAGGCCAGGACAGGACTCATCGTTACCGGAAACGAGGTTTATCATGGGTTGATACAGGATAAATTTGTACCGATTCTCAGCGTCAAGGTGACGGATTTGCGATCTGAAGTCGCCGGGGTCATTTTTGCACCCGACGATGAGGCGATGATCGCCGCAGCCATCCGCAAGCATATCGAAAGCGGCTGCGACCTGTTGCTGCTGAGCGGGGGTATGAGCGTGGATCCGGATGACGTAACCCGGAAAGCCGTTCGCATGGCCGGCGCCCGGGAAGTTCATTACGGGGCTGCGGCCCTTCCGGGGGCGATGTTCATGACGGCCTATATCGACGGCATTCCGCTTTTGGGGGTGCCCGGCTGCGGACTGCATCACCGGATCACTGTTCTGGACCTGGTACTGCCCAGAATTCTGGCAGGAGAAAAGATCGGAAAAAAGGAATTGGCCTTTTTCGGCCATGGCGGCCTTTGCAAAGACTGCCCAGAATGCAGCTATCCCCATTGCCCTTTTGGAAAAGGCATATAGAAAAGGAGGGAAAAGAAAATGAGAAAAATATTGATTCTGGGCGCCGGAGCCGGCGGCACCATTGTCGCCAACATGCTCCGAAAGGAACTTGACGAAGCGGAATGGCAGATCACCATCATCGACCGGGATGAACGCCATCATTACCAGGCCGGATATCTGTTCATCCCATTCGGGGTTTATGGTGAACAGGATGTCTTGAAACCCAAGAAAGAATTCATTCCCCAGGGCGTCGAGTTTCTGGTCGACAAGGTGGTGAAAATCGACCCCGGAGAACGGCGCGTGGAAACGCTTAAAGGGCAACATGAATACGACTGGCTGGTGATTGCAACCGGCTGCGATATCCAACCTTCTGAAATACCGGGCATGCTGGATGGATGGAGAAAGGACGTCTTTGACTTTTACACCCTGGAGGGAGCCATGGCGCTGCGAAAACGTCTGAAATATTTCACCTCCGGCAAGGTGGTCCTGAATATCGCCGAATTTCCCTACAAATGCCCCATCGCCCCCCTGGAGTTCGTGTTCATGGCGGACTGGTTCTTCACCGTAAACGGGGTCCGGGACAAGGTCGATATCGAATTCGTCACGCCGCTCGACAATGTGTTCACCAAGCCGGTGGCGGCCAAAGCCCTGGCAAGTGTGGCTGAAAAGAAAAACATCAAGGTGACGCCCTTTTTTGATCTGGCCCAGGTCAATGCCGGGGAAAAAACCATTGAATCCCACAAGTGCCAAAAAGTCGGCTACGATCTGCTGGTGTCCATTCCGCCCAACATGGGGGCCAAGGCCCTGATTGATTCGGGCGTCAGCGACCCTGTGGGGTTTGTGCCCACGGACAAGCATACGCTGAAGGCCGCCAACTTTGATCGGATCTATGTGATCGGGGACACGACCAATGTTCCCACGTCCAAGGCAGGCTCTGTGGCCCATTACATGGCCTATACCGTAGTTGAGAACCTGGTGCGCGAAATCGACGGCCATGCGCCCCTGGCCAAATTCGACGGCCATGCCACCTGTTTTCTGGCATCGGGCTTTGAAAAGGCGATTCTGCTGGACTTCAATTATGCGGTCGAACCCTTGTCCGGCAGTTTTCCGTTTCCGGGCATGGGGCCCTTCAGCCTGCTTCAGGAAAGCCTCAGCAATCATTGGGGCAAAATGATGTTCCGCTGGGTTTATTGGAATCTGATGATGAAGGGGCTGGATTTGCCCCTGGAACCGCAAATGAACCTGGCCGGCAAAATCCGCCCGTCTGCATAAAGGAGGTGATCTCCATGACACATGAAGAATTGATTGTCCGACGTCTGGATCATCTGGAAAGCCTGATTCAGCCATTGACGGCATTCTCCAGGGCCGCGGGCGAGCTGCGCGAGGAGCTGGCCCCGCGGGTCAACGAGGCTGTATCGGCGCTCATCACCGAATTGGCCGATGTCGAAGCCGACTTTCGGATGGAAGATCTGGTTTTTTTGGTCAAAAAACTGATGCGCAACATCAACAACCTGAACTTTGCGCTGGATCAGTTCAAAAACCTTGTTGATTTTGCCTTGATCGCCGAGCCACTGCTGAAAACCAGCGTGCCGCAACTGATTTCCTACGTGGATCATCTGGAGCAAAACGGCGTGTTCCGCCTGATCACAGTCGGTACGGAGGTGCTGAAGAAAGTCGGGTCAACGTATTCTGTTGAGGATATGCGGCAGATCGGAGATGGCCTGGTGCATTTTATCGGCATCCTGAAAAAATTGACGGCGCCCGCAGCACTCGATCTGCTGGATCGGGCGGCCGATCTGCCTGCCCGTGTGGATATCAGTCGGGCGCAGCCAGTTGGATTCTGGGGCATGATCGGAGCCATGGGCGACAAGGAAATCCAGCAGGGACTGGGGGTATTGATGGAACTCACAAAGGGCCTGGCAACGCTGAAAACACAGCCATCGCTCTAACGATAAAGCCGAACAATGAACACTGTCACTTCCTTACACAAGGGAAGAAATAATATGAAAGGAGGCACCCCATGACCGATGACGTTGAATTTGAATGTACCGCCTGTCACAAAGATTGCACAATCCATCACGGGGAAACCATGACCGCATGCCGGCTCTGTGGCCGTCTGCATTGTTCGGACTGCGTCGATGAATTCGGCAACTGCGTGGAATGCGCAGGCAAACGATCCCCATCTCCTTCTCAAGGGCAATGATATTTAAAAACAGGTTACCCTTTTGTCATGAATATTTATGATGTGACCATTATCGGGGCTGGCCCCGGCGGATTGGCCTGTGCCATCAAGGCCAGTCAACTGGGGTTGCGCTATGTATTGCTGGAAAAGGGCGACGACGTCTTCCAGGGGATTATTGACTCTTATCCCAGGGGCAAAAAAGTGTATCCAACACTCCCGAAAGGCGAAACGGAACCATTTGCCATACCTGAGTTAATGCCGGATGAGACCCACGCTCCGATTGAAGAATATCTGAAGAAAATCGCTGCCTGTATTCAAAAATATCAGATTCATGTGTCTCTTGGCGAAGAATTTCAAGAGATAAAAAAAGAAAAAGGGATATTTACCCTGATGACGTCCAGGAATCATTACCGGTCGCATTCCGTGGTGCTGGCTTTCGGAAGCAATATCCCGGTTGATTTGGGGATCTATGGCGAGGCCAAGACCGTTGCCCGAAAACTCGAAAATTCTGATGATCATTTGGGGGCTCCAACACTGGTCATTGGCGGTGGAAACGCTGCTGCGGACGTTATCGCTACATTATCGGAGGCAAAACGGGCTGCTGGCGATGCCACACCTGTTTACTGGGCACATAAGATGGAGAATTTTACAATCAATAAGGATGTGGCCAGAGATCTGGGTGAGGAAATTCTTCTGGGAGGGCACATCAAAATTTTGCAGGGCGCCATACCCAAAATCGGCGAGTTGGACGAAGAAGGCGTGGAGCACCTTTTAATACAGACGCAGGCGGTTGATTTTGGTCAGGGTGTCAAGTTTCAGCAGTGGATGAGTTTCCCCATGAAGCATGTCATCGCCTGTATCGGAACTCAGGGTCCGTCACGCGTGTTTGATCGTATCGGGTTACAACAAATCACCTGCACGGAAGGTATTTGCAAAATTGGTAAAACCGGTGATCGCCTGATCATGCTGACGCCCGATTACCAAACCAGCCAAAAGGGCATTTATGCCATCGGCGGTGCGGTGAGCCCGGCGTATATCGAAATCCAGGAGGAAGGCAACTTCCGGGAGCGTAAGCATTCGAATTTGATCTATACGGCTGTTCGGGATGCGGCTGTGGCTGTATCGCATATTGCGTCCGTTATTCAAAACCCGATTAAACTCCAGGAAGTTAAATTGTAATAACCTTATCCGCCAACTGCATGGCGGTGACGATATTCAGCATATTGGGTCGACTGGACTGAGACGACCTTAAAAACAAAAATAAATTGGATACGAAAAACATGGAGCATATGAATCCCCATGGGGATGATAGTAAGTTGGTTAATTGCTATTAGGGAAAATTGGGTGCCTCCGTAGGATCGGATATCTGTTATTGGAGTTGTTACAAAACCATCAGGATTTTATTTCATCAGGTTCGGCAGAAACAGAATGATCTGGGGGAATGCAATCAGAATGATCACACAAAACAGGTATGCCGGGAAAAACCAGAGAACCCCTCTGAACACGACATCCAGCGTCACATCCTTTGACATGCCGGCCACCACAAATGCGGTGGCACCTACCGGCGGGGTGATGGCCCCCAGTGTCGTGATCACGGTCACGACGACACCAAACCAGATCGGATCATACCCCAGTTGCATGGCGACCGGAAAGAAAATGGATATGGTGACCAGGAGAAGTGCCAGCGCATCCATCACCATGCCGCCGAAGACATAAATCAAAAATATAATCGACAGGATGACCGTACTGGATACCGGTAGACCGACGACCCACGAGGCGATATCATAGGGAATGCGGGTGACAGCCAGAAACCGCCCGAATATGACGGCTCCGGTAATGATGAAAATCACCATGCAGGATACCCGCAGGGTGTCATTGATCGCGGCGATAAAGCCTTTCCAGGTCAGACCGCCCTGGATGAGTCCGATGACAATCGCCAGAAATGATCCGGCGGCTCCGGCTTCGGATGGGGTAAACACACCAAAGGACAGACCCAGCATCACCAGCAGAAACAGAATCACCATTTCAATGGCGCCTGCAAGGGATTTGAACCGTTCCTTCCAGGTAAACATGGGTCCGGCAGGCCCCCAATCCGGGTGAATCCGGCAGACGAATGAAACAGTCAGCATCAGCATGACGGTCAGTACGATTCCTGCCCCAAATCCGCCATAAAAAAGCCTGGCAATCGACTGTTCCGTGGAAAGTCCGATGACAATCAGAACCACGCTGGGAGGAATGACCACACCCAGCGTGGATCCGCTGGCAATGGTGCCGGTGCTGAGCCGGGGGTCATAGTTATACTTTTTCATCTGGGGAAGGGCCACGGTTGACATGGTGGCTGCCGTGGCCGCATTGGAGCCGCAGATGGCTGAAAACGCTGCACAGGCCATAACCGTCGCCATGGCCAGCCCGCCGCGGATATGCCCCACCCAGCGGTAGGCCGCAGTATAGAGCTTTTCATTGACGCCGGAATAAAATGCAATCTGCCCCATGAAAATAAACAGGGGGATGACGGTCAGGCCGTATTGTGAAAATGTGGACCAGACCACGGATCCGACCATGTTGACACCGGCATTCACGGAAACCACGGTGGAAAAGCCGATGAAACCAATGATTCCCATGGCAAATCCAACCGGGGTTCCCAGAAAGAACATCAGCACCAACAGAGCAACGATGCCCGCGAGTCCTATGAAAGTCAGGCTCATGATTTAGGCTCCTGCAGTGGTATCAGATTCTGCAGAACATCCTTGAACAGAACCAGGCAAAGCGCCAGACAGCCAAGCGCCGTGCAATAAATGAACGGATAATAAATGATTTGCAGGGTTTCCGACAGTTCGCCGGCATTTTTTAAAACAGACGCCCGTTCAGCCGCTTGCCAACTGACCAGAAGGAAAAAACACAGGCAGAGGGTATCATTCAAAGCCCCCATTGTTTTTCGCATGGTCCGGGGGAAGGCCATAACCAGTACGTCCACTGCGATATGGCCTTTTCTCATCTGGGTGTATCCCAGCGAAAACGCGGCCAGAACCGCACTGAAATATCCGGTCAGCTCCACTGCGCCAGGAATGGGGCCCCAGACCAGACGGAGAAAAATGTTGCCGCAGGTCAGGGTGATCATGCCGATCAGGCAGACTCCTGCGGCAGCGGTCAGCCACCGGTTGATATGAACACACAGATTATTTAAAAAAGACATTGGTTTAACCTATTGTGGGTCATTGCAGACATGCCATAAATCCGGCAGATCAGGTTCAACGTGGCAAAGGCACAAAGCCAGCCTCACCTATTTTGAATATTTCTTCACAAAAGAATGGATATCTTCCAGGATTGCTTTTGCCGGAAGTCCTTTTGCCGTTGCATCCGCCACCCATTTGTCGGTGATTGGCTGAAGCCGGTTATCCCACTGGGCCTTTTCCGCTTCCGGAAGGGTGATCACCTCGACCTGATAGGTTTTTTTGGACCATTCGACAGATTCCTTGACATGGTTGTCCATATAGTTGCCGGTCCACTCCGCCTGTTCGACAGCCAGATCATCCATGACCTTCTGCACATCGGCCGGCAGGGATTTCCAGACATCCATGTTCATGACAACGGCAAAGGGATAAATGGATGTGTCCACCATCGTGACATACCGGCAAAGTTCGGCAAACTTGAAATCCTTCATGGCTTCCAGAGAGGAAATCAGGCCCTTCACCACGCCTTTCTGCAGGGCTTCGGGTGTTGCCGGCATGGGCATTCCAACCGGGTTGGCGCCCCATGCCTTCAGCACTTCGGCAGCGCCGCCGGATGCCCGCAGATCCACGCCCTGAATGTCCGCCAGATTTCGTATGGGTTTTTGAGACATGATATTGGCCGGTGCGGTGGTGAACATGGTCAGAACCTTGACCTTGGCAAACTCTTCCGGATTGTATTTTTTATACAGATCCCAAAGAACCAGACTGCCCACCCGTGCATCCGGTATGCCCAGATTCAGACTCAACGCATTGGTGACCATGAACCGGCCCGGCTGATAGGCCATGCAGAGATTTCCGATACTCGCCTGACCGGCAATGACACCATCCATCATCTCCTTATCTCCCAGAAGGGTTCCGCCCGGAAATGTCTTGACAGCCACCTTGCCCTGGGTTCGTTTTTCAACCTCGGTTTTCCACCGTTCCATCTGAACGCAGGGAAAAGTGGGCGCCGGCGGGAAATTGGCATAGGTCAATTCGATGAGGCCTGCATGGGAATAACCGGTCATACCGGCTGCCAGTGACAGGATAATGATTGCCATAACGCTTAGACAGGTGAAGCACTTTTTCATGACACGGGTCTCCTTTTATTGTGAAAATTGTGAAGGGTGAAGTGTTGAAGCTGCCAGTCCCTGGTCATATCCGGCATTCAGCGCCAATAAAGCAGTTTGACTTCCGGATGGATTCCGATTCATTTTTTGGGAAATGATCGAACGAACCGCATCGATGGCGCAAAATGATGGACTATCTGGAATCTTGTATGACAAAATCGCCAGGGTAAATCCCAGAACAATCAGATTGACCGATCGAAGATGACCTGTCCGCGCCGCCAGTCCATCGGCATCAATTGCATGACAGGTCTGTGTCGGACTGCAGGCGGATGATTCGGCTGAATTGACAATTGCCAGCCCATCCGGTTTCAAAAAATGGGCATGCGAATTCAGATTTTCCTGTTTCAGGGCGATCAGCGCATCGGCATTTCCGGTCCGGATCAGCGGACTGGAAAAATCACCCACTTTCAGATGGCTGATCACGGTTCCGCCCCGCTGGGCCATCCCATGCGTCTCGGATGTCATCACGTGAAATCCCTGATCCATGGCCGCCTGAGCCAGAAGCCCGGTCACAAATAAAACCCCTTGTCCGCCAACGCCGCTAATCACCAGTTGGCATCGGGTGAATGAATTCATATCGCCTCCATTGATGGGGTTTTGGATTCGATGGCCTGTTTGGGGCAGACGGACACGCAGACGCCACAGCCGGTGCATCGTGTCTGGTCGATGTGAACCTGTTTGGCATCCGCTTCCAGAATCAGGGCCGGACACTCAAACTGTTTGACGCAAGTGCCGCACCCATCACAGTCATCGGAAATGGCCATATCAAATCGTTTGTCTTTGGCCGCATCGCCGCGGGAATACAGCACGCAGGGCCTTCGGGCAATAATCACCGCAGGGCCATTGTTCCTGCACCAGGCCATGGCGGATTTGACGGTTTGAATCATGTCTTTGACCTGATACGGATCGCAGACCGTGCAGGACAGGACACCGCATCCGGCAACCGCCTGTTCCAGATTGACCACGTTCAGGGGCTCGCCAATGGCGCCGAATCCGGTTGCCGGTGTCGGCTGATTCCCGGTCATGGCCGTGGTGCGGTTATCCAGAATGACCAGAACAAACTGAACCTTCTGAACCACCGCATCAACCAACGCCGGCAGCCCGGCATGAAAGAAAGTGGAATCCCCAATGGTGGCGATAATATCCGGCTGCTTTTCCGATTGTTTATAGGCATGATAAAAACCAGCGGCCTGACTGATGGCAGCCCCCATACACAGTACGGTATCCACGGCACCCAGATTCAGCCCCAGGGTGTAACAGCCGATGTCGCTGGTGTAAATGCCCTTGGGGGCGGCTTTTTTGATGGCATAAAAACTGGCCCGATGGGGACAACCGGCGCAAAGGGTCGGCCTGCGGCCGGGAGCGGTAGTTGTTTCGACAGAAGGAATTTTCAACCCGGCAATCTGCCGGATCAGGGTTTCCACGGCTTCGGGCAGAATTTCTCCGGTTCGGGACACATGACCGGTCAGTTTGCCTTGTGCATGGCGCCGGTCCGCCAACTGCATTTCAATGACCGGGGTTGTTTCCTCGATGACCATCACGGTCTCATAGGTCGTGAACAGATGATCGATAAAATCACTGTGCAAGGGATAGGGCTGGCGCACCTGATACAGGGGAATGGACTGAAAACAGGACAGATCCTTCAGAATTTCTTCGGCATGAACCGCCAGAACGCCGGACGCCACCAGCGCGGTTTTGCCAATTGCATCGGGATTGAGTCGTATCGGCGCGGTTTTTGGATACCGGCTGAGGGTTTCCAGTTTTTTTTCAAGGGCCTGATGCAGAACCAGCCGGAACTTGGGGGTTGCGGCCCATCGGGTTGGATCTCGTTTAAACATCGGCTGACGGGTGACCGCAGGGACCGGGTGCGGAACAATATCCTGCCGCGCATGACAGACCCGCGTGGTGGGTCGAAGCATGACCGGAATCTCGAATTCTTCTGAAATATCAAAGGCCAGCCCAGCCATTTCCATGGCTTGCCGGGGAGAGGCCGGGTCCAGAACCGGAATTTTGGCCATCATGGCCATCATGCGGCTGTCCTGTTCGGTCTGGGATGAATGCGGGCCCGGGTCATCTGCGCTGATGATCACAAACCCGCCGATGGTGCCCATGTATGCGGCACTCATCAGGGGATCGGATGCAACATTCAACCCGACCTGTTTCATGCTGACTGCGGTTCGAAGCCCGGTCATGGCGCCGGCATAGGCAATTTCAAATGCCACTTTTTCATTGATGGCCCATTGCGTGTGATGTGGCAGACCGGTTTCTTTATGCAGTACGGCAAGGGATGCCAGTATTTCAGATGCCGGCGTTCCGGGATAGGATGTCGCCATCTGACATCCGGCTTCTGCAAGTCCACGGGCAATGGCCTGATTTCCCAGCATGAGTGAAGGGGTTTTCAATCGATTCCTCCGAATTTGGTGATTGGTGATCCGTATATTGTTGTGGGTCAGTTAAAAAAAAAGCCGGGCTTGAAAGAAGCCCGGCTAATGATCAAAAAAAATTGAGCTGCTTCCCTGCTGCCTGTCGAAGCCGCTCAGTTGACTGAATGAATTGTTTTGTTCAGACGGTGATGAGCAAACTTCAAATATCCTGCCACCACCAGCACCATGAATTTGTCATATTGTCACTCGTTTGTTGATATTCTTTCCACTTGCTATTTTGTTCAAGATTTAATGGAGAAAACCGATTTTGTCAAGCATCAAATCAATTGGCTTGATGATCAGAATCCCTTTATTTTCTATCCAGGTGTTGAATGATGTCTTCGGTAATCTGATGATCATCTTCTTTGAAAAATGGGATGAGTTCAGCGGCAACATCCGCCAGGGATTTGATTTTTTTATCCCGCATCACACCCTGAATTTTTTCAACGCCTCTTTCGATCAGTCTCAGTCCTTCTGCAATGTTCAAAATATCCTGTCTGTCCATAATCGCTTCTCCTTTTTATGAAGTTATGTGTCCATATTTATAAACAAAACTATCAATACGGCCTGCTCACAACCTGATTCCGGCCATGCTTTTTGGCTTCATACAGATTTTCATCGGCAATTGTAATCATTTTTTCCACTATCGGCCCGTTTGATTCCTGAACCGAGTCATACCCTGTCAGTCCAAAACTGGATGTGATGGCGATTTCGTGATTGTCCCACGGAATCGGCTCACAGGATACGGCTTTTCGCAGTTTTTCCGCAACGATTGTCGCACTGGCAACCAGGGTGTCCGGTAGAACAATCAAAAATTCTTCCCCGCCGTATCGTCCGATCCAGTCAACGTCATTTCGAAGGACGTGCTGGATTATTTCAACAAACCGGATTAAAACATGATCTCCGGCCTGGTGGCCATAGACATCATTGACCCGCTTGAAATGATCGATATCGGAAAGAATAATTGACAGGGGTTTTCCATATCGAACAGCCCGTTTGATTTCTTTCCCAAGCTGGCTGTTGAGGTAACCCCGGTTAAAGCATCCGGTCAGGGGATCCATGATCGATAACTTCTCAATTTTTTCATTGGCTTCTTTCAGCAGCCGAATGGTTGTTCTCAGTTCCCGATTGATTCGATTTCTTTCAATATGGACGTTGATTCTGGCCAAAAGCTCTTCCTTGGCATAGGGCTTGATCAGATAATCCGATGCACCGACCTTGAATACTTCCAGTATTTCTGACAGGTCAGACATGGCCGTCAACACGATAATTGGTATATCCAGCATTCCCAATCCCTGCCGGATTTGTCTGCATAACTGCATGCCGTCCATTTCAGGCATCATCAGATCCGTAATGACAATATCGATCCGGTCCAGGCTCTGGGTAATGATTTCATAGGCTTTTTGCCCATTCTCCGCTTCATGGACATCGATACCTTCCCGGCTCAGACACAGGGATGTAATTTTTCGGGCAACCACGTTATCATCGGCTACCAGGGCGCAAATACCCCGATGCATTACGGATTGTCGAAGGATTTTATTGACTGCCGTCAGAATTTCACCTTTCTGAAACGGTTTGCTGATAAAATCCACCGCACCCAGTTCAAATCCTTTTTTTCGATCCTCAAGGGTATCATTTCCGGTGATGAAAATGATTGGCACACGATGGTCATCACTGTTTTTAAAGAAACGGGCATAACTGGCATCCCGAAGTTTTCGACAGGTATCAAACCCATTCAGCTTGGGCATTTCGATATCCAGCGTAATCAGATCCGGGGGAGAGGCCGTTGCCGCATGGATCAATGCCTCCAGCCCGTTACGCGCTTCAATGACATCATATCCCCCTTCCTCCAGTTCTTCCCGAATCTGCATTCGAATCATCTGGCTGTCATCCACTACCAGAATTCGTCCTGACGGTTCATTCATATGCGTTCCTGCTTTTCATGGAACTAAGGTTCAAAGTCACAAGGGGACAAAGGCACAGAGGAAAATGAAACCGGTTATTGATTTGCCGGGCCGTAAAACCGAAAAGTCAAACGGCAGATATGTCTGTGTGCAGCGCACTGGCAGATGGATAAGGTAACTTTGTGCCTTTTGCTTCTTTGTGCCTATGTGCCTGAGAAGTTATGTTTTTTTAATTGATAAAATACAGACCGAAGATAGCGCTTGGGTTCAAACTGAGGTGCAACGCCACTCAGAGACTCGGTTGCGCCAATGATCAGATACCCACCCGGCAAAAGAATCTCTCCGATTTTTTGAAACAGGTTTTTTTTGTCAGACAACTCAAAATAGATGGCGACATTTCTGCAAAAAATGATATCAAATCGTCCCAGACCCGTAAATGGCTGCATGAAATTCATTTTTCTGAACGTGGTGAGGCTGCGAATCTCATCCCGGATTTTCCAGTCATCTCCTTCCGGAACAAAATAGCGGGTGGTACGGTTAGACGTCATGCCTCTTTCCAGCTCGAATGCATTATAAATCCCTCGACTGGCCCGACTGATTGCCGCACCCGAAATATCGGTGCCCAGTATCATGATCGAATAGGCTTTCATATCGGGCAGAATTTCATGAAGTGCCATCGCAATGCTGTAAACTTCCTGTCCTGTTGAGCAGCCCGCACTCCAGATTCTGACTGAAACCGGCAGGCCGGGTGTAGGGTTCTGCATCTTGCGATCAATCAGATCCGGCAGGATTTTGTATTTGAGCATCTCAAAGGGAGAGCTATCCCGAAAAAACTGGGTTTCATTGGTCGATATCTGATCGATGATAACTTTTTCAAGGTTTCGGGATTGATCCTGACTGGATTTGTGATACAGGTCGCTGAACGTGTTGCATCCATATTCTTTCAGCATGGGCCCCAACCGGGTTTCGATCAGATAAGATTTGGATGCTCCCAGTGAAATGCCGGAGATGTCGTAAATATATCTGGCCCACAACCTGAATTCAACCGGATTGATGTCAACCATAACCCGTCATTTCACATTACCGGACCGTACGGCAGATTTCTTCGGATATGGTGCCCAGAGGGGCAATCACATCCACAATGCCCAACTCAACGGGTTTTCTGGGCATGCCATATACCGCAGATGTGGCTTCATCCTGAGCAATAATGACAGCGCCGCATTCTTTCATCTGTCTCAGCCCTTCCGTTCCATCATGACCCATTCCGGTCATGATAACACCGGTGGCATATCGGCCGTAAGCCCTGGCCACGGATCGAAACAGATAATCCGCAGACGGCCTGCAGTTGTTTTCCGGGGGATCATCTGTCACCCGTATGATCATTGAATCCTTTGGATGAAACGATTCGACACCCATCTGTTTGCCTCCCGGCGCAATATAGGCTGTACCGGACTGAATCGTTTCACCATTCACCGCCTCTTTAACCTGGATTTGACTGATCAAATCCAGTTTTTTGGCCAGGGCGTCGGTAAACAGGGGAGGCATGTGCTGAACAATAAAAATGGAAGCGTCGATATCGGATGGGATACCCGGCAGAACACGGGTCAGGGCAACCGGACCACCCGTAGAGATGCCAATCGCCACAGCCTTTGACTTTCCCATACCACGGTTAAAACCCGCGGACCGAACGGCTGGGTGAAGCACCGCCTGAATCCGCCGAGGATGAGTCTGTTTTCGTTTCGCTTCGCGTTTTAGCCGAATCAGGGCATCAATGATCGGCATGATTCTCGATTTGAACTCGTCAGTGTTTTCTGCCAGACTCCCGCTTGATGGCTTGGGAATGAAATCAAATGCGCCCAGTTCAAGCGCTTTCAGTGTGATTCGGGCCCCCTCTGTGGTATAATTACTGAAAACAATGGCCGAAACATCCGGCATATCCGTTCTGAGATGTTCCAGGGTCTCCAACCCGTCCATCTCCGGCATCTCGATATCCAGTGTGATCAGATCCGGTTTTAACGAAGCGGCCTTGATCAGTGCGATTCTGCCGTTTGAGGCGGTTCCGACAATTTCGACATTGGGCAGGGATTCCAGTGCATGTTGAATAATTTTGCGATACATGCCGCTGTCATCAACGACAAGTGTGCGAAGCGTCATCTCCAGCATGATTCCTTCCGTCCTTTGGTTTCATCCCAGCAGTTCGTCCAGATTCAAAATACGAATCAGGTGATTTTCACATTTGACGATCCCTTCAATAAACTGTCCCTGATCTCCGCCAACATTTCCAGGCGATTTTTCAATCATTTCAGATGTGGCATGAATCACATCCCCGATACGGTCAACCAGAAGCCCGATGGATTCACTTTGAAACCGCACAATGATATTCTTTTGCCGGCCTGTATCCGGTTCAGCGAAAAGCCCCAGCCGAACTGCCACATCGATGACCGTGATGATCTGTCCCCTAAGATTCAAAATTCCGATAACGTATATCGGCGCCAATGGAACACGGGTCGCCTTGATCAGTTTGTTGATTTCCTGAACCAACAGGATATCGACTCCAAAACAGGCATCTCCCAGGTAAAACGTAGTCAGATCCATAGTCGCGTTTGCTTTTTCCATTTGGAAAGCCTTTCACGCCCTCACGATTTCACGTATCATTTTTATGGCAAACAATCCTTCAGTTTTCCCCCTTCAGCCTTCAACCGTTTAAACCTTGAACACCTCAACCATTTGCTGAAGATTTTTTGCCAGGGTTTTCAACTCTTCGGCACTGACATTTATCTGGGCGCTGTTGGCGGATATTTCCTGACCCGACTGGTTGACATTGGAAATGTCCTGGGCAATATTCTGGGCAACCACCGAGCTCTGAGATACATTCTGGGTGACCTCCTGAATGCCCATTGCCGCCTGTGACACATTACCCGCAATATCATTGGTGGTAATCGACTGTTCCTCGACAGCCGATGCAATGGAAGTCACAATTTCATTGATGTCATTGATCACAGCGGAAATCTTTTGAATCTGGGCAACTGTGCCGGATGTCGTATCCTGAATCCCCTCGATTCGAATTTTGATTTCATCGGTTGCCTCAGCGGTCTGTTTGGCCAGTTCCTTGATCTCGTTGGCGACAACCGCAAAGCCTCTTCCGGCGTCCCCTGCCCGAGCCGCTTCTATTGTTGCATTCAATGCCAGAAGGTTTGTCTGGTCTGAAATATCGGCAATTGTTTCTGTCACTTTACCGATTTCCTTGGCGGCCTTGCCCAGCTCATTGACGGTTTCGGAAGCTTTCTGTGCATTTGAAACCGCATGATTGGTAATGGTTCGCGCCTTTTCCGCATTTCTGGCAATCTCCGTGATGGTCGACGTCATTTCTTCCGAAGCGGCTGCCACCATGTTGACACTGGTTGATGCCTGTTCCGCGGCTGCGGCCACGGATGACATGTTGGCGCTCATTTGTTCTGCGGCCACTGCGACATTCCGTGACCGGTCCGATGTCTGGGAGGCATTGGACGACATCTGACGCGATATGGCGGACAATTCGGTGGAAGACGCAAAAAGCGTTTCCACACCGTCGACAATATGGCCGATCATGCCTCTCAGTTTATTGACCATCTGGTTCATGGAACTGGAAAGCATGCCAATTTCACCACCCTGACTCATTTTCAGGGTTTCGGTAAAATCCCCTTCCGATATCCGTTCGGCAAACTTGGCGGTTTTATGAATGGGATAGGTTATGGACCGGGCAATCAAAAAGGCGGCAAACGTGATTATGGCAATACCGGCTAAGGCAACGATACCCATGAGCCAATTCAAGGCGTTGAGGGTTTCAAATGCCTCTGCCTGATCGATTTCAGAAATGATGGCCCAGCTCAGATCCCCGATTTTAAGTGGTGAAAAGGCAGACAGCACCTGCCGTCCCTCATAGTCTGTGATGATTTTTTCTCCAATCCGTCCAGCCAGTGCCTCCCGGACCGCTTCGGTATCCACTTTTCCGGCACCCGGATTGGCAAAGGACGCCTTTAATGAAAACCGGGCCGGATTCCTGAACGAGTCGGACCGCATCAGCCTGTCTGGCCCCACGAGATAGGTTTCGCCCGTTTTTCCCAAACCATCCCGCTGATTCATGATGGCATTGATATGGTCAATAGACAGTTGAAAGACGATGACGGCCAGTATCTGATCCGAATCCCCCAGGATGGGATATCCCACAAATGCGGCGGGTATGCCGCCCATTGGCGCATAGGGTTGAAAATCCACAATCGCCATTTTTTTGGTTTGAAGCACTTTTTTCCATAACCCGGCCAAGCTGCTGTTCTTCAGGTCGCCATACGTGAGATTGGCGCCCAGATCCCGTTCTTTGGCGCAGGTAAACATGACATGGCCATGTGCTGCGCAGATGAGGTAGATATCCGGATAGCCCCTGTCCTTGAAAAAATGTATGATGTTTTTGCCGTACTGGGTATATATCTGCTGATATTCCGGCCGGGTCACATCCAGCGGTGCATCTGCCTTGCTATCACTGGTCCAGTGATAGCTCACCAGTTGATTCAGCAGATCGGTGACATCCCGGCTTCTGGCAAAAATTTCCATTTCCGTAAACGCCTGGTTAAACACCTGTTCGATCTCTTTTTTCTTGATTTCCCGGACGGTGATCAACTGGCGATACGCCTGGGATTCCAATCCGTTTGTGGCAACGACTTTTGCCAAAAGACCTATCACGATAAATGGAATGATTCCCACAGACAAAAACACCATCACAAGTCTGGTTCTCAGTTTTGCGTTTTGTAACAGCCGCATTTGGCCCTCCTCGACATCATTATGTAGATACGTCTGGTTTGTATGTTTGCCGGATTGTCTTCAGACATGCCTGATGATTACGGGCTAACTTTCAAACCGTCCATGAATCAGTTTGTGTAAGCTTTCAATCAATTTTTCCTTATCCAGCTTGATATGATATTCATCAACGCCGGCCGCCATTGCGCGCGCCATATCCTGATCGTCTGCCAGAGTGGTCAATGCAATGATCGGCAGCTTTTCAAACCGGTTATCTTTTCGAATCTGATGGATCAGTTCAAATCCGTTCATCCGGGGCATTTCCATATCTGTTACAACCAGCGCGATATTGTGGGCCGACTGTTTCAACGTCCGCCATGCGGCTTCACCATCTTCAACATCCACCACAAAATAGCCGGCCATTTCAATTACAGATTTGATCTGGCTCCGAAAAAAATGGGAATCTTCAACCACCAGAATGGTCTGCCCCTGTTGAATGGCAATCTTCTGTCCATCCATTACGGTGAACCAGTCGGGATGAATCGTTTTAATCAGATCAAACAGATCCACCAACAGGGTCGTTTTGTCATCCAGAATGATGGAGCCCATGATTCCCGGCTGTTTCAGCGAACTGCCATCGATGGGTGCACTGGTTGACGCAGAGTCAAGCGGTCCGGCTGCCAGAAGCCCCAGTTCCCTTCCCGCGATAGTAAAAACAATGACCAAAAGTTTATTGATCGGCGCCAACGGTTTGACATCTGCTACCTCATCAATGCTGTAAACCGGCAGGTTTCCGTTTCGGTATTGAATGGTGCGCCTTCCACCAATGGTTTGCACATCATCCGAGCATATTCTTTCGATGTGGATAACCAGATTCAGGGGAAGTGCAAAATGTTCATCCACCGAATTCCGAAAAATCAGAAGATTCATTCGATCATCATTGGGTGATTGCCGGATCGCGGCGGATCTGGCCAGTTCTTCGGCCCGATGGGTTCCGGATACCGAAAAAAGTCCTGACATTTCGGCCATGCCATTGACATCCAGAATCAGGGCCACCCGCCCATCACCCATGATGGTTGCGCCGGCATACCTCCGGCTTTCTCTCAGGTGTCTGCCCAATGGCTTGACCACAATTTCTTCGGCATCATGAAAGGCATCAACAATCAGGCCATATTTAAACTGCCCGGTTGACAGAACCGCAATATTTATCGCACTGGCTGCCCGGTATCTCCGGTCGGAATTTATTCGATCACAGGGAGAAGGTCGAATTTCCGGATTGGATTTAACCTGTTCCGTATCCTGGCCCGACAGCAGTGACTTTCGGGATCGCCTGTCTGCAATGGCCGACCGGCGGTCGGCCCGCTTCGCCCCAGTACTCGCATCGACAAATGTCCGCTCCAGTCCCAGAATGTCTGCCAGTCGTATGAGTGGTAGAAGGGACCCCCTCAGGCAGATCACTTCTGCATCTCCGACGCATTCAATCCGTTCCTTCACCCGGCTGGCGGGAATTCGGTGAAGCTCTTCAATATTAATCTGGGGAATGGCAAACCGTTCATTTGCCGCGGAAATGATCTGACAGGGAATGATGGCAAGGGTCAGCGGTAGTTTGACCGTGATTCGGGTCCCGGTTCCCGGCGTCGAATCGATATTGATCAGGCCGCCCAGATTGTCAAGATTGGTTTTGACCACATCCATACCCACACCGCGGCCCGATATTTCCGAAATTTTACCTGATGTTGAAAAACCCGGCAGAAATATCAGGTTCCGCTTGTCACGCCGGCTCATGATTCTGACTTGATCTTCTGTGGCAAACCCGCGGGATATCGCTGCCTCCGCCACTTTTTCGGGATCGATGCCGGCCCCGTCATCCGAGATCTCGATCACCACCTGACCGGCCTCATTGAATGCCTTTACGACAATTTTTCCGACTTCCCCCTTACCCGTTTTTTTTCGGATATCCGGCGGCTCGATGCCATGATCGACCGCGTTCCGAATCAGATGGTTCAGTGGATCACTCATGGCTTCCAGCAATGTCCGATCCAGTTCCACATCCGCCCCTTCAATCAACAGCTCCGCTTCCTTGCCCATGTCCCGGGACAGGCTTCTCACCATCCGGGGCAATTTATTGAACAGATTGCCGACGGGCTGCATGCGCATCAGCATGATCACTTTTTGAAGGTCCGATGTAATGGAATCCACCCGTTTGCCGACAGTTTCTGTCAGATCCGTGTCTTTCCGATTGATGGCCTGCATCAACTGATTTCTTCCCAGAACCAGTTCTCCGGCCAGATTCATGAGCGAATCCAGCAGATGGACGTTGACCCGAATGCGGGATGGCGAGAGATCGGACCGGGGCAATTGTGGTTCTGCTGAATTGATGACAGGTCGGGGCTCATGTTTCGGCAGGTCATCGGAATTGATTTCAGTAACACGATCTTCATCTGAAACCGGTAAAATTGGGCTGAAATCAGGTGATGGCGCTGAAGACGATGTTCTTGGGTCAGGCAAACCGATTTCCAGGGGGAAATCCATCTGAATCAGGTTTTCCGGGTTCAAATCCAGAAGCAGAATCAGATCATCCGGAGTCAGCACACAGGAAAAAACGACCACCAATACCGTGTTATCGTCTATCTGAATGGAATTTGGCGATGAATTCAGGCCATCCATGGCGCTGCTGGAAAATACCTTACCGTAATTTTCGATCTCATTCACAATTTCATCATGGGATTTACCCTGAAACAGTGTGTCCTGGCGTGAATCGATTCTGGCCGCATAGATGTGTTGCCCGGCCTGAATGGCTTCTGCTCGGTCTTTTTCCGAAATATCCATGTCTGAAACCAGGGTTAACCAGGGAAGTCGCGGTTCCCGTTGATCCATGCCCGGGTCGACAGGCAATTTTGCCTCGCTTTTATGGCATTCACCGTTCATCAAGGAAGCGTTTGCCCCGGCTGGAGGCATTGAATCCGTGACAATGGCATCCAGGGCCTCCATTGCCTGCTGAATATCCATCTCATCGCTTTTTCTGACATTCAAAACAAGTTCTTTTAACCGGTCGGATGCGATCAGTAAAAAGGTGATGATTTCGGAATCGGGAAGCAGCTTCCCATTTCGGATTAATCCCAGTACGGTCTCCATTTTGTGGGACAGGGTATTGATATGTTTCAGACCGATAAAGCCGGCGCCACCCTTGATCGAATGGGCAGCTCGAAAGACCTTGTTCACAAGGGCCGAATCGATATTTTTGCCGGATTTTTCGATCGCCAGGAAATCGGTTTCGATGGTCGAAAGATGTTCTGCCGCTTCCTCAACAAAGGCGGCCAAAAGATCATCCTGTGTCAGCGTCATGCCGGATATCCCGTAATTTTTCGAATCCGCTGATAAAACGGCTTCAATTTTCGATAGAGTTTTTTGTAAACATCCTGATACAGATCGTTGTAAATGGCGTGTGCCTGCATATTGGGCTCAAACACCGAACCCACATGCGTCATATGGTGTACAGCGGTCTGAATGTCATCAAAAAAGCCCAGTCCCGTGGCCGCGTTGATGGCAGCGCCCAGCCCCGATGTTTCATATAGCCCGGGCCTGGCCGCAGGCAGCCCAAAGATATCCGCGGTCAACTGCATGGCGCTTGGGCTCTGGGAACCGCCGCCGGAAATTCGAAGACTGGTGATGGGGATATGGGTTTTTTTCTCGATCCGTTCTTTTCCTTCCCGCAAGGCATAGGCCAATCCTTCCAGAATCGACCGGTAGAGATGGGCCCGCGAGTGAACATCCCCAAAGCCGATAATGGCGCCTTTTGCCTCAGGCCCCGGCAACTTCAATCCCGGTGTCCAGTAGGGCTGAAGCATCAGCCCCATGGATCCGGGCGGAACACTTTCCACCAGTTTTTCAAACAGCGTTTCGGCCTGCTGTCCGTTTTTCACGGCCAGACGCATCTCCGGAAAACCAAATTCCTCCTTGAACCAGCTCACCATCCAGTAACCCCGGAATATCTGAACCTCAAGTGTATAATGACCTGGAACCGCGGACGGATACGGGGGAAGCAGGGGAATGGCCTCGATATATTTGTGATGGGTTACATTGATGGTTGCGGTGGTGCCATAGCTCAAACATCCAATTGATGGCGCCAGGCTTCCTGCGCCGATGACTTCACAGGCCTTGTCCGCTGCTGCGGCAATCATTGGCAGCCCTTTGGGAATGCCGGTCTGGCTGGCTGCATCGGCCGTGATCTGTCCCAATTGACGTGACGGTTGAACCAGATCTGGCAGAATGGACCGGTCGATTGGCAGACACAGCCATTTCCAATCCCATTTTCCTGCCCACTGAAACCGTTTGAAATCAAACGGAAGATATCCCACCTGGCACCCGGTTGAATCGACAAACTCCCCAACAAGACGCCAGGTCAAATATCCGGATAACAGAAGGTATTTGAATGTGGCACGCCAGACGTCGGGTTGATATGCTGCGATCCAGTTGGCTTCTGCCTCGGACTGAAAATAGGCAATGGTATCCCGAAGCCCGGTGACCCGGAACAGAAAACCCCAGGGGCCGGGAATGAATCGCTGATTATGGGTTTTTCGTTGATCCAGCCACAGCATGGCAGGGCGAAGGGGTTTTCCGGAGGCATTAACATTGACGACCGAACCCCGCTGACTGGTCAGGCTGACACCTGCGATCCGCTCTTTTTTCACCAGGCACCAAAGGTTCTGGCATGCCTGGCATAATGCCTGCCAGAAAACCTCGGGATCCTGCTCTGCCCATCCGGGATGCAGCGACACGTAAGGCGTAAATCCGATTTGCTCTCTGGCGACCAGGTTTCCTTCCAGGTCAAAGACCAGGGCTTTCAGGCTCTGGGTACCGCAGTCAATGGATAGAATCAGATCCCGGTTCATCATGGCAATATCATGGAATTGGCTTTCAACGTCGCATATGGTTGATCGATATGAGCCGGATAATGATTGAAAACCGGTTCAATATCAAATATAAAATAAAGTCTCATTTAAAATTGCCACCGAGAAGGATTCAGGATTTTTGGCTTATAATAACCGCGGCCATCGGATATCCACCATGTCAGATTCTACCATCAACAGGCTGATTGACGCCTATGTCAATTACCTGATCGTTGAAAAAGGGCTTTCTACAAAAACGGTTGAATCCTATAGCAGCGATCTGACCCAATATGCCGATCATCTTGAAAAATCCGGTATCCGCCAAATCGATGATGCCAATGCGGATGCCATTCTCAGGCATCTGATCCAGTTGCGGGAAACCGGAATTTCTGCCAGATCACGGGCCAGACATCTGGTCAGTATCCGGGGCTTTTACCGGTTTCTGATTCAGGAACAGCAGATCAATCATGATCCTGCCCGACGGATCGAGTTTCCAAAGACCGGACTTCATCTGCCGGATTGTCTGTCCGTGGCGGAAATCGACCAACTGCTCAGCCTTCCGGACACCCATCACCCGACAGGCGCCAGAAATGCGGCCATGATGGAGCTGATGTATGCGGCGGGTCTTCGTGTGTCCGAGCTGATTGAACTCAAGACCCATGATGTCAATACCGAAGCCTGCTTTGTCAGAACAACCGGAAAAGGTTCGAAAGAGCGGGTTGTACCCATTGGCGAACGTGCAAAAATTACGGTTGACCATTATCTCAATACAATGAGATCCATCATTCTGTCCGGAAGAACCAGCCCGTTTTTGTTCATTGCGCGGGCCGGTCAGCCCATGACCCGTCAGGGATTCTGGAAAATCATTCAAAAGTATGCCCTGAAGGCCGGCATCCACAAGAAAATCACCCCTCACAGTCTGCGGCATTCTTTTGCCAGCCATCTGGTCGAAGGCGGCGCAGATTTGCGGTCGGTGCAAATCATGCTGGGGCATTCCGATATCGCCACCACCCAGATTTATACCCATGTCGCTCGCGACCGCCTTAAAAAGGTCCATGAAACCTTTCATCCCCGTGGTTAGCTTTCCAAGTTGCTGGTGATCCGTAAATATATACCTCTTTTTTTCTGAATTCTGACTGCTGAATTCTGAACCCTGTATTTTCAGGGCAAGTCGATATTGACAACAGCATGATTCCCATTTAAGAATCAATGGACTCTGAAGGATAACGGTTCAGACGTCCTTCAGCATAGAGAATTTCCCACCTGATCCATGAAGGAGATTTTGCCATGAATGGACTGCTCCTCATCGATGACGACGAAGGTGTCCGCCGGTCGGTCCTGCGGGCGCTGAAGCGTGAGACCTATCCGGTTTTTGCTGTCGAAACCGGTGAATCTGGCATACAGTATATTCAGGAGCACCTTCAGAATATTTCGGTGGTTATCTGTGATTTTAGAATGCCTGGCCTGAACGGTATCGAAACATTGATTCGTATTGGTCAGCTTAACCCGGAAATCACCCGGATTGTCCTGACCGGTTATGCAACGATGGAAGCGGCCATTCAGGCCACAAATGAAGGTATAGACGGATTTTTAACCAAACCCTTTGATAATTTTGAGCTTCGCGCAAAAATTCGCGAAATCCAGACAAAAAAACGGCTCAAGCAGTTTGTATCCGAGCAGGTGTATCACGAAATCACCCATTCACCGGATGCGCTTCAGCCGCGGTTTCATGAGGCAACCATTCTGTTTTCGGATATCCGGGGATTCACGCGGATGACAAGAGATGCATTACCCGAAGTGGTTGCCGATTATCTGAATAATTTCTATTTTTGTCCGATGGGTGAAATCATTTATAACTATCATGGCACGATGGACAAGCATATCGGAGACAGCATTATGGCAGTCTTCGGTTCTCCGATAACGTTTCCCGATGATTCCCTTCGCGCAGTAAAGGCCGCAGTCGCCATGCAACAGCAGGCGGAAATAATCAACCGGGATTTAATGAAACAAAATGGACTGAGATTGGAAATCGGCATTGGCATATCTTCTGGAAAGGTGTTTTCTGGAATTCTGGGTTCCCTTCGAAAAAAAGAATTCACATCAATTGGGATGGCCGTTAATATTGCCTCCAGGCTTCAACAAATGGCCGGGCCTAAAGAAATTCTGATCAGTAAAGCAACCTTTGATTCCATTAAAGGTGTAATATCTGCAGCACCGCTTCCACCGGTTTTAATCAAGGGATTGGATGAGCATCTGTCTGTTTACCGCGTCGATTGAAGCGGAAGCTGTATTTGAGACATATCTTTTGACCTGTTCCAGGAGAAATCTGTATGAACTGCCCTGACATGAAAAACCTGAAAAGTGATCGAATCAGCATTCAGGAATCCATTTGCAGAAATATCAAATATGGTATTGGAAAACGGGTTGAATATGCGACCACTCAGGATGTCTATCTGGCGTTGACCCAATCCATTCGGGATCGACTGATTGAAAAATGGATTGAAACAGAAGACCGGTATGCCCGGGCTAATCCGCGACGGGTTTATTACCTGTCCATGGAGTTTTTGATTGGCCGCTCACTGGGAAACGTGCTGATCAATCTGGGACTATATGAGGAATGCCGGTTGGCGCTACAAGGTCTTGGATTTGATCTGGATGACGTCAGGGACCAGGAATCGGATGCCGCCTTGGGAAATGGCGGATTGGGCCGACTGGCAGCCTGCTTTCTGGATTCCATGGCCACACTTGGAATTCCAGGATTTGGTTATGGCATATATTATGAATATGGCCTGTTTAAACAGGAAATTGAAAACGGTTATCAGAAAGAAAAACCGGATCATTGGATATCCAAGGCAGGGCCGATGCAGATCGAGCGACCCGACCAGGCCTGTATCATTCCACTTTATGGCCGTATCGAACATGGTCAGGATCTTGACGGAAATTATAACCCCATGTGGCTGGACTGGCGCGTCATCATCGGAGTCCCTCACGATATTCCGGTTGTTGGATATGGTGGGCAAACCACCAATTACCTTCGGCTGTATTCTGCAACCGCATCTTCGGACTTTGATATTCAGATTTTCAATGCCGGGGATTATTTTAAAGCGGTTGAACAAAAAATCGGCTCGGAAAACATCTCAAAAATTCTGTATCCCAGCGATACGATCAATACCGGAAAAGAGCTGAGACTGATTCAGGAGTACTTTCTAATCGCCTGCTCATTGCGGGATATCGTTAAACGATTTCTGGAAAATCATTCATCGTTTGATCAATTTTCGGAAAAAGTCCAAATCCAGTTGAATGACACCCATCCCGCCCTGGCTGTTGTCGAACTGATGAGAACCCTGGTGGACGAACAAGCCATCGCGTGGGAACGGGCATGGAACATTACGCAGCAAACCCTGGCCTACACCAACCATACCCTGCTCTCCGAAGCGCTGGAAAAATGGCCTGTCTCATTGATCGAGCATGTTTTACCCAGACATATGCAAATCATCTATGAAATCAATTTCCGGTTTCTTGCAGAAGTGGCAGCCAAATGGCCCGGTGATACGAACCGCCTGAGCCGGATGTCCATTATCGAGGAAACACCGGAAAAACAGGTCAGAATGGCACATCTGGCCATGGTCGGTTCCCACTCGACCAATGGCGTCTCCGTTCTTCATACGCAATTGTTGAAGTCTTCACTGGCGTCGGATTTCCATGACATGTGGCCACTGCGGTTCAACAACAAAACCAACGGTATCACCCAGAGACGATGGTTGTTGAAAGCCAATCCCAAATTGTCGGAATTATTGAATCAAACCATTGGGAATGGATGGATTAGGCATTTGGATCAATTGAAACAGTTGGAAAGCCATGCAACCGATCCGGCGTTTCAGGAGGCATTTCGAAAGGTGAAACGGGCCAACAAAGAGCGTCTTGAAAAAAATATCTTCGAAACGACCCGAATTCGGATAAACCCGGATTCCATTTTTGACATTCAGGCCAAACGGATTCATGAATACAAGCGCCAGCTTCTGAATGTGATGCACATCATCCATCAGTATCTCAGCATCATTGAAGATGGTCGTGAACCCGGGAACCCCAAAACCTATATCTTTGCCGGAAAGGCCGCCCCTGGTTACTGGGCGGCCAAACAGATCATCAAACTGATTCATAATGTCAGCGACATTGTCAATCGGGACCCAAGAACAGGGGGATTGCTCAGGGTTGTATTCATACCTGATTATCGTGTTTCCCTTGCGGAAAAAATTATTCCTGCCGCCGATATCAGCGAACAGATTTCAACTGCCGGGAAAGAAGCTTCCGGTACGGGAAATATGAAATTTTCACTGAACGGCGCATTGACTGTCGGTACCCTGGATGGTGCAAATATTGAAATCGAGGCGGAAGTCGGGAAAGAAAACATCTATATTTTTGGACTCAAAGCCAATGAAATCAAGAACTTGAAAACCAGCAATTCTTATAGACCCCTGGACTATTATCTATCCAATGACAGCATTCGCAGGGTGATGGATGCATTGTGGGATAACCGGTTTTGTACTCAGGAGCCCGGATTGTTCAGATGGATATATTACCATATTCTTGAAAAAGGAGATGAATATTTCCATCTGGCCGACTTTCCGTCATATGTTCAAATTCATGAAATGATTCAAAAAGATTACAGTCATCCAACCCAATGGACCCGGAAAGCGATTCTGAATGTGGCCAGAATGGGTTTTTTTTCAAGCGATCGGACCATATCCGAATATGCGCAAGACATCTGGCAAGCTGAACCGGTGTTGCCATGATCGTTTAAACTCTTGACTATTATCCCCGATTTCCGGCATAAGTATGCCCGTCTATCCGACGTTATGCGTTAATGTGAAAATGCAAAAGCTGGATTCAGTAGTCAGGATTCAGAATTCAGCAGAAAAACGGTAAATGTCATTTTCATATAGGGGGGCGATCGGTTCGATCAGAACAGTTTGTCCTGAAAATGAATTCGTCATAAAATCTATAAAAACAACATGCAAAAAACACAATCTTCTGACCTGAACCCGGTCACCAGACTGGGCCGCTTCGTCATTCAACCTATCGATGAAATGGGCAGAATGACCCTTTTTCTGCTCTATGGACTGCTTCATATTTTTTCCTGGCCGATTCAGGTCATCAAAATTATTGAACAGATTTATTATATCGGAATGAAATCTGTTTTTGTCATTGTCTTGACAGGCGCGTTCACTGGAATGGTACTTGGGCTTCAGGGCTATTACACGCTGGTCAAATTTGGCTCGGAAGGAATCCTGGGAGCCGCCGTTGCATTGACGCTCATTCGGGAAATGGGTCCGGTTCTGACGGCAATCATGGTGATTGGACGCGCCGGGTCGGCTATGGCCGCAGAAATCGGCATCATGCGAATATCCGAGCAGATCGACGCGCTTGAAACCATGGACATCGATCCCATCCGGTTTCTGGTCAGCCCCAGGATTGCCGCATCGCTGATCAGTTTCCCACTCTTGACCGCCATCTTTGATGTGGTTGGTATTCTCGGCGGATATTTCACCGGATCAGTGATGTTGGGGATTAACCCCGGCATTTATTTCTCACGGGTGCAATCGAGCGTTGTTCTTCAGGATATCAGCGGCGGATTCATCAAATCAATCGTATTTGCCATCGTGGTCGTGACAGTCTGCTGTTTTCAGGGATACATGACCCATACCCGGTCTGAAGGCTTTGGCTCAAAAGGCGTCAGCCTTTCAACCACATCTGCGGTTGTAACATCCTGCGTTCTGGTGCTGATAACAGATTATATTCTGACATCATTTCTTTTATAGACGTCACGCGTCATCAGTCAGAAGAGGCTTACTATAGCTTTCAGAAAATTTATTTCACAAGGCCATTATGCCTGAACCTGTCATTCAATTTGAACACGTCCATAAATCATTTGGCGACACGCATGTTCTGAGGGGAATAAACCTGAGTATATACGCCGGCGAAATCACCACCATCATCGGAAAAAGCGGTGAGGGGAAAAGTGTTCTTCTGAAGCATATCGTCGGACTGCTTGAACCCGATTCCGGATCGATCCTTTTTGAAGGCCGATCGATCCATTCTTTGACCCGTAAAGAACGCCGGTCAATAAAACATAAATTCAGTTATATGTTTCAAAGCACGGCTCTGTTCGATTCTCTGTCGGTTTATGACAATATTGCATTGCCATTAAGGGAGCGGACCCAATTTTCGGAAGATGATATCAAGGATCGTGTCAATCAGAGAATGACACAACTGGATTTGGCTGAAACCCATGACAAATATCCTTCCCAGCTTTCCGGCGGAATGAAAAAGCGGGTCGCTCTGGCCAGGGCGCTGATCACGGATCCGGAAATAATTCTTTTTGATGAGCCAACTACCGGTCTGGATCCGATTCGGAAGAATGCGGTTCACAGCATGATATCCAACTACCAGAAAAAATTCGGCTTTACCGGTGTTCTGGTCAGCCATGAAATTCCGGATGTTTTTTTCATTTCTCAGCGGATTGCCATGCTGGATGAAGGTCAGATTATTTTTGAAGGACGCCCGGAGAACATCGAGCAGTCGTCAAATCCGGAAGTTATAAAATTTATCCGGGGCATGGAGCGAAAAAACGATGACCTGACCAATATTATCCCTCAACCCATCGTTGAAAAACGCTTCGAACAGGAAATGACCCGGCTGCAAAGCCATCACATCGCATTTTCCCTGATTCTGTTTACCTTTGAGAATCTGGATGAAATCAACCACCATATTGGATATATCGCTGGTCAGACCGCCATGAAAAACTTTGTCGCCCTGATTCGGCCGCATATGAGCGTCACGGATTCCTGTTCCCGATGCGGGCTCAACCGACTTGTGGTCATTCTTTCCAATACCGATATACATCGGGCCAGGCAATTCTGTGAACGGCTGTCAATGGAAATTCAGGGTACAGACCTGATTCGAATCCAGCCATACCCGGAATTCTGTTTAGCCATTCGAACCGGCTTTGCCCAGGCGACCAGTGACTGTACGCTGGATAACCTGATGCATGAGGCTGAAGCGAGCATGAACACATTTTATGAATTCAAGATCTGTTGATATGGACGGTGTGAAACATGATAAAAAGAACAACCGTGGAAACCGCTGTAGGCGTCTTTGTGCTGATTGGCATCCTTTGCGTGGGATATTTGACCATTAAACTTGGCAAGATGGAGTTGCTGGGTGAGAATTATTACATGGTGCAGGCCCGATTCCAGAATGCCACCGGTGTAAGAGCCGGATCTCAGGTGGAAATATCCGGCGTTCAGGTTGGCCAGGTTGATAAACTTCTCCTGGATACGGAACGGCAGGTGGCATTGGTGAGAATGAAAATTAATAAGGGAATCATCCTGAGCGATGACGTCATCGCCTCTGTGAAGACATCGGGTCTTATCGGGGACCGCTATATCAAGCTCTCCCCCGGCGGATCTGAAGACATGCTGAAAGATGGTGACACGATCACGGAAACTGAATCCGCGGTTGATATTGAAGAATTGGTCAGCAAATACGTATTTGGCGGGGTTAAATAAACTGATCGGGCAGATGGCATTGAACCCAAAAGCAGGATCGTCCTTTTTTGTATTTCATCAGTTCTGCAGCATTGCCGCAATTGACCGAGATTTCCAGAAACCCGCGTCCACCCACAACGGCTACAAGGTTTTTACGTGGTGCATGGCTGTATGTATTTGAAACCCCCCGGATGCGTTTTTTCCCAATCATGATTTCCAGACCGGGCCAGGTCGTTTGGGGAAATTGACAAAGCAGATCGGCTTCTGAAATGTTGGTGATTAAATTGCCGAACCGATCCGATGTGATAACATACCCCTTCAGGCCGCCATTGTTCAAAATTCCCGGATCTCGGATCGGGATGTGAACCAGATCCTCGGGACCAATCGCAGGTCCCAGATGGTTGATATCCACACCGGATGCCATATGGGCCGCAATCGGGGCAAGGATATCACGACCATGAAAGGTATGACTGACCGGTGACAGGAAATAATCGCTGTTTTTGATCTGACAGGCGCGATCAAATGATCGGGATTTGATGATCTGTGTTAACACCCCGTTATCCGGCCCGATAAAAAAATGACCGTCGCTGGAAACGGCAACCAGTTCTCGATCGCTGCCCACCCCTGGATCGACGACGACAACATGAATCGATTTCTTTGGGAAATACGGGTAAGCGGCATTAATCATATATGCTGCAGCCGTTATATCCTGCGGTTCAATTTCATGTGACAGGTCAACGATCTGAACAGATGGCAGAATGGACAGGATCACTCCTTTCATGACGCCAGCATATTCGTCCAAATGCCCAAAATCGGTCAAAAGGGTAATAACCATCTCAGAGCCCGGGTTGAATAAATTTTTTCTGACAGGGGTATCCCAAATGCTGATACGCTGGTAAAGACGCCCGTCTTCCTGCCGATGTCCTCAAAATCATGCCTATTTTCAGCAGATAGGGTTCCACCACATCCACCAGCGTATCGGTTTCCTCCTGCAGCGTGGCCGCAATCGCTTCAATACCTACCGGCCCACCCTTATAAAAATCAATGATGGTTTTGATATATCGTCTGTCCAGAGGCGTCAGCCCGCATTCATCCACGCCTTCCAAAAGCAACGCCGCCTGAACCACCTCATGCGTGATGACGCCATTGGCTTTGACCAGTGCATAGTCCCGAACCCGCTTCAACAGGCGGTTCACAATTCGGGGTGTTCCTCTGGACCGCATGGCCAGCTCACTTGCCGCATTTTCATGAATGTCTGCTTCCAGAAGTCTTGCAGAGCGCTTGGTGATTTTAACCAGGTCTGCCTCATTATAAAAATCCAGGCTGCGGAAAATACCAAAGCGGTCCCGAAGCGGCGCGGATAGCAAACCAACCCGGGTGGTTGCACCAATTAAGCAAAAATGCTCCAGCCGTATCCGGTGGCTTCTGGCATGGGCGCCTTTGTCAAAAACAAAATCGACGGCATAATCTTCCATGGCCGGATACAGAAATTCCTCAACTGTTTTGGGAATACGATGGATTTCATCAATAAACAGAGCATCTCCCTTGGACAAATGGGTCAGGATGCCGATCAGATCGCCGCCTTTTTCCAGAGCAGGGCCGGATGTGACGGTCAGGCTTCCGCCGGTTTCATTGGCGATGATATGAGCCAGAGTCGTTTTTCCCAAACCAGGAGGGCCATGAAACAGAATATGATCCAGCGGTTCCTGTCTCATTCCAGCCGCTTGAATCGCAATTTTCAATGTCTCAACGGTCTCGGCCTGCCCCACGTATTCAGAGAGTCGCTCCGGGCGAAGTGAGAGAATATCCGGGTGATTATCCTCAATCATACAGGTTCCACTAACCAGCATTTGACCATTTTCAGTTTCTGAAACAGTACCCGTCATGATTCAGGTTTTCCTTGAAAAATTTCTTCCAGCAATTCTTCCGGTGACAAGATGGTGGCATTCCGCTTGAATGCATCCATAATCATTCGCCTGGCATCAGCGGGTTTATGGCCCAGTTGATCAATCAGAACCGATAGTACCGGTTTTTCCAGATCGTCCGTCACAGCTTTTTGGGGCTGAATGGAGACACCTTCCAAAGCGAATTTATCCACCTTTCCTTTTAATGTGGCAATAATTTTCTGGGCGGTCCGGTTTCCAATCCCTTTCAACTGAGTGAGCTTATCAATGTTGTTCTGTTCGATGGCTTTGGCAATTTCAGACACAGGCAACATCAGGGCCTTGACGCCTTTTATGGGCCCGATATCCTCGACGGAAATGAAATGTTGAAAAAAGTCTTTTTCCATTCGGCTGGTGAAACCGATCAAGACCGGTTTTGGCTGACGTTCGGTCTGCTGAAAATAAATAAAAAGCGACAACGGATCTCCTATGGTTTTTGAATTCAAATTCTCCATCACAATCCCGGGAACCAGAACCTCATATCCGATCTGATTGGCCAGAATCAGAATACGGTCATCCTGCTTTTCGAGAAGCTTTCCTTCAATATAACCAATCATGATCCCGTTTCATTTTCAGCGTTTATGTCATCTTTTCAAATCATACCGCAACAGACCGATCAGGGCGAGTCCAAGCGCATCAGATGCATGATCGGGTTTGATTGGCTGACTGAGTTGAAGCATGTTGCGGACAGATCTTTCAAATTGCATTTTGGAAGCGTTTCCGTTTCCGGTCAATATCTGTTTGGCTTCCCGTACCGGAATTTCATAAACCGGAATTTTGAAAAAGGACCCGGCCAACAGAATCACACCACAGACTTTTCCCAGGCTGATGGCCGATTTGGGGTATTTTTCCAACAAAAAAATATCCTCAATGATCATCATGTCCGGTTTTTGATTTTCCAGAATTTCCAGACATCGGGAATAAATCCGATGAAGACGATCCGGCAGACTGGAGCCCGCAGATGTGTGAAGCGTATCAAAGGCAAACCGGTTAATCTGAAAGCCTTTGCCCTGAACAATTCCGATTCCGGTTTCGGCAAGCCCGGGGTCCACGCCTATGACCGTGGTCATAAACCGGCTTCAACCCATATCCCGGAGTCGCGATTAACATGTAAAACCCGGCATGGGGATTTCAAATCAGGGTCCGTCCAGTTTCTGCTTGGCAATTTTGGCCTCATTGGTATTGGGATATTTGGTAACCAGTTCTTTTAAAACCAGCCGGCCATTGGCCTTATCTCCCAGATTGAAGAAGGAAAATCCCTGTTTGAGCAAAGCAGCCTGGATTTTATTGCCTTTGGGATAGTTTTCGATCACCTTCTGGTATTCCAGAATTGCCTTTTCATACCATTTCTGACGGTAATAAATTTCACCAACCCAGAATTGGGCGGCATCCGCACTGGGAGATTTTGGGAATCGCTTCAGATACTGCTGAAATTCTTCTCGTGATGCATCGAGCTCACCGTTGTCAAACTGAGCTTTGGCTTTGGCATACAGTTCATTTTCAGAAAGAAAATGATCCGCGGATTGTTCCGGTTTGGGCTTGATCGTCGCATTGTCAGGACCCGGCTTTGAGTCACCGGACTGCTTTTTCCCGGCGGTCAGATTGAGATATTCCTCGATCCGCAACAATCGGTCTTTGGCCGATATCAGTTCCTGTTCAAGCGAATCGGCCCGGCTTTCGATACTGGTTTCGATAGTTGAGGCAGAAGCCATTTTCTGTTGATACGCATGTTCCTTGACTTCGATTTTTCCGTTCAGTTTCTGTATATCATCCTTCAATCTCTCAATCATGGCATACAGCTCGGCCGATTGGCTTCTGAGCTGCTGATCCTGATCGATCTGAGACTTTCTGAAGTCTTCCATCCGAAACTGGAACTGATCCCGCAATTTTTCAGAATCGTAATACCGGCGCTCAATTCCGGAAAGTCGGCTGTCCAGTGTGGACATATCGGTAGTTGTGGCGCATCCGGAAATCAATATGGCGCTGAGTGCGAAAAGCCCGAGTACAGTGGAATGAGATGATTTCATTGGAGCCTCATGATGCCTTGTTTTCATGAAAAAAGGCAGGCAGCCCAAATGGATGCTGCCTGCCTTTGCTTTCAAACGACGAAACAAATCAGAAATAGATGAAAATTACTTGATTACAAAATGTGCTCTTCTGTTTTTTGCATAGGCTTCTTCGGTTTTCCCGGGATCTACAGGCCTTTCCTTGCCATAGCTGATCGTGCTCATGCCAGCGGCGGGAATCCCCAGATTGACCAGATAGGCTTTTGCAGCTTCGGCGCGTCGTTCACCCAGCGCCAAGTTGTACGCAACCGTGCCTCTCTCATCACAATGGCCTTCAATGATGACCGGTGCATTCGGATTCTTTTTCATCCAGTCTGCTTTGGTTTTCAGAATGCTCTGGGCGGTTGAATCCAGAACCGAGCTGTCAAACGCATAATGGACATTTTCATTCATGAACTTGTTGCGGGCGGCAAGCGCTTCGCGTTTTGAGGCTTCATCCTTGAGACGGGCTTCTTCCAGTGCTCTCTGTCTGGCCTCTTCTTCCAATCGGGCCTTCTCGGCCGCGGCCCGTTTGGCTGCATCATCATCTACCTTTGCGACCGATGCATCCGGTTTTACCGCCTTCTTCGCGCAGGAAGCTGTCAACAGCAGCCCGGGTAAAACAAACAACAACGCCAACACAACCCAAATCCGTTTCTTCATTTTCCTTCCTCCTTGATGAATACAATTAGTTTGTCACATTAGGTGACCATTTAGGTTCAGACTGCTGTCCGGACAGATCAACCAACCGTCGCTGATCTGTTCCGAAAGCCGTCATCACATAAACTTTGGATGATCCTTCACGCGTGGAACTGAATACAATCATGCTGCCATCCGGTGACCAGGAAGGGGATTCATTGTCCCTCGTTCCCTGCGTCAACTGAACGGCACCATTTCCATTTACACCCGTCACGACAATATTGAACACGCCTTTATCCAGGCTGGTATAAACAATTTTATCTCCTTTGGGAGACCATTCCGGCTGGGTATTGTTGTTACCATAGAAGGTTATCCGGTCAACCTTGCCGGATCCAATATCCTGTACGTAAATCTGAGGCGAGCCGGCCCGTCTGGAAACAAATGCCATTTTTTTCCCGTCCGGGGAAAATGACGGGGACACATCAATACCCGAAGAATCGCTTATTTTATTAATGATTTTTCCGTTTCCGGTCAACAAATAAATTTCAGGATCACCGGAAAAAGACAGCGTCGCAGCAAGCTCAAACCGTCCGGGAACCCACGCGGGTGAAATGGCCATGCCTTTTTTGTCCACCACGGAAATTTTATTGTCCGAAAGACTTTGAATAAATAAATCCGGTTTGCCTTCGGCATAAGAGGTATAGGCGATATATTTGCCATCCGATGACAGCGCCGGCGACAAATTGATGCTTTTATTATGCGTGATCTGCCGGGGGCCGCTTCCATCGAATTCCGCGATAAAAATCTCCTTGTTTCCCGAACCAGCCGTGGATACAAATGATATCTGACTGTCAAATATACCGGAATTGCCGATCAGACGTAGCATGATCTCGCTGCAGAACCTTCGTATCATTTTCCGCTGATCGTCTGTTTGGCCCGTATATTTTTTGCCGATCAACTGCCGTTGGTTAATGGTATCAAACAGCCGAAGCTCCATTTCGAGCTGATTTCCCTGAGTCATTACAGCTCCGGTTACCAGGAATTCCGCCCCGACGGTTGTCCATGCTTTGTATTGTGGAATGGCCACATCCGATTGCGCTGAATCAATCAGAAATGCGCCCCGGTCAATCAGTTTGAAATAGCCGGTAAATGTCAAGAAATCAGAAAGTTGTTTCGAAGCAGAATCTGTGATCTGGTTTTCATCGGCATTTCCGGACATCGGTTTAAACAGGGGAACCGCCATGGGGATTTTTTTCATCATGGGGTTGCTGATATCAATATAGTCGTACTTGCCCGTGCACCAGGCGGTTTCAACTGTCATCAGCACCATCAGCAACATTCCAATTATTTTAAATCGGAAATGAGAGTCACGCATAGATCAATTTCACTTTGTTTAAGGACGGAATAGATGAAGTTAAGACTTCACAATGAATTTTCATGTTTCAGCCTACCCTTGTTTTAACCCTGCAGGTGTAAAAACCAGCCCAACTTCATAAAACGGCCGGGTATATTCTCTTGGAAGGGCAGGGAGTGGGCTGGATTTTTTGACCGCCTTAAAAGCCGAATCATCTAAAAAGGCATTTCCCGATTTTTTTTCAAACCAGATGTCCGCAATTTCACCATTGGATAAGATTTTGATAATCACAACCGCAACCAGGTCGGCTTTCCCACCGGCGAGTTGTTCATTATAAAACCAGTTTTTCTCGATATTCAACGCAATCAGGGATCGATAAAAATCAATCGCCTGCATGGCCTGAAGCCCAAGACCCGGGATTCCGGTGGATGCGTCTCCTCCCTGTCCCCCGATCTGGCCCGTCGCTGATGAAGGTGCCGTGGTTTTGCCCGCTTCCTGCTTTTCAACACTTGATCGAAGCCGATCCATTGTTGATTTCAAAGCATCCGGGGGAGCATCCGCCACTTTTTTTTCGATTTTGGCCAACGCATTTTTTATGGCCTGGTCCGATGCCACGGTTTCTTTTTTCAAAGATGTTTTTTCTTTAGGCTTTTCTTTGGCCAAAGAGACGGCATCCGGCGCGGGTTTGGCCGCTGGCGCAGACTTTTCGGGTTCTGCATCAGGCTTGGGTGGATCAGGCACCCGAACTTTTTCGGGTTCCGGTTTGGGTGGTGCAGGTTTCGGTGGTTCCGGTGTGGGCGGCTCAGGCTTTTCGGGTTTCGGATCCTGAACCGCCGGTTTTTGCACAGGTGCCTGTTTCAAATCCGGCGCCAAAGGTCCGGCTTTGGGACCACTTCCAGGGGATGCCAGGGTAACCATGGTGATGTTCATGACAGAAGGCGTATGATTTCTTTTGAAGGACAAATCTGGTAAAAACATCATCATTCCAATGATAAGGATATGACAAAGCAGGGATATCCCCAGGCAAACCGCAATCGGTCCAGCATGGATGGTTGATTTGCCAAGAAGACTGATTTGTTCATATCCACTGCCATTCATCTTATTTCTTTTTGTTCTGCCCCGGTTTGTTTTCTGCTGGAATGGTCACCATACCCAACTTGTCAACACCGGCGGTTTTGATGTCCGCCATCACCTGAACCACGACGCCGTACGGAATGTTTTTGTCCGCGCGAAGATACACATCCCGGCCGGGTTGATTATCCAGCAGCTTGATCAGCTTGTCTTTAAACAAATTCAGGGGAACCTGAAATTCGTTGATAAACACCTGTTGATTGGCATCAATGGTGATGACAAAATTCTCTTTTTCAGATGATAGCGGTGCAGAGGTGGTTTCCGGAAGTGCTACATCCACCCCCTGCATCATCATGGGAGCCGTCACCATAAAAATGATCAGCAGAACCAGCATGACATCGACCAATGGTGTGACATTGATATCCGCCATCAACCCGCCATCGTTTGATCCCATGCTCATCCGCCATTCCCCCGGACCGCGATGATATCTCTTTCAATAATATTCAGAAAATCCGCGGAAAAACTTTGCAGCTCGGTTTCAATGGTTTTGATTTTCTGGGTAAAGTAATTGTATGCGATCACAGCCGGGATAGCTGCTGCCAGACCCGCAGCCGTTGCAATCAGCGCTTCGGATATTCCGGGAGCCACAACGGCAAGCGAAGCAGACCCCCGAAGGCCAATGCCATGAAACGAATTCATGATACCCCAGACCGTACCAAAAAGCCCGATAAACGGAGCGGAATTTCCGGTTGTTGCCAGGAATGGAACCAATTGCGTCATTCGGGTGACTTCCGTATTGATTGCCCGGCGAAGCGCCCGATTGACGTTGTCCATGCCCGCGAATTTCGACCCCAGAGGCAAGGCGTCGTTCGGGTTTCCGCTTCCTTTACCCATCGCATTGGATTGGCTGACTTTTTTTAGCTCCACATACCCGATTCGAAAGACCTGCGCAATCGGACTGCCCTGGAGCTGTTTTGACCGGGCATATGCCTCGGCCAGATCCCGGCTTTTCCAGAAGAAATCGGTAAAAAGAGCGGATTCGCGAAATGCCTTTCGAATATATCGGTATTTGATAAAAATGATGGACCATGAGCCAACAGAAAAAGCCAGCAGCACAAACAGAACAAAATTCACCACCGGACCCGAGTTGCTGATCATGTGGATGATATCCAGCTCACCAGAAAACATTTACGTCCCCTTTTATGGATGACTTAAAAACTGTTCGGATGGCAAAAAATAAAGGGGATTGCGGTGTTGACCGAATCCCCCCAGTGGCTGAGTTGGTAGCGGGGGCTGGATTTGAACCAACGACCTTCGGGTTATGAGCCCGACGAGCTACCAGACTGCTCCACCCCGCATCAGATATATACAATCTAATCAAACCGGGTCAATAAGTCAAGATGTTTTTATGATGTGCGTTTTTGCCGTTTATTCATTATCCGGCTGTCATTCGATTTGAACCAGTGACATGATTTGGGCTTTACAATCGTTTGCCATATCATCGGTTCTGTCTTTGGATGAATACCGGTATAGTACTTTTTTGGATCGGGATGTCCATCCGGATATAATCTCCAATCGGGACGGCGAGACATCCAGACTTTTTGAAAGAAAGTCAACACACATCCGGTTGGCTGCATCATCCACCGGAGGCGCCTTGATTTTAATTTTTACGGCGTCGTCATGGATACCAACAATCTGATTCCGGGATGATCTTGGCTGAACATGGATTCGGAAGATCAGTCCTTCCGATGACTCCTGAAAATACAGCATAAAAATCAGATTGCATCGCCAGGCAACGCCAGGCAACGATTGATCAGTTCACGCAAAAAGAACGGAGGCCGGACAACTTTCCCTTCCTTGTTGACACAGGCATGCCGCGTATAACCTTTGGCAACTGTCAGATCACTCTCCCCGATATGAACCGTGTAGTCAAATTTCATCCCCCCCCTGACAGCGTGATCCAGAGATGTCTCGATGATGACCTGATCATCGTATCTGACCGGCAACAGGAATTTGCATCCCAGGTCCGAAACGGGCAGAAAAATACCCTTTGCCTCTATTTCCCTGTAAGGCAACCCCAGGAACCGGAACATCTCGCTTCGTCCAATTTCAAACCATCTGAAGTAATTGGCATGATATACAAAACCCATGGTGTCTGTATCGGCATAAATCACCCGGCAAACCGTACGATGGCTGAACATGATCTCATTCCAATTTGTTGCAGAGTATCTTCTTCAGCAGCGCGGTGAGCTGCGCGTAGTGGGTGCATACCGGAAATTCGGGAAACTCGTTTCGCACGTTTTGCGGGGGACAAAACAGGATGCCATGGTCGGCTGCCTTCAGCATGGCAATATCGTTATATGAATCTCCCATACCGATAGTCTGATAATTCAGGCCGCTTAATGCCCGAATCGTATTTTTTTTGGCATTTTTCTGGCGAAGTCGATATCCGACAATAGCACCTGATTCGTCAATATCCAAGGAGTGACAGAGCAGCGTCGGCCACATCAGTTTTTTCATCAGCGGCATCGCGAATTCGATATACGTATCCGAGACAATGATGATCTGGGTCTCGGACCGCAGCCAATTTAAAAACGCCACAGCACCTTCCAGTGGTTCCATGGTTGCAATGACATTCTGAATATCCTTCAGCTTCAGGTTGTGCTCATGAAGAATGGCAATCCGTTTTTTCATCAGGACATCATAATCCGAAATATCGCGTGTGGTCAGTCGCAATTCGGGAATGCCGGTCTTTTCCGCAACGGCAATCCATACCTCGGGGACCAAAACACCCTCCAGATCTGAGCAGACAATATACATAACTCCTCGAATCGCATTGGTTATATAGCCTTCGAAATAATGGTTTCAGGATAACGGCAGGAAGAGGGCAGAACATTTTTTGTATTCTCCGGCCGGTATCACATCCAAAGACATTATCGAAAAGTCTATCGGTTCAACAAAACAGTGTCGGCGGTCAAATGCCACCACCATTGGCGTCTTCGATGCGGATCACCATGGGCGTATCGCAAACAACATCCAAATTGACAATCTCTGAAAGTGCCAGCCTGACATCACGCTCTTTGGCCAGATGGGTAAACATAACCAGAGGTACGGATGAATTCGATTTGCGGCCTTTCTGGTGAACAGATTTCAGGCTGATCCGGTGATTTCCCAAAATACCGGATATCTTGGAAAGCACGCCGGGTTGATCCATGGCTGCAAATCGAAAATAATAATGCGAAATAAGCTCTTCGATTGGCAGAACCGGCATAAGCTGAATGGTTTCAGGCTGAAAAGAGAGAATGGGAATTCTGCCCACTGAGCCGGTTAGAATATTGCGGCTGATATCGATCAGATCACTGACAATGGCGCTTGCCGTCGGCATCATGCCCGCTCCACGGCCGTACAGCAGGATATCGCCAGCGGCATCGCCGGTAATGGTCAGCGCGTTCAGGCTGCCGTTGACACTGGAAAGAAGATTGTCACGGGAAATCATGGTCGGATGAACCCGTGCCTCAATCGCGTTATTCCGGCATTTGCTGATGGCCAGTAGCTTGATCCGATAGTCAAACTGGTCTGCAAATTCAATATCCATCGGACTGATTCGGGAGATCCCCTCGACATAGATATCATTCAGATTGACATCACTGCCATAGGCCAGAGTGGATATGATTCCCAGCTTGTGAGCCGTATCCATCCCCTCAATATCCAGCGTTGGATCGGCTTCGGCATAACCGTTTTTCTGAGCCTCATTCAGTGCCGCTTCAAACGAGCAATGTTCATCCGTTATTTTTGACAGGATATAGTTACAGGTTCCGTTTAAAATACCACACATGGATGCAATGGTATTTCCGACCAGGGATTCCCGAAGAGTCTTGATCACCGGCATACACCCGCCCACACTGGCCTCAAATCCCAGATCGACATGCTTTGCCTCTGCCGCCCGGAACAACTGGCTGCCGTGACTGGCCAGCAGCGCCTTGTTTGCCGTAATCACCTGTTTACCGTTTTCGATTGCACGAAGTATCAGGTCTCTGGCAATGCCTGTCCCGCCAATCGCCTCGATGACGATATCGATGTCCGAATCATCTACAACAGACCGGGCATTGGTTGTAAACAGTTTCGAATCAATCGAAAAACCTCTGTCCCGGTTCATATCGATGTCTGCAATTGATTTAAGACAAATCCTGGCGCCAAGCCGTTTTTGTATGATATCGTATTGATGCAATAATAGTTTTGCCACTCCTGAACCGACCGTTCCACATCCAAGAAGGCCTACCTGAATTGTTTTCATAACCTGTCTCCCGGGAAATGATCTTCCCCTTTACGCCATGCAGCACCAAACAAATGCAGCCCCATCATCCACCTCCTCACATGACCTTACGAATTCCCCTGATCGCCTGATTGATTCTCATGGCATTTTCAATAAGGGCAAATCGGACATACTCATCACCATATTCCCCAAAACCGAGACCGGGTGATACGGCGACTCCGGCTTCATTGATCAAAAATTTGGCAAATTCCACCGAACCCATTTTCCGGAACGGCTCTGGAATTTTTCCCCAGACGAACATGGTTCCCTTGGGGCTTTTTATATCCCATCCGACCCGGCTGAGGCCTGAAATCAGTGCATCCCGCCTTTCCCTGTAGGTGTCACATATTTCTTTGACGCATTCCTGAGGGCCGTTCAACGCAATGATCGAGGCGATCTGAATGGGTTGAAAGACACCATAATCCAGATAGCTTTTGATTCGCTTGAGGGCTGCCACGGTTTCGGCATTCCCGACGCAAAATCCCATGCGCCAGCCTGCCATGCTGTAGCTTTTGGACAGGGAAAAAAATTCCACACCTACCTCTTTTGCACCCGTTGCCTGGAGAAAACTGGGGGCTTGATAACCATCAAATACCAGATCGGCATAGGCAAAGTCATGAATCACGAGCATGTCATGTTCTTTGGCATAATCGACGATTTGTTGAAAAAATTCCAGGTTAACCACTTCAGTTGTGGGGTTATGGGGGTAAGAAATAATCAGAATTTTGGGTCTGGGCCATGTCTGTTTGGTGGCACTCAGCAGATTTTCAAAAAAATTTTCTTCCGGCCCAACCGGAATTCCCCGAACATCCCCGCCAGCAATGATGGCTGAAAACGGATGAATCGGATAGGTCGGATTGGGGGTAAACACCACATCTCCAGGTCTTATGGTCACAAGCACCAGGTGAGACAGGCCCTCCTTGATACCAATGGTGACAATCGCCTCCGTGTCCGGATTGATATCCACATCAAACCGCCGTTTATACCAGTCGGCAATGGCCACTCTCAGCCGCGTGATTCCCATGGATGCCGAATAGCGGTGGTTATGGGGTTTTTGTGCCGCTTCAATCAGTTTGTCCACGATATGTCCGGGAGTACCAAGATCCGGGTTGCCCATTCCCAGGTCAATGATATCTTTTCCGTCACGACGGGCATCCATTTTAATCGTGTTGACGGTTGCGAATACATAGGGCGGCAGCCGGTCCAATCGGGCAAATCTGTTCATTGAATCAACTCCTCGGATACGAAAATGTTCGGTAATGGGATACACGCACGGATCGGTTGATGATAACCCGGCCCAAAGTTACTCACCAGGCTAATACAATACATTGTCAGCCATGTCAAAAAATGTTTTGACTTTTCAGTAAAATATGGATACCTATACCCATCGAAATTTATTGACTATTCCTCTAAGGAGATCTGAATGGATAAGCCGTTAACCTATGCGGACGCGGGTGTTGATATCGACAAAGCAAATAATCTGGTCAGCACAATCAAGCATATTGCGAGCCAGACTCCCCGATCCGGCGTCATGGGTGAAATTGGTGGCTTTGGTGGACTGTTTTCCCTGAATACCGCCAATCTGGAAAGACCCGTGCTTGTCAGCTCCACCGATGGGGTTGGTACCAAACTTAAAATTGCCTTTATGATGGATATTCATCACACCGTGGGCATCGATCTGGTGGCCATGAGTGTCAACGATGTCATCGTTCAGGGCGCCAAGCCTTTGTTTTTTTTAGATTATTTGGCAATGGGCAAGTTGGATGAGCGGGTTGTGAAAGACATTGTCACCGGCATTGGTGAAGGGTGCCGACAGGCCAACTGCGCACTGATCGGTGGAGAAACCGCAGAAATGCCGGGCATATATGCAGCAAATGAATATGACCTGGCCGGATTTGCCGTCGGCATTGTCGATAACAGTAAAATCATCGATGGTTCCGGAATTCGCGTGGGCCACAAGCTCATTGGCATCTCCTCCAGCGGGCTTCACAGCAATGGATATTCGCTCGTCCGGAAAATCTGTTTTGATATCCTCAAGTTGAAGATTGATGCGTATATTCCCGAATTTGGCAAAACACTGGGTGAAGAACTGCTGACACCAACCCGTATTTATACGGAAACGGTGTTGCGGATGATTCGGGATTTATCCATTCATGGCCTGGCGCATATAACGGGTGGCGGGATAACCGAAAATATCGTCAGAATCATTCCCAAATCCTGTCATATTCTAATCAAAAAAAACTCGTGGGAAATACCGGCCATCTTTCAATTTCTGAAACAGGGTGGAAATCTCGATGATGCCGAAATGATGCGAACCTTCAATAACGGCATCGGCATGATTGTCGTTGTTCCGGATCAGGGTGTTCAGGATGTTCTGGAGCGACTGAATGGCATGGATGAAAAAGCCGTCGTGATTGGTGAGGTCATCGAAGGGAAAGAAGCTGAAAATCGAGTCCAGTGGACAGAATAAATGTCCGGACTGTCGATCAACGCCGTCTTTAAAAAATTCATTTCCATCATATCCCGTTTTCTGGCATGGACCGGCAGGGGCGGCGCACAGCTTTCACGGTGCAAAACCTGAGCGCCCTCATCTTCCGGCCGCTGGTCAGCACCGCCAAAACCTCCCAAGCGGTCATAAAAACAGAATGAGTCGTCCCCGCGTGAGAAAATTTCCACTCTTTTAACGGATTCCTTTTTGTTCATGCCGTATTTTTTTGCCATGATATCCTTTGCAGCCTGCGTCATCCTGACACCACTTGTCCGCAAGGCAGCCGCCTTACAGGGATGGGTCGCAAACCCGACAGCCGACAGATGGCATAAAAAACCAACGGCTCTGATGGGTGGTATCGCGATTTATGCGGCTATTTCAATTCCACTTCTCATTCATACCGATTTCTCTGAATTTTCACGTGTCTTCTCACATGATTTTGACAATGGGCTTCCGGTGTCCGCTGTTGTATGGATCGGCATGACCGCTGTGTTTCTTCTTGGGCTGGTGGATGATCTGATTCGGTTAAAACCCCAGACCAAGCTTCTGGGGCAGATTCTGGTGGCGTCACTGGTGGCGTTTCTGGGTTTTCGTCTCAGATGGTTTGAATCCATGACCCTGGATACGCTGTTGACCATTTTCTGGATTGTCGGCATCACCAACGCCTTCAACCTTCTCGATAATATGGATGGACTCTGTGCCGGAATCGGTATGATATCCGCGTTTACCGTTCTTGCCATATTTCATGGAATTCATTCGGATTGTGCGCAAATCGCCGCGATGACAGCGGCAGCCCTGGCTGCTTTTTTGCTGTATAATTTCAATCCGGCCACCATATTCATGGGGGATTGCGGCAGCCTGACCATCGGCTTTATCATTTCCATTCTCACCCTGATGATTTCAGACACGCCCATCATCAACTCCCTTTCAGGCATTGCCGCGCCGGTTATGGTGGTATTGACACCCATCATGGACACGACGCTGGTCACGCTGATCCGGATATTAAGCGGTAGAAAGGCCTCAACCGGCGGTCGTGACCATGCCTCACACCGGCTGGTTCTGATGGGGCTCAGTGAACGCGGCGCCGTGTTACTTTTGTATGGTATCGGCACCATATCAGGCATTGGTGCGGTTTTTGTTTATCGAAACGACACGCTCACCGCACCATCGGTCATCATTCCGGTTCTCCTGGCTGTGCTGCTGATGGGAATTTATCTCTCCCAGTTGCGGGTATATCCGGAAAAAGAATTTTCCATGCTCCGAAATCGGACATTCACTCCCATCCTGATCGATCTTACCTACAAGCGGCAACTCCTTCTGATCCTCCTGGATTTTGGCATGATTGCGTTTTCATATTATCTGTCGTACCGCCTGCGCTTTGATTCGACTGATTTTTTATTTTATTTCAAAATATTTTTAAAATCGCTACCGGCTGTCATCTCCTGTAAACTGATTGCTTTTTTTGTGGTGGGTGTCTACCGGGGTATTTGGGGTTACATGAGTTCCAATGATGTGGCCGTCTATCTGAAAGCCTCCACGTTTGCCACGTTTCTGTCGGTCACAGCCGTCACATTTATCTATCGGTTCGAGGATTTCTCCAAGGGTATTTTCATCATTGACTGGCTGTTGACCACCGCAGCGCTTCTGGGAACCCGTGGATTTTTTCGTTTGACCGGGGATGCGATGCGCCGAAAAACGCTGAAAGGTGAAACCGTTATTATTTACGGAGCCGGAAGAGGCGGCGAAATTCTGCTTCGGGAAATTATGCATAATCAACGGCTAAACATCAAACCAGCGGGATTTATTGATGATGATCCATTGAAAAACGGAAAAAAACTTCAGGGATATTCTGTACTGGGATCATTTGAAACGCTTCCGGCGATTCTGAAAAACGATGATATCACCACGCTCCTGATTTCCTTTAAGGGCCAGTCGCCTGAAAAGATGGCTGACATTCAGGATTTCTGCAGGAAACACGCGATTGCACTCAAACAGTTTTCCATTCAGATAGACACAATTGATGAATCCGTATAGCGTTGAATCGGGATGAATATGAAAAACAGAAGCGTATCTATGATTTTATTTTCCGGCCTGCCCATTCGGCCAGTTCTTCCCGAAAGATTTTGGAATTGTGCCGCACATCGACCGGAAACGATTTTGGAAACAGAATGGTCGTGATGTCCCGAGTTAAGATATGCTGGGATGCCAGTTGAAGCAGCTCGCTTTCAAGGGCTTTTAAATCGACATTCGGGTCAGATGGATGGAGCTGAATACAGATCACCGGATTCTGGCGGGGCGCATCCCCCACCCCGACCAGTGCACTGCGAAAGACCTGGGGGTGGGTATTGAAAATGGCTTCGCAGGGAATGGTGTAAAGCGGACCGTTTTCGGTCAGAACCCGGTGACTTTTTCTACCGCAGTACCACAACCGGCCTTTTCGGTCTATCCACCCCAGATCGCCCATTCGATGCCATGTTTCCTTGCCATTTCGTATCTTGTTAATGCTGTCCGCTTCGGCATTCTCAAAATAATGCCGCGTCACCAGATCGCCTTTGACCGCAATTTCGCCAATTTCCGAAGCATCCAGCACGAGATCATCCTTCCACTGGTTGATTGGCGAGTCGCTGATTCGAATAATCCGGATATCCAGGCCGTTCAACGGGCGCCCGACACAGATACCATACCCTTTTTCCGCAAGCCTGCGGGTTTCATTCAGAATTTCATGGCTTGAAATGGAGGCGACCGGAACAGCCTCGGTTGCGCCATATGGCGTATGTACCTCGGCAGAATCGCACAACACCGATGTAAACTGTTCGATGTTATCCGCCGAAACCGGTGCCCCGGCCGATACCACCCGCTTGAGGGATGGCAGCTTGATGCCGTTCTGCTTTCCAAATCCACCCACGCGATGCAACAGGGCCGGGGATGCGAACATATTGGTCACACCCTGGTTAATGATGGCCTCGATGATTTTTTCCGGATCCACCTCAGCCGGTTTGGTAAAATCCATATCCGGAACGACTGCTGTCATACCGAGGGCCGGGTCAAACAGGGCAAACAGGGGGAATGTGGGCAGATCTACTTCATCCCCGGCAATCTGGAAATGCGACTGGATTGTTTGGATCTGAGCCTCAAAATTGCCATGCGTATAGACAGCACCCTTTGCCGGTCCGGTGCTGCCGGATGTGAACAGAATGGCAGCCGTGTCGTTTCTGAGGGTAGGCACCGGTATATATGATTGCCAGGGTACCTTTCGGATCTGCCTGAGCGTCACCCCGCCCCAGAACCATCTGGAGCCGACCGTGATGGGGATATGAACGCTTTTAAACGCCCCCGGATTCATGATTCTGACCGCATGTGCCTGGGATATGCCAATAAAGGCCTCGGGTCGGCTGTCCCGAATACATCGAATCATACCTTTCAAGCCCATACCCGGATCCACAACCACGGGAATGGCCCCGGTTTTGAACAACGCAAAGGTAAGCGCAAAAAAATCCAGGCCAGGTTTTACCATGATCAAGGTGCGAACGCCTTTCCCAACGCCAACGGATTCCAGGCCATGTGCCAGACAGTCGGATTCCATATCCAACTGCCGAAAGGTTAAATGTGTATAGGTCACCCGACCGTCGTCATCCCGGCCAGAAGGACAGACCACGGCCCGTTTGTAGGGTTGAAAGCGGGCCATCTGGGTGAGCAGCGAAGCTATATTGAAAACGTTATCTTTTGAAGGATTCATGTTTAATCCATGATAGTTGCGATGTAACCATTCAGGTTCATGGGAGTCGTTACGCCGCTGGCATATTTCATTCTGCCTTTATTAATGCTAACGGCTAACCGCACAGGTTGATTTTTTTTAAGTGTTACATCACCCCGGATTTCTTTTCAAGAAATTAAATATTTTTGACAGAACGGCGTCGCCTTCGTCCTCCAGCAGATAATGCCCGGCATTCTCAAACAGATGTGTTTCTGCATGGGGGAACCGCCTTTTCCATTCCAGCAGATAATCCACATCAAACACAGCATCCATAAGTCCCCAGGCAATCATCATGGGAATATGCAGCAAATCAGTCAGATGCCTGTCCATCCGGTCAATGTATTCCCATGCCGGATCATGGGCAGAAATCGGAATGTCCTGAACAAATTTCAATGTGGCAATCCGGTTGGCGGGTGAGCCGTAAGGGGCGATGAGACCTTTTTTTACCGTGTGTGACAAAGATTTTTGGGTGGCCAGAATCAGGGCTGATCGTGCAAAGAGATTGAGCCGCAAAATCAGAAATCGGGCCAGGGCCGGACAATGGCGAATGATGGAAAGACGAAGCGGCAGATTTTTTCCGTGGGGAGGGGAAAAAGCTGCGGTGTTCATGATGATGATTCGGGATATCATTTCCGGATGGTTTACAGCAAACCCCATACCAATGGCTCCGCCCCAGTCGTGCAGGACAAGGGTCAGTTTCCGGTCAAATTGAAGACCAGAAATAAAGGATTCCAGATCCCTGATTCGCGCACCAAGCGTATACGCATACGCTTTGGGACTGGGCTTATCGGATAAACCGCATCCGATATGATCCGGTGCAATGGCGCGGTAATCAGGCGACAATCCCCTGATCAGATTTCTAAAGTAAAATGACCAGGTCGGATTACCGTGAATCATGATAATCGGCTCTCCGGTACCTTCATCGATATAGTGATAGCGCAATCCCTGAATGGTTTTATAACGGGATTGAAACGGATATAATGTGTGCCAGTCCATGTTTGTCAGAGTTCAGGGTTCAGGGGACAGATCGGCGAATCAAAGGACATACGTGACATGAAAGACGGGCAGTTCTGCCGATATATCATGATGAATTACCAGTCAATGGCCAGCATCAGGCAGTTCAGACCGCTGCCGATGCCCAGAAAACCGACCCGATCACCCGGTTGCAGAAAGTCCCGTTCATCCGCAATCGCTGCTGTCATTGGAAGGGAAACGGTTCCCATATTCCCCAAATATTCAAATGTCGTAAAGTCCTTATCCGAAGGGATACCCAGGCCGGACAGAATGGTTTTCTGATGAGCGGATCCGACCTGATGGCAGATGACTTTGTCCACGACGTTGGCGCCGGTGCCAAATATCTGCCGGAATTTTGAATAGGTTTCAATGCCCAGTTTCACGCCATTTTGCAGCACACCAACGGAATCGGTCTGCATGAAATGAGGCAGGGTGGACGGGAAGCCGGTATCCGGCCCCCACTGGCAAAGCCTGTGCCACTGGCTGGCATTTTGAACCACGCCGCCCAGAAGCCGGTGGCGCTTATTCTGGGAGTGAATCCGGGAAAGAACCACGGCCACAGCTCCGGATCCGCCGGTCAATGTCGCCAGCGACTGTTTGAAAACAGTCATGTCCAGGGATTCCAGCATGCGATGAATCACAAGATCCACGATTTCCCGGGATGTTTCGCAGGATACCACCATGCCGGCATCGATTTGACCCAGTTCAATGGCATTGGCCACCAGAATCATGCCGTTCAGAACACCCAGGCAGGCATTGGAAACATCCAGTATCTGGGTATCAGACCCCAGATTCAAACCATGCGCAACGGCACAGGCTGTGGCTGGCTCCAGTTGATCCCGGCAGACACCGGCATAAATCAGCATACCGATGGCCTCTTTGGGAATGGATGATGCAATCAGCGCCTTGAGACCAGCCTTAATGGCGCCCTCATTCATGGGAAAACCCATATCCCAGTACCGGCGTTCGCGGATACCGGTCAGGGTTTCCAGTTGCCCTTTTTTAAGATGAAGTTTTTGATATAACGGCGCCAGACGATCCTCGATATCATCTGATGTCAGCACATTGGGCGCCAGTTCATATCCAAATGCATCAATCGTTACCGATTCATATCGCATGAGACCATTCCAATTCCAAAATTTTTCATTTCATATATCCGCAGCCCATCGATTTCCAGAAAACCGTCTGCCAGAATCATGGGCGTCGGCAATTTCTGGAAGAACGTGATATGGGCCTCGACATCAATTTTTTTGTTCGCGGGTACAATCTGCCCCCGGTAAGTCCAGGAGTGGTCCCTTCCGGTCACCATGGTAAAACGCGGCCGATATGGAAGATCCGGTCCGCATTGTTCCATCAGAACAATTTTCAGCAACTGAATGAATGACTCCAGCCCCAGAGACCCCGGGCAGACCGGGTCCTGAAAAAAATGCGCTTTGAAAAACCACGCGGCTGGATTGACCTGTTTGCTGCCACGAATCACGCCAAGTCCGGATCCGCCATTCTTTTCCCAAAACTCAACCGTATCGATCATACGAAGTGCATTGGTCGGCAATCCAAATGAGGTTCGAATGGATTTTTGGGTGTCTTCGGGTTCAAATGGCGAAGAATCCTTAAGAAAAACCGGATAACGGTTGTCTTTCGTCACCGGAGTAAAGGGCGCCGGGTTGGCGTTTCGAATGCCCCGCTGTTCTGAAAGCGAATCCGCGGTAAAAAAACCAAAATCCGTGATGCCGCCATAAACGGTTTTCCCATTCTGAATCACCAGGGTTTCAAAGGATTCCAGAATCATATCGCCTGCAGCCGAAACCCGGGTCAGTCGGCTTTTCAGTTTCAGGACTCCGGATTCGGGACGGACATCCCGGTAAACCCGCGCCGCACCGCCCAGATTGCGAAAGTGAAGATCACTGTCACTGGTCAAGGCAGATCCGGCATAAGCGGCAAGCCAACCCGATGTTTGAAGCGCCGTTTCCTGAAGCACACAAAATGGCATGATACCCGATCTGTCCGCAGAAAAAAACCAGGCATTTGGAGAGATGTCGTATTCTGCCTCCAGCCACCCATCCGGTTTTAATACATTGGGCGCGGGTTCGACACGAACAATCCGGTCCAGAAAGAGGTAGGGTGGTGATGGCAGCCGGGCCACAAAGCGGCCATGGTCAAAAGCCTGATAGGCCGGTCCAAATACAGATGAGGGTTTTCCGCCGGTGGCAAAGGCATCGATGGTTGAGCGGGGAATAATTTGAGATTTGTGTGCGGGATGCGGTAATTTCAAATTTGAAATCTCAAATCTCAAATCTTCTTCCGTAATGCCGCTCAGTTTCATGGACATGCCACTGAAATGAACGATTGTTCTGCCGTCTGCAACCATCAGGGCATCTGCAAGGACATAAGGCTCTGGGTTGAAGCCGATTTCTGAAATATCAACCTCATAAATGACCCGTCCGGTTTTTGGTGTGACCGGCCCCCTGCATTTCAGCACGCTGACAACACCCGGAACCGGTTCATAACACGCGTCCGGCCGGTTGGAAAACCAGCCCATCCGCAGGATGAATACCCGAAGGGCATGACTGCAGCATTCATACATCAGGGTGCCGGGCATGACCGGATCATCCAAAAAATGACAGGTCAAAAACCAGTCATCGGCGTGAATATCGGCTTCGGCCCGAATACATCCGAATCCATATTTCCCGCCTGTCGGATCCACCTGTGTCACCCGGTCGATCAGATGCATCCTGTCTCCGGGAAGTCGAAGATTTTCTGATAAACAGATCCCGCTAAAACAGTTTCCGAAGCAGCTTTCCAAATTTCCTTGACGCAGCGCATCCAGTTGGGCGTCATCATAGGACTCCACCATCATGGGAAACAGGGAATACCGGTCTGGACCAGAGTTCGGGCTTTCAGGCCGAGGGTCTGATTCGGCCAGAATGATTCCGCCGGAATTTTCGATTTCATCCTCTGTAAAAAACCCGGCACAGCCGTTGGTCATGGTGATCAGCGGCACCCCATTGATTTCTCCAGTAAAATTGAAGAAAAACATCCAGGTGCCGCCCTGTCTGACAAACCGGTTGATATGAATGTCGTATCGAATGGTTTCTCCCGGAACCGGGAGCCCCCGGTGAAACGTCACCCTGGCGTCCAGAAGCCGGTAGGCCCGATTTCCTTTCACCACCCGATCAATCCCCATCCAGGCACATAAAAACAGGTCTGCCTGGCCAGCCTCGACAGAAATGCAGACCGGGGCCTTGCCGCCATCCAGATACCAAGCCCCGGGCAGAACATCATGCTCTGTGACAATGCGACCTTTGCCCAAAGAACCGCGGGCACCCTCAATCGACAGGATGCGATCCACCAGCATCAGTGGCTCGTCCGGAAGCCGAACCCGGACCGGATAGGTATCGACATCGACAAAATCCGGCCCCAGAACAGCAGCGGCCGATCCAACCGCAAATTCCATGCATTGTTCGCGTGTAAAGACAATTGGACGGGCCGGTGCATTCATTGATATCAATGGAGCGGGATCAACGGACTGTCCGGCTTTCAGGTCCAGCAGGTGACACTGAAGGCGGACCCCATCCGCAATCGATCGGCTGGTCTGCACCGAAACATCCAGAAACTGTTTATGTGCATCCGATACTGCCGTGGAAACATCTATCAGTGATTGAATGACGGGATGACGGGATGATTCGATCAGTGGACGACCGGGTGACTGAATGGACAGATTGTTTGATGGGAGGCTGACTGGATGAGTGCCTGGCGGAATGCCTCCGGGATGGTTCTGCTTTTCTGCTCTTCTGCTCTTCCAATCTTCTGCGCTTCTGCGCTTCTGCTCTTCTGCGCTTCCAACCGCCCCTCTCTGCCTTCTTTCATCTGATCCCTGATTGCCGCCTTCGGTCTTCCGTCCCCCGTCCTCCGTCCCCAGTCTTCCGGCTCCCGGCCACTCCCCGGCAACGCGGACCACCTGCCGATCCGTTTTTTGAACCATTGGTCCGGGCAGCAGAGAGGGCCATGCCGCATCGCCGTAAAGAGCGTCCAATGAAACCGGAATACGCTCTGCAATCAGATTCCCCAGAAATTTGAGCAGACTCAGATATTCATCTTCTCCGCGAAAACTGGCGGACAGTGCCAGATGTGGCCGATCGGACAGAATTTGATCTATCATGCGGGTGCAGGTGGAATGAGGTCCCATTTCCAGAAAAATGCGAACACCGTCCTGCCATGCCTGATGAATGACTGCCGGAAAATCAAAACCGGAAATGGCCTGGGCGGTGATGGAATCCGCTGCCGACTCCCGCGTGACCGGATAGGATCTTGCGGAATGACAGCTATAATAGTGAATTCCGTCCGGCGGAGTCGTGGGAAACAGGTGCAGATCCCGGTATTTTGATGCAACCGGGGCCACCGCGTCACAGTGAACCGTGACGACACCGTCCAGATAAACTGCCTCGCATTTGAGGTGGTGAATGACCGCTTCGATGGATGGCCGGTTACCGCCGATCACGCATTCTTCAGGGGTATTGATGATCAGCAGGCGGACATGGGGCCATTGTTGAAGGGTATGACACACCATTTCAGATGCATGATGCACCACTGCGACGGCCCATTCAAACGGATCATCCGATTTGATATTCCAGGCCTTTCGCAGCGCTGTGCAGGGACCTGCCAGATCCCGTGTAAAGAGTTCCGACCGCTGCATTCGTTGACGCATGGCATCCCGATCCGGCCATGCACCTGTGGCGAAAAGGCCCGCGGATTCTCCCAGACTGTAGCCGATGACCGCATCGGGCTGAATGTCAAATTTTGACAAGACCCGTGTCATGATGCAGCCAACCATGACCTGGGCAAAAATGGCATGTACCGGGTTGTTGGCCAGATCTTTCATGGCCTGTTGCTGCCATCCATCGGGCCAGGCAACTTTCCAGGGCGTCAGGTGTTCCGCAATGAGCTGCTTCTGAAGTGTTTGTGATTCCGCATCCAATCCGGTCAGAATATCAGGCCAGATCAAGCTGATTTTCTGGCCCATTCCCGGATAATGATTCCCTGAACCGGGATACACCAGTGCGATTTTTCCACACGTTTCGATAGGACCAGGGGAATACGCAATCCGGCAGGGGCCGGCAATTCGCCGGGCGATTCCATTTTCCACAGCAGAGATGGCTTCCGCAATGGACTGGATCAGTTGATGAGCCGATTCAGCAACAATACAGACAAACCGGTCGGTCTCATGGATTTGCCTGGATGTTGCATACCAAATTCGGGCCGCATGTTCCATGGACGGGGACCGGTTCGTATCCTGAATATGGTGTTTAAGCCGATCAAGCCCGGCTATCAGATCCGACGGCGAATTTCCCGCAATCACAAAGAGGCCGTAAGGTTCATACCCCAGGGGTCGTTTTTTTTCAGACAACGTCTGGGCGGATAGTGTGGGTTCATGCCCTTCCAGAACCACATGGCTGAAGGCCCCATCCCCGGTCATGGCACTAACCAGGGCACTTCGGGGCCCATCCTCACGGTTTCGCGCCCAATATTGGGGGGCATGGGGAATATGAAATCCATTGGATGCCATTTCCGGCCATACGGATTTCGGGGCACAAATCATTGGCGGCAGGATTTCGTGGTACAGACAAAGGCAGGCTTTGACCAAGGATGCCATGCCGGCTGCAGCACCGGCGTGTCCGATATTGGGTTTGACAGAACCCAATGCCCGAAAACCAGATGTATTCAGAAACACATCGGAAAGTGCCTGAGCTTCCAATCTGTCCTCGACCGGATCACCACTTCCGTGGGTTTCAATCAGACTGATGGATTGTGCTGAAATGCCGGACTTTTTCAAACACCGGCTGATGGCATTCCCGCAGACCCGTCTGGCATCGTGGTCATTTGTTGACATGGCGGTGGCAGACGCATTTCTCATGCCGCGAATGACCGCGTAAATCCGGTTTCCATCTGCCAGCGCCTGATCCAGGCGCTTCAGTACGACAGCCGCAGCCCCTTCTCCGGGAAGCGATCCATCTGCCAGTGGATCAAAAGGTGTCAGCCCGTTCTGTTTGGAGTAAGGACGAATGGCATGGTGAATTAAAATATGACGGATATCTCCGGCCATATCCACGGCGCCGGCCAGCATGGCATTCGCTTCGTGTTGTCTCAGCAGCCGAATGGCGGTCTCTACCGCCAGCAGCCCGGATGTTTCTTCACCGGACACCGTAAAACTGGGGCCGCCAAATCCAAATTCCCGTGCGATCCGGCTGGCAATGATTCCCCCCAATGCCCCCAATGTTCGGGACGTATTGAGCGGCGGGGCAAATTCCGGATGTGCATTCTTCTGAAGCCATCGCATGTGAAAATCCGTGGCTTCGAAATCAAATCCCATTCCGATGATTGCACCCGTGTCAGGTTTTTTGGACCGCAGGACAAGCCCGGCATCCATCAAGGCGTCTCTGCTGACTTTCAGCATCAACAGGTGCTGAATGATGATGTCAGACAATTCGGCAGGCGGTATTTTAAAATCGCCGGGATTCAGAATGAGCCGGTCCAGAAATCCCCCGCTCAGGGCGTTGCGATCCGAAAAATCCGAAAAGGCCGGACAAATAGGTTTCCATCGGTTGGGTGGACGATCTGTGATGATGGATCTGCCATTAAAGATGATATCCTGAAATTTTGAGAGTGAATCGACGGTTCCAAAAACCGCCTCCATTCCGACAACCGCTATCGGGCATGACGGGAGGGCGGGAGAACGTAAGGATGGGAAGGTGCAAGATGGTAAGGACTGTTTTGACGGATGGAATTCTTCCAGCAGCAGGTGGGCATTGATGCCTCCGAAGCCAAAGGCGCTGACGGCTGCACGTCTGGGTGTCTCGGGATTTCGGTGATTCCATTTTTCACAGACGGTCTGAACGCGAAATGGGCTTTCTGACAGGCCGGTTTTTTCATCCGCCTGAGAAAAGTTCAATGATGGGGGCAGCGTCTGATGGCCAATTGCCAGAAGCGTTTTGATCGTTGCAGCCGAGCCCGCGGCTGTCAGCAGATGCCCGATCATGGATTTGATGGATCCAATGGGGCACGAATGCGTTTTGGCCCCGTTGTTTTTCCACAGGGCCTTCAGACTGGCAATTTCCACTGCATCCCCGACCGGTGTGCCTGCACCATGACATTCGATCAAATCCACATCGGTCGGATCCCATCCGGCGGTTGCATAGGCTGCGGCCATGGCCCGAACCTGCCCCTCTGTGTCCGGTGCCAGAAGGTTGCCCCTCATATCGTTGGAAATGCCGATTCCCCGGATGACCGCATGAATGGCGTCACCCTGCCGGATGGCATCATCCAATCTCTTTAGTACCAGAACGCCGGCGCCTTCACCCACGACAAGGCCATCCGCATCCCGGTCGAACGGCCGGCAGATTCCGGAAGGTGACAGCGCGCGAAGTTGACTGAAGCCGATCTGGGTGTAGAGATTATCCGGTCGGGATACGCCTCCGGCAAGAACCGCATCCGCGCTGCCGGATATCAGGCTGTCACAGCCCAGTTTGATGGCATAAATCGATGACGCACATGCCGCGTCCAGCGTGAAGCTGGTACCGCCCAACCCCAATGCCTGGCTGATCAAAACAGCCGGGAATGCCGTGACCTTTGCCGAATGCGCCGCAGTCCGGTCAATCAGTCCCTTGCCTTTGGTCTTCAGCCTTCCACCTTCTGACCCCTGTTCCCTGTCCCCAAACATATCCCGGGTCAGGCGCGAGGCGGTATCTGTGGGCAGGGCAATCGCAGCCAGAATGACATCGACCCGGCTTTTATCCACGAATTCCGCATGACAGGCAGACCATGCGGCTTTTGCAGCATGAAGCACCAGATGATAGACAGGATCAAGCTGTTTTAAAAAACAGGCATCAACCTTATATCCATTTGAATTAAAACGGAAATCATGTATCAGGCAGGCCCGGTCAGAGACCGAGCGATCCGGCTCCGGGATCTGCGATACCAGGATGGTCCGGTCCGCAATCCATCGTTCTGACGGAACGGGTGCAGACATATTCCGTTTCTGGATGATATTTTCCCAGAACCGGCCCGGTGTATCCGCTCCCGGGAAAACGCATCCCATGCCAACAATCGCAATCGGTATGTTCATCAGCGTGTCGATTAATTCGGATTAAATCATCATTCGGGTTATCTCAAAATAAAAATCACCACAGAAAATAGAGAATCATTTGAAAAGAAGGGTTGCCCCATCTTCTTGAATGTCTCTATATCCTCTGTGGTGATTTTTTATTTCAACATGGTACAAACATTGATTAATGCTTGTGCTTGATTTGAAAAGGTTTGGTTCTTTGCCTGTCTGTAGAACAGGTTCGTCTTTTTTCATGCTGTTTTGATTCAGCATCTCCTATCACAACCAATTAAAATTCACAAGGAAAGGTAAATATTGGGACATGTGTAAATACCGATTAATTGGCCCACACACCCGCCAACGTAAACCAGATCAGCCCGTCAGTTGTGGGCACATAGACCAAGTCGATCCGATAGGAGACGTTATCAAAAATCAGCTCCGGAATATGCAGAATATAATTGCTGTCAACCAAGGACAGGGTCGACGGCTGACAAGCACTGGTGCCACTTGGATTTGCCGGCTCTCCTGAATTGATGAGCCTGAACATCGGGTTTATTGTTGAATCCGGATTTAACTGAAATTCAACCCACAAAGAGGGGGTCGTGTTTATGATTGGAACAAAGAGATGGTATGTCGAATCTGTCATTGCCAGTGACGCTGCGCATGGATTTTGACCCGGATAGATATATTGCATTCCCAGGCTGTCATAAGTGGTAAGACTTCTTTTCTGTGAGGCGTAACCGCCATAACCATACATGATTTTGTCAATATCAGTGGGATACCCGGAAACATTTCCATATAAATCCCGCAGATTCAACCAGTGACCCAGCTCATGGAGCGCTACCGTATGAACATCCATGGCGTCTTTTGGCGTGGCGGCAGATGAACTCCATTTGTATTTTGTATTGAATATGATGTCACATTCACTGATGGCGCCAAGAGAGCTTCGCATCGACGACTGCCCGATAATCCCGGTCTGAAGATCTGCCCAGATAATTTCGTTGATTAGATTCGTGGCTGTCTTTACAGCAGGGGTTGCGCCAGCGTACTTTAACGTAAAGCTTTTGTTGGAAACCGCATTCCAGGTATTGGCTGCATTCTGGACTGCCTTTAAGATATCGGCATCGCCATTCGGGTTGACTTTGAATTCCACTACTGGGCTGGATCCGGTCCACCTGATGCCCCCATACGCAAAGGTTACCGAAAAGGGGAAGAAGCTGGATTTACGCCCACTCGGGGTCGCGAGGTAAAACGGACCGCTGCCAGCCGAAGCTGGATAGCCATCGCTGGCTGTAAAAATGGGTACCTTAACCACAACATTGTTATCAGACCATGATGACACGCAAGATAGACATCCGTAGGAGACATCATTTTTATAGAAAAAATACGGTGTACCGGTAGAGGCTCCAAATCCATCGCCATTGACGGTAATCAGGGTGTTTGTTCCGGCTGATGCCGAAGCAGGGGTAATACCGGAAATCGTCAGTACAGAAGAATCCGCATCCAGATTCTGAATGATTTCGCTTTCAGAATCAGCCGAAATATCACCGGTAAGTGCTTTTGAAATACGTTCCTTGAATTCCTTTAATGGAATTTGGCCCACCTTGTTCTCAATGATGGAAAATTTGCCCTGAAACCCGCCGTGCACCTCAAACCAAGGACCAAAGTCCGCCGAATTTTGGAGGCCATCCTCAGAAATCCGTTCATCAGAGAGTCGATTGACAAAAATCAAAACCTTTTCACCGACAAAAAAATCCGGCACGTCCGACACCGTTTCTGTGATATCGCCGATCTTTCCACCCGGCAAAGCAATGGCCAGATGAGTTGGATTGGCAATTCCTTTCAACCGCTCTTCAACAGAAACAACAACCGTGGTGAAAATCCGAGTCTGGTCGCGGTTCCAATGGCTCTTCCGATATGTAACCTTACCCTCGATAATGGATTCCGTTCCGGAAACCAGCTCTCCCAGGCTCAATTTCAGCATCAGCGCCGATGCCTGGTCGGAAACCCCTATCCAGACGATGACGGAAACAAGAACAATGACTATTGTTCTATTTATCATTCGATCTAAGTGCATTCCTTTATCCTTTGCATAAATTCGAAATCCGGCGAATGTCACCTATCGCTTTCAAGCTAAAGATTTTGGGTGCGTTATCGGTCGGGGATGTTCGAGAAAAGTTCTATCCCTGCTGTCTTCCAAAAATCATTATCTTGAAGGCTATATTAATTGGACACTCAATTTGGATATTTTATAAAATTGCTGCTGAAAAACGTGTTATATCACCCTTAATGATAACCATCCGTTTGGAAGAATCAAATATCATACCGTGTGAAAAGGTATTTTATGGGTGCGAACGTTTGATGAACCCGAAAAAAATCAAAGCCATCAACCCTTTTTATATATACCACCCTGTTTATCACATGACGATAGCAAAAAAAATGCCATGGTTATTCCAGCCAACGGCAATATGAGAGGTTTACGCAATTTTGAGCCAGAACACTGACCTGACCCAGAAGCCGATTCCAACGCTCATTCGGGCAATTGCAGTTCCCGCAAGCATCGGGTTTTTTTTCAACACCATGTATAATGTTGTGGATACCTATTACGGTGGACAACTGTCAACCGATGCACTGGCTGCGTTGTCGCTGTCATTTCCAGTGTTTTTCATGATCATCGCCCTGGGCTCCGGAATCGCCACCGGAACAACTGCTCTCATTTCAAATGCCATCGGGGAACACGATCGCGAAAAAGCATTCGTATATATCGGTCAGGCGATCTCCTTTACGGTGCTGATTGGCATTGCCATGACCATTGTTGGATGGCTTATCAGCCCCGGTCTTTTTAAAATTCTCGGTGCGAGAGACCAGTACCTGACGCTTGGCCTGTCTTACATGAATGTCATCCTGCTGGGGACCGTATTTTTCCTTCTCATTTACACCTTCAATGCCATCCTGAATGCCCAGGGAGATGCCAGGACTTTCCGCAACTATTTGGTCGGCGGTTTTTTCCTCAACATCATTTTAGACCCATGGTTCATGTATGGCGGATTCGGTATTCCGGAAATGGGGCTTCCCGGCGTCGCGTGGGCCACAGTCCTGATTCAGTTTTTCGGCACAATCTATGTCGGCTTTCGGGTGGCCATTTCAGAGATCTTCTGTAAAAACTGCCTGAAAAATTTTGTCCCTCAAAAAGCGGCCTTTATCGAACTGGCCGGACAGGGCATTCCCGCATCGCTCAACATGATGACCATCGCCGTCGGTGTCTTTGTCATCACCTATTTCATCAGTATCTTTGGCAAAGAAGGCGTGGCGGCTTACGGCATCGCGACACGGATAGAGCAGATCGCCCTGCTGCCTTCCTTTGGTCTGACCACGGCCGCGCTGTCGATTGTCGGACAGAATAACGGCGCAAAGAAATTCGACCGCGTAAGGGAGACCGTCAACACGTGTATCCTGTATGGCATTTCCATCATGAGCATCGGAACCGTCGGGGTATTCTGTTTTGCAACGTGGCTCATGGGCGTCTTTACAACAGATCCGACCGTGACGACCATTGGCGCAACCTATCTCAGAATCGCAGCTTTCATTTTCCAGGCATACATTATCCTCTATGTATCCGTCTCCTGCCTTCAGGGAATGAAAAAACCCTTGTACGCCATATGGGTCGGCCTATATCGGCAGATCGCAGCCCCTCTGTTGATTTTCTTCGGGTTTGTTCATCTGATGGGCCTTGGCATTGTCTCGGTGTTTTGGGGCATATTCGGTATCACCTGGTCGGCAGCGCTTTTTACACTATGGTATTCCAGACGGACATTGGAGAATATCCGTACCTGAATCCGGCTGCCATTTTTTCCCTTGACGCCCGGACATGTTCGCGATAGGCAGGAGAAGACTGAAGGAGAAAAACATCTTGTTCTGCGCAAATCAAACATCTTATGATCTGTTGTCCGAAGGCAATAGGTGCGATGAAAGCATATTATGGAAATGAATGCCGAACAGTATTCCTATATTCAACCCACAGCGACCATTGATTCCCATCACCCGACAGTATCGACGTTTGCCAGGGAGAATGCAGGGGATGGTTGCGATTCACGACAAAAGGCGATTCGACTCTTTTATGCTGTCCGCGACGGCATCCGGTATGACCCCTATTCGATCGAATTAACCGTTGAAGGCCTGAAGGCCAGCCATACCTTACGCATCGGCAAAGGCTGGTGTGTCCCAAAAGCAATTCTTCTGGCAGCCGGTTGCCGGGCCATGGGAATTCCCGCCAGACTGGGTTTTGCAGATGTCCGAAACCATCTTTCTACGGCACGCATGCGGGAGGCCATGAAAACAGACGTTTTTTATTGGCATGGGTATACCGCCATTTATCTTGACGGCATCTGGGTCAAGGCGACACCGGCCTTTAATATTGAGCTTTGTGAACGGTTTCGGATTCAACCGCTTGACTTCGACGGCCACAACGATGCGATATACCATCCATTAGACCTGAACGGAAACCGGCACATGGAATATCTGCAATATCGCGGCGAATTCTCGGATGCTCCCATTGATCAAATCATCAAAACATTCTCGCAGAAATATGAGTTGACCCCATCCCTGAATTCAGCCGATTTCGATCATGACGCCGTACGGGAAACTGCACCCAACAGATATAGACTTTCAGAAAATTCATTTCGCAAGGCAGCAGGGAGGGGATAGGCCAAGTCGGCCATCTCCGACCGATAACGCCGCGAAATTATTTTTCTGAAAGTCTATGGATTGAGAAATGCGGGCTTTGGGGAGGATATTTAAGTCCACACAAACCAACTGGAACTGATCTGTCGAAAGATTTGAAAAAATATCAGCCTTCAACCACTGATGGTTGATAACCCGAATCATGACCCCAAAAAAGGAAAAATGGAAATGGAAAACAACACCGAGTTCATATTAAAACAGGCCATATTGCTGGAACGGCGGGGGAAGACTTTCTACACCCAGGTTGCTGGCAAATCCGAAACGCCGGCTGTTAAAGAGTTCTTCGAAATGATGGCCGCAGAAGAGGATCAACATGAAAAAATCCTTTCGGAGCAGTTCAAGGCTTTTCAGGATCACGGCCAGTTCATCCCCACAACGCTTCCTGAAGACACAACAGAGATGACCGCCTCCAAAATTCTCACGGCTGATCTCAAAAATAAAATCGCCGCCGCGGGGTTCGAGGCAGCAGCCATTTCGGCAGCCATGTCCATGGAAGAACGCGCCATCCGAATTTATTCCGATCAGGCCCGACAAACCGATGATCCTCGGGAAAAGGCCGTTTATCAATGGCTGGCAGGCTGGGAATCCCGACATCTGGACCTTTTATCCAGGCTGGACAGGGAACTGACCGAATCTATATGGAATGACAACAGCTTCTGGCCGTTCTGATTTTATCCGTTTCCAGAACACGTCTGTGAATGCCTTGATTATCTTTCATCATGAAACACCAGCGTGGCAGCGATTCTGGCAACACACATACGGCGCCATGGCGTTATTGTCAGCTTTTGTTCTTATTTTTTTCTATTTTTTCCTGTTTCTTTTCTTTAACGGTTTTCTGAGGTTTTTTCTTGTCGCTCTTTCGAATATCCTTTGATTTTGACATACAGCCCCCTTCTTTTTCTGCCATTTATTGTAACCATTTGGTACTTCATGATCCAATCAAACCGACACATTTTATGACCCTGGCATTCTATAATCCTTTATCTTGATCAAGAAAAGAAAAATATCAATTTTTTACCCATAATCATCTGCATGCGGACGCATATCCCATGACCACTGCGAGCAACGCACCCGAAATTTTTCGACCCAATCCGGGTCGGAGAAACAGGACTCACGTTCTTCTTGATAATCATTTTTATATCGGCTAAACACTGCGATGGAACTCATCATCATCCAAACGATCACCAGCGAGGATAATTATGCCAAAAGCGCAATTCTGGCCCGATTATTATATCAAGAACACCAAGACTGCATACGACGCCATCAAACTGATCAAGCCCGGTCAGCGGGTCTTCATTGGTTCTTCCTGTGGCGAACCCCAGCATCTCGTTCGCGTTCTTGCCGATACATCCAGCAATTTCACGGATCTGGAAATCGTGCGGGTCATGTCCCTGGAAAGCACGCCCTTGACCCTGATCGCCAACAAGACCCAGGATCAAAGCATGAACATCCGATCCTTTTATCTGGGGTCGGCCAAACCCAAAAGCCTGTCCCGAAACCTGCGGTTTATCACACCCGTGAACCTGTCCGCAATTCCACGACTCTTTAAAAGTCGGATGCTGCCCATTCATGTCGCACTGATTCAGACATCCCCGCCTGATGATTTCGGATGGATGAGTCTGGGCATCTCTGTGGATATCACCCTGGCCGCGGCCCAGTCCGCAGATGTGGTGATTGCACAGATCAACCCGAAAATGCCACGGGTACTGGGACAAAGCTTTGTTCATGTCAATGATGTTGACGCGTTTGTGGAATATGAAGAGCCTCTTTTAACCATTCGGAAAACGCCGGAACTGGAGGCGGCTAACAATATCGGCAGGTTGCTGTCCCGACTGATCGATGACGGCTCCACGATTCAGATCAGTCCGGGCACCACTCCCCAAGCCACGATAATCGCACTTCAGGACAAAAATGATCTGGGCATTCACACCCAGTATATGACCACAGATATCATGCATCTGTTTGCAACAGGGGTCATCACCAATAGATACAAGGGATTCAATAACGGGAAAATGGTCGCCAGTTCAGCGATTGGCGATGAGAACCTGTACGAATTCATCAATGACAATCCGGCCATCGAATTTCATCCATCCGATTATGTCAATGATCCAACCATCATCTCCCGACATCGTAAAATGATTGCCCTGAATGTGGCGACCTGTATCGATCTGACCGGTCAGGTGGCCGCAGACTCCCTGCCATATACCCAGTTTTCCGGGGTAACGGGCCTGATGGATTTTGTTCGGGGAGCGACCCAGTCCGAAGGTGGAAAATCCATTCTGCTGATGCCGTCAACTGATGCCAGTGGGAAAAAAAGCCGCATCGTTCCGATGCTGACAGACACCGCCGTAGTCGTGCCACGAGGAGATGTCAACTATGTGGCCACCGAATACGGCGTATTTAACCTGTTTGGAAAAAGCTTTCAGGAACGGGCGCTTGGCATGATCAGCATCGCCCATCCGGATTTTCGGGATGAGCTGTTTTTTGAGGCCAGAAAAATGGGACTATTCAGCGCGGAGAGGACCCTGACTGAATTCATTCACGGTGTATATCCGGTCAAACTGGAACAAACCATGACCATTAAAGATCACGTTGTCACGATTCGGCCAGCCAAGCCGGTGGATGAACGACGGATTCAGGAACATTTTTACAACTTGGATAAAACCGATGTGGTGTCGCGCTTTTTTCATGAAAAAACCACCTTTGTTCGAAAAGAGGTTCAAGGCATTTCCCAGATCGATTATTGTAAAAACCTGACCATGCTGGCTGTGGTCGGCGAGTTTGGATTTGGAAATGTGGTCGGTATCGGAGAATACCTGCTGGAGGAATCCAGAAATTTGGCAGAAGTCGCATTTTCGGTCAGCCGAGCCTTTCAAGGAGTGGGTCTGGGGAAAATTCTTATGAAAATACTGGCTGAGGCTGCCAAGGAAAATGGGATTGACGGCCTGATCGCCTTTACCAATCATGACAACCAGGGAATGATCAAACTCTTTCAGACGCTGCCCTATACGGTAAAGAAAAAATTTGAAGAGGATGTTCTGGTGCTGACCTGCCATTTCAATGAACCGGTGTGAGGCCGGAGGTCAGAGGACAGAGGAAAGAAGACAGTCGTCCTTTGACTCGTTTTTGTCATTTTAACAGAACAACTTGCTAAACAAACCATACTCAAGACAGAGGCTTCATGAAAACATACACGGTACGGTTTCTCCCACACGAAAAAGACATCACGGTTGCAGAAGGTACCAATCTGCTGCGGGCTGCCATGGAAGCCGGCGTTCACATCAATGCATCCTGCGGCGGAGAAGGGGTATGCGGCAAATGCCGTATTATCGTTGAATCCGGCGCGGTCGAAGGCGGCATCACCGAAAAACTGAGCACACCGGACATCGAAAAAGGATACCGTCAGGCTTGCCTCGCTACCATTCAAAACGATGTCGTTATCCGCATCCCCGTCGAATCGGTCATTGATGCCAGTGTGTTGAATATGGCCAGTACACCCCGATGCACGGCCCGAATTCAGGAGCCGGATTTCAACGAACTGAAAGAACAGGGCCTGTTTTTACCACCGGTTGAAAAAAAATATCTCGAACTTCCGCCCCCGACCAATCAGGACAACCTTCCGGATGTCACCCGGCTGATCAGTTTCCTGAAGCTGGAACATGGTGAACATCGCCTCGTGGTATCACTGCCGGTCATTCGAAAGCTTCCCGCCATTCTCAGGGAGAGCGACTTCAAAATCACGGCGACGCTGGCCCGGCCGGTTCATCCGGGCCGAAAAACCCATATTATCAATGTTCAGCCGGGCGACACCACGGACCGGAACTATGCCGTTGCCGTGGACATCGGAACCACCACGGTCTATGGTCAGTTGATCAACCTGATTTCCGGGGATGTCATGGCTCAGTATGGCGATTTTAACGGTCAGATCAGCTATGGGGAAGATGTCATTACCCGCATCATGTTTGCGGAAAAGCCGGGTGGCCTGGAAAAACTTCATGAAGTGGTCATAGGGAATATCAACACAATTATCGACAAACTGGTCAAACGGGCCAAAATCGATCGGGACGATATCTCGGCCATCACCCTGGCCGGAAACACCACCATGACTCAGCTCATGCTGAAGGTGGACCCCCGATATATTCGGCGCTCACCCTATGTACCGGCATCCACCCTGTATCCTCCCATCATTGCCAGAACACTGGGCATCGAGTTGGGCGATCATGTGACAGCGCTGGTGTATCCCCAGATATCAAGCTATGTGGGCGGGGATATCGTGTCCGGTGTCATGGGCTCCGGCATGTACCGTACCGATGAACTGACGTTGTATCTGGATATCGGCACCAACGCGGAACTGGTCATCGGAAACAAGGACTGGCTGGCCTGTGCCGCATGTTCGGCCGGCCCGGCGTTTGAGGGTGGCGGCATCACCTTTGGCATGCGGGCCACAAAAGGCGCGATCGAAGATTTTTCCATTGATCCCATCTCTCTGGAACCCATGAATATCACCATCGGGAATGTCCGTCCCAAAGGCATCTGCGGCTCCGGGCTCATCATCATGGTCGCCACCCTGTTCGAGCTGGGGGTGATTGACAGCAAGGGCAAATTTAACCGCGATTTGAAAACGCCCCGCATTCGGGAAACCGATGGCATCCATGAATATGTTTTGGCCTGGGCAACGGAAACCCAGATTGATCGGGACCTGGTTCTGACCGAACCCGATATTGACAATCTGATTCGCGCCAAGGGCGCCATTTTCAGCGGATGCATGACACTGCTGGAAGAAGTGGGTCTGACCGTGGATGATATTCAGCGGATCATTCTGGCCGGCGGATTCGGAAGTTATGTGGATCTGGAAAAGGCCATGACCATCGGTCTGCTGCCGGAAATGGATCCCGCCAAAGTCACCTTTGTGGGCAATGGATCCCTGATGGGTGCCAGGATGAGTGCGCTCACCAACCGGATTCGACTGGATGTGGTGGATGTCACCAAAAAAATGACCAATTTTGAACTGTCAGAAACCCACTCCTACATGGACAACTATATTGCGGCCCTGTTTTTGCCGCACACCAATACCAACAAATTTCCCAGGCTCAAGGCCAGGATGGATGTCCGAAACAAAATTCAGAAATCGGAGATCAAAGGCCAGTAGCCAGAGAGCGGATGACATCACCCTTATTTTTTAATTCTTGGGTTTACGATTCACATTTTATTGACAAACGTTTCATCTTAATATAGGCGTTAATATTCCTTCTGAACTGCAATTTCATCAAACCCATTTCTGCTTGCTGATTTTATTAAACATACGAATATTGATCTGCGAATGCAGATAACAGAAAACCTGTTAACGAAATGAAAGGAGGCTGATGCTTTCGGTATTGCCGGGTCACAACAGGCCGGGCGAGACACATTGATTATGTTGAGATTGGAATAACCCATAACACCGATGACACCATATTTTGCCATCTACAAAAGGAGGTAACATTGGGCTTAGACATTGTTAAAGAATCATATACCGGCGGTATTCGGGAAATCACGCTTGGAACGGGCCCCAAGGCCGTTACCGTTGGCGGTGAGACCTGTTATCCGTTTTACCAGTTTGAAGGGAAAATGCCCAACAAACCCAAGATCGCCATGGAAGTGTGGGACATGATGCCTGAAGAATGGCCGGAAGCTGCCATCAGCCACTTCAAGGACGTCGCAGGCGATCCGGCTGCCTGGGCCAAAAAATGCGTCACTGATTTTGGCGCAGAACTGATTGTCCTTCAAATGAAAAGTGTAGACCCCAATGGACAGGACGCCAGCCCGGAACAGGCTACGGCAACGGTTAAAAAAGTTCTGGCCGCCATTGATGTGCCGCTGATCCTCTGGGGATCGGCCAATGCGCAAAAAGATGAAGCCGTATTTAAGAAAGTGGCAGAAGAATGCCAGGGCGCCAATCTGATCATCGGCCCTGTCGAAGATAAAAACCACAAGGGTATTGGCGCAGCCGCAATGGGTTATGGCCATACCATCATTTCTTCCTCCCCCATCGATGTCAACCTGGCCAAACAGGTTAACATTCTGTTGGAAAACCTGGGCATGCCCACCAACCGGATGCTGATCGATCCCACCACCGGTGGTCTGGGTTACGGCCTGGAATACTCCTATTCGGTCATGGAACGGCTGCGTATGGCTGCGTTGAATCAGGGCGATGACAAGCTGCAGCTCCCCCTCGTCAACAACCTGGGCAATGAAGTCTGGAAATGCAAGGAAGCCAAGTTGGGCGTTACCGATGCCCCCACACTGGGTGATCCGGAAAAACGTGGCATTCTGATGGAAGCCGTAGGCGCCGTGACCTATCTTCTGGCCGGATCCGATATTCTGTTCATGCGGCATCCGGAATCCATCCGCATGGTGAAAGCCTATATCGATCTGCTGTTCAACGGCGGATCGGCCACCGGAATTGCCGGGATTCAAAAACAATGCGCTGCAGCGGATGTGGATCTGGCGGCACTGTCACCGGCTCCGGATTTGACCATTCCTGAAGAAAAAGCCAAAGCTGCTCCTGCTGCCAAAGCAGCAGCACCCAATGCCGCGGAAAAACCGGTTGCGCCAGCAGCCCCCAAAGCCGAAGCGGCTCCAAAAGTCGAAGCCAAACCCGAGCCAGTAAAAGAAGCGGTTGTTGACAAGGCCGCCGAAGAAGCCAAAGCCAAGGCAGCCGCTGACGCCGCAGCCAAGGCAGACGCAGAAACAAAAGCCCAGGCAGAAGTTGCCGCCAAAGCCAAAGCAGAGGCAGATGCCAAAGCCAAGGCCGATGCCGCCGCCAAAGCCAAGGCAGAAGCGGAAGCCGCTGCCAAAGCCGAAGCCGCAGCAGCCGTTGCCAAACGCGAGGCTGAAGAAGAGGCCATTCGTCAGCAACGGGCCAAAGAACGGGAAGAGCGGGCACAAAAAGCAGCGACAGCCGGCGAACCCGTACCCATGACCGCATCAGCCACCCAGAAATCTCCGACAGAAAAGATTCTGGAAATGCTGAATCGGATTCATCGCAAATAACAAATCAGACAAACGATCCGTTTCGTTGTGTCTTTCATTTTACATGCCAGATCGTACACAACCATGAGGAGGAACCTCTAATGGCAGAAGAGATTAAATTGAAAAAAGTAGTGGAAGCCAAAGAACCCAAGGCGGAAAAAGCCGCCAAAAAGGCTGATCCGGTGGGCGCATCTATTGATATCGCCACCCAGCAGATGATTCGACGCGCCCAGGAACTGGGCGTGGAAACTGTTTTTGACCGGGCTGAAACCATGAAGCCCTGTAACATCGGTATTCAGGGAACATGCTGCAAAAACTGCGCAATGGGCCCCTGCCGTCTGCCCCTGACCAAGTCAGCGGAAGATGGACCCGATGAACGAAAAGGTCTTTGCGGCGCGACTGCCAACACCATCGCAGCCCGTAACTTTGCCCGCATGGTAGCAGCCGGTGCATCCGCACATTCGGATCATGGCCGTGGCGTTGCCGAAGTATTCATGTCTGTCGCCAAAAAGGAGACCCATGACTACAAAATCAAGGACCCGCAGAAACTGATCGCCATTGCACCATTTTTGGATGTTGCCACAACGGTTGAGGTTGACGGCCAGACCGTTGACCGTGATCTGGACGAAATTGCCCTTGAAGTGGCTGAAAATGCCCTGAATGAATGGGGAAAATCTTCCGGAGAACTACGATATCTCAAAAGAGCGCCCCAGCCCCTTTACGACCGCTGGAAAAAACTCGGTGTTCTGCCCCGAAACATCGATCGGGAAACCGTTGAAATCATGCACCGCACCCACATGGGCGTGGATCAGGATTATAAAAACCTGATCAAACAGTGTACCCGTTGTGCTCTTGGTGATGGCTGGGGCGGTTCCATGTTGGCGACAGACCTGCAGGATGTCATGTTCGGAACGCCATTTCCGCTGCAGTCCGAAGCCAATCTGGGCATCATGAAAGAAGATCATGTCAACATCATCATTCATGGTCATGAACCCATTCTGTCTGAAATGATCGTGGCGGCATCCCAGTCCCAGGAAATGCTTGATTACGCCAAAACCAAAGGCGCCAAAGGCATTCAACTCGGCGGCATCTGCTGCACCGGAAATGAAATTCTGCAACGGCACGGTGTTCCGCCTGCAGGCACCTTTCTGCAGCAAGAACTGGCCATTATTACCGGGGCCTGCGACGCCATGGTTGTGGATGTGCAGTGCATTTTCCAGAATCTGGCCAATGTTGCAAAATGCTTTCACACCAAGCTGATCACGACCCATCCCATTGCGAAAATGGAACAGGACAATGCCATTCATATCGAATTTGACGAGCACCATGCCATGGAAGACGCCAAACGCATCGTGACAATGGCCATTGACAACTTCACCAACCGCAGAGTTGAGGTGATGATTCCCCGCCAGAAAGCCACCCAGATCGCGGGCTTTGGCGTCGAGTCCATCAAGTATCACCTGGGCGGAACCTTCCGGGGTGATTATTACACCCTGAATGACAACATCATCAACGGCCGTATTCGCGGTATCGCCGGCGTCGTCGGCTGCAACAACGCCAGAACCCGTCACAATGAAGCCCATATCGCCATTGTCAAGGAACTGATCAAAAATGATGTCATCGTTCTGACTACCGGATGCAACGGAATTGCCTGCGCCATGGAAGGACTCCTGTCCCCGGAAACCGCAGCCGTATTCTGCGGACCGGGACTTGCCGAAGTGTGCGAAACCGTGGGTATTCCACCGGTTCTTCACCTGGGCTCCTGCGTGGACAACAGCCGGATTCTTCTGGCCGCGACCGAAGTGGTCAAGGCCGGCGGCCTGGGAAATGACATCTGTGACCTGCCAGCAGCCGGAAGCGCGCCCGAATGGATGAGTGAAAAAGCCATCAGTATCGGCCACTATTTTGTTACATCCGGTGTTTATACGGTGTTTGGCCTTCATCTGCCGATGAGTGGCGCGCCGGTTTTCCAGGACTATATGTATAATGAACTGGAAAAAATCTATGGCGGCATGTGGGACTGTGAAGCGGATCCGATCAAGCATGCCCATAAAATGATCGCCCATATCGACAAAAAACGAAAGGCCCTGGGCATTGACAAGGCCAGAGACCGCGTATTGATGGATATGGCTGACCGTATGAAGCTGTCCGCCTGATTTCTGTAAATATCCATGCGTCGTTGAATTTCGATACAAACCGCATATAAATCCTCAACGAAGGAGGAACCATGTCAAGATTAGTTGCGTTTGCCGCCATTCAGGGCGGATACAACATCGTATCCAAAGTGGAAGGTAAATATAAGAAAGCTCTGGCCACCCATAACGCCGACACCAAGGTCGGTTTTCCCAACACGGCCTACTATCTGCCGGTCATATATTCTCTGCTGGGGTTAAAAGTCGAAACCCTTGAAGACATCAAAAAACCATTGGAGTTTGCCCGTGGTCTGTTACCACCGCATGTCAAGGGCGCACATCATTTGCCCTATCTGGGGCCACTGCTGGATGCCGGTATGGCAGCCCTGTTGGCGTTTGAAATTGAAGAAGCCCTTCGGTATCTGGAAGATCCCACCTTCTATCATCACTCCGAAGAAATTGACGAAGCGGCCGGAAAAATCTGGCTGGGTGCAGCGGATGACACCGTTTTCCGAAAACGCGGTGTTGAATTTGTGGATGGCTCTGCACCGGGTTTTGCTGCCATCGTCGGCGCAGCCCCGTCGCCTGAAATCGCCAAAATGATTGTGGAAGAATACCAGAAACGAAGTCTTTACATCTTTCTGGCAGCCAACCAGAACGGCACGACCGTTGCCCAGCAACTGATCGAGGCCGGTGTTCAGATCGGATGGAACACCCGTATCGTACCGTTTGGCCCCGATATTTCCTCGGCCATTTTCGCATTGGGTTTTGCCAACCGGGCGGCCATGGCCTTTGGTGGCATCAAGGCTGGTGACTACCGCAAGATGCTGATGTACAACAAAAACAGAATCTTTGCCTTTGTCAACGCACTGGGCGATGTGAATGCCGAATGGGCGGCGGCAGCAGCCGGATGCGTCAACTGGGGCTTTCCGACCATTGCCGATACCGATATTCCGGAAATTCTGCCGACCGGTATCTGTACCTATGAACATGTCGTGGCCAATGTCAAACATGAAGATATGGTTCAGAAATCGGTTGAAGTCCGCGGTCTCAAGGTTACGGTTTCCAAAATCGATATCCCCTGTGCCTTTGGTCCGGCTTATGAGGGTGAGCGCGTCCGCGGTGCGGATCTCCACTGCCAGTGCGGCGGCGGTAAGACCCAGTGTACCGAGCTGGTCAAGATGGCTGAAATGAACGAAATTGAAGATGGCAAGGTAACGGTTGTCGGACCGGATATCACGGATATCAAACCGGGCGGAACCTTCCCGCTGGGTATCTATGTTCAGGTGGCAGGCCGCGAATTCCAGACCGATTTCGAGCCGATTCTCGAACGTCAGATTCATCATCTGGTCAATTATATTCAGGGCGTCATGCACATAGGGCAACGGGATATCTCCTGGATACGAATCAGCAAGGCAGCCATTGAAAAAGGCTTTACCCTGAAGGATGTCGGTGTGGTGCTTCATGCCAAATTCCATCAGGATTTTCAGAAGATTGTCGATAAGGTTCAGGTCACCCTGTTTACCAACAAAGACGATGTCGACAAGCTGACGACCCGCGCCAGAGGCGAATACAAGTTGCGGGATGAGCGCGTGGAAAAGATGACGGACGAGGATCAGGAAACCTATTATTCCTGCACCCTGTGCCAGTCGTTTGCCCCCACCCATGTCTGCACGGTCAGCCCGGAGCGAACCGGCCTGTGCGGCGCATATAACTGGATGGACTGCAAGGCATCCTTTGAAATCAATCCGACCGGTCCCAATCAGCCCATCCTCAAAGGGGAATGTCTGGATCCCAAACTGGGTCAGTGGAAAGGTGTCAACGAGTTTGTCCGAAAGGCTTCCCGAGGCGCCATCGATCACTACAATTTCTACTCCATGCTGATCGATCCCATGACGACCTGCGGTTGTTGTGAATGTATCGCCGCCACACTCCCGACCTGCAACGGCATCATGACCGTGCACCGGGATTATGCCGGTGAAACCCCCTGCGGCATGAAGTTCACCACCCTGGCCGGTGTCATGGGCGGCGGCGCATCCTCGCCGGGTTTTGTGGGTCATTCCAAATACAACATCACTCAGGGCAAGTTCCTCAAAGGCGATGGCGGGCTTCTGCGTATGGTATGGATGCCCAAAAGCCTGAAAGAGGAAATCCGGGAGAGACTGATCAAGACCGGCACGCAGTTTGGTTGCCCCGATCTGATCGACATGATCGCGGATGAAACCGTTGGAACGACAGAAGAAGAAATTCTGCCCTTCCTGCAGAAAGTCGGGCATCCCGCCCTGAAAATGGAATCCATCATTGCAGGATAAATTGCATCGGCGCCGGGTCTTATCCGGTGTGATAATGCCTTGCGCCGCGCAAATGATGCAATCATCATATCCAACAGATCGAGGTGATGGTTTCGGATTGAGGACCATTCGTACAGAATCCGAAACCTGACCTTAACTTTACGTGATATAAGGAGAAACCAATGGCATTAACCGGTATTCAGATTTTCAAACTCCTGCCCAAGACCAACTGCAAGGAGTGTGGGGTACCTACCTGTCTGGCCTTTGCCATGAACCTGGCGTCTGGCAAGGCCGAACTGGACAGTTGTCCGTATGTATCGGATGAAGCCCGGGAGAAACTGGCAGAGGCCTCCGCGCCGCCGATTCGACCGGTAGCAATCGGAAAAGGTGTTCGAGCCACTACGACCGGCGGTGAAACCGTTCTGTATCGTCATGAAAAAACCTTTTTCAACAAGACCGTTTTTGCAGCACTGATCAAATCAGACGTGTCTGATGCAGACCTTCAGGCCAAACTGAAGGTTTTCAATGCCTATCAGTATGAGCGGGTGGGCCTGAATCTCAGGCCGGAACTGATTGCCCTGAAAGATGTTACCGGCGATGCGGCCGCTTTTGCCGCCAAAGCCAAACTGATTGCCGAAACATCCGAATTCAATCTGGTTCTGATGGCTGATAAAATTGATGTGATGAAAGCGGGTGTTGCAGCCAGTCAGTTTAAAAAACCCCTGATGTATGCAGCCACAGCCGCAACGGTGGATGCGTTTGGTGCACTGGCCAAAGAAACCGGTCTTCCGCTTGTGGTCAAGGCTGATTCCGTGGAAGCATTGATTCCACTGACAACCAAACTGGCCGAAATGGGGTTGAAAGACCTGGTTCTGGATTCCGGTTCCCGTGATGTCAAACAGGCACTGGAAGATCAGATTGTCATTCGCCGGGCCGCTCTCAAGGCCGGAAATCGTGCGCTGGGTTTTCCGACCATTGCGTTCCCGTGTGAAATGGCGGCCAACCTGGATGCAGAGACCCTGGTAGCAGCCATGTTTACCGCCAAATATGCCGGCATCGTGGTGATGTCCGATTTTGCAGGCGAGTCGATTTTCCCGCTGCTTCTGGAACGGCTGAACATATTCACCGATCCGCAGCGACCCATGACCGTCACCCAGGGAATTTATGAAATCAACAATCCCACCGCGGATTCACCGGTACTGGTGACAACCAACTTTGCCCTGACCTATTTTATCGTTTCCGGTGAAATTGAAGGCAGCCGGGTTCCGTCCTGGCTGTTGATCAAGGATTCCGAAGGTCTGTCAGTCATGACCGCGTGGGCAGCCGGAAAATTCTCTGGTGATGATGTAGGCGCGTTTGTGAAAAAGACCGGGATCATGGACAAGGTGAACAAGAAGGAACTGATCATTCCGGGTTACGCCGCAGCCATTGCCGGGGATGTGGAAGAGGAACTGCCAGGCTGTACCATCACCGTTGGCCCAAGAGAGGCTGCACATATTCCGGCCTTTTTAAAAGCCAGATAATTGGTTCTCGGGAAACCACCGAAAAATGAAGTTCTGAAGAGCGGAAGTTGAGAAGATAGAACGTGTGAAAATTCGGAAGGCGGAACACCTGATGGCTGAACCGCCTTCTGTCAGCACGAGTTTGGTTTCCCTTTCACCCCATGACCGCATCATTTTCCAGTATAAGGAGGACATATGTTATTGATCGGCGAAAGCCTGAATGTCATCAACAAAAAAATCGGTCGCGCGTTCAAAGAACGTGATCCCAAACCGATCCAGGAAGAAGCCCTGTTCCAAAAAGAAAAGGGCATGGATTATATTGACATCAACCTGGGGCCGGCAAAGAAGGATGGCCCCGAACTGATGCCGTGGGTCGTTCAGGTGGTACAGGAAGTGGTATCGGACATTCCGCTGGTTCTGGACACATCCAACATCGATGCCATTGCCGCAGCGTTAAAGGTCTGCAAGCTGCCGCCGTTGATCAACTCCATCATGTGCCGTCCGGAGCGGTATGAGAAGATGATTCCACTGGCAGCCGAATATGGATGTGACTTCATCGCCCTGATGTGGGGACCCGAAGGCCTGCCCCGGGATGAAAACGAACGGGCTGCCCTGTGTGTAGAACTGGTTTATGCTGCCAATGAAGCCGGCATTCCCAATGAAAAAATTTGGGTCGACGGCATTGTGACCCCGGTCAATATTCAGCAGCCCCAGGCAATCAGCCTGATGGAATTCCAGAAGATGCTCCAGGACATCGCGCCTGGTGCCAAAAGCACTTGTGGTCTGTCCAATATCTCCAATGGTCCCCCCACCCATTTGAGACCCATTCTGAATCAGACCTACATGGTCATGCTGGATAAATGTGGTATGTATTCCGTCATTTCCGATCCGCTGGACGATCAACTGACGGCCATCGCCAAGGGAAAACGCCAGGACATCGTCGACCTGATCTATTCAATTGTGGATGGGGCCACACCGGATATCCCCAGCCTGTCCAAAGAAATGCAGGATTACGCCAAAACCACCAACGTGATTCTGGGCAAAAACCTGTATTCGGATTCCTGGCTGGATATTTAACCCCCTGTTTCCGCCGGAAGTCAAAGCCCCGTCAGTTTCAGCAGCGGGGCTTTTTTATTCCGGTTCTTTACCGTGAAAATGCACCTCAGCCGTCATTCCTGCGAACGCAGGAATCCATAAGCGGATATAGCTAAATGCAGCTCAGCAGCATTCCGGTCGATCGGCGTGGATTCCGGGTCAAGCCCGGAATGACGGAAGCCCGACATTTTCATTCCTGGGGGTGAACCACCCGGAATGATTCATGAGCGTTTACCGTGAAAATGCACCTAATATCCTATTACAAGAGTCTCAACCATGCCCAGAATAGACGATTACATTGCCGCCAGAAACCGCGCGGTCGAAGCGCTTGCCACCGAAAACATTGACGCCATTGCCAAACGCTCCGGGTTTGACCAAATCAATGATATCAGCATGAGGATACCCTTTCTCAATCGAACTTACCATGTCAGTTATCCGCATTTTGTGTTTACAGACACGGACAGCGATGCAGCGATTTCCCTGCAGGAACAGGTTCTTATTCTGCATTATCTGATGGGAAATGGTCCCGAATGGCTGAAAGGGCAATGGGTCGCTTACCGGGAGATTCAGGGCGCCCAGTTTTATTACAGTGCCTTTATCAAACGTGCCGTGGATCCCCTGAAAAAATCATTTGGCCAGTCGGTTCAACCGCTGATAGCTGCGGCTGGAAAACTGAATGGCCGTCCGATTGAAGCGGGTGATGCGGGATTTGAATTTCTGGTTTTTCCCAAAGTTCCGGTCCAGTTGATCGTCTATCAGGGCGATGATGAATTTCCCGCAGAAGCCAGCATTCTGTTCGATGCAAGCATCGGCGAGATTCTAAGCCCGGAAGACATTGCCTGGATGGCCGGCATGCTGGTTTATCGGCTCATGGCTTTAAAATAAGCAATCGAGGGGGATGAACCATGTCATTTGATTTCAAACACGTTCTGGTCACCGGCGCTGCTGGTTTTATTGGGTTTCACCTGTCGCTAAAACTTTTGAAACAGGGATATACTGTCAGCGGCCTGGATAACATGACCCCGTATTACGATATCAATCTAAAAAAGGCCCGGCTGAGTCAACTGACCGCTTTTGAAAATTTTTTATTTCACCCCGTCGATCTGGTGGATCGGCCTCAGTTGGATGCCATCTTTTCCAGTCAGCCGATTGAAGTGGTGGTGAATCTGGCCGCCCAGGCTGGCGTCCGCTATTCCCTGACCAACCCCCACGCCTATGTGGAATCCAACCTGACCGGATTTGTCAATCTGCTTGAATCCTGTCGCCATCATCGGGTTAAGCATCTTGTTTTTGCATCATCCAGTTCGGTTTACGGGGCTAACACGCACATACCGTTTTCGGTTCATCACAATGTGGATCATCCGGTTTCTCTGTATGCGGCCACCAAAAAAGCCAATGAACTGATGGCCCATACCTACAGCCATCTGTACGGTCTGCACTGCACGGGTCTTCGGTTTTTTACGGTATACGGTCCCTGGGGACGGCCCGACATGGCCCTGTTTTTGTTTACGCGGGCCATTCTGGCGGATGAACCGATTCAGGTATTCAATCATGGAAAAATGAAACGGGATTTCACCTATATCGATGACATTGTCGAGGGGGTCTGCCGTATCATGAAAAAACTGCCGATGCCATCGCCGGATTTTAGCTGCGACCATCCGGACCCCGGAACATCCTATGCCCCCTACCGCATTTACAACATCGGGAACAATCAACCGGTTGAGCTGAATGAATTCATCCGGGTCATTGAAACCTGTCTGGGAAAAACTGCTCGAAAACAATTGATGGACATGCAACCCGGTGATGTTCCGGCCACCTATGCGGATATTGACGATCTGATCCGGGATGTCGGATTCAGGCCACAGACACCCCTTGAAGTCGGCATCAAGCGGTTTATCGAATGGTACCGGTTGTATTATGGGGCATGACGATAAAAAATACAGAATTCAGAATTCAGAAGAAAAAGAAATTACAGATAGCGCGATACCGTATGGGCAAAAAAAAATATAAAAAAGGTTCTGGTCCCTGCAAACCCATACCGTCAATCGTCCCGAACGACTCGGCAGATTCGTTGATCCAGATGGCAAGGGAATATCTCCAGAAAGAAAAAGCCAGGGATACCATCGCCACACTGAAACGGGCAGAAAAGGCCAAAGGTGATACCCGTGTCATTGGCCCGCTACTGTACCGGGCATATCTGCTGCGTGAGAAACAGTTACGCGACAAGGGTTTGGCAAATGAAGCCGACCTTGTCAAAAAACTGGCGTTTGATGCGCTGCCAGGCATTGAAGATCTTTCGGAATCCGATATCATCGATCATATCAAACGAATTGACGCGCAGGATGCGGTAAAGGTGTATCTGGACTATACCCGGCATCATTCGGCATCCGTAAAACTGATGCAGCAGATTGCCTATAAACTGATGATGACCCAGTCATGGGATGCACTGAATCAACTGGATATCGGCCATCCACTTCGTCTGGACGCACCGGCTGTGGCGGATGCGGTTGCCCTCATGAATCAGGCCGACTGGGATGTCGCGCTGCACCTTCTGAAACCCATATCCCGATTGTCCCCTTATGCGCCGATTCGACTGTTTTGCAGAGCCATGACATTGTTTTATCAGAAAAATGATACGGAAATGAAGCAAATTCTGTCCGGCATTCCCGATGATTTTCCACTTCCCCGTGTCATTGACAGTTTGAAAGCATGCAGTGACCCTTCTTTGGTCAGTTGCAGCCCACGCATTCAATGCCTGTGGCATGGTCCGATTGGTCTTGAAAACCTGGTTTCAGATATTCTTGACGATTTCAAGCACAATCAATTGAAACGGCTGATTGTTGCGATTCCCCGCCTGGCCAAGGCCATTTACCCCAAGGATCCCGATCAGGCTGTTTTCCATATTCTGGAGCTGGCCGGTCTGACCCAATCGAATACCCGTCGTTCGATGGCACTGGTCAAACAACTGATGGAACGCCTGCTGAAGACCCACCAAATGAATGTATGGTTCATCAAGATCGCTTTCTTTCTTCAAAGAAGTTCTTTGAAAGACGCATTTAATTATATGGTGCTGGTTTCGAAAACGCTTTCCAATTCCATCGATTTGAATATGGCTTTTGGGATAATTCTCCTGAATGCCGTCAAAATCATGGATACCACCCGCCCGGGCCGTCAGCAAATTGAACAGGCGCTTCATTTCTGCCCGGATATATTGAAACTTCCGAAAATGCCGGAAGATGTCGAAGCCATTAAAAATGCTCTGGTCATCAAAAGCATCGAGCTGGATCCCACCAATCGCACGGCATATGAAATGCTTTGTACCCTGCATCAGAAAAACCGGGAGCTGACACCGCAGGTTGAAGATGCCTTGTACAAAATGGCCGAAAAATTTCCGGATGACCCCTTTCCTTTTCTGGAACTTTCAGCCTGTTATTATACCAAAAATGCCTTCAGAAAGGCGGAAAAGGCTCTGGAGGAAGCATCTTTACGGGCACCGCATGACAGCCGCGTGATCGACCGCCATGTCATGGCCCTTTTAATTGCGGCAGAGCGGAATGTCAGACGTGGAAAGTTACACCTGTCGGATCCGGACATGGAAAAAGCCGAGAAGATGGACAGCAAACGGATTAAACCCATTCTGACCGAAAAAAAGATTCTGTTCAGCATGATCCTGAAAAAGGATCAGTCTCACAAAATCATGGAACGCGAATTCCTGCCGCTGTCCAATATCGAACGAATTCGGATTCTGAATCTGCTCTATATCGACATTCAGAAAAATCCGATTCCATCCGGTACCCATTTTCAGAGAATGATTGACGCAGAGATTAGAATAAACATCAAACAAATCCATGATCTCCTGCCTACCGATATTCAGTCATTGATCGCTCCTTTTCCCCAGGAGTTTTATCCAATTTTGCCTCCCGTTCATCTCGGGGCAACCCTGCTAATCAATTATCATGAGATTTTGGATAAGATTTCGGATCAGAATCTGGTTACGGCCTTTGTACAGATATGGCAGTATGAACTGTTGCCTGTCATGGAAATCGAACTGAAAAAACGTCTGAAAGCCAGGAATCAGACATATGCGGTTCAGATGAATTTTCTTCTGGAAATTCTGACCCATGTGACCGGCCAGCGGCATGGCAGCCATGGTATTAAAATGATTGTTGATGGATGTGATGACCGGTTGATTGGTGAGCTGAAATTACTTGCCAAAAATATGGTCAGGCATACAACCGGAGATATGAAACAGGCACTGGATCAATTTAATTTTTCGATTTTGGATCAATTTGATTTTGATGGATTCGACCCTGATGATGAGGACTGGAATGATGATGACTGGGATGAAGATGAAGAAGAAGAAGAAGAAGATGATGATGATGATGATGATGATTTTGATATAACCGAAAGAATGAATGAAATGATCTCTATGATGGAGATGTTGGTCGATACGGCCGGACTGAGAGGCCAACCGCAGCGAATCGTCCGGAAATTGCGAAAAGAAATGCAGTCGGACCGGAAAATCAATAAGGATTTTAATGAAATCTGCCAGATGGTCAAAACCGTAACACCTCAAAACATGTCACGGGAAGTACAAATCCTTCTTTTTGACAGAATTATCGATTGATGACGGTCAGGAAAAAACATGCTGAAGAATTATATCATTTTGGGTGTAACTCTGGAATCCACGGATGCAGAGATTCGAAACCGGTATCTGGAGTTGGTGAAAGAACATACACCGGAGAAAAATCCCGCGCGGTTTCAACAGATCAGCGAAGCCTATGAAGCCATCAAGGCACAGCGTAACCGGATCGAATCCCAACTGTTCTTTTTGCAGCCGGATGAGGATTGGGAAAATGCGTTATACGCCATGGCCCGGTCGATTGCAATCACCCGCAGGCGTGCCACACTGGCAGAACTGATTCAGGAAGAGACACCAGGATGACATTGAAACCAATATGGCAATGGTGCAGGAAGCAATGGATTCGATTTGATCAACAGATATGGCTGCCCGGACTGATCCGCGTTGTCCAATGTCTGAAGGGACCGATCGATAAACGAATCCACCGGTACAACTTGCTGCATGACTGGAAACAGGCGGCAGTCGATGATTTTTCTGAATGGCTTTCCAACCTGGAAGAAAATGCGGAAGAGACCAAATCATCCGAAATGGATGCCTGTGACCTGTTTCGGCTGATGTCGGAATTTACCGCATTACGCCAGGAAATTCGAATTCAGAATCGGGAGCAGAGCAAAACCCTTTCCACGCTTACAGGCTTTCTGGATGCCTATCAGGAGACATCCGACCGGTTTCAGAAAACATCGGAAATGTTCAAAGACCGGTCCCGATCGCTTGCCGGTCTGGAGGAAAATATTCGAAATGCCTGTGAGAAGCGGACCATTCTGCCCTTTCTGGAAGTGCGGGATGCGCTTGTGCGCGGGTATGAAGCCTGTGTCCGTGTTTCAAGAACGAAAAGCCTGTTCCGGCCACCTCCCAAAGGAATCGACGGCATTCTGGAAGGATATGAGATGGCACTTCGCCGAATTGATCGGGCGTTATCCCTGTCACATGTAAAACCGGTCGAAGCGCTGGGAAAAGTCTTTGATTCTAAAACGATGAAAGCGGTGGATAAACGGGTGGCGGATGAAGCGGAAAAGGGCCTGGTGGTGGAAGAAATTCTGACTGGATTTATGCGGGATACCGAAGTACTGCGAACTGCTGAGGTCATTGTCGGGGAATAAACAGTTAACGATGATCATTCAATCCTAACGGAGACAGGGTATGGAACCCATTGTGGGAATCGACCTGGGAACAACCAATTCCGAGGTCGCTTTTATTATGGATGGACGTGCAACGGTTCTGATGGACAACGATAATGGCATTGTCCCATCGGTCGTCGGTCTGGATACCAACGGAAAAATTATAGTCGGTCATGAGGCGCTCAATCAGGCCATTGTATCGCCGGAGCGAACCGTTCAATCGGTTAAACGGCTGATGGGATCGGGTCAATCCATTCGAATGGGCGATTCGGATTATCAACCTCAGGAGATTTCAGCATGCATTCTGAAATCATTGAAAGAACGAGCCGAAAAAAGGCTTGAAAAACCGGTTAACAAAGCGGTCATCACTGTTCCGGCCTATTTTACGGATGCACAGCGTCTGGCGACTCGGGAAGCCGGTGAAATTGCCGGATTGACGGTCGTTCGTATCATCAATGAACCGACTGCCGCATCCTTGGCTTACGAAAGCCAGAACGCAGAAACCCAGACCATTCTGATTTATGATCTGGGAGGGGGGACGTTTGATGTTTCCATTGTTAGAATCGAAAACGGCGTTGTCGAAGTGCTGTCAAGTACGGGTGACAACCATCTGGGCGGGGACGATTTCGACCAGTTGATTGTCGATCGTCTGACAGCACACATCCAGGAAGACCTGAAACTGAAGGAGACTGACAAAAATCCGGTTCTGATGGCCAGGCTTCGACGGGCGGCGGAAAAAGCCAAGATTGCATTGTCATTTGAGCCATATACCCGTATCGAGGAGGATCATATCGGGAAAAAGTTGTTTCGGGATATTCATTTGTCCTATGAGCTTTCCCGAAACGATTTTGAAGAAATGATTCAGGATTATCTGGATCGAACCATGGAATCCGTAACCAAAGCCCTGGATGATGCCTGCCTTCTTGCCGCTGCCATTGACAAAATCATTCTGGTCGGCGGATCAACCCGAATCCCCTGCATCTCCGAGATGCTGACAGAGAAATTTGGGAAAGCGCCCCACGGTGAAATCGACCCGGACCTGTGCGTGGCCCTGGGAGCATCCATTCAGGCAGGCCGTGAAATGGGGCTGGAATCATCCAGCATACTTCTGGATATTACACCCTACACCTTTGGTACATCGGCTTTGGGAGAACTGGACGGCAGAATGTCTCCGGATATGTATGTCCCGCTCATTCGCCGAAACACCAAACTGCCGGCCAGCCGAAGCGAAGCATTTTTTACCCTTTATGACGATCAGGAAAGAGTGGAAATCAATGTGTTTCAGGGAGAAGACCCGGATGCATCCCGAAATATCGAACTGGGTAAATATCTGTTCGAGCTGACACCGGCGCCTGAAGGAAGTGCAATCATTCTGAATTTTGATCTGGATCTGAATGGCATTCTGAAAATCCAGGCCACGGAAAAAGCCACTGGCAATAAAATCAATGCCGTGATCGAAGATGCGATCGGCCGGTTTAGTGACAGCGAAATTTCAGATCTCAGAAGCCGGGTGAATAACCTGTGGCAGCCGGACAGCAACCCGTTCGTCCGTTCTGAGCCGGAGAACCGGTCCGAAAGTATACTGCCTGCGGAGATTGAGCAGATTTTGGTTAGAGCCAGAAGCAAACTGGATGAAGCGGCTCCGGATGACCGCGATGAAATGATCAATCTGATGGAAGACATCCAGGATGCGGCCCATAACAATCAGCCGGAGCAGGCCCGGTCCTTTTCCAAAGAACTGGAAGACATTCTGTTGTATATCGGGTGACACGTTTTTTCTACTGAATTCTGAATCCTGACGACTGAATTCTGCTTTTGCATTTCAACGGTAAGGCGAAAAACTATGGAACGATGCCCGGTATGTAATGCGCGGTATACCGGCAAAACCGAATGCCATCGGTGCAAAGCCAATCTGGATGCGCTGATCGAAATCGAATCGGATGCAGCGGCGCACCTTCAGAAGGCAATCGAATTGGCGAAGACAAGTGATTATCAACAAATGTTTACCCATGCCAGACGGTCCTGGTCGCTCAATCGAACAGTGGCGTCCGTCAAAGTACTGGCCTGTGCGGCCCTGATGACGCACCGGTTTGATCTGGCGGTTCGCCTATGGAAGGATATCAAGCGGTGACGCCATGAAAAGAACAAAAATTCATCGACTGTTAACTTCGGAAACCGCATTAGAAACCATTCTCTTGAAAGGCTGGGTCAGAACCCGCCGGGATGCCAAAGGATTTTCCTTTCTGGAAGTAAACGATGGCTCCTGTCTGAAAAACATTCAGGTTCTGGCAGATTCATCCCTTGTGAATTATGATGCGGTAACAGCTATCACAACCGGCGCTGCAATTGCTGTAACCGGCAGTCTTGTCGCGTCACCGGGGAAAGGTCAACAATGGGAAATCCATGCCGCTGAAATTGAGCTCATCGGTTCGGCTCCGGATTCCTTTCCCCTTCAAAAAAAACGGCATACCGATGAATACCTGAGATCCATCGCCCATCTTCGCCCTCGATCCAATAAATACGGCGCGATGTTCCGGATTCGATCCGAGCTGGCGTTTGCCGTGCACCAGTTTTTCAGAGACCGGGAATTCCGATATATTCATACGCCCATCATCACCGGCTCTGACTGCGAAGGCGCTGGTGAGCTGTTTCGTATCACGACACCCCATCAGATGAATGAAACGAAACAACCGAAAAATTCAGAAGATTTTTTTGGCCGGGAAGTCAATCTGACCGTATCCGGGCAGTTGTCCGCGGAAATGTTTGCACTGGCACTGGGAGATGTTTATACATTCGGTCCGACCTTCCGGGCGGAAAACTCGAACACCCGGCGTCATGCCGCGGAATTCTGGATGATCGAGCCGGAGATGGCGTTTGCCGATTTGAATGATAATATGGATCTGGGAGAATCCCTGATTCAGTATCTGGTCGATCATATTCTGACAAACTGTTCGGATGACATCAATCTGTTTGCGACCTATGTCGATAAGGATCTGATGAGGGAGTTGCGGCGGATACTCGATTCACCGTTCGTCCGGCTGCCCTATTCCGAGGCTGTCCAAATTCTGAAATCTTCCGGACAGCAATTTGAATATGATGTTGATTTTGGGACCGACCTTCAGTCCGAACACGAGCGGTATCTGACGGAAACCCACTTTAAGCAGCCGGTGATTCTATTTGACTACCCCAAAACCATCAAGCCTTTCTATATGCGGGTGAACGACGACAACAAAACCGTGGCGGCCATGGATATTCTGGTTCCCCGAGTCGGTGAAATCATTGGCGGGAGCCAGCGGGAGGAGCGTCTGGATGTTCTGGAAAATAGAATGGATGAGATGGGGCTGAACAGGGACGCCTATTGGTGGTATCTGGATTCCAGACGATATGGATCGGTGCCGCATTGCGGATTTGGTATGGGGTTTGAACGCGTGATCATGATGATGACCGGGGTTGGAAATATCCGGGATGTCATCCCATTTCCCAGAACCCCGGGAAGCATCGAATTTTAGATCAGGTTTTCAGGGTTCGCAGTTTCGCCAGCTCCCAGATATAATCATAGAGATGGAGTCCCTTGCTGGCGGCGATGATTTCCCCGTCTCCGACCCCGATCTCTGCCGCCATATACTCTTTCAGCAGTTGAATTGCACCCAGATTGGCCGGAAACCCGTTCCAGAGATCCCAGGACCGGAAATATACCATGAAATGCAGTTTTCCATACCGGATTCGGGTATCAATGCCCCGAAGACAGGGCGGATCATTCAGATAAATCGCCTGTGGGTCACCCACGGTCATATAGGCCTGATTGGTTCCATGCCCATCCTCTTTGTACATGCGGATGACTTCGCTGATCTGCGGCTCCAGATAACACCCATAGGTGTAATCCTCGTTGGGCTGTTTGACAGATGTCATCAGATAGGGGAGATAACATTCGATATATCCGTCTGCAACCGGATTGGGAATGCCCATCGCCGCCGGAATATCCGGAATAAGCGGCCTGACACCGGGATTTTTGATCTGCACCGTAATATAGTCAAACTCAAGCCGCTCCTGTCCCTGATAGCTTCCCCGGTCAATAACATATCGGTGCCCCCTGTCAATGATTTCATAGACGCATTGAAACCAGGCATCGGGTATGTCTCTTGCCGTAATGGATATCAAATTCATTTTATAGGTCCTTTCTGAGGGATCGATTTTATATTTCCAACGGTCATAATATGCGATTTTATAACCCTCACCCCATCCCTCTCCCGCTGGGAAGGGGTGTTAAAGAAAATCGCAGTTTACGACCGGCTAACATATACTTGAGTTTTCGAAAAATAGCTCTTTTAAAACCAGTTCTTTGGCATAGTCATGGCTTTAAACAGGTTGAGGCAAAAGGCTCCGTGTGCAATCTTCAGTACAATTTTCTAACTTAATCATCATGTTGGGCTTTTTCCGTTTTATGTCCAGATTGTTCTTGTGGGGATAGGCCTTTTTGGGCCATCTCCGATCACCGGATTGTCGATGTGAAAAATATGGAAAGGTTGGAAAAATGCAAACCGTACTGCAAAAAAAGGATATTTTTCCTGTATTGATTACCACGTTATGTGTCAACAGATTAATGACCTTATCATGATAATTATTTTTTGATTTGTTTCGGATGCGGGTGGAATTTACAGGACACTCCGTACATCATGACCGGCATGCCACGACAATCACGAATCGATGCACCCTGCGCCATTCACCATGTGATTGGAAGGGGGATCAACCGCCAGAAAATATTCCTGGATGATGACAGAAGGAATTTTCTGGACCGCTTGGCTACCCTTTTACAGATTCCAGAATCCGGTGCCTGGCATGGGCGATGCTGGACAACCACTTGCATCTTTTGCTCAGAACCGGAATCGTATTTGTTTCGACTATCGCTTTCAAGATAATGATTTTGGGAAGGCAGCAGGTAGGAGATATGCCTTTTTTTCGGCCATCCCCGACCGATAATTCAGCGAAATTATTTTGCTGAAAGTCTATAGAAGCACAGGAGGGTGGTCTGCGGTCAAGCAACTTCGCCGAAAGAACGCCTTGCCAAAGGGGACGAACGGATTCTGGGAGACGGCGATTTCGTTGAGGCGGTACTGGCTCATGCAACGGAATCCCTGAACCGGAAACATCCTCTTCGGAACAAATATCCTGATCTGGAGACGATCATTCAGCGAATTGGTGATTTGCTTTAGAGCCTGTTTGAAGATTCTGGATCAGGCCCGATAACAAGGCGGAAAGCGCATCAAAAGCGGAGCATACACGGAGTATGTGAGCATTTTGAGGTGCTTTCCAACGCAGTTAGCGGGCCTCAGACGGGATTTTCAAACAGGCTCTTACATGACGCGGGAGGAGATGCTGGCTGCCGGAAAAAATCCTCGGACCGTTCATGCCAGAAGCCTTCTGTGTTATTGGGCAGTAGAAGTTTTGGAAATCTGCGTGACCGGGCTTTCCACCCGGCTTGACATTTCGGTGAATGCGATCAGCAAATCGGTGACAAGCGGCAGGACATTGGCAAAAATGCACGATCTATCATTGATCTGAAAACCAAATGGTCAAATAGTGAGAGCATAGCTCAGTCATGCTTTACCGGGTGCTTTCACCTGTTTTTCGTATCGAATTAATTTTTGTTTTTGAGGTCGTCCCAATTTACGTTTCCCGGTCAGATCAGACCTTATGGGTTATTCTATGCTATATTTTGACAACAGTGCCTTTCGTTCAGGTGATAATTGACTTGTTTTTCCATGGAAGTTCTGCAGGAGATGCATCCTTCCATTCTTGAATTATTCTTTGAGCTTCGTGAAAGTCTGTCTCAGAAACCCGAATTAAACCCCAGCCGTATTGAGATTGGAAGAGGCCATCATATGCAGTATCATGATAAGATTTTATTTCTGCATAAATTCCATGTTCTTCTAAAATCGATTGGAGTACATTTGCTTCAGCTTCGTTCTCAGGTGTTATTAAATTTTTCATGGTTTGATTTTCTGTACTTTCTATAGCTAATCGTGGTGCTGACCTGCTCCGGGAACACGGAGATCACCGGGCGCGGTAGCACTCTGGTGAATTGCCCTCGTTAGCGCTTTTTCCGGAACGCTTTTCGACCCATTAAGCCATGTATTGTTCGTCGGTGACCTTCTCCATCCACTCCGCCGATTTTCCGTCGATTTGCTCATAAATGGCGATGTGCGTCATGGCCGTCGTTGGCGTGGCGCCATGCCAGTGCTTTTCGCCCGCCGGGATACAGATTACATCACCTGGTCTAATCTTTTCGACTGGACCTTCCCAGCGCTGCGCCAACCCACAGCCACCTGTCACGATCAGCGCCTGACCCAGAGGGTGACTGTGCCATAACGTCCGAGCACCAGGCTCGAATGTGACACTGATGCAGAGCGCACGTGCAGGAGGGTTTGGTTCGATGAGAGGATCAATGCGCACCGTGCCGGTAAACCATTCGGCCGGCCCCTTTCTTGAAGGCTGTGAGCCACTTCTCTTGATTTCCATAATTTCTGTTTACCTCCCGTGCTAACAAGTTATTCAACGGTTTTGGATAAATCCAGATCAACTGAGCATAAATAAAATGCCTTCAATATTCCCCGGCACGTTATTTCGGGCAGAATTAACCTGTTGTGATACCGGCCTGCAAGATAGAATCGCCACCACCCCGTTTTGAAGTATTTTCTGGATCTCAGTTACATCCTGGAGTTTTGCATCCAACCATGCGCCATAATAATCCGGTTTCAGGATAACAGGCATTCGGTGATGGATCAGCTCTACCGATTCACTTGCCTCGGTGGTGATGATGGTGCAGGATTGATGTGCCGGTTCATCATTACCCGTCCATATCTCCCACAATCCGGCAAATGCGAACGGATTTTCATTCGGAAGCGTGAAAAAATAGGGCTGTTTCTTTCCCGTTTCTGTTACCGTTTTCCATTCGTAAAAGCCGTCTGCCGGGATCAGGCATCGCCGCCTCCGAAAGGCGGTCTTGAAGCTGGGTTTGGTTGACAGGGTTTCCGATCGGGCATTGATCAGGCTGTTTCCGATCGATTTGTCTTTTGCCCAGGCAGGGACCAAACCCCAATGAAAGCGGTCAAGGATGTTCCGTCCATCCCGCTGTGTGATAACCGGAATTTCCTGAAGGGGTGCAATGTTGTAGCTGGCAATCACATCGCAGGCCGTTTCGTCAATCGGGAAATATTGGACGAGCTCTTCAGCTTTCCGGAAGGATACGAATCGTCCGCACATGGGTTATTTCCTGGGGTATCCTGATAATGTCCGAATCTGGTTTTCACCGAGCCAATCGATGACAAAATTTTACGGCGCTTTTTTCACGTCGTAATGCCGCGCAATCGGTTCGACTTTGGAAAGCAAGCGCCTCGCTTCAGGCTCAAACACCGGGACATCATATTCAGTCCCGGCAAACGCCTTGACCGCTTCAATCGATTCAAACAGATTGACGGTTACGAATTCCGTTTCATCTCTGTTGTCCTGGCGAAGGATGTAACCGCCCTGATAGCCGCTTATCTTTTTCAATCCGGGATAGACCACTTCCCGGAGCAGTTTTTCATACTCGTCTGCATCCTCGGTTTTTGTCCATCCTTTCCAAACCCGTGCGATCATAATTCATCTCCTACAAATTGGGGGATATACCGAATTATCAATGGGACTATGGCATCACGAAGTTCTGACAGGCAATTAAGTACCGATAGCCATATTCAATGACTGGCTCCTTTTGCTGATTTGTAACCTTGCATATGATTGATGCAAACCCCCGGTCTGGTTTACTTCGTGATTGATTTAAATCCGTCCACCTGGCATTCACATGGAGAATATCGCCCGGACGCACCGGATTGAACATTTTTACCTCATGCATACCAACGCCACTTAGGATTGCGACATTCCCCTGTGCCTCAACAACAACCCGTGTGCAAGCTGAGAGTGTATGAAGAGAAGAAGCAATCAGCCCACCAAAAAGTGATTGATTTGCTGCATTCTCATCGATATGAAATGGTTGCGGATCAAACTGTTTTCCAAATTCGATAATAGCCTCTCGGGTTATTACAACAGGCTGACAATAAAGATGTTCTCCATCCTTTAAATCATCAAAATATCTCATTTCCATTTGGCCATCTTCATCGCATCAATTGCATGACGGTTAAAACCGTGCTGGAGAAAAACACGTTGGCATTATTTGATTGGGTCATGATTTTTAAAATGATGTTTTGTACTGAAAAACCTGTCTCCAGACGATATCAATACGGCAGTCATTGGCCGCTGTTATCTGGGGCGTCTGATCAAACAGGAATCAGTTTCTGACCAGGGGTATCGCCACCATCTGAGACCCCCCGACCACACGTATGCAGTCATGGCGTTTCGTATGGTCCCAAAAACCGAACACCGTTGAAATGAATCAGGTGCGACGGTGAATCCGCTACCCAGACCTCAGTTTCCCAGGCGATGTCGTTCAAATATCGGGCCATAACAGATCTGTTGGGAAATGCGGTAACATATACCAGTCCGGCTTTTGTTTTTTCAAATAGACGGTTGAGTTCATCATGGCGTTTGCTATCGACTGGCCCGTGACTGGTGACCGATTCCACCAGCAGCAACCAGTTTTTTCCCGGGTAATACAGGATCACATCAGGCATTTTGCCATGTAAATCAAATGTCAAGCCCAGTTCAAAAAGCAGCTTTTTATCGAAGAATCCCCATTTGTCACCGGTATCACCGGCATAAACCAATACTCCACCGGGAACGAACCGCTCTGCAAAATCTTCAATAATAGCCTTGATCAATTCACTGTGTGCCCCGGGGCTGAGATTGATTGTTTTGCCAGGAGCAATTTGAACCGGAATGCGTTTCTGTCTTCTCTCTCTGGCATAACGAGAGGCAAGCGTTTTATGCTTGGACAGGTTACGCGTCAGCTTTTTCTCCCATGCAGGCGTGCCGTAGGTTCGTAACAATTGGAGGGTTTTGGATTCTATCTGATAGACAGCCTTCGGGCTGTTTACCGGACGATCCGGGCGGTCCGGGTTGTACAAGGCGATACCGGCATCAACAAACTGATGCATGGACTGACGGCGTACTGTTTCACGGGTGTTTGGGGCATAGTTTTTCTGATAATGCTCACGTGCCCAGTCCATGATCGGAGTAATTCCGATGAGGGGATTTTCTGATTGCTGCCAGTTTTTATCGGGGGTGAGATTCAGGAGGGCCAAGAGACAAAGTGCCGAACGATCATTGAGTTGCCCCCGTGGGAGACCAAGTGCAACAAGAATCTGATTGGCCGCTTCAATGTGGTTTGTCATGAAATCAATTCTTCCAATTTTTCATCAATTATGGCCTGTGTCAGTTCATCCTTTGATTTTGACCACTTTCCCAAGTTGATCAGATCAGAACGACTTGGATATTTCATCAACCGGAGATCGGTCGCGTTCACTTGAGTATGCCCGTTGAAACATCGAAAATATTCATCAACTGCTGTCGAGTTGAGAAATACCGACAACCCACGCGCCAGCATTTCAGGAATATCACGCTTTTGGTTGTGAAATATGTTCAGATGATTTTCAAAACCCAATAGTTTTGCTTCGTTGAAAGCTTTCGGATCAATTACCCTGGCAGTTATCCTTCGTTTTTCCTCCTTTGAAGAGAACCGCCGCACCGCACAATAAAACCCATTTGGGTAAAGCCATTTTTCAGTTTCTTTGTTATGTCGTATCGCATTTGGCTTTTTTATTCCAGGCTTTGGCCATTCCGGGCCGTGGCCGTTCAAATGTACCGGGTAAATCAAGGGCACGGAGTCCGGATCAGGCATATCCTGTAAATGCTCTTTCAATCGAAAATCGATCACGGGTCCGGTGGAAACAGTGATTCCGATTTCTTCCAGTGAATAACGGGCGAATTGATACCGATCGATGGTGTTGGGCTTGTCAGATGTTGGAATGTGGAAAAATGATTCTGTATCGTCAGATGACACAATCCTGCTGAATGGATGAATGACTGTTTTCAGATCGGTGAAGCTGTCATCGGTTGAGGTCGTGATTGTGACATCTCCCTGTTTCACATCCCGTTCAAGATGGATAATGACGTTTTCCTGAAGGACGCTGTCAGCCTTGAAAGTCTTGTCTCTGGCGCTGAACAAATGAATATGATGGATGGCAGATTTCTGCAGAATGTATTTCCGGAACGGGCGGAAGTAAGGGCCGTTGCAGAAGCTTCTTGGAATGATGGCGACAAGCTGACCGCCGGGGGTCAACAAGGCCAATGACAATGCCACAAAAGCGGAATACAGATTGACCGTTTCAATACCAACCGCCCTCAGCAAATGCCGATGTTTGGAATTGCTATTTACCTTTTTATAAGGGGGATTGATGATTGCGTGGGTGAATTTGGTTTTCGGGGAAATAAGAAGCCAATTCACAGCTCTTTCGATGAAATCGCCAATCTGAATTTTGGATTTGAAATTCGGTCGTGATGAAAAGGGCTGAAGTATGGCCGGAATATTTTCATGAAATTGCGGATCAATTTCACATGCCGTCAATTCTATCGATTGAAAATCGATTTTACCTGATATCCATCTTTCCAGGAAGGCAATAGAAAGCGACCCCGCACCGAATCCAGGGTCCAGCAGGCGGCATTCATCAAGGGGCGTCTGTTGGAACTGTGATGCCATGAAACGGGCCACCTTTGCTGACGTCATGAATTGCCCGAGCTGGGATTTCTTTTTGTCCGGCTCTGTAGGATTCTGAAAAGCTATATGGTTTCTTTCTAAAAACAAAAAAGCATTCCTTTAGTTGAATCAAGTTTGGCTGAATATCAAAGGTCTACAGAATCGGCATATCCAAAGACAGATGGGCATCCGAAAGTCGCCGTTTTTTGGTTTCCTCGCGAACAAAAGAAATCCGTTGAATCCGCCTCAATTCCTTTGGAACATCGGGCAATAGTCATTCCAACGCTTCTTTTGGAAAATCCATTAAGACATTCTTGAAATTTTGATAATGGGATGTCATGGTTTCATCCCTTCGTCCAGAAAATCCCAATATCAGGTTGTTAAAAAAAATAAAGTACGGAAAGCATCAACGTCCGCCCAATACGGTTCCAGTTTATCTGAAGGTGTTCCACGCAGTTACGACCCAACTTTTAAGTATCATCATTTGGTTTAGCAGTCAATCCGGCGGAACGACAGAAAAGCGGGCCAAGTTGATCACCTGATAAGACGTTCGTGAAGAGTGAAAAACACAGGTACTCCCTTAAAATCGGACTTTTCCATTCTCTTTCAAGCTTATTCCCATTCCATAACGATCTTTCGGCCATGTTATTTTTGTTTTCAAGGTCCCCAACCCACACAAAATTGATGATTCGGCGCTTTTCTTGTTCTATTCTTTTTTCATAAAGCATTCCTCTTTTTCCACTCCGAACTTTTCCGATCATAATATATTTAGTTTATTCTGATAGATAGCTCCCTATGCATAAATTGCCAAGCTGTTCTCAAATATCATGTGTTATTTTACTTTACATTTAGAAACTCCAAATGTAAAGTAGACTTACATGATATCAAGACCATTCTGGCAAAAACGAATCGAGCAGGCGTGGGAGGAAGCCCCCATCGTCTGGCTCTGCGGGACACGCCGATGCGGCAAAACCACACTGGCGGAAAGCCTCGGATCGGACGGATACTTTACGTTAACTGTGACCTTCCAATAGTGGAAGAAAGGGTGCACGACCCGCAGCTTTTTTTTCACTCTTGCGACAAACCGGTGGTAGTTTTCGACGAAATCCATCAACTCCGCGACCCGGCGCGGCTTCTGAAGATCGGCGCCGACCTTTTCCCGAATCTGAAGATTCTTGCCACAGGCTCCTCCACCTTGGCCGCCAGCGGCAAGTTCCGCGACACACTTACCGGCCGTAAGCGCACTGTCCACCTTCTCCCAGTAACCTGGGATGAGCTGTCCGCCTTCGGAGTCCCTCTTCCACAACGGCTGTATCATGGCGGCCTCCCGCCAGCGCTTCTTGCTGAAATGAAAAAACCGTCATTTTACCGGGAATGGCTTGACTCCTTTTTTGCCCGCGACATCCAGAGGTTGTTTGGTTTTCGGGACATGAATCGCTTCAACGCGCTGTTCGAATATCTGTTGCGCCAGAGCGGAGGCCAGTTTGAGGTGACCCGGACCGCCGCTGCCGTTGGCATCACACGCCCCACGGTGGAAAGCCACCTGCGGGCACTGGAGATAACCCATGCCGTCACCCTGGTCCGTCCCTTCCATGGCAGCGGTCAGAATGAGCTGGTTAAGCAGCCGAAAATCTATGCCTTCGATACCGGGTTTGTCAGTTTCGCCCGCGGGTGGGACCCACTGCGCCAGGATGACTTCGGCCCGCTCTGGGAGCATCTGGTGCTTGAACATCTTCAGGCCCGCTTTCCCGACACACCCCCCCGATACTGGCGCGACAAGGCAGGACGTGAGGTGGATTTCGTTCTTGCCCTGCGTCGGGATGAGGTAGACGCCATCGAATGTAAATGGAATCCCAGCGCGTTTGATCCATCCGCTCTGAAGATTTTCCGCTCCTGGTATCCCAAGGGGCGGAACTTCCTGGTAAGCCCATCCGGAGAGCAGGCTTACAACAGGCGTTACGGCGATTTGGAAATAAGAATTTGTACGCCATCCGAGATTCAACAATGAATTTCATCACGCAAGAAATAAGCCAAGCAGAAAGGAGTTTCAGTGTTTTTCCTATTGCTTACCGGATGATGAATTCATCGAATTATTGGAGAAGAAAAATAATGAAGATCGCAACACGCCCTGCCCCTGCGGCAGCGGGGAAAAATAAAAAAATGGCTGTTTGGGTAAAGAGGCTGAACCATCTCAGACATTATACTACCGGCGATTGTCGGAGGCATATAATCGACTTGGGGAAGTTAAGAGACATTCGTTCAGATATTATGATTTCTGTGAATTTTCAACTGAATTATCAATGGATGTCCCGAACCACCCCAAGCAAACATCTTATATTGTCCTTATTGTCAACAACGTCCCTCAAAATATGCTTTTCCTGGTGCTTTCACCTGTTTTTCGTATCGAATTAATTTTTGTTTTTAAGTCGTCCCCAACTCCACTCACCTTTCCACAAATCAGTGAAGCCGGTTTTTTCTGTCAACCCCCTTAGAATGTCCAATGGCGGTTGATCATGTGCGGATGAAGGCACCCTTCTTCTGATTTTCAACGTCTTTTGGCCTTGTTGATGGGGGATAAATTGCTTGACAGAACTCACTGGATAGCCCAAAACCAGATATCCTGATATATCGGGCATTCACGTCGTCCTTTATGGGATTCCATAATGCATTTCATTAATTTCCGGGAGTGATCATGACCATTCCATCGCTTTTCGATATCTGCCGATAACAAGGCGAAAAGTGCATCAAAAGCGGAGCATACACGGAGTATGTGAGCATTTTGAGGTGCTTTTCAACGCAGTTAGCGGGTCTCAGACGGGATCTTCAAACAGGCGCTAAGGGATTTGGGGGTTCGATTTTTAACCATCGTAATCATATTGCATGGTGTTAACTCAAAAAACTAACATGGGAATCCAGGATAGTGGATCTGTACGGCCCGACCATTTTTCCCGATCATTTGGATGGTTACCATAATCGTTATAAATGGGCTAAGAATCGGGTTTTGGAACCGCGAACGGAATATGGCGAGGCATCATGGATGGTATGAATAAAACTCACCGAATCCACCATCGAAACCTTCGCCATCGAGCTGCTCGATCGGCTCGGGTATCAGTACATCTACGCTCTGTCCACCGCTTCTGACAGCGAAATCCTCCTACCAAAAACCATATCCGGCGAAGCGAGGATTCATATATGACCAATAACAATCTCCCGGAAAAAGTGCATAACTTCGTCATTTTCCAAACGGAAACGGGCAAAGTTAACATAGAAGTCTTTTTTTACAATGAGACCTTTTGGCTTACACAAAAAAAGATCGCAGAACTGTTTGAAAAAGACCGCAGTGTAATCACAAAGCACCTGAAAAATATTTTTAACGAAGGCGAATTGGATGAAAAAGTGGTATGTGCAAATTTTGCACACACCACTCAACACGGCGCTATCGAAGGCAAAACCCAGGAAAAAGAGGTGCTTTACTACAACCTGCGAGCCATTACAGCCGTGGGTTACCGGGTCAATTCACATCGCGCCACCGAATTTCGGAAATGGGCAACAGAAATTCTGCATGAATACATCATCAAGGGTTTTGTGATGGATGATGAACGGTTAAAGCAGATCAAACATTTCGGGCAGGATTACTTTGATGAGCTGCTTGAGCGCATTCGTGAAATTCGTCTGAGTGAGCGCCGACTCTATCAGAAAATCACCGATATCTATGCCCTGTCCGCTGATTATGACAGAAATGACGAAACCACCAAGGAATTTTTTGCCACCGTCCAAAACAAAATGCATTGGGCCATCCAAGGAAAGACCGCGGCGGAGATCATTTATACCGAAGCGGATGCGAAGAAAGTCTTTATGGGATTGAAAACCTGGAAGAATGCGCCTGGCGGGAAAATTTTAAAATCCGATGTGACCATTGCCAAGAACTATCTCAATGAAGAACACCTCAAAGAATTGGAAAGGATCGTATCCGCCTATCTTGATCTTGCTGAAAACAGGGCGCGCCGCGGCATTGTAACCAACATGAAAGACTGGGTTCAATTTCTGAACAGGTTCCTTGCCCTCTCGGATTATCCAATACTCCTTGATAAAAGTAAAATCTCAGCTTTGGAAGCAAAAATCAAAGCCGAAGCAGAATACGATAAATTCCGGGTCATACAGGACAAACAGTACATTTCCGACTTTGACGAGGAAGTAAGAAAGCTGATCGGCAAAGATAAAGGCGGGGGAAATGATGACTTCTAAAATTACCGAATCCGCAATCGAAACCCATAAGGATGAAAAATGAAAATACCCATCTATCAAGTTGATGCCTTTGCATCCGAGATTTTCTCCGGCAATCCGGCAGCGGTATGCGTGCTCGATGCATGGATTGACGATAATCTGCTGCAATCGATCGCTGCGGAGAACAATCTGTCCGAGACAGCCTTTCTCGTTCAAAATGATACCGGCTTCGACCTTCGATGGTTTACCCCTGTCACCGAAGTTGCGCTCTGTGGACACGCGACACTGGCAAGCGCCTTTGTTCTGTTCACGTGCAGGAACTGGATGGCCAATACCGTGAAGTTTCGCACACGAAAAAGTGGAGAGCTTTCGGTGACGATGCACGACGATCTCCTTGAAATGGACTTTCCCGCAAGACCCGCATATCCCCGGGCGCTTCCTGTCGGACTCACGGAAGCATTGCAGTTTACACCGGAGGCAGTATTTGCATCGGCGGAAGATCTGATGGTGGTATTGGAGAGCGAGAGCGCCGTCCGGGCCGTTCAACCCGATTTTGAAGCACTTCGCCGGATAGAAAGTCGAGGCATCATTGTAACTGCCAGAGGGGATCGGAGCGATTTCGTTTCACGGTTCTTTGCACCCCGAGTCGGCGTGCCGGAAGACCCGGTAACGGGTTCAGCACACTGCGTTTTGACGCAATATTGGGCAACCGTGCTTGGCAAAACCGCTCTTCACGCGTTCCAGGTTTCAAAACGGGGAGGAGAGTTGTTTTGCTCAACCTCGGGCGACCGTGTCAGTATATCTGGGAAAGCGGTGTTCTATCTGGAAGGCACTATAACGATATGAGCATTGAACAAGACATTGCAGCGGTCGCCTTACATCTTTGCTGACAGGGCGACCTGGTTGTAGAAATTGACACAACACACACGATCGAACTCAATTGGAGAGACCTGTTCGATTACAGGTCGCCCCATGGGGCTTGAATAAAAATTGGAGAATATACTGCACACCGGATGGAATTGCGTTTTTAATATCGATGATGGGCCACATCCGTCTCATGTTCCAACGGGTTATCACAGAAACTGGGTATCGACGAAAAATGCATGATATGCGGAAAAGCAAAATGAACATCAGAATCTTTTTATTATCTATTACTATCCGATTTAATTATCCATATATGATACATTGACATATATGCACACGGGAAGTAAGAGATAGACGGATATCATTTTGAACTGAAATGTTATCGAGATGCAAAGATTTCCAGAAACTATAGAATAACTTGTTCCCGGCGACTGCGTCGCCGGGAATCGCGGCGCTGACTTCGTCAAGCGCCTTGCCCCGTCGCCTTGCGCCGGAACAATGCGCTTGACCTGACACCGGCGACCGCACATGCAAGCTGCGCTTGCCTGCACGGCCACCGGCGCAGGTCAGCGCCGCGATTATGCAGTGCACCTTTCCCGACGAACGTGAGATAACATAAGAGCAATAATGAAATTGGGGGGAGTATAAATGTCAGGGAATGAAATTGTGGTGATGATTAGCTCGACAATTCAAGATCTAACACCCGATAGAGATGCTGTAGAAAAGGCATTCTCTACAATTCCTCTTTGTAAGGTGGTTGGTGCGGCTCCCATGGGCACATCTATAGTAGGAATAAGTCCACACAGTGCCACACTGGACATGGCTGAGAATTGTGATTTGTTTATTTTGCTATTGGGTGGCCAATTTGGCTTTGAATTGACTATTGGAATATCTGCCACAGAAGCTGAATTTGATGCTGCTTACAGTAGGGATCCAACCAAGATATTAGTTTTTCAGAAGATTGTGAGTCCTGTTGAGCCAAAACAACAGCAATTTATTAATAAGGTTACAAATTATTATTCAGGATACTGGAGAAGTACATATAGCTATACTCATGACCTTCAAACTATGGCCATGTCAAGTTTTGCCGCTTGGATAAAAGAAAGAGCTATGATTGGATATAGGCTCAATTATTTCGATCATTTTATTAGAATGGCCATCCAAAGGTTTCATGTCCCATCTGCACAAATGTATTATTCAGTTAAAGAAAACGAGATTGAGATCGAATGTTTCATATTTGGCAACAAATATGCCGCACACTTTGATAAGTCGCAAATCTATAAAGATTTTTGGGGTAGTATTTCATCGCTTGAAAATCATTACAGAAGGTGGAGTGGCAAGCCATGAGAATATATAAATTAATGGATCAATACATACTATCGCAAGCTTCGATCGTACGATCTTCTCAATCATCGCCGCAAGAACTCAAGGATGCCTTGAGAGAAATGGGAAGAGAAATCGGGAAGAAGGTAATTGAGAAGTTTTATATTAAAAACATGGAGATCGTAACCCCTATGGGGAGTAAGACTACTTCGCCCTTTCCGCAAATTCCGTTGTCGATTGTTTTCACTACCAAGGGCGATATGGAGCACTTTGGAGCTGGCCTATCGAGAAGCCTTCGAAATAGTATGATTGGTTACATGAATTTTGAGGGCAGACGTGGTACAGAGGCACTAAATAGTCCCATAAGGGATATTATGCTACCTAGCGTAAAAGGCAAAACAGTCGATTCTATTTTTATCGCTAAGTCGGTTCTGGCTACCGGCTGTACAGCTATTAGTTTGACGAGAAAAGCTCTGTCGGAATATGTACCAGATAAAGTAATAATAGTAACAGCATTCTATTCGACAAGAGGTCTGGAGGATCTTACTGCAGAGTTTCCAAATGCTCACATCTTTGTCGTTGATGATCCTGACGATCTTGAAGAGAATGGCCTTCTTGTTCCCGGTATCGGCCTGTTGGAAGAAAGGCTCACAGCATAATGTTTATGATTTGCATAACAATTTCGTGAAGCGGACGCGCGGAGACGGTGTGCTGTTTTGTTCATGTCCATTGGCCGCGCGCCGCTTACGATCGTGTTGGGTGCACCCAGATTCCCCCGGTCGTTTCAGTGGGAATGAATGAGATTAGAAGTGAGGTCCGAGGACCGTGAACTTTAACGACTACGAGAATAAATATTTTTCGATCTACGAAGGCTTCGCTAAGACGGTCCGATTCATATTGGAGAAGGCGTTGCTATCTGCCGATAGCCTGCCTCGGCCTCAGTCAGTTCAGTGCCGCGCTAAAGAGATCGAAAGCTTGCGGCGCCGCCTAACCGAGGAGGGTATCCTGGACACCCAGAAGCTGGAGTTTGATCGGCGCGATCTCGCCGGCGCCCGGCTCATCTTCTACACCAATAATGACGTTGACCGCTTCCTCGCATCGCCACTGATCCGCGAAAATTTCGAGATCGAGGAGGACTCGACCAGGATCCACCATCCCACCCCAGAAAACAAAGGGGTGCGATACCGCGCGATTCACTATACGGTCCGGCTTCGTGAGGATCGCATACGCCTTCCCGAATATGCAAGATTTGCTGGCCTGCGCTGCGAAATTCAGGTCCAGACCATTCTG
>Ga0351855_1002_pt1 | contig 72093 bp, 57 predicted proteins | sample BONcelFGM3001C11_FD_206794 | JGI IMG/M metagenome (GOLD analysis project Ga0351855, IMG submission 206794) | Enriched cells from coal bed in the Powder River Basin, Montana, United States - BONCAT cells FGM rep2 HSBNCT.FGM.300.1.C11 ...
CGCCGAGCCGGCACGGCGTTCTCTCCCTACCCGGTACATCTGTTGGAGCGAACCGATACGGCCATTCCCGGTGTCGCAATGCCGTTCTACGCGCAAACAGTTCGCGAAGTAATGGCAGGTTGGGATGAAAAACGGGTCGTGGAATGCATGGTCAACTACCTTAGCGTGGTCCACGACTTAAACCAGATCGGCATGAGTGTTGTCTCCAGAAGTTGTCAGCCAGAGATCCTAGCAAGACTGCCGATGTGCTCAGCGATTTGGACCCGCAACATAGCCTGACGCTGATCCATCAGCGCCGCGCCAACCCGGTAGAGTTCATGCTGTAGTACATCGTTCCAATGTGGCAGTGTCTCGTCGAGCAGCCGCACCCGGAAATCGGTCAACAGGCGGCATTCAGCGGCAGCCTCGACGATCCGTGTGCGTATGTCCGAGGGGGTTGTTTGGCGAAAAGCACGTTCCAGCCAGGCGCGTAACTGATCGTCAGGCGCCTCGGTTGGCGAGGTCGGTATGAGGGCTTGAACCACCGTTGCGCGGCGGTCTTGAATGTAGCTGTACCCGCCTACCTGTGAGGCGGGTAGTGGGACGTATCGCCCATTTAGCTCCGTTTGTCGCCATGCGCTGAAGGCTTTTAGCGCCTCCCAGAGCACAGGTAGGCTGCTGGACAGGGGACGTGTTAACCATACGGTTGTTTCTGGCAGGCGGAGACGATAGCCGAATTGATAGTGGTTATAACCATCAGGTAACGGTAGATAATCAATAATGTCGAGCAGGTACGCGGTAAAGAACGCGTGAACAGCATCAGGGTTCGCCAGCACGCTGACAACCGCTGGACTCAACACTACCTGTTCACCGGCGCGAGCGAATTGGCGTTCGATGCGAGTCGCCGTAATCTCTCCTGCTAAAGCGTGGTACGAAACCACCTCGTCACCATAACGCTTGTAGAGCCGCTTCAATTCCGTGTATGCGGCCACTTCGCGAGCGAGGTCAATTCGTTCGACCGCGAAGGTATAGGCGATCTGATGCGGAGAGTCATGAATCTGGCGTTGAATTAGCGAATCGTCATCAGGTCTCAGGTTATGGCTCGCTTTTAATCGCGCTTCCAGGCTCGAGACGATGGCGCGACGCCCCGCGTCGAGATCATCGGGCGCGACCAAACGGCCAAAAGCCTCCTGGGCGGTATCCAGGGTTTCATGGAAGCGAAGCGGCGGGGTCTCGGCGGTGAGCAGAAATTGGGCTAGCTCGTCAAGGTCGGGGCGTTCGCTCTCCATATAGGAAAGCAGTGTGCTTGTCCTATGCGCTTCCACGAAGATAGCACTTGCCTTTTCTTCCAGAGATACGTTTCCGGTCTCCGTGGTCAAAACGGTATCTCCCAGGGTCAACTCGACCGTCAGTGTGCTGCTATTGATTGACCAAATTGGGTCGGGTAGGCGGTTTTTCGCGCGTAAGCGCGCGACCTGCTGACGCTCCCAAGTCGAGTCGGACAGATGCACGAACTGGTACTCGCCTGGAAAGACCGGCGGCGCCTGCTGCTGTACGGCTTCCCAGTCCTGGCGCCACAGACTTAATCGAGACTGCCACTCCCGAAGACTCCGGGCGAGGGTATACAGACCTTCCTGATAGCGTACCAGCAGTTGGTGAATGGCGTCTGTATAGTCGATCCAGCGCATAGCGTTTAAGTAGCTCACCCCCAGTTTTTGGGCCGAGGTCAGCTCAATGCGGGCGCGCTGCAGGTGACGCCGTCGCTCTAAAAAGTTCGGGTTATCGGTGCAGAGTGAGGCAAGTGCGCGGAGCGCTTCGAGAAAATCTCGATAAACCGCGGTTTCGTCCGGAAAATGGGTGGAACCGAGAATGCTTCGGGCCGCTACGCTCATTTCCGCGACTTGAGTCTCCAACCGGCCTATGATGGCGACGGCTAGTTGAACGCCTTCCGCGTTCAGGCGTTGAACGATTTGGGTAGCTACGCGCTCCTGGAAGAACTCAACCCGTCGGTCCACTGCGCCATGAACTAGCCGGGTAAATGGTTGGTGCTCTCGGCTCCGAAATACATCAACCCGTTGTCTTAAGGCGGCGCTCTGCTGGGCAATATCATCGAGCGACAGGCGGCGCGCGTCTGGGAAATCCGACTCGTCCCGCAGTTGTAAGGCCGTCTCGCGCATAGCTTCTGGGACAAGGCTCGCGCTGCCAAAAAAGCCCTGGTCAAATAGCCTGCTCCAATCCAAAGCGGAATGTAGACCAGCCTGCGCTTCGAGCAGCTTCAATTCCAGTTGATTAGCATTCGGCAGACCCCTCCAGATGTCGCCAGCGGTTTTCTCATGTTGTGCGTCGTTGGCAAAACCGCCGTGTAGATGGCGCGCCGTCTCCGCAGCTACGGTCGCCGTCCAGGCGCGCTCCAGTCCGTGGATAGGAATAAGCGCGGTTCGTACGTTCGCCGCGCCAACGTAAACACGCCCCGGCGCGGTGCGTGCGCTCACGTTAATCAGGTGGTTGAGACCCTTATCATAAGTATCAGCGCTCAGATAAGTTGTGATGACGCCGGCAACATGATCGACTGCCTGAGCTGTCCCATCGAAACAGTACCATAAGTCGAAAAGTTTGGAGGTCAGGCTGCCGCGCCAGATTCTTTCATCAATTCGGCTCGCGCTCGGCGGTCGGTACGGAAATGGATCGCCGTGAACTCGATCGTGCGCCGACATCAGACGGCTTATCTCGCGCAACGCGGCGGCAGCCCGCAAACACTGCTGTTCTGGTGCGCTGCTGGTAGGCAGCAGGGTGTACCCCCAGATTTTGACCTCGCGGTTGGCCTCCACTTGCGCCAAGGTATGCGTCAGAAACGCGGCATCGGCTACCAGGCTACTTCCGGCCGGCTCGGCCAGGTCAGCGATCAAAAAGCTGAGGATCGTGCTCGACCCGCGCGAGCGTCGCAGTTCACGCACCCAGAGTTGATACAATGCCGAACGATCTCCCCGCGCCATTTCGTCGATCCACATCAGGCGTTCCAGGACGCGCGGCATCATGGCATACTGCCGCCACCGTGGCAGCCAGTCGTCGGCATCCAGCCACTGGTCGAGATGAGGCGACGATTCATGGCGCAGCCGCTCCAGAGCGGCATCGACATTGGAAGACAAACGTACGTGCGACTCTGCCGGGAATCCCGCCGGCGGAGGGCCGAAGCTGACGCCGATCACGGAAGGTAACTCGGCAACCTGCACGGCCTCTTGCCAGCGGGCCAACACTTGAGCGGCTGCGCGAAGCCCCGCATCGCCCAGGGCTACCAGCAACCGGGGTGCGTCATTCGTCATGCGTTGGTCTCGTTTGCTGGATAGGGCACGACGTGGCCGTCTTTGACCGTTCGGTTGCGTAGAACGAAATACTCGTTCTTATCGCTGTCAATGAAATCGAGCGGTGTTGGGTCGCCAGGCCGGGTATCGCGTTGCTTCGGTATACCGTTGACTTCAAAGTCGAGGCGCGCGCCACCATCGTTGAGGGCGCGGACGGTCATCCGCGTTAGCGGCGGTCGGACAACGGGCAGGTCGCGCAGCGGAATCTCGACCCGACGAAGCTTGTTGTTCGATAGATCAAGCAGCGAGGGCAGTACGGGATACAACTTGCCGTCTGGCTCCCGGCGCACAAACAGCAGCGTGCCTTTCACCGCGTTCGTTCGCCGGTAGATGGGCAGCGCCGCCAGGCCGAGCAAAGCCAGTCCGCCAACCGTGCTGGCGGCTGCAATCGTGCCCTGGAGGCCCTGGGCGACGCGATCTTCGACCACCATTAGAGGAATACGGAGCGTATTATCCTCCGCTAGAATGGCGCGATCGCTGACGCCAATGGGGCTGGCGGGCGCTTGAATGACCAGTGTGTAGTTCCCTGGCGGCAAAGGGTCGATCGTCAGCGCCCAGCGAGCGGCATGGTCTGTCGGCCGCAGATATGTCTGCTGGTTAAGAATATTCTGGTCGGCTGCGTCCAGAATTTGGACAGCAAAGAAACGATCTGCGTCGACCTGGGATCGCACGTCCAAAAGTGGCAGCGCGCTGATTTTGTCCACTAACTCGACCGCGATTTCAACAGGTTTGACGCGCCAATCCGGGTGTTGAATAAGCGATTCAATCCCTGGAATCAGGGGGACGTAGGTTGTGATTTGAATGGGGCGCGCGCCACCGGGCGGGAATTCCTCTGGACGCATCAAGTGGAAGGCTACCGGTTGCACCGACCGAACCGTCAGGCGGCCATACTCACCTTCCAGTACGGTACGCAAGCGATTGGTCGCTACCGGGGCATCGTCGCGGACCACAACACGAATACAAACCCGCTGCCCTTCCCCGACGACCTGATGCCGCGCCCGAACAGTCAAAACCCCATCCACTTCGACGGGTTGGGGCAAGTGCTCAACGTTGCCCTCTGCTGTCTCGCAGGAACTCGTCGCGGGAACCGTCATCATCTCAAAGGCTTCGACCGTAATGCCTTCGACTTCTGCCCCACCCTGGCCCCAAAAGTGAAGCGTATAAATTTGTTCAGTCTGTTCAAGGATGGTATCGCCCAGACCGTCGATCGCGGTTTCGGTCGGACTCACCGTGATTGTTTTCGTCTCGACGAAGCTGATCTCATCGGCAGCCATCGTCGTCGTTACGGTGTAATCGCCGGCTTCAAAGGGTGTGAAGCTGGCGCCATATCGGTTCACGTTGTTTATTGGCGCAAGCGTCAGCGATAGCGTTTCGCCGCCTGGTGTGGTCACCGTCGTGCTGCCGCTCAGCCGGTACTGCGGATCGTAAAGAGGCAGCACTTCATCCTGGGCATCCAGAACTTCGACAGCAACGGTGATAGGTCGCAGCATGGAGGGTGTACCCCCTGGCGTGATCAACTGAAAGCGCGCGCGCAGCAGGTCTACCGACGCATAAGCGTAGCCATCGGCCAACGCGCGGCCGTTCTCCTCGTATTGCGTGCCGATTTGCCAGGGGCCAGGAACCGGGTTGGTCACCTGCCAGACCTCGATCAGTGATCCTTCACCAAACACGCTAACTCCCTGGCTGCTGCTGGTAAGGGGGTCGCCATAGGGATTTTTGAGAATGAGTTTGGCGTCCGCGCGCGACTTGAACAATGAAATCGACATGAGTTGCTGATACGGCGGAATAGCAAGCTCGCGAGTGCCATTATTGGCCGCAATCGCGGACTGACCCAGCCCTAGCTGGGGAAGATTGACATTGATTCCAAGCTGCGCACGCGCGCTGTCTCCCGCGCTGATAAACTGACTCGCGGATTGGGTCAGAATTTCATTGAAGACGATGCCGAACTCTTCGGGTCGTTCCAGGCGCTGCGAGAACCCGTTTTCAGAGACGACCTGCCATTCATTTCCAACGACGCTCCAGATATGTGTGTCGACCAAAGCAACGCTGTAGATATATTGGTTGGAACCGTCAAATTGTTGTCTCGCTGTGTCGATTACGGACTGCATGTGCGTATGCCAGTCCGAAAACGAAGCACAGTTTTCGTCCACGAACCGCTCCGGCGCGCAAGGAGCGCCATCCGTCAGGAGAATAATGACCTGCAAGCGATCGGGATCGGCTGGAATTTCCCGGAACGCTGTTTGAAACGCGGCCACAAAGTCCGTATTGCCCAGGTTCTGCCCGCTGTACGACTCTTCCGAGAGGGGCGTGAGGAGCGCACCGCGCTCTTCTTGCCAGAGGGCCGGGCTATCGGACGTGATGCCGACCAGCGGAAGCTGGACTTCAGCGTCATCGCCGAAATAGATGACCGAAGCGCTGACGTCCAGATTGTTGCCAAGCAGTGCTTGCTGCGCACGAAAATTGCCGAGCCAGTCGATGCCAAACTGAGTCGCCAGGAAGCGTACTCCGTTTGGGTCATTGCGGCTGGAAGCGGACGTGTCACTGAAGGCTCTCCCGCCCATGCTGCCAGACTGATCGATCAAAAATACGACATCTAGCCCGGAAAGCGCAGTCGCCTGCTGCATTTGGGCCGTTGCTTGTGTCAGGACCAGTGTAAGGATCAAAAGCGCAATATTGCGAAGTCGATTCAATTCAATCCCCCTCCTCAGGAGGTTCGATTCCGGGCGGCAGCAAATTGCGGCGGATTTCTTTCCGCATTTGAGCCGCATTGACATACCCATCTCTAAAAACATCGAGCAAGGGACGCCAATCGAACATTAGATGGCGGAAACCTACTCGCAGCGATTTCAAATCATCGTCCAGGTCGAGAATGACGTAGTTTCCGTGGTCACCGTCTCGGCGCGGTAGACAAAGGGTTCCTGAGTTTAAAATGACTGGGCGCTCGCTAAGGTTGTCAAGCTCGATCCACTCGCGATTCCAGATATCAAAGGTCGTAATCTGATCGTCGTGCCACTGCCAAAGCCCGGCGATGTGATAGTGACCCAGGGCAATCAAACTTGGCGGCGTATCGAGCGTGGCGCGCGCTGTGCGCACCTGCTCACGCAATATTCCCTCGTGCTTCGTGCCATAATCCCAAATCGTGCGCATCAAGTTTGTAGGCGACAGATACCCGTGAGCCAGGTAGTAGCCTGCCAGAGGCATTGCCGTCAGGGGAAGCCCGTTCATCCACTCCCAGACAGAGGCCGAATACTCCTGGATACATTCGGCATGGTCACGGTGCTGCATCAATAGATTGAGGGCGAAGCCATCCTCAGTCAGGCGCTGATTCCCCACTTGAATTCCGCCGCCGCTTAACCGCCCCAGCACGCTCATATCGTGGTTGCCTAGAATCGCCACGCCGCCATAGTCAGCCAGCATGGCGCGAATCGTGCGAACCACACGGTGCGGAGAAGGGCCACGGCCAACCATGTCGCCTAAAAACCAGATCGCGTCTGGGTTTAGAGTTGGCAGGAACTCTTCCAACGCCGTTGTTGCCTGTGAGATGGCATGAACGTCGGAGAAAATCAGGACGCGCATCAGCTCAGCGCCTTATCGGACATCAGGCTTCGAGCCGCCGGACGGTAGCCGGTACGCTGGACAGCCTGGCGATACAGAAATAGACCGCCCTGTCCTTTTTCGTCAATCATCTCATCCAGCGCCGTGTGGGACGGGCATGCGTCTCTACAGGCTGCGTAAGCTTCGTAAGCCTGTTGGATGGCGGCTGGAAGATTCTTCCTGGCTTGCCGGCTTAAGCGACCGTGAATGCCACCCTGGTCGAATTGGAGCGCGATGTCTCGAATGGCCGTTTCCCACTGGGTCCACGAGTGAGCCCACTTCTGCTCTGACTCATAAATATGCCGGGCGAGTGCGCGCGCTTTCTCATCGAGCGAGTTCCGGTAGTAGGGAACGCGTTCTGTCTCCAACCGGCGTAGGATTTCTTCTCCCCGGCGCGAGTCGGCATAGCGCCGGGCCAGCGTGTAGCGTTTGGTCTCGTCGCGCTCGGCCGCGCTGATTTCAGCCGGCGTCGGCGTCACTATGTAAGGCGGCTTCATGATCGCTTCAGTCACTTGAAGTAGGGGCAGGATATGGCGGCTATCCGCGCCATTTGTGAAAGGATAGCGCTGGTGCAGGTCGTTCCACTTGCCGTCCAGGATCAGCACGAAAACGGCGCTGGCATCATGCGTTCCGTCGGGGCCAACGACGGCATTGACCAGCCGACGGCGCGCGGCGGTAAACGCGCCGTCGGCAACGTCAGCCTCAATCGCTTGCGCGGCGGCTTCCCAATCGACGGCGCGGCGCGCGGGCGGTTCGCTGCCGGTAATCGCGCCGACGCCGGCGGAATAATCGTCGAATGGCTCCGCAAAAGTCACCACCCGCGGCACGACGCCTGCCTCTGACCGGGACCTCACCAGGGTCAAGATAGCATTCCAACGCTTCACGGGCCGGTTGGGCGCTTTCGGGTCGGCGATTTCGAAATCCCTGTCGAGATCGTACGTTTCAAGCACGGCTCGGTCGATGCGGTCCATTACCTGAAGCGCCTCGTCATATTGCTCGGCGGCGATCAAACCTTGAATGAAATCCAGGGCGGCTTGTAATGCGGCGCGCTCGGCCTCCCTACGTTCGCGCTCTGCCTCGACCGCGCGCGTGGCCGGGTGTTTTGGGAAATCCCGGCGGATCGCCGCGATCATTTCCGCACTCCTGGTGAAGTCGCCAGTCTGCTGTTCGATAAACAGCCGGTTGGTGATCTCAGTAATCGCCCGCTGCAAGCCGTCAAGCCGATCGATAGCCTGTTTCAAGCGATACTGAACGTTCCCCACGTCGTTAAGAATCGATTGCATCAACCCCTTGCGCTCGGGATCATTTTCGTACAACTGGGCTAACTGACGAATGGCCTGGAGATCCTGGTCTCGTTCATTGGCCTGCCCGCGTTGGTTCGCCAGAATCTGAAAACCGCTGTCACCGGCAATGTTGTCAGCCGTAGCCAGGCGATCGATAAGCGCCTGTACATCATTGCGCACGCGCTGCGTGTGTGTGTCGAGGTTATCGATGACGCCCTGTGCTGCCCGGTCCTCTGGTTTCAGCACCAGCAGCATCGCCAGCGTGCTGAACTGGGCGGCCTCGATATGCTCGCCGCCGATTTGGTCGCGAAGTTTGCCAGCCGTTCGCTCGTTGAGATCATCCCACCAGCGGCGCACCACGTCGAATTCATCAGTCGCTGTCAGCAGCGGTTCGATGTCTTCATGCCAGTGTCCCTGCGCCTCAAGCAATTGGGCGACTGAGCGCTGTTTCTCGTCATACAACTGCTCGATGGTTGCCATCGCCGTCGCGACGCGGACGCCAACCGGCGCTGTCTCGACAATCTGGCGGGCCATACTTCGCAATTCTTGAGCGCCCTGGACGGCCAACATTTTTTGAGCGGAGCCGGCGATATTCGCCGCCCGCGTAAACTGCTCCCGCCGCCGGTTGGACTTAAAGCTGTTGGCGGCCAGGGCGAAAGCCAGCTCGGCGCGCCACAACTCGAGTTCCGCGTCGCCGGAATAGAGTTGTTGCATCTGTTGGATTTCCGTTTCGACCCCGGCGCTTTCGGCGATCATGTCCGGGTCGTCGGCGGTGCGTTCTTGAAGCTGGCGTAGCAACAGGTCACGGCGCATAGCAACGTGCTGCTTGCGCGCCTTATTCAATTGCGCTTTGGCCTTTGCGCCAAGCGCTACCTTGTTCGACGCATCAGCCTGCCTGACCGCCTCTTCCCAACGGGCAATTGCCGCGTTCAACTGATCCGCGCTGCCGACGCGGAAAGCTTCGTCGGTCAGGATTTGCGCCTCCTGCGCCGTGATCTGCGCGCCAAACTCGTTGTGCCAGCGCGATTGATCGTCGGTTAGCCCGAGCTTGCCCAACACTTCCAGGTCATCGCGAATCTGTTTAATGGGCAGCGGGTCGTTCTCGCTCAGGCTGCGCGCCTGTCGCATATGTTCGGAAATCGCGATTTGCGCCTGGTTACGCGCTTTAACCATCAACTGGTCGCGTTCGGTGCGCTGATCGGGATTGCGAATGTCGAGCGTCTGCAAACGCAGATAGGCTTCTACCGGATCGCTGCTGACCAGACGGCGCGCGTCGGCCAGTTTCTGCTTCACATCATCGCTTTTTCGGATCAGAGCCTGAACATCGTCAATTCGGATACCCGCCGAACCGGCATCCTCATGGTCACCGTTTTCCGCCACCTCGTGGTAATTTTTCAGCGCAGCCTGGTATAACCCGTTCGCTTCATCGCGCTGGGCTTCCAGGAAAAGTAGATGCAGGCGCAGTTTCTCGGCGATTTGCTTGAACTGCGTATCGCGAGGAAAGCGCTCGACGGCATTTTGAGCGTCGGCGTGCGCCTGGCGTGCTTCCGGTAGATTCAGATTGGTCACGAATTTACGCAACCGCTCGCGCTCGGCGGCGGCATCGCTGCGCAGGCGTGCGTCGCCGCGTATACGCGGCAGATCGGTGACATCGGTCACAACCTCGTGAAACTCCCGTTCCAGATCATCGAGCTGGCGCAGCGCAGCCTGGGCATCATCGGCGGCCAGACGCTCAATGTCCTGGAGGCGCGCCTTGGCGGCCCGCAGGCGATTGCCATGCACGGTGGCGCGCTCATTGAGCGCTTTCAAATCCTCAATCAGCGGGCTAAGCGTTGGGTCGTCGATCTTGCTGAATTGGTCGCTCGTTTGTTCCGCAGTGGACTTCAGTCGGGCAAAATCGCGCTTATTGAAGGCGTCTTCGGCGTCTCGGTAACGACTGCTGAGCAGGTTGCGAAGCTGGCTGACGATAGCGGTCAGCGTATCGGCTGCTTTCCTGGCCCAGGCGTAGGTGTCGACCGCTCGTGCGTACAGCGCCCACGCTTCCAGCGGATGACCGGGCAACTGCTCAAGCGCCTGGTCGAGCAGGCGCTCCGCTTCCTGGGAACGCCGCAGTTCCTCATCAACCTGGGTTTGGAGTTTGCTGAAGTCGGCTTTATCGGGGCTTTGTAGAAAAGCGTCAATCTTCTGCCGTTCCGCCAGCGCGTCGAGCGCCGATTGCAGTTCGTGCTTACGCAGATGACCCTCGGCGCGGTCCATGTATTCCAGCGCTTTGCTGTGCGCCCAGTCGTGCGCCATCTCGAAAATGCGGCGGCGCGCCTCTGACGCGGCAATATAGCCCTCAGTCCGCGCCTGAAGAACGCCGTGGTCATCGGGAATAAACCGATAGCTCGGCACAGCCTGGTCAGCAGGCAGCCCTTCGAGTTCCTTAAGCGACCGGCTATATTCTTCGGCCTGAACGGCCGAAGTGAGAACCTGCGCGCCAATGCGATAGCGTTCCCATTCCGCTTCGGCCTTCTGTTTTAAGGCAATGACTTGAACGTTGTCAGTATCAGATTCTAATGCTGACCTGGCGATATCGAGCGCTGGTCGATAATAGTGGTCGAGCAAGGTGTCGACGGCGACGAGTTGGTTGGTATCCTTCATAAGCGCTTCGGCGCGCGCCCACAATTTTTCGCATAGGTCGGCAATGCCGCTGGCCCGGAGCTTATGTGCCAGCGTTAACTTCCGATTTGTAACTTTCTGCGTCTGCTGCTCATACTCTTGTTCCTGCACGGCATCGAGGAGGGTCCGCTGCCAGGCCGAAAGATACCGGTTGGTCTCTTCCTCCCAGACCCTGACTCGGTCACTGACGATGCGATCGATCTCTTTGAGATAGGCATCCGTCTTCTCTATCTCAATGCCAACCGGCGGTGTGTATCCGAGACTTAATTCGAGCGCCGCTGTGATGGCCGCTCGCGCATTGGCGGCCGTGTCGATGGCCTTTAAGCGCAGCTCATTCTCCAGTTGCCGGGCCTGGACTCCGAGTTCTTGAAAATCGTCGTCACCTTCGATTTGAGTGCGCAGCTCATTTAAAAGCTGGCCGGCCTGGCGGAAGTCTTCGATCTGTACCGCTGCTTGTGTCTGCTCATAGAGCGCTAGTATCGCATCGCGCTTACTGATATCTGTCACTTTGTTTTGCTCCAGGCGCGATTGGGTACCAGAATCGCTTGTATAGCACTTTGTGAGAGGTAAAATGACGCTGCATTATGAAATCGGTAGCTGATACCTTTCACCAATAATGAGTATAGCGTCATGTTGCTAAAATCGAGTATATAACCTGCTCTAAGTAGTGCCTTGTCACCCCTCGCCCCGTACCTGCCATCAAAAATTGAGAAATCCAAACAGAATTCATGCAATCTCTAGACATCAGCAAACAATTTTCGGATACAGTAGTGTAGCTATTATTGATAGCAGTGCCAAATTAATATTTATATTATGGCGCTGCAAGGTGGCAGAGGCTCCATGAGACAACTTTCCGCCCTGGGCCTTGGCATCAGTTGGTTAATGCTCAGCGTTATATTGCTGCTTGTTGCCGCGCTAATGGCGAGTCTGTTTGTAATACCGTGCAACCTTGGACAGGTCGATTGCAGCACGGTAATCGCAGACCAACTCTTCTTTGGTGCATTTCCCAAAGCAGACATTGTGCTGGCGATGCAATTCCTGACTCCCACGTTAGGGCTGCTGGGCGTGGCGTCGCTCATCGCCGCATCCAACATGCTGGGTTTTGGACTCTTTCGGCGTCACCAAAACGCTATCGCTCTGGGCATCGGCTTTAGTCTTCTGATAGGGTTACTTGCTCTGTTGACTATGATGGGGGTCGAGCGGGCGCGCGCCTGGAACGATTGGGTTCGAGGGGGTTGTGAGTACGCTTTTACCCCCGTGGGTGGCGATGCGCCGACCACGGGTTACCGCTGTGCGGCCTACGCCTACGACTGTACGGTCGATCAGCTCGATCCTCTGAGTCAGTCACTTGCATCCTTGCGCGACGACGACCCGGCCTTATCCCTGGCCGGTACGGCGGCAGTTTGCAGCGAAATCGCGGCGCTGGCGTGCCGGTTGCCAGACAGCCTGGTGGCCTCGCTACCGGCCAGCAGCGAAGGCACGCCTATCTGCACCGCCGCGCCAGTCAACTGGATTGAATTGAATCGCGCGCCCAAAACCTGGATCGTGAATCAGTACGAGTCAGTTCTTAATAGCGTGTGGTTGGCGGCAGTCGGGCTGTTCCTGAGCAGCCTTGTCCTTACACCGGGTTTACTCGTGGCTTCGGGAAACCCGCCTGGTTACCTTAGCAAAGGCAAACGTGGGCGTATCGACGTTTGCACAACCTGTGGTCGCAAAGGGGCGGATCGTGAAGTCCCTGTTTGTGTGCTGTGCCGCGTTCCTTACCGGTTGCACATCGAAACGGAGGCCAGAATCTACGAGCACGATGAGGCGAGCATTCCCTTGACCATTCACCTCAAGGCCAGCGACTCAGCCAATGCCTCGCTTCCGCTAGGCCGCATGGCGGTTCAAATTACGCTTCCTGGCGCACTGGAATATGTCGAGCAGAACCAACCCGGCTGGAGTCTGGCGTCACGCCAGCGCGGGCAGCCGATCAAGTTGACTAGCCCGGCAGCGTTCCTTCCGGTGGTCGCTAACGAGGCTGGCCTTGATCGACCGCTTTCTGCGACATTACGGTTACGTTTTCGGCTGCGGACTGGCGTTCAGCGGCAGCTTCGCCGGGTAAAAGACTATCCCATTGAGGTCTCGGTCATTCCTCTCGATGGCCTCGCCCGGCAACTCTCACCCGCCGTTGCGCGCATTCGTATTCGTCGTCAGGCGTGGCTATTGTGAGCACGGGTCGTTGGCATCTCATCTCAATTTTCATGCTGGCCCTGGCGGCGGTTTGCCTGGCGGCTGGCCCCAGTCTCGCGCAGACGCCGGACTTCTGTACCGAGGCCGGCATTCGCTGCGTCTCGTTGTTCGATGCGATGATCGGCGTGCGTGGGAATGCGCCCGTTTTTATTAACCCCCAGGTCTCGGTTGACCTGCTGGTCAGAGACGAGACGGTCGACACGATTCGCGTCTACCTCCCGCCTTACGATGCATTGCGGGTCATAAAACCGGATAACGGCAAATGCCCTCTGCTCGTCGTCGGCATCGCCGATGAAACGGATGACGCGGAAACCAGCCTGTACTATGAAGATATTCCCGCGAACGAACGCAGTACACGCCAGTTGCTTACTTTTTGTGTCAGCGTAGGCAGTACGAATTTGCCCGGCGATCCTCGGATACGCACCGATGCGCTGAATATGATCGGCTTCCCCAGCGGCGATTTTTCGTATACGACAGAGCCGTGGACCAGCAATCTATCGAGTCTGGTGACCGTGATCGAGCGTGCTCGCGATGCGACTTGTTCCACCGGTGACGGCGTCCCCTTAAGCTGGCGCAGCTTCGCCACCCAACTCGCGGTCTTTATGGCTGTTGACCCGGCCCCAGCGCCTTTCAGTATCTGGGACCTGTACGCCAACGCCATGGAAAACCGTGCATTTCTTGACGACTATACAGGGATCTACTGTTTACTCCGCCGAGACGCGCCCCAACCGCTGGCTGCTCTGACGGCGTCGCCCATCACCGGGGAATCGCCGCTCCAGGTGGCGCTGGTCGACGGGTCTAGTGGTGACATCGCCGGTTACGACATAACCATCTCACGCCAGGGGCAAGTCCCCATTTTCCAGGTGACGTCGGCCGCCTTTCCCGCTGAGACTCTGGCGGCGTTGACCCTGGCGACACCGGGATCATACACGGCCAGACTGTCTGTATTGGGTCCGCCTGCATCCTATCTGGCTGGCACAGTCATCCCTCAGCCCGTCTCGACGATAGAAGCGGCGATCAGCGTGCAGCCAGCTCGACAGGCCACCCCAACCCCTATCGGGACGCCTCTGCCGACCGTTGTGCCGCCGCTGCGGCAGTTTATGTCGGGAGAGCCATTTGGCAACGCGCCGGGACTCACCGGACAAGACGGCCTGCTGCTGTTTGCCATGTTTGTCGCTGGCATCGCTATTTTGGCCGCGTTCTTGAACGGCGGCGGTATCGGCATCCTTCTGCAGAGCCGCCGCCTGCTCCTCGTGCTTATCTTCCTGACGCTGCTGGTACTCGCGTTTACACTCTGGGGCAGGGCGGGGTTCTCCCTGGCGATTCCCACGCCAGCCGTGGCAGCAACCCCACCGTCGGAGGCAGCGCCGTGAAGATCACCCGGCTTATTGCTGTAGTTGCGCTCTTTATCAGCTCCCTCATGCTTGTGTCTGCTCAGGGTCTACCTGCTTACACGCCGCCCACGCTCGCCATGATCGTTTTGCTGGACGACACGCGTACCATGACGGTCGAAACGTCAGCAAAGGCCGCCGGCGAAACGGTATTCGCCGGCGGTACGGACCCCGACGACACCCGCGCTGAAGCGGTTCGCCAAATCGCCATGCTGCTTCATGCCGATCAGGCCCGAACCCATCAGCTTGGCGTTTACAGCTTCGGCGCCAACACAGGTCAGTGGTTAACCGGGACAGCGGGGAATCGATTCGCCTCGCTCGGCGGCGAAAACGGCGACAATCTGGTCAATCTACAGGCGCTCTCCAGGGCGCTGGGGAATCGAGGTCAGGAAACCCAGCGTGGCGGCGGCGATCTGACAGCAGCGGTCAACGAAGCCTCTGAAATACTGGCGCAGCAGTTTGCCGGTCGGTCTTCGCCGGCAAAGATCGTCGTGGTGATGATAACGGACGACGTGCCGATTCTTGATTTTTCGACAGCCAGCCCCTGGTCTGTTGGCCTGGAGCATTGGAAGTCAGCCGATGCCAGAAATTTCCAGACGGCGGTCAGTAATTTAAGGACCAGCATGCCGCCTTACGAGAGCTCCACTTGTCGCCACACCGGCGGCAGCGCGGTCTTCGCTGTGTTTCCAATGGGTGCCGCCAATTGGGTGAATGGGGATGGCAGCCTGCATTTAGCGCCCAATGATGAGACATACGGCACCTTTTACACCGAAATTGCGAGCGCGAACGGCTGGCTGACGTTGGAGGACGATCACAAGCCGCTGGTGTATCCCATTGCGCCTGGGTTTGGCAATACAGCTCAATTGCGCGAGGAGTTTCTGTCAAAAGTCGGCTCGTTCATGGAAGAAATTCGCTGCACGTGGGCGGAGCCAGTCGAGAACTTAAGCAGCCTGGATAGGCCCGTGCGCGAATTCGAAGTGGAGATGTCTAACCTTTATCCCTTCGCCCGCCTCATGATCCAATCAGACGGTCAAATGCCCGTCGAAATCTTCGATGCCTCAAGGGACTCCGACTCGGGCGCAATTGCCGGGACAGCGCCGGGCGTGCGCGTCTATGATGAGGAGCTAAGCGACCTGCAAGTCTGGTCATTCGCGCGCGATCAATATACCGGCGCCTGGGCGGGAACGTGGCGAGTCGAAGCCGGCCCTGGCGCACGTGTCATTGTCGAGCGTGACATTCGCAGCGAGGAGATAAGCTGGACGCCGCTCAACGCCACCGACGTCTACCCTGAAGCGCGAGATATCGCCTATAACGTGCGCGTCGCTGCCGGTGAGCAGTCTGTTAGCCAGTCGAATACGTTCACTCTGGTACTCCGCGTGCGCAATACAGCTAACGATGAGATCGTTGAATATCCGTTTGAGCCGGACGGTGATGCATACCGCGTGACGATTCCGGCCAGCGAGATGACCGGCAGAACCTACGAGGTGCAGCCGGTGATTACCTTCCGTCATGGCTGGACCGGAAGCATTAGCCAGGCGCAATCGTATCCACTTGGGGCGGAAACGGTGATCTCGATTGAACGCCAGGTTGGGATGGAGGTGCTTTCGCCTGGTGCAAACAGTGTCTGGTGCCTGAGCGACGAACAGGAATTCCGCGTTCGCCTGAACTGGAGCGCCGACGTCCACCGGAACGCCGACCCCGCCAGCCTCTACAGCTATGCGCAGGTTAATCTTTATTACACGCCGCCCCCACCGCTGAATGCCCAGACGCCCACGCCAGATGCCCCGATCGTGATGCAAATGCGGCCCGATCCAGGTGATCCGCAAACGGCGGAGGACGACACTTTTGAGTTCGTGGTCAATTGCGAAACGGAGCTGATGCGCGGCGATCAGGTAATGGTCGTTCGAGCCATGCTCGCCGACCAAGCCACCTATGAGTATGAGTGGCAAGGGGAATACGTCGCCACGATCGCTACGGCCACTTCTACCCCCTCTCCGACGCCGACGCCGACGGCGACACGTGCGATTCTTACGCCGATGCCTTTGCCGACGCAACCATCGGTTGACATTCTGGGCGGGGTGGTCAGGCCCCTTGGCGAGCCGCCTTTGCGTGAGACGCTGCTGCTCATCTTGGTTGGTACGGTTGTCGGCTTCGGGGTGAACCGAATCGGACGTTTTCGCCGCACCGCGCTGCCGCTGACGTTCATTACCATCGAAAGCAGACGCGACTCCACGCCTCAACCGCTTCTGACTGGCATCAGTCGATTGCTGCCATTTGCCCAGCGACGCACGATCTATTCGGCAGCAGACGAGACACTCTTCACGGTGAACCGAGACGCTAATGGAGCCTATACCTTCGTTCCAGAGCCGGTTTCGAGCACCTTAGGGAACCGAAGCGTGCAAGTTTTTTACTATGATCGGCCGCCGACCCTGGGCAAGTCACCCGTAGGTGGGCATCTACAAACCGATCAATTCTTCGCAGTGGACCATAAGAAAGAGACACTGCTCGACGTTAATCGTTGGGACTATTGTGTTGCCGCCTATCCGTTTTTGCCTTCGACTTACTTTCGTGTCTGGCGTGTGGACAGGCAAACGCGCCAACCGACCGATTGGCGCGAGCGGATCAAAGCGCTTCGCCCATGCGCCAGCACCTACCAGATTCTGAAGCCCGGACACCACCTGACGCCACTGTTTACAGTCGCCTGGTCGTCGGCGGATCAAGCCATCCGGGTTGAAGCCGCCCAGCAGTTACGAGTCAACGGTTTCGAAATCGACGCGCGCAGCGCGGAAACTTCTCATGATTGGGAGACACTCATCGAAGTCGACGGCAACACCTACCGGCTTTACAACCGCCTGGCGCGCTGAGCGCCGATTGAGGGACAGCTATGGACGAACGCAACGCACTCTACCTTCGCCCAACACTCATCATTGGTCTCGGGGGAAGCGGCTCGCGGATCGCGGTCGAGCTAAAAGCGCGGCTGGAAGAGCGGTTGGGCGAAAGCAGCAATTACCGCAGGGTGGTCAAGTTTTTGTGCTTTGACACCGCCAACGAAAACTTTACGGCGCAGTACCCAAATGCGCCGGAAGTCACGGTGTCGCTTTCCCCGGAAAGTGAATTCGTGCGCATTAGCGATGTCCCGCTGCATGATTTGATGCGCAGCCGGGGTACAAACGAGGCGATTGACGCCATCCTCCCCAACGTGCTCTATACCACGCAAATCGACCAGGGCGCGCAGCAGGTAAGACGTTTGGGCCGCATCGCCCTATTCCACCACTATGGAAAGATCAAAGAGAAGCTCACCAGCGCCATTAACGCGCTGCGGCAGGTCGACGTGATCGGCCATCTGGGCGACTCCGCGGATGGGCGCTATGACGTCATCGCGAATGACCGTAATCGACTGCGCATCTTTATCGTCTGCTCCATTTGCGGTGGCACTGGGAGCGGCACGTTCATCGACATGGCTTACCTGGTGCGCCACATCGCCGAAGCGACCGGCATTAACCCGCAAGCTTGCGACGTCAACGGCATGTTGCTGCTGCCGGAAGCATTCCCCAACATCGTCACCACCGGCGCGGCGCGGATTCGCGCGAATGCCTATGCCGCATTGCTGGATATGGAATACTACAACCAGGCGGTCAATGCCGAAAAACCGCTCTATGAAGTCCGTATGCCTGGCGAGACGATCCGGGTCTCTGGCAGCCCCTTCTCCATCTGCTACCTGGTGGGTGGGGGCGGTAATGAAGGCCCGGTTGGAGACGTGCGCCAATTGGCCCCGCTGCTAGCCGACGCGCTCGACGCCATCATCGCCAGCCCCATTGGGATCAAGCTGGACGCAACTTTGGACAACGTGCGGGTTAGCCTGTCGCTCGACTATGATGGCTTCCGCACGTTTTATAGCGCGCTGGGGATCGCGCAAATTGTGCATCCTGAGCGTGAAATGCGGCAAGCCTTCATGCACCGTTTGAAGGGGCGCTTAATTGAGGAGCGTATCCTTAGGCGCGATGACGACAGCCAGGAGAACGCCGAGAAAAGAGACAAGGCGCTTACAGACGAAGTGGATGACTGGATTCGGGAGACGAGTGAAAGCCTGCGGCAGAAGCTGCGCGACGGCATCCGTGACCGCGACAGGCTGACCCGACACCTGAGTCAGTTAGAACGTGAGATCGCGAAAAGTAACCAGCCGGTTGCCGATTTCGAAGCCGCTTTTCGCGAAACCGTCCGTATCTTTCAGGAGAATGTCGAGGAAACGGCTGAGCGGGCCATTCCTTTGTTACGGCGCGAGACCCAGGATGCGTTGCGGCAGCGCATTTATCAATGGGCAGATGACGCGCTCGAGATCGACGCGCATGGCTTTTGGTACGGGAACGCGTGGCTTAATCGACTCCTTGAAGCCGTGCCACGTCATTTGGAGCGCCTCCAGCGTCGCCAAACGATCGACCTGCATCACGCCTATGATCGTGAACTGAGCTACGTCGAGCAATCGCGCGGTTACCCTGTTGTTGGCCCCTGGCTGCTGGTTCGTGGTCGTGTTAAAGAAGGGTGCGCAAACCTGCACCGCTTTGTCTATGGCACGGCGATTGGGGTAGTTCTGCAAAATGCGGAACGCGCCGTTTTTGCCGCCTTGACTCGGTCTATTCTCGACCTTCAGGCTGAGCTTCGGCAAACCATCGCCTTTTGGGATCAGATCGGCGCGGTCGAAAGCCAGGCCGCCCAGCAGAGCGCGCGGCCGACGGTCGTCACGCAATATACGTTGCCAGCCGACAAAATACGCGCTTATACCGAATCTGCCGTCGAATATGTGCTGCGAAAGGACTCGTCGGCGTTCGGCTACCCCAACTTGCAGGCCGCGTTTTTGAAGGATGGGCGAAGCCTCTCGCGCTCGTTCGACCCTGACGCGCGCACTGAATTGTTGGCCGCCCTTCATGACGTTTCCTCGCTGATGTTTTCGAGCGCGATACAGTCGGCCAATCAAGCTGGTTACGTCCCGGATGTGACAGTTTATCTTGATCAACTCAGAAAGCAGGCCGGGGAACGCGAGCGTTATAACGCGTTGATGGTGAACCTGCGCACCCAGGCGCAGCCGCTGTTGATCTACAGCGCTGGTCTGCTCGCCGCTGTTCCACCCACTGAGATACGCATCGTAGGCGGCAATCGAGAAGATGTCGTATCACAACTCTGGAGCGGGGGCGCAACCGAGCAGCGTGACATCAATTTTGCGTCTACATACGACCCAACCCGCCTGACATATGTGGTAACACATCATGGTATCCCAATCAATGCGCTGGCGAAGTTCGACGAATACCGCAGTCGGTACGAGGAACTCAAGCCGGCGAGGAACGCCATATTCCACCTGGACGAAGAACGCGAGAATGAGCCGCACGATCCGAAGTCGACCTACTTTATCAATCTGGAGGATTTTCAATCGCATTTTGCCCGTGCCCTGGCTTATAAGTGGATAAAACGAGTGACAGGTGGGGCAAGTGATCCGAAGCCCTTTTTGTTCGTGGCGAGCGACACGTTTTATGCCGAGTTTTCCCAACGGCTGACGCAACAGCAGGGCGACATCAAGAACCAGATCGAGGCTGTCGAACAGCAGGAAGAGGGAGGCAAACTGCGTGAAGACCAACTGAACAGCGCCAGAGCGCGCAAACACTCCCTTCAATGCCTGCTGGACGAACTGAATAAACGTATCGCAGCGAAAAAAAAGACGCCTGATGTTGAAGGGTTTAGCTTCAGTAACGTCGATATGAACACCTACGCGCTGCCGCTTTTGACTGACAGCGCGCGGCCCTATGCGCAAACTCTGTCTGACGCGATTGCCGCCTTTTACAGCGGGTCGCGCCTGGCCGCGCGTGTTTTCCTCGACACAGTGATCGCGCTCGAAAAAACCCACCGCGTAAGCGACGCTCTGGCGGACATCGATGACTTTTTACAGACGCGCCACTATGCTCATTCGCGCCGGCCCGACTCAAACGACCAATTCGTCAATCGGATGTTGTTTAGTGAGCCTGGTCAGGATGATTACAAGCTTGAGCTGCATCTCTGCGCGCAACTGGCGGTTTACCGCCGCCTCAGGTTGCAGCGAGTGACCTCGGCGAACTGGATTCCAGCCGGCTATCATCTCCTTGAGCAGGGCTATTTGCGTGCTCCGTCCGAGACGAATGACGGAGGGGTGCCGTGACGCAGCGCTCGCTTGTGATCGGATTAGGCTTGCATAGTCGCACGCTGTTGGAAGCGACGGCCTGCGTTTTTTCCGCGCACGGTCATGCGGATGACCTGCAAATGCTTTGGCTTCCTCCCTATCCTGTCGAATCGCCCTTGGCTGGCGGCAGCACCTATTCGCTGGGCCTGAGTCGCGAGACCCTGAACGCGCTCTATTACCGGTCGGACATCCGCGCGACGAGCTCGCTCAATTGGAAATCCTGGCGCGAACGCATTCCATCAAACCGTTTGTGGGGCAAACTGGCCGCTGCTCACCACCTTTTCGAGCTTGGCAACAAGATTACGAGCCTTAGCAAGCAGCTTTCGACCGACGGCGCTGGCGTGAGTTATTGGCTCGTGGCTCACGCGCACGATCCTTTTGCGAGTGGGGCGCTGTTGGATTGCGCCTATTTGCTCAACCAAATTGCCACGGAACGAACGGGCGGTCATGTCTACGGCATCGTCTTGCTGCCCGGCATTCCTGGCGACCCGGTGATAAGCCATGATCGCAATGAGCAAGACCTGATTTTACGCGGGGCCTGCGCCTATGCGGCGCTGCGAGAGCTGAACTTCGCTCTGGGAGAGCATTCCTTCTACGACAACTATGACAGCAGAGCACCGCTGCATACGCGTAACGAGTCGCCATTCCAGACAGGCGACTGCTATTTGATTGGTGGCAGTTACGACGAGCGGCGGCAGACGCTCGACTATGATCGTGAGGTTATTCCCACGACGGCTCGCTGGATCTTTCTTCGAACCTGTACATCGCTACGGCGCCAAATGACCAACTCAAAACGGGGGCACATCACGGCATTCGATGTCTATTTGCCGCCCATAGAGTCTACTCTGGCAAAAGTCGACGTGACCAGACCGGTCATCGCGTATCTGCTACGCCAAATCTTGAAGGCAGATACTTCCGTTGGTGATACGGCGGCAGTTGATCCCTGGCTTCTTCCCCATCTGGAAGCTCAGCTTTACGATAGCCGGTTGATTGCCGGCAACGCGTTTGATGCAGCCGATGTGGGACGCAAAAATACTCGTATCGACGTATTGGACGCTCATTATGACGCTGCCGTATCCAGACTCACCCACCTGGAGCAATCCCTGAGTCGAAGTGCGCGCTTGCAGCTCGATCGGGCGATGGCGGATCTCGATCCACAAGCGCCAAACTCGCCCCTGGCAAAAGCACGTTCAAATCCGGGTACCACACTCACAACGGTTCAGGAATATTATCGCGCCGTCCTCACGCGTGCGGAAGCCAACTATGAGCAGTACAAACACCTGCTCGACGAGCTTACGGAGCGCGCACGCGCCCAACGGGATACGCTGCTCCGCCAGCATGATTATTATGTCTATGCATCGACGCCGTTCCATTCGGCTTTCCCGTTGATCATTTATCTGACATTGCTCTCGCTGATGGTTTTTCTTATGGTGATCGGTCTGGGTTTAATAGGGCTGGTCATCGGTCTGGGTGGGGTCATCGGCATTCGGTCGATCCAGACGACGTTTCGCAGTAAACGCTTACGCGAAGCTGAACAATTGCTCACCAGAGCGCAACGACAGCTCTTGCAAACTCAGACAGAGCTGGTTGCACAACGTATTGTTTGCGCCTACGCCTATGAGATTAATCTTTACCTGAAAAATGAGCTTCAGGGCGAAACAGCGGATAGCCGCGCCGAAAAAATGGGCAGTTACCTGCAGGGCCTTGCGGTTCGTCTTGTGGGCAACCATTGGGCAGAGGGCGGTGACTACCACAGCGCTGAATTGACAGCGTCGACACTCGGCATCACCGAGGCCGATTGGCGTGATTTTGCGCCCAAGTTGACTGATCGGCTTTGGACTCGCTTGCGTTCGAATCTGGCAATTATGTCCGGGATTGTCACCGCCGAAACCGACGAAGGGATTGTCGTCGAGGTGCGCTCATTGGCCCATGACGAAAGCCTATTGCGTCCTCAGGAAGGTGACGTCGAAGCGCTCTGCCGTGAAATCGAGGAAATGGTCAAGCACAGCGCGCCGACACTCCTCTCATTGCCGACTCGCATTCAGGAAGGCGAGCGTGATTACGAGCTTCAGGCAGTCATCTTCCCGGAGTGGAATCCACGGCTCATTACGCATCTGGTTCCCCATTTTCAGGGGCGCGGCTTGGAATTTATGGCGCTTTATGGCGAACACGAGGAGCGCCCCTTCAGCCTTCAGCCGACGGAGCCTGGCCTGTGTGCAGGCAACGACAACCTGAGCCAGCTTTTGACGCGCGAGTTTAGTGTCCATGCGCGCTATAACGTGCCTATCGCCGCGCTGGCGGATCTTGGCCTCTGGCGCACGGCTTACCAGAACGCCATCCAGGTCCGGGTGGACGGTCAGGACTACTGTGTTAGAGGGTTGCTGCACCCAACCCGCGCGGGGGCGGCTAGCCCGGAGCCGACGCCAAGTTTTAAGGATGCCGACTGGGATGACTTTCTGATGGCGATCTCCGAAATCGCCATGTTAGTTGCCTTTTTGATGCGCTTTCATCGTCGCGACGATGTACTCAACCGACTTTGCGCGGACTTAAAACTATTTCGCCGGGCGAACGAGCTACCCAACCTGGATGATTTGAGCGGCGCGCTCTCGGAAAGCCGGGATGCGCTTCCCCGGTTGCGCCGCGATAGTCAGCCCAATACAGCGCTCACGAGCGCGGATATCGAGGGCACTTTAAGCGCCCTGATGAAACAAATTGATGACGAGGCGCCTAAGTTTTCCGAACGGTATGCCGATTGGGAGCTGTGGATCGTCGACTGGCTTCGTGAGATCGCCCCCCCCCCAATTCTAAGTTGAGCAACCAACCAATGCGCATCCCGGTCGCTCAACTTTATCGCTATCTGACGACGTCCGAAGTCACGGTGCCAGCATGACGAAACCGATCAAGATTGCTATCTGGGGTACCTCTCGCGCGGGAAAAACCGTCTACCTGATTGCGTTGTTCTGGGATTTTCAACGTTTGCATGGGGAGTGGGCCATCCGCGCCGCCGACGCGGAGTCGGAAGCATTTTTGGACAGCGCACGCGAGGATATCTTTGTCCACCACCGCTTTCCAGACAAAACCACCTCTTTGAACACCTATCGCTATTACCTGACGCGCAAAGTAGATCGGCGCGAATTTCTGCTGGAGTTTATCGACGCTCCTGGCGAGCTGTACGCCGAATACTATGACCCCAGCCTCGACAAGCAGAAGCGCACCCAACGCGTATCCATTGCTCGCCGCGACAAGCAACCGCAGCAGAGCGAGCAGACGCCAAATGAGATATTTGACCAACTGAAGGAAAGCGACGGCATTCTTACGTTGCTCGATCCCGGTTGGAAACTGAACCCATTACGCAATCAACCCTACGACCAACTACTAGCGCAAGTCTTTCGCGACCTACGCAACTACAGCCAGACTTCAACGACCGATCAACGCGCGCCTTATGTCGCGCTCTGCTATACCAAAATTGACGCCACCACGCCGCTCTGGGAGTTTGTAAAACAGCACTATGACGGCGCTCGGAACCCAAACGGCTTTAACCCTCTGCGCCACTGTTATCGCTTTCTTAATGGGCAGGGTGGACATGGTGATGACAACCCGTGCCAACAAGGCTGCAAAATCTACGAAGAATTGGGCAGCAAGTTAATGGAAGATCAGCTTGAGCTGCCCAGGGAACATTTCGCCTGTTTCCATCTGTCATCCATCGGCCGCGTCGGTGACCGGCCAAACGTCGGCAGCGTCAGCCAGTGGGAACGCGATGAAATTCTGGCGCTTAAGCCGCCGGTATTCCACGCCGACACAGAGGGTGATATCAGCCTTCCACCCTCGCTCGCTGATTTCGCCCAACCGCTGGACGACATCTATGTGGATGAAACGTTCGAGCCGCTGTCCATTAACAAGCCCAACGATATTGCCCCCTACCGCGTCACCGACCCCGTCCTGTGGCTGATAGAGCAGGTAGATCAGTACGCTGAATCCTAAAACGATGTCTGAATTAGTGAATGCTATTCTGTATAAATTTACATTATTTATATTCATTACCTGCTACAATCAGCTTAGTTATTGTTAATGGTGTCCTTAGAATAAATATTAGCCTTTGCTCTATTAAACATGCTCATTCGGAGCTTCGAGATCAATTTTGAACACCCCAATTTCGACCGCTGGCCTCATTTATTGTGCTATTTTTTTATTTTCTTATGGGGTTCAAGCTTACGACAGAAAATGTCCAGAGGGCGTTGAGCCAAGAAAAGGGTTCCTGCAAGATATCAATTGGGTCGTTGGACAAACAACCGGTGTAGGTATTGGATTTTTCGTCGGGGTATTGCTAAGACAAACCACAGCGGAGATTGATATATTATTAATATTTTTTTTATCAATTATTTTTTTATTATTTACAGGCATACGAATCTGGAGATGCTTCCGGGTTTCTACAGCGAAGTTAATCCAGGCATTTTGGGCATACTTAAGTCGGCAGTTTTGGGTATTCTTTATTTTAGGCTCTGTCCTTGGGCTTGCACTTCCAGCTGCTGTTTACCATGCACAACTGTTGCTTAAAGATTTAGGTAGAGTTGTGTACCCTCCCACTGTAACTCCTACGCCCACATTTACCCTCACTCCTACGACAACGCCTACGGCTACCCCTACCCCTACCCCTACTTCTACGCCTACTTCTACGCCTACACCTGTTCCTCTGCCGCCTATTTCGCTGCCTTTGCCTGCTCCACAGCCCACTGGAGTAGCAGGCATGGTTGAGTTGCCAGATTCAATTCAGCGCTGGCGCGCGGTGATGACGTCTCAAGTCTTTTGTTACATCGATGCTATTCCCGATCCCACCAGTTTTCCGCCAATATCCAGCGGTATAGATATAGACGATGTTAAACAAAATGTGGCAGGGTTCTATGCTATTGGACGTTATGACGATAGCAACGGCACCCATTGGCTAGTGCTTGAAGTCAGCGCAACCGATCTGAGTAATGTCTTGATTCAGGCCATCACAGCTCCGCCTGTCTCTTCTACGCAGCACTGCCAGATCATGCTGCGGCAAGATGTTTTCAGTGATCCGACTAATAGACAATTTGACTCTCAACTTAATCGCTTGCCTGAGATGAATTGTGCACAACTTTGTCCTCCTTACACGTGAATCCGATTAGGAGTGTCATTAAATGATAAAACACTTTGTTCTAATACTATTCGCTGCTGTGTTTCTGGGTGTCACGCCTCATTTTGTCACGACAGCCCAAACAACGGTAGCGGAGGATCTGCGCCTGGTGTTCATGGTTCAGCAGTCAGGGAACATGGATAACTCAGCGGTCGACCCGGACCGTGCACGTTTTCAAGCGGTGCGTGAAATTGTGCATTACCTATCCACTTTCTATTATGACTTTTTGACCGAAGTTGCGGACCCGTCCAACCCACCCCCTAATATCTCGATATCGGTGAACTACTTCCGGCACAACGTTATGCCTATCGAATTTAAGTACATTAACGTTATGTCAGAGTGGATCGACCTTGGTCTCTACCGCTCGAGTGTGGGGTTGCAGCAGTTGAATGAGGATTTGGAGCAGTGGCTAGAAACACTCGACGCGAGCGCCTGCCGTACCTCGGCAAGTAATGGTCAGTATGATTGTGATGATGGTGACGCAAATTACGGAGAGGCGCATAAGGGAGCCTTCGAGCTTTTGACTGAATTAGGCGGTCATGAAAACCGACGAACGGCTATTGTCTACATCGGTGACGGACTCCCATGCGACATGAACTTGTGCGGATGGCCTGTTTCAGGCGAAGATTTTACTACGATCCACAACCGTATTCGTGAAGTTAAGACCCCAGATGACTATTCGGTCGAAGAAAATGGCCCAGTTACTACCTATTTCTTGGGTATGGGCAGTGTATATGGAAACTTAAGAACGGAATGGTCGGAGGTCATTGAGCAAGAGAGATTAATCTCAAACCCCGCAAGCCAACTCTACCCAACGCTGGTTGGCGTGGTGACAGACTTTTTGCAGGAGTCCATAAACAAACAGGAGGGAATCGAAACGATTGGCTTAAATAGAGGTGGATTACTAGGCGGGGATGAAAACGATCAGCGTTCTGTTATGCCTAATGGCTTCAGTGTTCCTCCCTTTAGTCAGCAAATGCATATTTTTACCGCGTTTGGAATGCCCCTGGCGACAGAGCCAAACGCGTTACTGCAAGTAACGCATTACAACCCTGATGCGTCAACAACGCAATATGATCGAAATCATCCCTCAAATGCTTGGGTGAATAGAGTGAACTCTGAAAACGCTACAATGCATTTGCCGGAGATTTGGCGTTTCTCCAATCCTTACCCATTAGGGTGGTCAATGCGAATGTTGACAAGCGAAGACAATAATCTCTTCGCCAATAACAGCGTCTACATCGCTGTCAAAAACACCCGGTTTAATGGAATCCTCGTACCCATGGCATTTGCCGGAGGAAACTTGCCACATGGGTATTATGCGCTGCCTGAATCTGCCAATCAAATCTATCAATATGAACAAGCGCGCTTCGCTGTCGCAGTCGACCCTCCATATCCAATTCGCGATTATGCATTGGCGGACAAAAACATTAACCTCGTGGTAGAAGTATGTCCAGAAGGCGAAGTCGAAACCTGTCAGACGTCTCCTGTTCAGTATGACCCGCGGCTAGGCTACAGTGTGAGCGAGTTCATTCCCCACACAGCCGGTCAACATCAGATACGTTTACGAGTCGATGATGGAAATAACCCGCACAACAGCCGCACCGAACATCTCGCTACAGTCCAGGTGATCCCTGTCGATGTGCGCTTGACATGTAGCCACAGGCCCACCGTCGTGGTACGACCTATGGATACATGGCATGCGACTTTGCGATTCGGTTGGCAACAGGATATTCCTGGTCGGTTGCCTCCAAGCTTCGATCATGTGTCATTGGGCGCTCACTTTGGCTCGCTTGATGCTGCCGCTTTACAGCCATTTTTGATGACATCGGCTGGCCTGGGGCAATACGAACACAGGTTAACAGCAGGCTCCGGCGGTAGTTATATGTTCACCATCGCACCAAGCCTGCCTGATGGATTTAGTGTTCCTCTTATTGATGGCGTGGTGGAATGTTACATGCCGATCGATGACGTAAGTCTGGTGTTTGACAGCGACATTCAAGACTCGATTCAAACCAATACGGCGAACCAGTATCTATATGCTCAGATGAGCCAGGAAGACGCCACCTGGGCGCAAGCGCGTATTGCTAATCTCACAGTTAACTGGCGAATTACCTACCCAGACGGCCAAAGACAAGTGTTCTCTACTGGATTGGTGCTGAACACGGAAACCTTCGTTTCTGAACTTGTGGAAGTCGCGCGGCTCAACCTGGCTGATGTTCCCTTGCAGTCCGGAATCAATGTGGTGGAATACCAGCTCGCTGCGAATGTAGGCGAGGAAGTCATTCTATTTCCGGCTCAGCCTTCCCCAAGCCTTCAGGTCGGACTCTCACCTTGGGAATTGGTTGATACCATCGACGTGATCTCGCCATGATATGGTTGAGGTGATAAATGACAAATACGAACGAGGCGGATGTCTCCGACTCGGATGATCTACCGGTTGTTTCCCAGGACGAAAGTGTGCAACCACTGAATCTATCCGAAAACAAGCCACCTCATTTGATCGTCGATGAGCAATCAGAGCTAAGGCCGTTTTCTATACTGAGCGAAATCCTGGAAGGGGTTAGGGAGGAGGTGGCTGAAAAAACTCAAGTGGCATCCGATGCGCCTGCGCTTAGCTCAAATGAGGGGCCAGCGGCAACTGCATCGCTTACCCAGAACTCAATATCTCAAGTAGAGTCCTCTATTACGGCATCTCCAGCGGGCCGCCGAATAGGCTGGCTAAGTCTTGTAATCGCTGTTATAGCGATAACGGTTTCATTGGTCACATTAAAAGAAACCTCGGATTTGCGTGCGCAGTTAACCACACTAATTACCCCGCTGGCAACGTTTCAAGTAGAGGTAGCAAGCACAGAGCAACCTACAGCGACTCAAAACCTATCACCACCTGCACCTACCCCCGTTGAATTTGAGCCGCTGGAAGCGACCTGTCAAGGCATGGTAAGAGTGACCGAAACCCAACTTCTGGTCAATATCGGAGACTACAATTCCGCCATCTTGACGCTCAAAATGAATCAAAACGTGAACGTCAGGGCGATTTCGTCAACGAATGCCGATTGGGTGAGAGTTTACATCAACCGTGAGGTGTATGGCTGGATTCCTAGGGGCCATATAGAGATACCTTCGCTCTGTAGACTGCCTGAGTTATAGAATCATGCGTAGGTGCTGCTGATAATCGAGAAGATGGGTTGTGATCGTGATCCAGGTTGATCTTGAGCTTTTACCCGTAAGAGGCTCGTGGCGATCAGAAGGAACTGTTGCGCCACATGGTTTTACGGGACGTGATTAACCACGCGGGAGCGATGAGTTTGGAATTGCGCTCGCCTTTTTCGTATCTTCAATCATTCATCGGCTACAAAGAAGCAGCGGGACAGAAAGAAATTGGGGTTGTGCAAAAAGAAAACAGGTGAACTTTCCTTCACCAGTTTCCCCAGAACGGAATGTTCGCTTTCCGCCCTGTGCAGCGGGGAGGACAGGTATTGAATCTGTTCCTCGGATTCAGGGCCAATCGCTAGACTTTTTGGGTAGGACCATAGAATAGCGTGAAACGAGAAGGTTGAAAGCAAGAGGGTTCATTTGGCACACTCAAGGCGACGAAACCGGGAGTGAAACCAAGATGAACCCTCAAACGGTATTCTGCCCAAATCACGCCTGCCCCGCCAGAGGCAAAACGGGCGAAGGCAACATCACGATCCATAGCCGGAAAGAACGGCGCTATCGCTGTTGCTGCTGTCGTAAAACCTTCAGTCACACCTCTGGGACCAGCCGTCTACGGGCTGAAGCACGCGCAGGCGCTGGTGGTACGGGTGGTGACGTTGTTGGCACATGGCTGTCCGGTCCACAGGCGATCGTAGCGGCGTTTCGACTGGATGAACGGACGGTGCGGCAGTGGTTGCTGCGGGCCGGTGAGCACAGCCAGGCGGTCCATGACGGGGTGGTGCTGGCCGCGCCGCGCGACCTGCAACAGGTGCAAGCCGATGAGATCAAGGGCAAAAGCCAACGCGGGCCGCTCTGGCTGGCGCTGGCGCGGGAGGTTCGCACCCGCTTGTGGCTGGGCGGGGCGGTCAGTCCACGCCGTGACCTGGCGTTGATCCAGAGCCTGGTCGCTTCGATCCGGCAGGTGGTGTTGCCCCGCCCGCTGCTGCTGGCGGTCGATGGCCTCAGCAGCTATGTCACCGCCGGCCGCTCTACATTGGCCCACGCGGACGGCGGCATTGGGTCCAACGCACCCCAGCGATGGCCGCCGGCCGTCAGTCGAAGAACTCCTGGCCTACAAGCTGCCCCCACCGCCCTGGGTGCCGCCCAAACGGCGCGGCCGTCCGCCGAAAGCCCATGGCCTGGAGGCCGTCGCTTGATCGCGCTATTCTGTGGTCCTACCCACCAGCTTGCTGGTGGGATGAATGGGCAATGGGGGCTTGGGTGCATCCAGAGTCCCATGCTCAGCTCTTCCGCTGCAATGCCCCGCAGCAAGCTGCGGGTTGGTTTACTCGCTGAACCTAAAGCCTGATGACTTTAGCAATCGCTCATCTTTGGTCACCAGGCATGCTTCTACGTCGTGCAGGGATTCGACAAGCCTTAAGCTTTGCGCCGACGGCATCACCATCAATGCGGTTGCCAGGGCGTCGGCCTGGACGCACGAGGCCGCAATGACGGTTGCACTGGCGACGTGGGGCGCCGAGTGACCACTGCGCGGGTCGAGAATGTGATGCTCGCGGAAGTCGGGCGTATACGGCTGAAGGTAGTCACCAGACGTAGCGACCGCACGATTCGTGACGCCGAAGGCGCGCAGCAGCCGTGGACTGTCCTGGCGCGGCGGCTGAATGCCGACCTGCCATGGCCGTGACGCTTGCGGAGCGCCAAAGGTGGACAGGTCGCCGCCGGCTTCAACCAGCACATTGGCGAAGCCGTGGTCGCGCAGAATGGCGGTCCCTTGATCGACAATGTAGCCCTTGGCAATACCATCGAGCGTGATGCCCATGCCGGGAAGGGCGAAAGCGATGCTGTCGTTTTCCAACGCCACCCGCCGATAGTCGACGCGCTCCAATACGGCTGTCAGGCTGGCGGCGTCTGGGAGTGCCCCCGTCTGGCGGCGCTCCTGGTAGAGATCCACCAGCGGCTTGACGGTCACGTCGAAAGCACCTTCGGTCAGGACGGAAACCTCCAGCGCGAGGCGTACAAGATCGACGAGGTGCGCGTCCGCGCCTTCCAGGCGGCCATCCCGATTCAGACGCGATAACTGGCTGTCTGGCTGGTGGCGGCTCATGACCGCTTCCAGCCGGGTCATGTGCCGGAAGCACGCGGCGACTGCTGCCCGCGCAGTGACGAGGTCGGCGCTGACAAGCGTCAGGTTGACAACCGTACCCATCAACAATCGTGTCTCGCTGACCGACTCAGTGGCTGATGTCGTCTTCAACCCTAGATTAAGAGCGGTCGCACCTGCCACGCCGCCCACACCAATAATCCGTAGAAATTGTCGCCGCGAAATGCCGGCTGCTTTACGCGTCACCAAAATCCCCTCCATCTCCCCACCGGCCTGGATCAAGCGTGGGCCGTTCCGCCGGCTGCGCGTCTGGCTGTCCGACGCTACCGGGTAGCGATGACTGGATCGATTGCGGGGCTGCCACGTTGACCGTACTGAGGACGTTCGTCCCAAGCTGCACGATGAGCAGCGCCATTGTGACGATCACAAATGCCACCAGCAGTATCTCGATCAGACGCTCTTTGTTCTTGGATTGACCTTGTCCCATAGCTCTTTCACCGGTTGTCGGATGACGTGGATAAGCTCGACGACGGCATCGACCGGGCACAGATAGTTGCACCAGGGCCGTTTGACAAACAACGCCGCGAGCAGAACGAGCGCGAGGATCGCGATTTCGAGCGTCCCGCCGTAGAGGCCAAACAACGTACCGAAGACTTCGATGCTGGCTAAGCCGGGATTGCGGAATAACACGGCGAGCAGCACAGCGGCCAGCACGATCAAACGGCGGGCCCAAGTGAACCACGAACGCCGGTGGCGAATGCTGTAGACTTTCGCACCGCCAATGACGCCCATACACTCCTGGGCCGCGCCAAAGGGGCACATCCATTCACAGTAGGCGTTTTTGTTGTTGACCAGGAGAACGAACAGCAGGCCACCGACCAGAAAATACCAGTACAGATTGGTCTCCCAGGCCGGCCAATAGCCCAGCGTGGCTTTCACAAAGTAGGCCAGCGTGATGGGGATGTTGTATAGGAAGCCCAGCATGGCTAACCCGACCAGCATACCACCCCAGCGGGCCTGTTTCTTGTACTTAAACTCCCGCCTGTGGCCGACATAACCGACGGTGAACAGCCCAAGGACGGCGATTTCCGGCACGCCAACATGGATCTCCGGCGCGGGCGCCTGGGCGACCGGCAGGTTGAATAGGTGCGCAGCGGTGCGGCTCGCACTGAGCACGGCTTCGGCAATAGCGCGCGAGGTATAGGTTGCGCCGGTCACGCCGTCGATATCCTCGCCCAGCGTAAACGAGTCACTGTACGGCTTACCGACGAGTGACTCCATTAGGCTGCTTTGAGTGACGCGGTTAAACCATGACGGGGTATCTTTGTGGTCGATCACGGTCAGACCGGTGACCTCGCCCTGTGGGTTGACGGCGACCGCGACTTGAAGCGGCCCACCGTAACCATTAGCGCTCCCGACCACGACGTAACCAAGAATGCGTTCCGCGCGGCTGTCGTCGCGGGCTGCGTAAACGCCGTTGTCCACACGCTCGAAATAGCCCGCTTCAGGCAGTGCCGCGCGGACAGCCGGCATTAAGTCGGCCTCCGCGCGTGCCGCGCCGATGATCCAGACCACGGCAATGAGCGCCAGTGTGCCAAATGCCAGGATACGCTCGCGCCGGCGCTGGCTAGCGCGACGGTCGACGCGACGAGTCCCGCTGGCGGTAACTGTAGTCACACTCTCTTCTCCTCTGATCTGTGCGCCGCGTGTGGCGGTTGCACAGCCGGTTTCACATCGAGGCTGTTTATGCAGGGGCGGGAGCGCCAAGCTGGTACAGCAGCTTCTGGGCAGCCTGTGCTTTCGATTCAAGATTATTGGCTGTGAAGCAGGCGCTGGCTTGCCGGCAGCAGGCTAACGCTTCATTTATCTGACCAGCTTCCGCCAGGGCCATTGCCAATAGGGATAACTGCTCGCCCTCCAGCTCCTGTAAATCGCGCTCGTGCGCAAGTATGGCCGCTTGCCGATGATAGACGATAGATTCTCGGGTCCGGCCCAACTCGGCGCACGTTACGCCCAACCGGCCCACAATATAGGCTTCGTCCTTAAGTCGCTGCTGTATTCTGACGCCTGCCAGTGCTGGCTCATAAGCCGCTCGCGCCTCGTCATACAAGCCGGCCACCATGCAGGCTTCGCCCAGGTGCAGCCATAGTTCGGTCTCGCGGGCGATGTCGCCAATCACGCCAGCATGGGCCACTGCGCCGTAAAGCGCAGCGCGGGCATCGGCTTCCCTGCCCAGCCGGAAACAAGCCATCACCAGCGCTTCGTAAAAAGCGAAGACTGCTGCGTCATCATGAAGTTCCAGCGCCAGAATCACTCCGGACTCTGCGTTAGACCGCAGGCGCACCGGGTCACCTAATTGACGCTCACACTCGATCAAATAACGCAGGCACGTCAGCTCAATTTCTTGATTACCCTCCGTGGCTGCCATCACCAGCGTTTCGTCGAGCAGAGCGGCGGCCGCCTCGTACTGCTTGCCCCAGACACGGACGGTCGCGACATTTACCCGGAATCCCAGGCTCGCGGCCATGTCGCCAATGCGATCCGCGAGCGCCTGCGCCGACTGAAAATACGCCAGCGCCTTGCTCAGGTCCGCGACGGCGAGCTGATGACTGCCCAGCGCGCCGTAGACCTTCATCAGCCGCCGGTCATCTGCCATTTCGCTAGCCAGATCAAATGCTCTCTTCAGCGGCTCAAACGCAGTTACCGGGTCGCCGGAATTAATGAGGATCTGCGCCTGGCTGAGAACGGCATCGCAGGACAGGCCCGTATGCTTGTGCGCCTCCGCAACCCGAAGGATTACGGTCGCCGTCTCATAAGCATCTGGCAGACGTTCCACGCTCTGGTAAGCTGCCATCTTCAAGCTCAGCGCATCCACCTGGAGCTGAAGATCGCCCAGCTCGGTTGCCAGCGTAACCGCCTTGTCGAACGCTTTCAGACCCAACTGGAACTTGCGCGCCTGGAACAGCGCGGCGCCATAGCGTGCCAGCGCGAGCGACTCTTGGCGCTGGTTGCCATCCTGACGCGCGCGTTCCACGTCTGTCTTCAGACCGGCAAGGATGTCTTTGGAATGGCTCTCAGGTATGGCCGTCATGACCGACACTCCACTTTCGCTTACAGTAAACGACTTCTGTGATTACACGTGGGGAAGGTCTCTCCTCTCCCCACGTGCGTTCAGGAAACGGCGCTACAGACTACGCTTTTGCGCGTGCCGGTTTCGCTGCTTTGGGATCGGACGCCGCCTGGCTGCTTGTGACCGGCTGCGGCTTCCACGACATTAGCCGCCACAGGCCGACGCCGAGGATCGCCAGAACAAACAGGCCAAAGAGGAAGAGCTTAAGCGCGGCGCTGCTCTCATTCTCACCCACAAGCGTGCCATAGGCATAGAAATTGAGGCTGAACATCACGTACCAGAGGACCCCCAGGAAACCCTTCCACCAGGTGAGCTTCCAACCACGATCTTCCGCGAAAGCCTTGAAGGCGAAAGCGACGAGTACCAGGACGACTCCCATCAGGAGCCAGAAGACTTCAGTTTCAAGAAACATCTTTCACTCTCCTTAGTGCGCGCGGTTGATGTCGATGTCGAGGTATCGCTCAGACTGGATATAGGCTGGCATTTCACGGTAGCTGGCGAAACGACCGCCCTCTGCTGGACGACGATAGTCGATGGCGTCGGGAGCGTCGAAGAAGGTTTTCTGCATCCACAGCAGGCCGCTGCTGACAATGCCGGTGGGGTCGGCTGGGTCGGCAACGCGAGCGAAGCCGTGAAGCCAGTTATCCTTACGGCTGTATGGGCAGGTCACGACGCACAGACGACAGCCCATCGGCCCCATGGTTTCGCGCCAGAAGTTGTAGCAGGCGCCGTTGTTGATGTACCAGTGCTCGTAACCGCGCAGGACCATACCATCCTGTGAGTCTTCCATCGAGATCGCGCCCGACGGGCAGCCTTCGGCGCACAGCTTGCACTTCGCGCAGAATTCCGACACGCCGATGTCGATCGGCTTGTCGATCTCCATCGGCAGGCTAGTTGTGACAATCGCCATGCGGCAGTTGCCGCCCAGTTCTGGCGTGATGCAGTAGCCGGTGCGTCCGACTTCGCCCATACCCGCTTCAATCGCGTGTGGTGGGACGATCAGATCGTAGTCTGTCTTGGGCGAATGGGTGCGCGCCGGGTAACCCAGGAACTTCAGACACGCCTCGAGACGTACGGCGACGGTCGACACACGGTCGTAGGCATCATCGCTTGTGGACCCCTGCGGACTGCTTGCAACCACATCCCACTCCATGGGTACGCCGAGGACAATCGCATACTCCCAGTGCGCCGGCATCTGTGAGTAGTCGTAGCCTTCGGGACAACCACGCCAGCCTTCGTCGTACAACCAGTCAGGGTTCGTTTTGGTGATGCGGACCAGCGTCGTACCGTAGCGGTGGGCGATTTCCTTGATGAACTCGGCTGCCAACTCAGGGCTTTTGAACGGAACCTGCTCACCGATCATCTCATTCGGCTGCGGGTTCGTGGGATCGACCGCACTCGACTTGGCGAAGTCGGAAATTTCGGGTGGCGCCTTCGGCTTGGGAAGGAACGCGCTGTGACCGGCGAAACCGGCGGCATAGGCTTCAGCGAGCAGGTAGTACGCGCCATACTCCTGGCGGTCAATCCGGTTATTGGGAATGGTCTCGACGTTGGTCTTGTAGTCCCACTCCAGCCGCTCGGGGAACTCTTCATAGAAGGCGACCAGCGGCGGGGGGAAGCCAAGGTCGGCAACAGGGTCGCCTGGCTTCCATTCGGGGTGCTCTTCAATGGCCTGAGCAAACCGGGCGACACGGCCAAAAACATAGTCGGTCAGGTGGCTCGGGCGGCGGACAGCACCGACGGGGGCGTGCGCTGGGCCAACAAACTCGAACGGCGTTCTGTTGAAGAACTGGGTGCCGGGGTTGAAAGACTCCCAGCCCGTATACGATTCGGGGTTCTGGCCGGCCGCCACACCGGCGCCGACCAGACCTCCCGCTTGTGCCGCCACGCCCACGATTCCGGCGATCTTGAGGAAATTGCGGCGAGAAACAGTGTTTTTTGTCTCTTCACTCATTACCTGTGATCCTCTCCTACTGTGAAGCGAATGATGGGACTTGTCGTACTTGCCAGCGTCCCGCTTACTGGCTCACATCCCTGGGATGCGCCGCAGGATGACTACCCTACGTTGTTGCAAGAAAACCGGGTAACAAAAAAGGCGCCCGGAGTCTTTGGTTCCAGCACGCCTTAACGCGAGACGTAGAAGAGATAACGGAGACGGGTTCCTGGCTTCCCCTGGCTCAGAGGTTACAGTTGCGCGACAGCGCCGGACTCACACCAGCTTCCCCAATGCATCAATTGCTCACGATTTTAATGACCCGTCCGGCGACTTCCATTGGACCTAGGTTTAATCTTGCGTAAGACTTTAGTCCAATTCTTCACAATCGGCGCCGGCCCCACGGGGAAGTTGCTTATCGTCACCCGCAAGTGCGGACTAATGGGCTTGGTTGTGGAGCGAGTCACTCCTGTATAATGATCTCAAGTTTGCGTAAACATGGGTTGGACCATGCGCTACCGTTTCGCTTTCCACGAGTCCCTTATCATTCGTCTCTCCCTGTTGTTTCTGCTCCTTGGACTGGCTCCAACACTCCTGCTGGTCATCCTTCCGGCTGCGCTCATCATGCATAAACGCATCGAACCGCTGGCCGAAGCCGTCGTCGTCCTCTGGGGCTTACAGGGAGTCTCGTTTGTGTTGGTTATTCTTCTGGGCGCCGGCATTACGCTGAAGCGGCTGGCGCTGCCGATCCAGAATCTCGTCAAGGCGTCACATGCTCTGGCGGCCGGCGATCTGAGTTATCGCGTCCCGGTCGAGCATGGCGATGACGATATAGTGACACTGTCGCGAACCTTCAACATGATGGCCGAGTCAGTCGAAACCATGCGCGATGGTATCGAAAAACAGCGCGCCGACCTGCAGGCGGCGCTCGAAGAGCGAGAGAGCGAGTTCGAGACCATTCTTGGGATTACCGGACTGATTAACACACAGGCTGATCTTTCCAGCACCGCCCAACGCGCCCTTACCATCGCTCGTTCAATCCTCGGCACCGATATGATTTCCCTCGTCCTGCTCGACGATACGATGCAGATTTCGTCGACTGTCTTCGCCTGCAATACCTGCCTCGACGGGACGCCAGGGCCGTGCGATCAGTGCGCGCAGCAGCAGCTCCTGCGGCGGAGCATTCATCGAATGCAGAACAACTTCGTTCGCATGGCTATCGAAGGCTCGCGCCCGGTACAGGCCCACGTGCCATCGGACCCGGCGTGCGAGCTGGAACCCGACGTGCGTGAAGTGCTGGCGGAGTTGAAAATCGGACGGTTCGCCCTTAAGCCGCTGGTCACGCGCGGCCGTGTCCTTGGTGTGCTGGTGCTGATGCGCCACTCGGATTCCGAAGTGCCCGAACGCTCGGTGACGCTGCTTGAGACGTTGGCGGCCAATATCGCCCTGCTGATCGAGAATTGGCATCTTCAGGACAAGGTGCGAACGCTGACGATCTTAGAAGAGCGCCGCCGCCTGGCGAGCGAGCTGCACGACTCGGTCACACAATCGCTCTTCACGCTCAGTCTGACAGCGCGCGGACTGAAGTCGTCGCTCTACAACGTCCCAGAAGCCAACCAACAGGCGCTGGACATCTTGATCGGCCAGACGAAGACGGTTCAGCAAGAGATGCGGACCCTTATCAATGAGCTGCGTCCAATCGACCTGGAAGCCGACAACTTGCCGGCGGCGCTTGAACAACACGCCCAGAGCCTGCGCCGGTCTACCAACATCGACGTCAGTCTGACGATACGAGGCTCGGTCGATACCATTCCCAAGCTAGTTCAGCGCAATCTCAACCGCATTGCGCAGGAAGCCCTTAGCAATATCGCCCGCCACGCCGCCGCCGAACACGCGGAGATCATTTTGGAAGTGGCGAATGCCATCGCAACGCTTCGGATTTCGGACGACGGCAGCGGTTTTGACAGCCGGGCGGTGGCCTTGCGAGGCGCCGACTCGCTCGGCCTGATCAGTATGCGCGAGCGGGCGGAGATGCTCGGTGGGGCGCTGGTTGTCCGTTCCCAGCCGGGTGATGAGACGATCATCATGGCGAAAATTCCGCTTAACGCGGGAGGCAACTCATGACCAGTGAGCAAGCGATTCGGGTTCTGTTGGTTGACGATCATCAGATGGTACGCCAGGGTCTGATCTTTTTCCTGTCCACCCAGCCGGGCATTACTGTGGTCGGCGAAGCTGCGACCGGCGAAGAGGCCGTTCGCATGGCTGCCACACTGCTGCCCGACGTCGTGCTGATGGACATCGTGCTTCCGGGTATGAGCGGCATTGATGCGATCAAGGCCATTCACGGGGCGCATCCGGACTCCGACATCATTGCATTGAGCAGCTTTATTGATGATACGAAAGTGCGCGAGGCGATCCAGGCCGGGGCAGGCGGCTACCTGATGAAGGATGTCGACCCCACGGAACTGGCGGAAGCAATTCACGCCAGCCGCCGCGGCGAGATTTACCTTCACCCTAAGGCTGCGCGGCAGCTTGCGGAAGCCCTGCGGCCAGCGCGCGGCGAGCGGGAGGAACCGTCGCCGGACGTGTTGAGCGAACGCGAGTTGGAAGTTTTGGCGCTGGTTGCTCATGGTCACAGCAACCAGGAAATCGCCAGCCAGTTAACCGTGACGCTCAAAACCGTTAAGGCGCATGTGAGCAGCATTCTACAGAAGCTTGAACTGGAAAGCCGGGTTCAGGCGGCGCTGTACGCGCTCCGGCACCACGTTGTCCAACTTAACGAGCTGTAACCCGCACAGTACAGCGCCAGACTCGACAAACGAGGGATAGAAGTCGATGGTGAATGCACGAGCGGTTGATACCGCTCGTGCATCCAGACAGTCGTGGACCTCGCTGCCTTGACTGGGACAACGTCAGCACGACAAGTAACGGTATGGCTACGAGCCAGTGATCGTGCGAACCTCGATCTTCTGATCTTCACGGGGTTCCCAGTCGAGGCTGCTGTTTACGCCATAGAGGTCAACCTGCTGGAACAGGGTAATCCAGGGAACTTCTTCGTAGACAATCGCCTGCGCCTGCTCATAGAGGGCCTGACGCTCAGCGTCATCGAAAATCGTACGCGCTTCGAGAACGATAGCGGTCAGTTCGTCGTTAACGTAGTTGCTTTTGTTCGGCTGATTGGCAAAGCCGCCAAACAGCACGTCGTCGGCGTCGAAGGTGCTGGTTCCCCAGCCCATGAAGTGTGATTCGACCAGCGCCGCGCCATCGCGATACTTGGCAAGCTGGTCGGCCCAGGCATTCAGGTTCAATTCGACATTGATTCCGGCCTGCGCCCACTGTCCGACGAGCGCCTCGGCGACTTCCTTGTCCTGGGCATAGCGGCCCACCGGCGCATCCATTGCGAAGGTGATGCCGTCAGGGTAGCCGGCTTCCGCCAGCAACGCGCGGGCGCGTTCCAGATCATAAGGATACGGTTCAATCGACTCGTCAAGTCCAAACGTGCCAACCGCGAGCGGAACCGCCAACTGTACGGCATTGCCGTCAAACAGGAATTCGACAATTTCCGGTACGTTGGTGGCGTACTGAATCGCCTGGCGGACGCGGACATCAGCAAGCACTTCGTTCTTAGTGCCGTCTAGTGCGACGTACTGGAAGAACGTGCTGGGTACCGAACGCACATCCAGCGCTTCGTCCCCATCCAGTTCGCTCGCCTGGAAGGCAGGAATGTTCGTGGCGATATCGACATCGCCAGACTGAAGCGCCGCAACACGAGTCGCCAGCTCAGGAATCGGCCGGAACGTCACTGTTTGAATTTCGGGTGCGCCCTGCCAGTAATCCGGATTGGCTGCCAGCGTCAGATGGTCGTCCTTGACCCATTCGACAAAAGTGTAAGCGCCGGTTCCGACTGCCGTTACGGCAAGCTCATCCAGCGAGGTCATTTCGAAGTGGTCTTTCGGCAGCATGAACCATTCGCTCAGGCGCGCCGGTAGCAACGGGTACGGCGAACCCGTGCGAATGTGGACGGTGTGGTCATCAATGATGTCAACGCCTGCGATGACTGCAAACCGGCTCGCTAGCGGCGAACCGAGTTCGGGGTCGCTCGCGCGTTCGAGCGTGAATTTCACGTCATCCGCCGTAAACGCTTCGCCATTGTGGAAGGTCACGCCTTCGCGCAGCACAACTTCCCAGGTCGTATCGTCGACGAGCGTCCATTCGGTTGCCAGACCCGGCACCAGATTCAGGTCGGCGTCACGGTAAATCAGCGTGTCAAATATGTTGCTCAGGATGCTGGTTGAAAAGGCGTCGTTCTGACGCTGCGGATCGAGCGAGGCTGCGTCGGTTCCCTGGGCGATGACGATGCCTTCATTCCGGGCGACGGTCGGCGATATGGCAACCAACAAAAGGGCTGCAAGAACCAAGAGACGAACTAAACGCTGCATTGTGGGGCCTCCATCTAAAACGAATCGAACTGAGCCATCACTCGCCGCGCCGGAGCGTCGGGTCGAGGATTTCGCGAAGTTTGTCACCCACCACATTGATGGACAGAACGGTGAAGAAAATCGCCAGACCGGGCAGTACGCTCACCCACCAGGCGGTCGATACATAACTGCGGCCATCGGCGACCATGCCGCCCCAGGTCGTTAAAGAAGGCGGTACACCCAACCCAAGAAAACTCAGGGACGCTTCGGCAAGGATCATCGTGGAGATCGTCAGCGTACCTATGACGGTAATTGACGGAAGTACATTTGGTAGAATGTGGCGAAAAATGATCGTGCCGTTACCACTGCCATAGGCCCGTGCCGCTTCGACATACTGCCGCTCGCGCACGCTTAGCACCTGTCCCCGAACCACGCGACCATAGGTCACCCAACCGGTGACACCCAGAACGAGGATGACGTTGATGAGGCTGGCTTCGAGAACAGCCGCCACCGCGACTGCCAGAATCAGGAAAGGAATCGACTGCTGCACGTCAGCGATACGCATGAGAATGGTGTCGATTCGACCGCCGTAATAGCCTGACAGCAGCCCAATCGTGACGCCCAACGTCCCCTGTACCAATACCGACATGACGCCAATGAGCAGGGAAATACGTGCGCCAAACAGGATCCGGCTCAGATTGTCGCGGCCCAGCGCGTCGGTGCCGAGCCAGAAGCCGGGTTCGCTGCCTTCCTGCCAGATCGGCGGTTTCAGCCGGAGGCGAAGCGACTGTAGATTGGGGTCATGCGGCGCGATCACCGGGGCTGCGACCGCCGACAGAATGACCAGAATAACCACAACCAGCCCAACTGACCGGATTGGCAGCGAGCAAACGCAACGCCCTTATCGCAGCATGATCACGCAGCGGACGTCGAAGTTGTGCGGTGCGCGTTATGCGCGGCTCGTTAAGAGGGGTATCCAAACCTGCGCCTGCCTGTGAATTAGGTGTCAAGTCGAATGCGCGGATCGATCACCGCATAGAGCAGATCAACAGCCAGATTGAGGCATAGCACAATCACGCCGATCACGATCACAAACGCCTGAATGATCGGAAAATCGCGGTTTCCCAACGCCTGCACCAGCAGCAACCCCGCGCCGGGATACGCGAAGACGGTTTCGGTCACGACCGATCCGCTCATCAGGGTGCCAATTTGCAGGCCCATCACGGTAATGACGGGAATAGCGGCGTTTTTCAGCGCGTGGTGCGTCAGCGCGTAGGAACGGCTAAAGCCTTTCGCCCGCGCCGTGCGAATGTAGTCTTCGTTCATCACCTCGCGAAGCCCCGACCGCAGCAACCGGTTAATGGCGGCGGCGGAATACGGGCCGAGCGTGAGCGCAGGCATTATCAGGTATTCGATTCCGCCACGCCCGCTCGAAGGGAGAACCCGCAACTGCACGGCAAAGATCAGAATCAGGATGATTCCGAGGAGAAACGTGGGGATGGCCTGACCGAACAATGCGAGCACCACGCTGAGGCGATCCAGCCAGGAGTTCGGATACAGCGCGCTCAGAATCCCCAACGGCACCGCAATCACGAGTGCAATCACAAACGCGACCGCTGCAAGCTGGAGCGTGGCCGGCATCCGTTCCAGCACCATCGCCATCGCGGGCAGACGGTGGCGGATGGAAACGCCGAAATCTCCCGTCACGGCGCGGCCTAAAAATTCGACGAACTGGACAGGCAGCGGCTTATCGAGGCCCAGATAGGTGCGCATGACCGCCTGGTCTTGCTCGGTCGCGTCAAGCGGCAGCATGAGCGCCGACGGGTCGCCGGACAGCCGAACCAAAAAGAAAACAACAATCGCCAGCCCAAGCAGGACGAAGGCTGAATGCAACAGGCGTTGAAGCAAATAGCGCTGCACTGGCGGCCTACTCGCTTCCGGCTGCGGCAAAACGAGGTGAAGACTGCCGCTCAAGAAATTCCAGCAGTGGCTCGCCAGCCTGCTTGTAATTCGCCGCAAACGAAGGCCGCGCAACGAGCCGGTCACGCCAGGCAATCACATGCGGGCAGCTTCCAGCGACAGGCAGGTCATACCGTCGGAAGGCATAAACCCACGGCAGCAGCGCGGTATCCGCCGCCGTATATTCGCCACAGACGAACGCCTGATGTTCAAGGATGGCGTCCAGTTCTTCGAGCAGGCGTTGCCCCTTTTCCTTGAGCCGCCGCACCTCCGCCGAGTCTGTTCCAGTCACCGGTGGCTCTACAAGCTGCCAGAAAAGATGGTGACTGACATCCCAGAAGTCTGTGTCCGCGCGTTCTATCCATCTCAGAACAGCCGACAAGCCTTCGGGATGTTCCGGGAACAGGCGCGGTGCGGCACCCAGGGTATCCACATAGCGCATGATGTCGAGCGAATCCCCAAGCAGCACGGAACCGTCTTCAAACGCAGGCACAGTACCCTCCGGGTTCTTCGCCAGATAGGGGGCTGTATGCTGCTGCTTCGCCTTAAGATCGACCTCAACGCGTACAAAGTCGACCTGCTTCTCGGATAGAAAAATAGCTGTCTTCAGGCTATGAGGACAGCGGATTGAACTGTAAAGGATAGGTTTCATAGGCTTCATTGTTTCGGAATGGCTTTTATGCCAAGGCGCCACGTCACGCGCATTTCTTTCGTCTGACTGCACAATGCGATGCAGGAATAGCCTTACGACGGCAAATTGTCCAGCGCCTGTTCGATAAACTCGACCAGCACATCCGGCGACGCATAAAAGACTCGCGCGTCGTTGACCAGAAAGGATGGCGTCCCTGGGAGTCCCAGGCTGATTGCGCGGGTCAGGTCATAGCGTACCGTTTCGCGGTGTTGGCCTGACTCTGCGCAGGCACGCAGCAATTGGGCATCCAGACCTACCGCATTACCCGCTTCAATAACTGTGTCTCTGGAGGCGCCTACATGGACCGTTGTGTAAAGCGCGTTGTGCAATGCCCAGAACAGCGCCTGGTCCTGGTCTAGCGCGCACTGGGCTACTTCTGCCGCCATCTGGTCATAGGCGGGAACGATCACCGGAAAGTCGCGGAAGATGAAACGGACCTGCCTTGGATAGCGATTCAGCACCTGATCGATGATGCCGGCCTGATGCCAGGCGCGGCACGCTTCGCAACCATACGCGCCGTACTCGATGATCGTCACCGGTGCAGTCGGGTCGCCCAATATCGGGTCTAGATCGAGTCGGGCGTCAACCGGTGGGCGGGTCGGGTTAAAGACGGTGGTGATGGCAAGGGCCGGGCTTTCCGCAGATGAAATCGGCTCGACGACGAGCGAGGTCTGTTCCGCCAGCGCATTCCCCTGGCTCGCCTGCATCGAACTCAACGCGATGACCACAACAACGACGACCACGCCGAAAACCGCAACAATCATCATGGCACGCCCCGAAAAAAGAGTACGCCGTGGCTTCCGTCCTGCCTGTTTCTTCGTCATCACTGTAATCCCCAAACAACGACTCAAATACGTTGGCAAACGATCATCAGAAAAGAGTAACGGGTTGGCAGCCAGAAAAACGGAAGAAGCGCCGGAAGAATGCCGAACGTTTGCCGAGTACAGCCCTTTTGGCGTTTATTGCAACGTGTAGGTGAATTCACGAAGGGCGTGACGATCAAGCCCATAAAGACACGGCCGTTTGCCACATTCGGCAAGCGTTCGGCATGACTTCGGTATTCGCTTTTCATCGGAAGGTGTCGACCGGCTTAAAGTAAAGGGGTGCGAGGCAAAAACAATGATGCAAGGAGAACTCCCATGTCCACAGCTACAGCCGGTTCTGCGCAGTCTCAGGGTGCAGTGAGCGCCGTTCGTAACGGCATTATCGCCGGCGTGATCGGCGGAGTCGTTTTTGGCATGTTGATGGCGATGATGAATATGCTGCCGATGGTCGCGGCGCTGGTCGGTTCGGACAATGCCATCGTCGGATTCGTCGTCCACCTCGTCATCAGCGCGGGCATCGGCGGCAGCTTCGGCCTGCTCGCCGCGCTGCTGTCGCTGAAAGGGCGTACGCGGCTCCTGGTCGCTGGCATGATTTACGGCGTCATCTGGTGGGTGCTCGGCGCGCTCATCCTGATGCCGCTGATGCTGGGCATGTCGGCGATGGTGTTGCAAATCGGCGATACCCAGTGGGCAAGTCTGATGGGGCACGCGATTTTCGGGCTCATCACCGGCTACGTCTACGCCGCGCTCGGCCACCGTGGCTAGTCAAAGCGCAGCGCACGCGTGCATCTGACTCGTGGGGCGAAATCGAGTTTTCACCGAGCTTTGGGAAAATCAGTGGAATGTCGCAGGGTGTTCCACTGTCATTCGATCAACAATGAGGCAAACCATGACACTGACCATCAAGAAGAAATCGGACGGGGCGATCATCGCCCAGGGCTCCGAGCAAGAAAAGACAGCCCATGAGTTTGAGGGCAACTGGTACTTTGCGCCCGACGCGGTGGATATGCAGTATCTGACCATCACCGACCGCACTTACACCTGCCCATACAAAGGCACCTGCTACTGGATCGACCTGCAGACGCCGGAAGGGCGTGTCATAAACGCGGCGTGGGTCTACAACAACCCGAAACCGGGCTATGAGTTCATCAAGGACGAAATCGCCTTCTACGTTCGCAATACCGAAGTGTCGCTGGCGGTCAGCGAGAACGAACAGGAAAACGCGCCTACAAGCTAACGGGGCGCACCCCCAACCGGGATATCAGACCGGGCCAGACAGCGGATTGTTCGTGCTGTCTGGCCCGGTTTTCATTGGTGGACTTCGCCGCCCGCCGCACGTTCAAGCTGCATCGGTGGGCAGGCGACGCTGCCATAAGAACAGAAGACGCAGCAGTCACCCTGCAAGGGCCGCGATACTGTCTGGCAGTGTGGGCAGGCGTAGAGAAACTGGCAGGCATCAGTCGGCATGACCAGTTCATTTTCAGATGCACAGACCGGGCATCGGATGATCGAACTGAGTTGCAGCGATTCCATGTGCGCTTCTCTCGCTTGTTACGCAAGCGGCTGTAGTTCGCCCAGCAGCGTCGGCAGCAGCTCGCTCACGGTCGGGTGAATGTGGACTGCGTTCTTCATAACGGTGTACGGCGCTTTGGTGTACATCAGGTCGGTGATAGCATGAACAATCTCGTCACCGCCGATGCCGAAGATGGCCGCGCCGAGGAAGGTCTTGTCCTCAGCGTCGACCAGGACTTTCATAAAGCCCTGTGTCTCGTCACGCTCGATGGCGCGTGAGATATGGCTCATCGGCTTGCAGCCGACCAGCGCCTTGCGCCCGGACTCGCGCACCTGCTTTTCCGTCATGCCGACTCGCCCCAGCGGTGGGTCGAGATAGACGCCGTAGGTCAGAATGCGGTCACTCAGCTTGCGTTGGCGACCATTGATGTTGTCGAGCGCGATCTCGAAATCGTTATAAGACGTGTGGGTGAACGCGCCCTGTCCGTTGATGTCACCGAGCGCCCAGATGCCGGGGATATTCGTCTGTAAATGATCGTCGACCTGGATATAACCACGTCCGTCGGTCTGGACACCTGCGTTCTCAAGTCCCAGCCTGTCCGAGTTGGGGCGTCTGCCAGTGGCAACCATCAGGTGTGAGCTGCTGACCTGCCGCGTCTGACCGTCAACACGGACTGTCAGCAGCTTGACACCGTCGGCGTCGCCGGCATGTTCGGCCTGCGCATTCAGAATGACCTCAACGCCTTCCGCTTCCAGGATGCTGAGCGCGGCGCCAGCGATGTCGGCGTCTTCCTGCGATAGCAACTGGGGGCCGCGCTGGACAATCGTCACCTGACTACCAAACCGGCGAAACGCCTGGGCATATTCGACGGCAACGTAACCGCCGCCGAGGATAACGAGGTGGTCCGGTACGGTTTTCAGATCCAGTGCGGTGACATTGGTCAGGTAGCCGGCGCTCGCAAGACCGGGTATTTCCGGCGGCGTTGGGCGGGTGCCGGTGTTGATGTAGATTCGGTCGCTCTGGAGAACGTCGTCGCCAACGCGCACCTGATTCGGACTTTCGAAAGCCGCGAAACCCCGGTAAATCGTTAGATTAGGAATGGAAGTCAGCCAGTTTTCGCCGCCGCCGTGAAACCGTTCGACGACGCGGTCTTTGCGCGCCATGACCGCCGCCAGATCGACGCTGATTGGCCCGGTCGAAAAGCCGTAATCCGCTGCCCGCCGCGCCTGATGCACCGCGTGGGCGCTGGCGATAATTGTTTTTGTCGGCGAGCAGCCGTAGTTGATGCAGGTGCCGCCGATGCGCCCGCCTTCGGCAAGTGCGACCTTCCAGCCCTTATCCGTCAGCGCACCCGCCAATGGAAAGCCTGCCTGACCCGAACCAATGATAATCGCGTCGTATGTCTGCATGGGCTTTACCTCGATAACCTGTGACTGAATATGTGAGACGGCAAAAGCTCCGGGCATCGCCTCAGAGCCAGTCGCTTTTGATGGAATAGGCAATGAGGGCCTGATTCACGATCTGACCCTCATTGTGTCCGAAGAAGTTGACCTTAGCTGAAAGACACTAGTTGTCGATGTGTCCCAGCCCCGGGAAGGTCAGCACATTGCGGACGTTTGCCACGGTGCGACCATCTTCAAGGGTCTGCGGCGCCGAGATGCCCTGCGCCAATCCTTCACCAAATTCATCGCTCGTCAGCAGGCAGCGGAACATGATCGAGCCGTCGGCATTGGCGATGATCGGCTCGCCCGAGCGATAGTGAATGATGATCGGCTCACCATCCGGCACTTCGATATTGTAGTCACCGAAGACCATCATCGCGCCCTGCGGCACATGCACGCCGTCGAATTCGCCACCCAGCGTGACACCGTCCGGGTTCATGACCGACAGCATCCAGCCGCCGTCACGAATGACCCAACCGTCTGCGGGGATGGAATGCTCGGATGCAACGCGCGCCCGGTAATTGTTGCGCGGGTCGAACATGAAGGGCATGAAGCCAAAATTGTCGCTGTCGGTCGCGTCGATGCCAAACCGCGATTCGAAGAAGGCGATGGCATCCTGCCGGTTCTGCTCCATCGCTTCATTTGAGCGTCCCATGATTTCCTGGTGGAAGAACTCGCCGCTAGGCGCCTCATAGCTGCTGTCGTTGGCGTCGTAAACGCCATCGCCGATGTAGACCAGCAACTGGTCAAAGCCGGTCGGGTCAGGGACTTCCTGGGCGCTGACCACCGAAATCGCGCTCACCGCGACCAGCACCGCCAAAAGAACCGACCAGAAGCGACCTGTGGAAATGCGTCTCATTATGGATCTCCTTTATGTCTCTAAACCACATTTCCACAGTACGACACAAAGGCGGTGGGGGTTGGCAAGGCGTTACGCGACGAATGCCGACGAAAGACCGAAGACGTCAGGATCGTCCTTAAGCGTCAACCGTGGTTAACGGAAGCAGATATTGCCCGCTGAAAGGGGGTACAAAGTCGATGCCCAGCGCGGTAAACACTTGCGGCGGAATGCCGATGTCGGCCAGGAACAGGTTGTCGACTCCGCGCAGGCCGGTTTTGGGCGCAGCCAGCGTGACGACACGGTCACTCCGAATGACAACGCCTGGGTGAGCCCCAGTGGTCGCATCCAGGCCGGAAGGCACATCATTGGACAGGACAAGCCGCGCATGGCGATTGCAGGTTTCGATCAGCGTCGCCGTCAACCCGCGCGCTGCCTGCGTCAGGCCGTAGCCGATCAGACCATCGACAACGAGCGCAGAACCCGCCAGCAGCGTCCCACTCATCTCAATACCAGCCACTTCAATGCCGCTGGCACGCAGTACAGCCAACTGCGCGGCGGCGGGACTTCCGAGTTGTTCGGCGGGGCGGTCGAGCAAAACCGAAACGCGACAGCCGAAGTTATGCAGGTGACGCCCGGCACAAAGCGCACCGCCGCCATTACCGCCGCCCCCGGCAAGGATCAGAATATCGCCAGTCTGCCCATCCAGCATGTCGAGCGCGCTCAAAGCCAGGTTGCGACCGGCATTCTCCATCATTTGCAGAATGCCGAGTTGGAACACCTCGACCGCTACCCGGTCGACGTCGCGCATCTGGGCGGTCGTCACGGCGGTCACGGTCATCCCGTGTTCGGTGATAAAGCGTGACATGCGGATTTACGTTTCTTCCACTGGAATGAGCCGGTAGCCAATGCTTCGGATCGATTCGACATAAAGCGGGCTGGATGCGGGAATTTCCAGCTTCTGACGCAGGTTAAGCACGTGGGTACCGATGATCTCACGGGCTTCCTGCCGCGTGCAGCTATAGCCACAGGCCGCCTGCACCAGTGTCACATAGTCGAAGGTGGTTCCCGGCTCATGACTCAGGTGTTCCAACAGGCGAAACTCAGTTGGCGTCAGGTCAAGCGACTTGTCGCCGAGCCTTGCTTTATAGGCGCGCGGGTCGAGGTGCAGGTTGCCCAGGTCAACCGGCGCAGACGCGGCCTCGTGCGGTTGCTCGGCGCTCAGGTCGCCATCAAAAACGGTCATCATCTGGCCGGCAAGCTGCTCCAGTCGGTTGCGCCGCTGTTTGCGGGTACGCGCTTTTAGACCCTGCGCGACAGCCAGGACAATGTCTTCATTTTTGACCGGTTTGAGCAAATATTCATGTGCGCCGCGCCGCAGCGCCGCCACGGCCGACTGGACGGTCGCGTGGCCGGTCAGCAGAATGATCGCTAGATCGGCGTACTTCTCCCGCGCTCGGCCCAGCAGTTCGACGCCGTCGACGTTATCCATCTTAATGTCCGACAGCAGCAAATCGAACCGTTCCTGATTGAGAAGCTCCAGCGCTTCCGCGCCGTTGCACGCCGTTTGCACCTCGTAGTCTTCGCGCTCCAGCACGCGCACCAGAAAGTCGCGAATCGATTGTTCATCGTCGACGATTAGAAGTTTAGCTTTGCTCATGACATTGTTTCCTGGCGGGCAGTACGATTTCGAAGGTCGTGCCGGAGCCGGGCGCGCTCTGGACAGCGATGGTGCCTTCGTGCCGGCGAATGATTTCCTGTGAAATAGCCAACCCCAGGCCCAGGCCACGCGTTTTCGTGGTAAACAGCGGCTCAAACAGGCGGTTGCGCTGTTCCGGCGTGATGCCGACGCCGGTATCGATGACGCACAGGCACACCTGTTGCCCATTGTGAATCGTTTGCAGCGTAATGACGCCACCGGCCGGTGGCATCGCTTCGGCCGCGTTCAGGACCAGATTCAGGAGTACCTGTTTGATCTGGTTGCTGTCGCCACAGGTGAGCGGCAGTTGTGCGCCCAACTGCAAACGCAGTGTGATACTCGCCTCTTGCAGCTTCTTGCGCATCAGAATGCGTACGCCTTCGCAAATGGCGTTGAGATCGAGTGGGCGTGACTCAAACGTCACCGGCCGGTAGAAGTCCAGCATCTGCCGGAAAATTGTGCCAATGCGATCCAGTTCTGCCTGAATCACGTGCAAATCCTGCATGACGTGGTCAGGCTTATTCGCCGACATCTCGCTGATGACCAGCCCCAGCCCGCTCTGGATGGCCTGAAGCGGGTTGTTCAGTTCGTGCGCGAGCGAGCTGGCAAGCTGCCCGACGACCGCTAGCTTCTCCGACTGGATCAACCGCGCCTGGGCATCGCGCAGGGCGGTGGTACGCTCCTCCACCCTGGCCTCCAGCGAGGTCGACCACTGGCGCTCTGCAGCCAACAACTGGTCAATCGTGCGCTGCTGCTGTTCGACCGCCGCCAGCAGGTGCTGCAAGCGCTCGCGCTCACTGACGAGGTCGCTGTGTTCGCGGGCGGCACGCCCCAGCTGTGACTGGACTGCCAGCGCGTGTGCAGATACCCGCCGCAGTTGTGCCAACGCTTCGGACGGCCCCGCACAGGCCGCATCGAACAGGACGACCGCGCCAACATACTGCCCGTCTTCGCTCAACGGTTCGAGATGAGTAGCCTGATCTGAACGGTTGAGTTCGGTCTGACGAGCGGCGTTGGCAAGCGCCAGCGCCTGACGGCGGAGCATCGCCCCATCCGCACCAGCCAATTCTGCCGGCCAGCTTGCGGCGACGATATGCCGGTTCAACTCGCTATCCCACAGCGTAACGCAGCCGGCGGACGCGGAAAACCACCGGGCAAACAGCGCCAAAGAGAGTGCCGCCGCCTGGTCGAGCGAGGGCGCGGTTGCGATATCCAGCAGCAGTTGAGTCATCTCGTCCATACAGTTCCAACTCAGGTTGATGTCGGAAAAACCCAGGCCCCAACCGTACACTCGTAATGGCCGGCGGTCTGCCCTTCAAGCCGCGCCAATACACCGTGGCTGCGAAAGCCGAGAAACGGGACGTCGCCCAACGTCTCGTGAACAGCCTGGCGTTGGTTCGCGTAGGCTTTGTCCAACACCATCCCGGTCGACACACAGTCGATAAATAACGCGCCTGCCGGAGCTTGCGGACGAATGCGCGTCAGCGCCTGCTGAATGGCCCGCTTTGCCGCTGTCACCATCGACAATGGCTCCGCGCCGAGAATATGAATCAGGCTGCCAACCGGCGGCGCGGACGTGACCATCAAGGCGTCAGTGGGGTCGAAACCCATAGCGACACTCACCTTACAGTCGCTCTGCTCACATATTCCAATCGGATGATTCAGCAGCAGCGCCGAAAGCTGGTCAGCGTCCGGGTTTAATTGGTGTTCTTCGAAAAAGTCTTCATAGACCTCACGACTCGGACGACCGTCAATCGTTCGCACCCGTCGAGCTTCAGAAGATGTAACGCGGTAGGGTCCACTGATGGGCGTCCAGCCATTGCCGAGCGCCATGCCGATGGGCGAACGGCTGAGGACTTCGGACGCGCTCATGCCGGATTTAAAGACCGTGCCACTATAGAAGATGGCGGGTGGACGCGGCGGCTTTGGCAGGGTGAGCGCCGGGCCACCGAGAATGTCGTACAACATGCCGGTTTCGGTCATGGCCCGCGCCACCACGTCATCCAGATTCATCGACTGGTCATCCGGAAAAAGCATCAATGCGCGGTGGCGAAACTGGCCGCCCAGCCCTTCCGGCGCTATGCCTTTAAGCGGCGTCAGAAGCGGCTGCCGCCCAAACCAGCGCCGCCGGTGAACCTGCGGGTAAAAACGCAGGTCTTCACCACCGATCAGCATAATGCCGACGCCATCTTCAACATAGCCCGCGTGGCTATACTGCCCGCCGGTCGTGGTCCCGAGCAGCGCGATATCGCCCAGCACCGAGCGGACGCCTTTGAGGACCTGTTTCGGCTGCGAGTGGGATGTGAACAGGAGCGCCAGCGTTGGCGGCTCTTTCAGCGTAGCGAGTGCCGCGCTCGCAGCATCAGCCCCGCTCCGCGCACCGTCCGAAAAATCAGACAGGCCAACCCCGATTTGTGTCGACACACGAACTCCTTTTTCTTTCAGTGTAACGGAAATCGCTACGCACAAGGCAGCGACTCGGCAAATGCTCGGTATCTACTCGCTGTTTCTTTGGCTGGACGGTGTGAAGGAGTGCGGCAGATCACGTTGTACGGTGAATCTTCGGCAAACGCTCGCCGTTGCGGCAAGGCAAATTCCTTACACTGGAAGCAGCGTCACGGCTTCCAGCCTGCAACCGCTCGAACCACAGGCTGTGATGTCTAAAGAAGTACAGGTGAAGAGGTGGACGTCATGATGCTCCGAATATCGTCTCGATTCAGGTCGTTCATGGCGGGCGGTCTGGCCGTTGTGACCGCTGTTCTCGGCTTGATTTTGCTGGCTGCACCAGAGAGGAGCGATGCCCAGTTGAGCTGTGATGACCCGCCGATGGACGTATCCCGTCTGGTCACAGTCTGGGACAAGACGGATTTCTGTCAGTTCGAAGAAGGCGTTTTCGACGACATCATTTCAGGCGGTGTCCCGCGTGACGGCATTCCGCCCATCGACAACCCGGAATTCGAGTCGATTGATGCCGCATCAGAATGGCTTCAGCCGCAGTCGCCGCTGATCGCGGTCGAAATCGACGGCCTTGCCAGAGGCTACCCGCTGGCGATTTTGACGCGCCATGAAATCGTCAACGATGTGATTGGCGAAACGCCAGTGATCGTCACGTTCTGCCCGCTCTGCAACAGCGCGCTGGTCTTCGACAGCCGGGTCGGTGGCGAGCCGCTGCGCTTTGGTGTTTCCGGGCTGCTGCGTAACAGCGACCTCATCATGTGGGATGACAAAACCCAGAGTTGGTGGCAGCAGTTTACCGGTACCGGCATCGTCGGCGAATACACCGGCTATCAACTTGATCTGATTCCCTCGCAGGTTGTAGGCTTCGAAGCGTTTGTTGAGGCGTTTCCTGCGGCTGAAGTGTTGTCGCGCGGCAGTCGCAGCTACGGCGCCAACCCCTATACCAACTACGACAGCAGCGCTCAACCATTCCTGTTTCGTGGCGAACCGGACGCACGCCTGTTCGCGACCGAGCGCGTGCTGGCGGGTCTGATCGGCGGTCAGCCAATTGCCTATCCGTTCCCGGCGCTGGAAGCGGAGCGCGTTATTAACGACACAGTCGGCGAGCGCGATGTGGTCGCTCTCTGGCAACCCGGCGCAGCCAGCGCACTTGGCGCGTCGCAGATTGACGAAGCGGAAGACGTTGGCATGGCCGCATTGTACAGCCGCCGTCTGGGCGACCGTGTATTGACATTCGAGAGTGCCGATGGCGTCATCCGTGACCTGGAGACAGGCAGTACCTGGAACGTATTTGGCCGGGCGGTCGAAGGCGAGTTGGCTGGCAGCCAGTTTGAACCGGAGTTTGCCGCGCCGCACTTCTGGTTTGCCTGGGCCGCGTTCCGTCCGGAAACCGAAGTCTACGGGCTTGAGTAAGCTTCCGCAAACGTCAGACTGATGAGCGAATGACGAGGCAACAATGCCTCGTCGTTTTCATTATGGGCGGAATGGCCTGTAACACTGCCAGCCCCAGCGATTCGGCAAAACTACGGCAATTACGAGTTACATCTGTTGCCTGCCGAAATCGCTTTGCACTTATTGTGAGAGTGCAGCAAACCATCGACACGCATCTTCTATTGTGGAGAAAAAGATGAAGACTGGAATTTCACGACGCCGTTTCCTGCAAAACATTGGCGCAGGCACTGTCGGAGCAGTGCTGGCGAACGTCGCCTTTCCGGCCTCGATTGCCCATGCATCGGCTGCCGCGACAGTCACTACGGCACAGGCCGCCGCAGCTACCACGCCCGAAGTCGAACTGCTCATCGGTGATGTGACCGGGTTTTCACTCACCGGTGACGAATGGGAAGGCGCGTTTGGCTGGGTCACCTTCCAGTTGCACGAAGCCTGGTATAACGGCGAACCGGTTTACTACATCCGCACCGACGCCTCTGACCAGACCTACGCGGCTGACAACCACCTGCTGTGGGTGCCGCTCCTCAATGCTGCCGTCGCTGCCGAAGGGTCGGCAGGCCAGCTCTACATCTTCGAAAATGGGGCCGATGGGCAGGCTCCGGTCGTCAACGCCGTGCCGGGCGACGATGCCTACAGCCCGCTCTGGCAAATTCACAACGTCACGTTTAGCGGATCGCCCACCGTGCTCGACTCGGTTGACGCCATTCGCGAAGCCGAAGCCAATGGCAATGTCACGATCGAGGCATCCGCCCTGTACGTTAACTTTCCGGTGGTCAAGTGGCCGGGCGGTGAACTACCCGTCGACACTGAACTGAACAGCTACCTGGGAACCGGCCCGCTGGTTTCCGCGCCGGACACCGACGCGATGCGTGTCACGTTTAAGCTGCACGAGTGCTACCCCGGCAGTCGCTACATCGTCACCGACACGTCAGCAGTCCCAATGGCCCCGATGATGAGCATCGCGCCATCCGGGCCAACACAGGCACTGGCAGAAGCGGGCGGCACTGACGAAATCTGGGTGTTTGGCAACGGCATTCCGGGCAGCGGCGTCATGGGTTTCCAACCTGCGATTTTCGACAATACGGCAGGGAGTCCGGCCTGGAGTCCATTCTGGTTTCACCTGACTGCCGTCTGGGTCGACGAATCGCAGGCGCGTGTCATCACCTCCAGCGCCGAACTGCGCGAATTGATCGAGGCGGGCGACATCGAAGTTTTCAACGGGACGCCCGACACGCACCCGAATGGCTTTGTGGTCAACTGCCCGGTGCCTATCCGCGCACGAAACACGTTTCAGGACACGCATTAGACCCGACTGGGTCGATGGGACCAGGCAGCACGACCAAAACGAGGCTGCCTGGTCCGACTGCCTTTCCCAACGAAACCCCAAAAATGGTACGACTCTATCCTGCTTAACCATTGCTTGCGCGCGTCTCTGTCAAACGAGAGATCGTTCTGATACCGTCTTCGCCGATTTTTGAGCTACTATGGGAAGCTGGTAGCTCACGACGCCCCGGTGCATTCAGATCGCGAAACCTGAACCCTCGTACGGTTGAAGTCAAGGATGTGAAATGAAACGGTTGATGATTGTCGTTGTTTCGTTGGTGTTTCTCATTGCTGCGATGGTCGTACTTGCTCAGGAAGACGGAGAAACACTCACGATCAGCGGACAGGATGTACAACTCCTGCCGCTGTCGGCTGTGACTGAGTCGGAAGTCCAGATTTTCGACGTCACCGATACGACAGCACGCGTGAATTTCGTCGGCGCTATTCCCCTGGCCTGTTATCTTGTCTACGGCACAGATGAAGATTTCGGATTTGTCACCAATGACCCCAACATGGCCCAGGCGGCGATTATCGAGCATAATCCGATTCTGCTGAACCTTGAGCCGGATACCGACTACGTGTTCCGAATGCAGGGCATAGGCGAAGATGGCGTGATCTATATCAGCGAGCTTTATAGCTTCCGCACGCTTCCGGCCAGCGACGCAGTCAGCGACAACCTCTTGTCGCCCGCCAACGGTGCGAGCGTCGTTGATGTCAGCAGCAACTTTGGCAACCAGCCCAACGATGGCCGCTGGGGTATCCTGAATGCCTTCGACAACAATCCTGCGACCGAATGGTCAAGCCAGGGCGATGGCGATGACGCCTACTTCATTGTTGAGCTAAATGGGAAATACCGTATCCACACCCTCGAGTACCGAACCCGCGCCATGAGTGACGGAACGGCCATCACCGAGGCTTTTTCGATCACCAGCGACAGTGGCGAAACGTTCGGGCCTTTCGAACCAGAGGCATATACCGAATTATCCACTTTTGATGTTGATTTCGAGACAACAACGTTACGATTTGACGTTGAACGCAGCACCGGTGGCAATACCGGTATCATCGACATTGCCGCTTATGGGACCCGCAGTGATGCGGAGTGAAGTCCTGGCGCAATTTCTGCTGCGGAGCGAGATACGAATTGGTATCAAACGGCGAGGGCTATGCGCTTTGTTCCGGCGAAAGCCGGGATTGTTAGGTGTACCCCATTGTCAAGACAGTAAAAGGGGATTTGGCTCCTTCCTGGAAATAGATTTGCGCGGGTGTCTGATAGGCTAAGGCTTGATGTAGCCGCCGATGGTTGTAGAAATACAGATAGTCGCCGAGACTGGTTCTTGCCTCACGGGGTGAGGCGTAATCCTTCAAATAGCCCTCCTCGTATTTGACCGTTCGCCACAAGCGTTCGGTGAAGATGTTGTCCAAGGCACGCCCCTTGCCGTCCATGCTGATCTGGACAGGGTCGGCCAGCAGCCGGCCGGTGTAGTGCGGCGAGGTGAAGTGGCTGCCCTGGTCGCTGTTGCAGAGGGTGGGCGTCGCCGTCGCCAGGGCGGTGGTCATCGCTTCGAGGACAAAGCCGATCTCCAGCGTCTGGTCGAGCGCCCAACTGACGACGAAACGCGAGTACCAGTCCAGCACCGCGAACAGGTAAAGCCAGCCAGCACGCAACCGAATGTGGGGTAGCCCATTGCAAAACCGTTGCCGAGTGCTTGCCGAGGAAATGCCCAAACGGGCAGCAACACCGGGCATTGAGTACGGTCGGCGTGTTACGAACGTCAATCGCGTTCGCTGAGAAAGTCACGAACGCAGGGACGTCGGCTTGAGAAGCGCTATACGGAGAGGGGTTTTGCCGATAGTGTGGCTAACAGGTTTTCAATCGACGTGCCAGTAACGCCTGAGTCATCAATACGCCAGTCACATAGTCCGACTTTTGTGGTCAGTTCGACAGTTGTCAACCCTTGGGTACGTTCCAATAGAACAGTGTAGCCATTACGCTCGAGCGCGCGTTTTGTCCAGGTAAGCTGGACGCCGGAGCCGATCAGAACAATCTGCTTGCGGGCATGACTCGCAGTCTGAAATGTGCCGGTTCCGATATCAAACTGGACACCCAGGTTTTCAAACGCCGTTTGGAACGCGCCGCTGAGTACGAGGTCTTCTGGCACGCCAACCCGCAGGTTGCCGCCATACGGGAGAAGCCAAATCTTATCCGCGCAGCGTAGCGCCAGATCAAGATCATGCGTAGAGAGCAGAATGGCCCGTTGGGTTCGGTGTGCGAGCTCACCTAGCAGCGACATACATTCGACCCGACGCGGCAGGTCAAGAAAGGCGGTTGGCTCGTCAAGAATCATCAGGCGCGGCTCCTGGGCCAACGCACGCGCAATCAGAATTTTCTGACGCTCACCATCGCTCATGGTACTGAATGATCGGTCAACGAGATTCTGCGCCCCGACCAGCCGAACCGCCTCATCTATCACAGCATGGTCGTTCACATTGAGCTGGCCCATCCAGCCCGTATACGGGCTTCGCCCCATCGCGACCAGGGCATAGCCTGTCATGAACCCGACATCGAGCTTGTGCGTCAGAACCAGGCTTAATTTACGAGCGCGGTCTTCAGCCTGCATGGTTCGGATATCCTGCCCCGTCAGCCTGACGGTCCCTTGCAGCGCGGGTTGCATCCCGGCGAGCGTACGCAACAGCGTCGACTTACCCGCGCCATTCGGTCCGATCAGGCATACCAGCTCGCCAGGGTGCAGCGTTTCGTTGACATTGGTGACAACCGCGTGTGGGTTCCGACCACCGTTTTGTGCATAGCCGGCAGTCAGGTTATGGACTTCGAGAATGGGTTTGGTCATGATGCAAACGTGTCCTGCACATTGCGCCGCCGCAGGATGACCCAGATGACGACTGGGGCGCCGATGAAGGCCGTTACAGCGTTGATCGGTAGAACGATATTGCTGCCTGGCAGACTGGCGATCAGAGAGGCTGCCAGCGATATCACAGCCCCCGTAAGCACAGTTGCCGGCACGAGCAACCGATGGTCTGACGTGTTGAACAGGTTTCGGCACAGGTGCGGCACCGCTATCCCAATAAATCCAATCGGGCCGCAGAACGCTGTCACGGTTCCCGCGAGAACCGCCGTTGTAACGATAACGCTGACTCGTAGGCGTTTGATATTAACGCCCATGCTCCAGGCGTATTCCTCTCCCAGAAGCAGGGCGTTGAGTGACTTGCTCATCACAAACGAAGTCGCCAGCCCGACCGCAATGGTCGGTACCATGATCCATAACTGATCCCAGGTCACGCCGCTGTAACTGCCAAACGTCCAGGTAATATAGGCTTGGATGCGCTCCGGAATGCTGAAGTAAAGTAGCAGGCTGACCACAGCGCTGGTCATGTAGCTAAAGATCAGGCCGAGGATCAGCAATGTCATCCCGTTCGCGACGCGCCGGGCGACGGTCAGCACAATGAGCATCACGATGCCCGCGCCAAAGCTGGCGGCAGCGGCCAGACCCAGGTCGCCCAGAAACCCCAGGCCCGTCAGGAATGTCGTCGTCACCGTTCCAACCGTCAGGACGACGACCGCAACGCCCAGACTCGCGCCAGAGCTAATGCCGAGGATGAATGGATCTGCAAGCGGATTACGAAACAGCGTTTGCATCAAAAGCCCACTCATCCCAAGCGCCGCGCCCGCCAGGGTAGCGGTAATCGCCTGCGGCAGGCGAAAGTCGAGGATGATAGTTTGCCAGGCAGGTTTCGTCGCTTCGCCTCCGAGCAGAACGCTGACGACATCCGGCAGCGGAACGGAGACGGACCCCATGACCAATCGCAGTAGAAATACGCTGATTAGCAGACCGAATACACCCATAAACAGCCCCATTGGCTTGAGATACCCTGCGGTTCGCAGTCTGGGCGGGCTGTAAATCGTTACCTTCTGGGTTGCCGATTGTGTCATCATCAATCCTTACCTGGCGTAACCATGTCTTCGTGAAGATGCGCTACAGTCGGAACACAGTCCGTGCAGTCCCGACTGTTCACACCCGGTTCTCTATTCGGCTTGCAGCCGCTGGTAGTAGACCAAATCATGCTCAGGCATCAATTCGGGATGAAAGATCGCGATCAGGTCCGCCAGAACAAGCTCGGGATGGGCTGCGCCGCTCTCAAAGTAATCACTTCCGCCGTTGGGATTCATCCGGGCATTGTTATTCCAGAGGTTGTTCTCCTGCAGTGCGCGAAAGCCGGCAAAACGCGCATCGTCTGCCAGCATGTCGGCCTGGGTCGACCAGAACTGGTTGACATTGACCCAGAATTTGGCCTCGCTCCCGCGATCCATGACGACCTCGAAGTCGAGCGGAATACTGGTACCTGTTTCGCCCGCGAATAAGAACGCCGCTCCGGCATCCTGCAACAATCGGGCTATCGTGCTGTCGCCCGCCGGCATATACCAGACTCCGTTGTAAGGACTTGCGGCAATGACGCTCGGACGGACGACCGTTTCATTGGCGAGCGCAGCCAGCGAGTTGTACTGCGATGCCACATCCGCGAAGATGGCGTTTGCAGCCGCCTCAGTATTAAAGAAGAGCGCAAGATACTTTCCCCATTCCGCCTGACCCAATGGCGAGGTGTCCGCGTAGTCGGCGTTTAGGACTGCGGGGACGCCCGCTTCATTCAATTGTGTGAGCGTCGATCCGCCTGCGAAAAACTCCTGCGCCATGACGAGGTCAGGTTCCAGACTCAGCAATACCTCGAAGTTGATTTCGCCGCCTGTGCCGCCACCACCAATTTCCATAATGGCGCTGCTTTCGACGAGGTCGATGACAGCCTGGTTGCTGGTGAATAGCGTTGTATCCACGCCGACTAAATGTGGCAGTAACTGTTGTTCCGTCAAATGGGGCAACAGGCTGGTCGACATGCCGGCAAAGCGCTGCACCGGCACTTCGAACGTGGGTAGGCCCTCATAGCCTTCCGGCATCGGCGTGCCGCATTGCACCAGCACATACTGCATCTCCGCTTCAGCACCGGTCCACGGCAGCATCGACACGACCTTGTAGTGGTTGAAGTATTCCACCGAGAAATTCTCGGCGTAGTCGACCGTCACCTTGTCTGGAAAATAATCGACGTTCGCATCGTAAACCTCGACACAACCATCGGTCACATTGGCTGCGCGTTCCTGCGCCAGTGTGCCTGTACTGCCAGATAACAATAAAACCGCAACCGTGAGTGCTAGAATGCCGTGTTTCATCCGATTTACCTCTACCCTGCTCCGATAAACAAACAGCCCGCCGAGGGGCGGGCGTTACGTAAGATGGTTACGTAAGCTTGCTGCCCTTTTTCCACGAAGGTCATGCACAAGCCGTTCACGAGGGTGGGTGTTCGGGCTCAGGCTCATACGGCCATTACCGTTGCGGGACAGCGCCGGAGTTACACCGGACTTTCCCCGTATCTCATGAATGGAATGGGTTTTTGCGTCTTATCGTCTCAGCTCGGCTATCTCCTGACTTCGCTGGTGCATTCTGCTGCATTTTTATAGGTCACGTAACGGAAAGCCGGCGGTCTGCTGGATTTCACCACTCTTTGTGATGACCAGCGCTTCAATCCCGTCAAGCCGTTCCGCCAGTCGAAGGCCCGCGCCGCGCCCCATCACCATGAGGGCGGTTGCCAGGGCGTCCGCATCACCGGCAGTCGGCGCAAGCACACTGGCGCTTGCCAGTTCCAGCGGCGAAACACCGCTTTCCGGGTCAAGGATGTGGTTCAGACGGCGGTCAGCCGTGAATGTATTCAGGTAATCGCCAGAGGTCGCCAGTGCGCGGCTGCTCAACTGCGCGACCAGCGCCTGGCCGCTGCCCCCCGGCTGCCGAATGCTGATTTGCCACGGGCGGCTTTCCGGTCGCCCATGTGCGCTCAGATCGCCGCCAAGCTCGACCAGCAGGTTGTCGTAACCGTACTCTTTAAGGACTGCCGCGCCCTGGTCGATGATATAGCCCTTGGCGATACCGTCCAGCGTGACCGCCATGCCCGCTCGTTTCAGGCGCACGCCGGTGTCGTCGATTTCGATCGCCTGATAGTCGACGTGCTGACGCGCCGCTTCGACCGCTTCCACACCCGGCAGGCTGCCCGTCTGCGTTGCCTGCCGGTAGAGCTTGTGAACGCTTTCGATCGTCACGTCAAATGCGCCATCGGTGAGTTGGCCGTACGCAACGGCCCGCTTGAGGACTTCAACAAACGCCGGGTGCGGGTCCGATACAGAACCGTCCCGATTGAGTTGGCTCAGTTGGCTGTGCTCACTGAAGCGGCTAAAAACAGCCTCCAGCGATTGCATACGGTCGAACGCGGCGGCGATTGCCGCCTGTGCATGGGCATGGTCGCTGCCGATGATCGTCAGGTTGGCAATGCTGCCCATCAGCAGGCGCGTAACGCTCACAGGCGCTGCTTCGGCTCGGCTATGAGCCAGCCCAATACCGCCAGCCAGCATCAGGCTCGCCGACGCGGTCATGGTCAGGAACTGACGTCTGGAGAAGGTCGTGGATGAAGGTTTCATAACATCGTTCCTATATCGCCGTCAGCGAACCGGCGTTGCCGTTGCACCAGCGGTCGGCATCACCGTTGCGGTCGTCTCACTGCCATTGCCGCGCCCCTGGCCCCGGTGCGCTTCGTCGTTCACCGATCCCTCGGCCTGAAGAGTCAGCACCGCCGGCGAGAGCGTCCGGGTGGCAGTTGGCGTTGGCTGTGCCAGTTGTCCAGGCCCGTTCGCTTCCGAAAACGCGATGACGACCGTCATCAGGACTGCGGCGACACAGATGCCGACGTATACGATCAGGATGCGTTGTCGGACGTTGCCGCCGCGCTGTTTCTCTGTTGCCATAAGCTCTTCCCAAGACGACGGAACTCACCGATGTAATCCACAACCGGATCGAGCGGACACAGGTAGTTGCAAAACGGGCGGCTCACAACCAGCGAACCAAACAGGACCAGTGCCAGCAGCAGCCATTGCGGCCATGAACCCTGCAAGTCAAATAGGGTGCCAAAGGGTTCATAGCTGGCCGCGCCTGGCTGGCGTAGCGCTAACCCAAGCACAATCGCCGAGAACGAGAGGCCGCGCTGTAGCCAACGCAGTTTGCTGTAGAGTGCGCGGGGCTGGTAGACCTTCGCGCCGGTTAACGAGCCAAGCAGCTCCTGTGCAGCGCCAAATGGACAAAACCAGGAACAATAAGGGTTCTTGCCCTGGATCGTCGTGACGGTCAGGATGCCGCCCAGTAGCAGGAACCAGTACAGGTTGGTGTGCCAGCCCGGCCAGTAGCCAGACAACAAGGTGATGACGTTCGCCAGTGTGAACGGCTTGTTGAGCACAAAACCGAGCACGAGCAGACCCGTGAGCAAAACCACCCAACGGCCATAGCGCTTGATTTGCGGGCGACGCTTGAGTCGATGCAGAAAAAAACTGACGACGAACAGGGCGATCAACGCCGCTTCGGGCGCGCCGAACTTTACATTTTGTTGAATCGGCGGAATCACCGCGCCATCGACTGCCAGCGCGCCGATGTCTCGCACGGCATTGCGAATGCTCTGGGCAACCCCTTCTGAAGACAGCGTTGCCCCACTGACGCCATCAATGTCGCTGCCAACCACCAGCGAGTCGGCGTAATCACTGCCGTCGAACTGGCCGTAGAAGCCATTCCGCTCCAATTGATTGAAAAAGTTCGGCGTCTCGCGATTGTCGACCACCTTGACGCCAATGATGCTGCCGGCGGTGTCCGTGCCAACCATCAGCGTGAGCGGGCCACCATAGCCGGTTGCGCTGCCCGCCATCGCATAGCCGACGATCACCGGTTCGCCGGTTTCATCGGCACCATAGCCGGCAAACAGGCCACCGTCAAGCGGTTCAACGCGTTCGGCGCCCGGCAGAACGTCGAGCGCGAACGGCGAATGATCGGCTTGAACCGTCGACCGCCCGATCAACCAGGCGACCGCCAGAATCGCAAAAGCCGCGAAGGTCACGGCATACTGACGGCGTCGCTCGCGGTTACGACGCTGTTCAAAAGCTGTCTTTCGAGGATTTTCCGCCATCACTGTCATGGTTTGGGACACAGAGAGGGAGAGTAGGCTCTCCCTCTCTGACTCACTTTTCTATGATTTCTCGGCGAGAACAGGGGATTGTTGGCTGCGTTTGCGCCAGACGCGCACCCCGGCAATCGCAAACAGGATCAACCCCGGCAGGCCGAATGAGGCGAGCAGAACGGTGGCCGCGAGCGGCTCACGTTCGGTCATGGACCCGCTGTAGTTGGCGAGCGCCAGCAGGACAAACACAACGCCAGCCACGACCAGCACCCACTCCAGCCAGTCGAGCTTGACATGGCGATTGTTCGCCATGAACATGACCAGCGCTCCAATCAGGATACCTACTATCAACCACAACATCGTACGTGTACTCCTTCCCGGTCATGACCGTGTTATGCGTCTGCGTGGCCCTGGGTCGTATCGGTGCCGTATTCCGCCTGGTCGAGCGTCCACCATTCCTCGGTGGACTTCTGCGGCTGGTCCTTGGGGCCGGGCGAGTAAACCGTACGGCTCATTTCAGCCAGCGCGCCGTTGAAAATGGTCGTCGTCCCAATCGTTCCCTTCACCATCTGATGAATGAGGGCGCGATCCTTGACGCCGAACGGGCAGACGGCGAAGCAGATACCGCAGTTGGTGCCGACTTCCGCCCAGTAGTTGCGGCAAGACAGTGAATCTTCGTACCACGTTTTGACGCCGCCCCGGTTCCACGGCCCTTTGGTTTCGTAGGAAGGTTCCGGGGAGGTGCTCAACGCGTTGGACGGGCAGTAGGTCGCGCAGGTCATGCAGCTCTTGCAGAAATTGTGAATACCCGCGTCGATGGGTCGGGTGGGCGCCAGCGGCAAGTCGGTCAGCATCTTGAACACACGCACGTGCGGGCCGTATTCCGGCGAAATCATGCGGTTCAAGCGGGAAAGCTCGCCCAGACCGGCCATCACACCGAACGCCGGGGCAATGCCCAGCGCGTTGGTTTCCGCTTCGCCCAGGCCGTAATAACCGATGCCGCGCAGGAAGCCCTGCAAGCGGCTTTGCGTCGCGCGGCCACGGGCGTAGGCCATGGCGGTCGTCGCTGCGCCCAGCGGCGTTGGCGACCGGATCATCCCTTCCTGCGACATCTGGACCGTCCAGACGATCGCCCAGCGCGCTTTCTTGGGGATGATGCGCTGCGTTTCGGTTTCCTCAGGCACATCCTGATCTTCGCTGATGACGAGCTCTTTGCCGTCCGGGTCAATCGCGTAGATCAGCTTTTCGGTGTTTTCGTCGAGTTCGATGAAACCGACGGTCGCCGCGCCGAACGCTCGCAGCGCCGCACGGATCATCTCGGAATTTTCTTCCGGCGACCCTTCCCAACGCGCGATACCGACTTCCTCTGGCGTCGCAATATTGGTCGGCCCCAGGAACGACTGCGTCGCGCCGATACCGGAGGACCGGTAAAGGGCAATGTCGCGGACGTTGTAGCCATCGCGGCCTTCGCGCGAATGGTTATAGATCGAGACGCTGTTCAAATCCTGGATAGCGGCGAAGCTGTCCTCGTCCATATATTTGGACCAGCCACGACGCACCGTGTTGCGCTCATCGAACCGGTAGATGAATTCCCAGTCAATCTCGCAGGTCGGCTTGTCGACCTGACGCACCCAGAACGGTCGCTCGGCGATGCCTGCCTGGTCGCTCCAGGTTTCGCCAAGCGCTTCGATCGGCCCCAGCATACTCAGGCTGGCCGCCCCCGCTCCGAACAACCCCAAATCTTTCAGGAACTCACGTCGGTTTAAACTGTGTGGCATGTGTCTATCTCCTCACACTGCTTAGAATGCCATACTAAAAGAACTATCGAGGGTGACATCCGGCGCAACCTGTCCCTACCGTAGCGCATGAGGTGCATGAGGACGCCCCCACCACCGCGCGTCGAGCGCCGTCGGTGGAAGTAAAGAACGCCACGTTGCTAATCAAGCGCTCTGTCTTCGGCGTACCGCATTCCGGACAGACACTGATGCTGTCCAGATCTGCCATTGGCTTACGCACCTGGAAACTCGTGCCGCATTGGCTGCACCGGTATTGATAGGCAGGCATGTCATATCTCCTTTCTGCAAACGTGTGGATTGCATCGGCGAAAAATCAAAAAGAGCCGGCAATCCACGTCAATGGATCGTCCGACTCTTTGAAGGCGCGCAAAGATGAGCAGTCGAAAGGGTATCCTGGCTTCACAGGCCAACGGCCTATGTCACAGTTGCGGCCCAGCACCGGTATCGCACCGGTTTTCCCCTCAAATGGGTGGTTCAGTGGTGACTGAACTACACCCATAGTATGGGCTGGGAAGGGGATCTTGTCTGTCAGGATAGGGCGGATATCCTGTCGGGAAAACTGCTAGATCCTGGCGGCTTTTGTAGGCGTTTTTCGGACAGGGTAGGATGCAGTCTAGTCCTTGTTCGTGTCGATTCCGTATTCTGGCAAATCGAGCGTCCACCACTCGTCGGGGTTTTTCTGTACGCCGTAACCAAACGCATCATCCATATTTCGCGTCAGTCGGTCGAGTTCCGAAACGGTGGCAATCTGCATTCGCACCAGATCATGCATAAAGCTGGCGTTACGCTTTGAGAATGGACACACCGAAAAACAGATGCCGCAGTTCGTGCCCAGTTCCTCATGCCAGTAACGCTTGCAGGCAACCGAGTCTTCAAACCATGCCTGGTGCCCCCGGTTATTCCATTCGCCCACCGGCACCCAGCCTGGCTCGGTTTCAAAACTGAGTGCGCTCGGCGGGCAGGCTTCAGCACACTTCTTACAGGCGCGGCAGAAACGTGCAATGCCGGCGTCAATCGGCGTGTCAGGTTCCAGCGGCAAATCGGTGACGAACTTGAAGATTCGCACCATCGGCCCGTATTCCGGGGTGATGACGCGGTTCAGGCGGGACAACTCGCCCAGGCCGGCCAGGACAGCCAACGCCGGGGCAATGCCAAGTCCGTTGAGTGTCGCCTCGCCCAGCCCCTGGTAGCCCAGCCCACGGAGAAATTCCTGCACATTATTCTGAATCATCAACCCGCGCTGGTATGTCTCGGTCGTCGTGATTTGTGCAATTTTCGTGGGCGCGCGCTTAATCGCCAGGTCCGACATCTGCACTGTATACACGACGACCCACTGCGCAGTCATCGGAATAACGCGCTTTTCGTCATCTTCGTAGCCTTGCTCGACAGCTTCGAACTCAATCCGTTTCCCGTCGTGGTCAACGCTGTAGATGAGCTTGCGTGTATTGTCGTCGAGCCGAACCACGCCGACCGTCGCGGCACCCATCTGATGCATGGCGACTTTCAGCAGCGCGGCGTTTTCTTCCGGTGTGCCTTCCCACCGCGCGATCCCCTGGTCCTGCGGGCGCGGGGCGCGCTGCGGGCCGAGGAAACTGCGCGCGATAACATCGCGTCCGCTGTCGAATGCGTTATTGAGCGCGTTGTCCCTAAGCGAGTAACCCGGTTGGTTATCCACCATCCGGCGGTGCTCGTTGGCGCGCTGCAACGCCATGAGTCGGTCGTTTTCTTCCGGCGTCGCAAAGCGGCCAAGCCCCCGCCCAAGCAGTGTGTTTTCTGAAGCGTTGACGCGTTCAATTCGATTCCAGTCCACCGCCGTCGTCGGTTCGGTGACCTGCCGGACCCACCAGGGTCGCCGGTAAACACCCCCGGACATTGGTTGGCCGAGCTTTTCGCCGGCAGCGGTCAGGCCAATCGTTCCAGCGGCGCCGAGCGTAGCGCCGGCGACGCCTAATGTGCGCAGGAATTCCCGGCGGCTCGGGTTATTCGGTTTCATGAGTACACTATGCCTCGCCTTCTAGCCGCTCGTGAAATCGTTGCTATCGCGCTGGAACTCGCTGTCGCTCTCGATCGCCCTGACCTCGACGGTTTTCATGAGTTCCACGATCATGCCGGCGATTAGCCAGCCTACCGCCATGACGGACGCCAGGATGCCCGCCTGTTGCTCATATTCGGCGAAACTTGCCATGGCATACTCCACCAGCAGCAGAAGCGCCATCAACCACAGTAACCAGGCAAACCACGCTGCCGCCGTTCGGCGGCGCAGTCGGAAACCGTAGTACGCCGTGGGAGAGCCGGTTGGCGGTTGCTGTTGCGTTGGTTCGGTCATTTTGTTTCCAGAAGACCGTGTTTGAGCGCGTATTGAACAAGTTCGGCCCGGGTTTCCAGGTGTAGCTTATCCATCAAACGCTGCCGGTAGGTATCGACCGACTTCGGGCTGATGAACAACATTTCGCCGATTTCGCGGCTGTTGTAGCCGAGCGCCGTCATCACCAGCACTTCAGATTCGCGTTCGCTCAGTTTTTGCCGGTCGTCGTCTTCATTGCGCTCTGCATCCTGTCGCCGGTAATCCTGCAAGAGGGCATTCGCCGCTTCAGGATTCAGGTACGACTTCCCCTGAGCGACTTCGCGAATCGCCGTAATCAGTTCGGTGTCGGCGCTGCTCTTGGTGACGTAGCCCGCGCACCCGGCCTTCAGGGCGTGCCGCACATACTGGGTGTCGGCGTGCATCGACAAAATGAGCACCTGCAAACTGGGATACTTCGTCGTCAGTGTCTCGATAATGTCCAGGCCCTTGACCTTGGGCATCATCAGGTCCAGTACGAGCACGTCCGGGCGATGCAGATCGACCTGTTGCTGCGCCTCGTCGCCGTCGCTGGTTTCGCCGACGACCGACAGATCCGCTTCTGAATTAAGCAGTACGCGCAAGCCTGCTCTTAAAACCACATGGTCATCTGCCAGGACGATACGTACCTTGTGTTCTGTCATGAGATCACCTGGTTTCCGTTCTCCGCCAGCGCCAGGTCGACCAGCACTTGTGTGCCCTGACCGGGCGAGGATGTGAGGATGAAATTGCCGCCGAGCAGTTCGATCCGTTCACGCATTCCGAGAATGCCCAGGCTTCGGTTCTGAGCATTCAGGACTTCGGTGGTGTTAAACCCGCGCCCGTTATCGCGCACCAACACTTGAATCGACCCGGTCTCATACCGGAGGTCGATGTGAATTTGGGTGGCCGTCGCGTGGCGCGCCGCGTTGGTCAACGACTCCTGAATGACGCGATACAGGACGATCTCCACCTCATGCGGCAGTCGAACGTTGCCGCTCCATTGTGGCTCAAAGTCGACGTTGATATTCGTCTTTCGGCTGAATTCGTAAATGTAGCCTTCGAGCGCGGACAAGAGGCCCAGGTCATCCAGCGCAGCCGGGCGCAGGTCTGCCGCTAACCGCCGAATTTCCTGCAACGTTTGCGCGGTTTGCTTTCGCATATCCTCCACGTGGGTTCGGACATCATCCAGATCGTTGCACTTTTCCAGGATTTTGAGCTGTACCAGCAGTGACGTGAGCGCCTGGCCGGATTCGTCATGCAGCTCACGGCTAATGCGGCGGCGCTCTTCTTCCTGCGCGGAAACCACTTTATTCAGCAGTTGAGCGCGCAGATGCTCTTTGTAGCGCAGTTCCTCCCACAGTTGGCTGTTCTGTAAGGCGATGCCCAATTGGTTGCAGATGCCAATGATGAGACGCTGCTGCTGTGTAGTCAACGAGGGGTTGTGCGGACAAAACATCACCAGTAGGCCCAGCATCTCCTTATTGACACGGATTGGCGCGATGACCAACGACCGGTAATTCATCTGCTGGCACGCCTGGACGAACTCTCCAGGCAGATCATCGATATCCTGAATGTCCCTGTAGATAACCGAGTCATCCGGATGGAGTCGTTTACTGCTCTCGACTGTAAACGGCGTGAAGAAGCCATTCGTTTCAGCCGGCAAGACTTCGGTGAGGCCCACCTGTGCAGCGAGCATCGGGCCGTTCGCTGACAATGTGATGACCAGCCCTGCGGTTGCGCCGGTGTTCTCCAATGTCAGGTTGAGGCCGTGCGCGCTGGTTTCTTGGAGCGTAAAGGATTGGTTCGCCATGTCTGACAACGAGTACAACATGGCGAGTTCATGGTTGCGATTCTGTAAATCGCTGTTAAACGTCTCCAGTTCCTGGCGGGAACTGTCCAGACTATGGATCATGTCGTTAAACGCACGGCCGAGTTCACCGATCTCGTCGTTTGCCCAGACCGGCGCTCGAACCCGCAGATCACCGTTTTTGACTCGCCGCGCCACGGTCGTCATATCCAGAATCGGGCGGGTCAGGAACCAGGTCAGAAAAGAGGCGATGCCAAGACCGATGAGGGCTGCGAGCGCGGTAATGATGAATACGCCCTGCATACCAATGGACATAGCCTGCACCACCCGCTCTTCGGTGAGCAGGTACGAGAGCCATCCGCCGAGTTGGTTGCTGACCCACCAGGCAATCGTGAGGCCCAGGATCAAGAGCGGCGCGACAGTGATGCCGATGATCTTTTGGCGCAGCGGCACGCGTCCCGCCCGCCCCCAGAATAGGCTCCAAATCGTTGGTTGATGGCTTGTATTCATCGTGCAAAGCTGGAAACGCTGTCCATACACGTCGTGCGCTTCAGGCAATCATGGAGCACTCCGTTCGATGTGATTTCGAAGCCACAGTGAGCCTGATGAAATTCGTGAAAACGTTTCATAACGTGTTGTTGTCTGGCTCTACCGCCGAGTCCTGTGTCCAACATGAGGAAGCTTTCATGCTCACTTGCGATGCGTTATACGGACTTTAAGCACACAAACTTACTGTAGCAGTTGTGATTTATAACGTTAGTGACATTTGTCAGCGCTTCACGCACAGGATGTCGATAGCAGAAGACCTGCGTTGAATAAGGCTTGGCTCAAGCATAGAACGAGTGAAAATGAGTTGCAATCTGGGATATGGACTTCCCAATCAACGACCTGATGAGCGAAAAAGCCAGTACGGAGTGGATTCTGGAACACTTCCACCCGAACGGGCTGCGGTGTCCGCACTGTGAGGCAGCGTGGGCAGAAGCCAGTGAATTTCGGCGGACCAAGAAAAGCCAGTTGATCGTCTATCGCTGCAAGCGCTGTCAGGGGATTTACAACCTCTACAGTGGGACGGTGTTTGCGGCCTGTCATTTGCCGCCCGCCGAAGTCGTTTTACTGGTGCGCGGGGTGTTGAAAGGGGAAACAGCGGAAACGCTGGCGCGTGAACTGGGCCATAGTCCGGTGACGATCACGCGCTTGCGGCGCTTGGTCCTGCACAACGCCACCCAAATCCAACCGGAAACGCCCTTAGCCGACAACGTTGTGGAAGCCGATGAGCTGTTCCAGAACGCGGGGGAAAAAAGGGGATGAACACTTCGACGCGCTTGACCCACCGCGCCGCCGAGCCACCAAACGCTGGGGACGCGGGACCTACGCCAATGATCGTCCCCCGGTGCTGGGGGTGCTGGGTCGCGAGACCGGCCAGGTCCGGTTGCGGGTGGTGATGAACACCCAGGCGCGGACGCTGTGTCCGTTGGTCGAGCAGTTCACCCAGCCAGAGGCACTGGTCTACACCGATGAATCGGACAGCGATAACCCGCTGCGGCGGCAGCGCGAGACGGTGTGCCACAGCGCCAGGGAATGGGCGCGCGATGACGATGGCGACGGCTGGCGCGAATGCTACACCAATAGCGATGAGGGCATGTGGACCGGACTACGCAATTTCCTGCGCCCGTTTCGGGGGGTGCACAAAGCCCACCTCGACGGCTATGTCGCCATTCACGAGTTTCGCGTCAACTTGAAGGCGATTTCGCCCGCTTTCATCGCTGCCCTGGTTCGTCGTCACTCGTTCTGTGCTTGAGCCAAAAGCAAAAGAGCCTACAGCGCTGCTGTAGGCTCTTTTGTGCGTACGGACGACGTACGCAAGACGGGGAGGACAGGATTCGAACCTGCGAATCGAGCTTACACCCGATTAACCGCTTAGCAGGCGGCCCAGATCGTCCACTCTGGCACCTCCCCTGAGGTGGGTGTTGCGACTAAGCGGAGGGAGTGGGATTCGAACCCACGGTAGGGTTGCCCCTACAGAGGTTTTCAAGACCACCGCCACACTCTGCTGAGTCTGTTTTTGAACCTAAAAGTCGTACCCACACGCACCCTGACACCACATTGACACCTCCGTGTCATGAAAGGGTGTTTGGATGTCGTCAGGAAGCGTGTTTCAACGCAAGGACGGGCGGTGGGTGGCAGCCCTCACCGTCAACGGCAAGCGCAAGCTCGTCTACGCCAAGTCTCAGGCCGAGGCCAGGCGACGACTGGCGGAATTGCAGCAGGAGGTCGGCAGGACCGGGATCATCGCCCGTCCCGGCAAACGGACAGTGAACGACCTGCTGGACGTCTGGTTGGACACCGCGCAACTGCGGGTGACGACCCGCACCGGGTATGAGAAGGTGCTACGCACCCACGTTCGCTCTGTGCTCGGTGGGATGCGTCTCGCCAGGCTCTCGCCTGACCATCTCCAGAAACTGTACAGCCGTCTCGACGGCAAGCGTACCCCCTCGAAGGTCCACCGCATCCTGCACCGCGCCCTGGCCCAGGCAGTGCTGTGGGGCTGGCTGGCGACGAACCCGGCGGATCGTGTCGCCGCACCCACCTACACCGCAGCCCGGCGCACCCTCTGGACCGAGGCGCAGTTACAGAGGTTTCTCGACGCCTCAGCGACCCACCGCTACGCGCCCCTCTGGGTGCTGGCGCTGGCGTCCGGGCTGCGGCAGGGCGAGCTGCTGGGCCTCCAGTGGGCAGACCTCGACCTGGAGCACGGGGTGCTGGCGGTGCGGCGCACGTTGCACCGTATCAAGGGCCAGCTCGTCACACAGCCCCCCAAGACACGGGCAGGGGAGCGTGTGATGACGCTTCCCCCGTCTACTGTGCAGGTCCTGCGGCACTGGCGCTCGGTACAGGCGGCGGAACGGTTGGCGGCTGCCGGTCAGTGGGCTGCTGAGGACTGGGTGTTCACCAACGCTGCGGGCGACCCCTTGCCTGACCAGACCATCATCCACGCGCTGCGCGACCTGTGCGTCCGTCAAGGGCTACCCAACATCGGCCACCACGGCCTGCGTCACCTTCATGCCACGTTACTGCTTGCCCAGGGGCTGCCGGTCCCGGCTGTCTCCGCTCGCCTGGGCCACGCCAACCCGCAGATCACGATGTCCGTCTACGCCCACGCCCTCCCGGCACAGGATCAGCAGTCGGCGGATGCGATAGGCCGTGCGCTGGCGGTTCAAGCTGGACCCCGTTCTGGCGACCTGCCAGGTGAGGCGTCCTAGTGGTTCGGGAGGTGCCGGTCCATCGCAGGGTGTGCTTGCCAGATGCTCAGGGGTTACTGGGTT
>Ga0351855_1004_pt1 | contig 65048 bp, 62 predicted proteins | sample BONcelFGM3001C11_FD_206794 | JGI IMG/M metagenome (GOLD analysis project Ga0351855, IMG submission 206794) | Enriched cells from coal bed in the Powder River Basin, Montana, United States - BONCAT cells FGM rep2 HSBNCT.FGM.300.1.C11 ...
TCAAGGTTTCATGGCAGTTGTCTCATCGACTATATGCTCTTAGTGAAACGGATGTCTGCGAAGTGAATAGGACACTTGGTACATGGAGTCGCAGCTCCAAGCCTAACTACAATAAGATCGTGAACTCATTAAGAATGCTTGGAGAAAACCGAAGGTTAGCGTTGCCAGTGCGAGTTGTCGATCTGAGGAAAACGTTTCCAGGTCTGTTTGAACTCAAAGCTCCAGCGTGCCACTCCCGAGTCTTCTTCTTCTACCAAGCATTACCAGCGGAAAGACTGGAATGCGCTATCTGCACTTCATGCTACTGGAAAACCCGAGGCGATTCAGGAAATCACAGACCCCAGTATGAAGCAATGCAAAGAGCCCATGGAATGATGGAGCGATTCAGAGAAGAGAGAGGGCTGGTACAATGACTACAAAGCATTCTCTGGATAGAGAGAGTATTGATCAACTCGCTGACTACCTGCGCGGTACAATTGCGAACGACATCTGTTTGGCAATGGAGGAACTCGAGATCAATGCCAATCAACTGGCAAAAAAACTTGGCAAATCTCGCCAGTATGTTGGTAAGCTTCTGAACGAATCCTCGAATTTCAAGCTCTCTACAATCGCATCTGTTGCAGTCGCTCTTGAAAGAGAGGCAGTGGTCCGCCTGAAAAAAAGTGATGAGGTTGTTGAAATTCTCCCTTACAGCGACTGGGTGTCTACACATGAAGGTTCAGGTGCGATCTGCATTGATGTAGGTATTACACCCAAGTCATCTTTCCAGAATCTGGATTCCCAGTTCCTCTCCTTTGATGCTGCTCCTTTCTTACCTCCCGTATGCGATGATAGACTATTCTCAGATTTTCTGGTTGCTGAAGAGAGTTGCCCTGAATCCAACCTCATTCACAACCAGGTACTTTCCAAAGGTGCTGCATGACAAACGAACCGATCATCCAACTTGAAACCTTCCATATGTCGAAGGTGCATATTGAGTTTGTTCATACTGAGGGCGAACCGTTTCCAGCAGGACCTACTGAACACTCGCTGACTATCGATTACAATGTGGCTACTAGAGCTGACGATGACCATCGGTATCGGTTGTCTCTGTTAGTTTCAGTGAACCCGAAGGAATCCGGGATGCGCATTGAATCGCAGATAGATGGTTTCTTCCTGTGCCCGGCCGAAATGCCTGTTCCAGTTCGTAATGGAGCAATTCGAGTAAATGGTGGGACAATACTTTACGGTCTTCTACGTGGACAGCTTGCTGCAATCTCAGGTTCTTTTCCCTCTGGCCCGTACACACTTCCAACTGTGAGCATGCTTGATATCGTTCGCAGAAAAGAAGGTGTTCGCGCAGTTGGACCGTCGCAGATTACTGTTGCGGAGGATGATCAGGTCTCAAAGTATCACGCCGAGACCAACAAATAGTGAATATGCTTACTCCCTGTTCCATTCCCCTCAGGCATGTGAAACGGCATCAGAAGGGGTTTTCGTCTCAGACGCCTGTTTGGCCCTCCAGCAGAGCTTCAACGTAGATTCCCACAGAGACGCCACTCCCTGCATCCAGGCTCAAAGGTGTTCCATCGGAATCCTGTAAGGCTCGCCAAACTGTGGTTCATCACCATTAAGGGGGGCACCCCACGAATCCTCTCACGCAGCATTGTCTTCGGCAATTCCGGGGCGGTTCAACCTTGACATTCACCCGGTTGTTTTAAATGTTTACAACACCTCCGATAAGAAAAGAACAGTTGGAGCCTTGTGTCAGGCATAAAAAAGAACGGTTGGTAGGAGGACAGAATGTCTGCTAGAGAATCTTTTGGTCATTACCTCAGAGAGCGTCGAATTGAAATCGGTATGACTCTACGCGAATTCTGTAGGCAAGTTGGAGAAAGCCCAGGCAACATTAGCCGAATGGAAAGAGATCAGCTTGCCCCTCCTGATTCTGAAGAGAAGTTGGAGAGATTCGCTCAGGTTCTTAGCATTCTGGAGAAGGTTAAAATCAGTGATTTCATCGACCTTGCTTGCTTCTCAAGGGGAAAAATCCCAGAGGACATCATGTCTGACGATAGGTTAATGGGATCCTTGCCTCTGGTTTTTAGAACTCTCCGTGGTCAAAGGCTGAGCGAGGACTCTCTAAGAGATCTGGCCGAGGTAGTAAGGAGGAGCTGATGTGTTAAGAGTTCCCTTCCTAGAAAACACTGTGATTGACGCAGTCGCTAAACAGTTTCGCGATCAACTATGAGTGGGAGATAGAATCCCGGTAGATATTGAAGGCATTGTTGAGAGACAACTAGACATGAGAATAGTCCCAATCCGAGGGCTTAATAGTGAGTTCGGCATTGAGGGGTTTACGTCAAGCGACTGGCGAGAGATATCTATTGATGAAGATATTTACATGCGAAGTGAAGTAAGAAGTAGATTCACTCTTGGGCATGAAGTTGGCCACTTAATCCTCCATCGAGAACTTCTGGAAGCGGAGATTGCCGGTTTTGGACAGTTTAGAAGTGTTGATGACTGGATTCGATTCATCAGCAGTATTGGGGACACAGCAAGGGACCGGTTAGAATATCAAGGTTACACTTTCTCCGGCATGCTGCTTGTCCCAACACTACCATTATCTCAGATGTTCTCCGAGAGGCTTCCTTCAATCGAGGATCAGGTTGATGAGGCAAAGGCAGCAGGCATCGGACGCGAAAGCTACATCAAGGTTGTTACAGACTCAATAGCTAGAACCATGGCACCAGCGTTTGAAATGTCAATCCACGCCGTAAGTATGCGGATAGATAACAGCGGACTTGCTGATAGAATCAGGTAGTTCTTCCATAACGTCGGATTTGATGCATTAGGATTGCTCACGTTTTTCATGTCCATAAATCTACAAGTTTTTTGAATCATCCACGAAACGGCTCTTCCATTCCTCTCAGGCATGAGAAGCACCACTGGAAGGGTTTTTCTTCTTAGAAGCCTGATTTGCCCTCCAGCAGAGCTTCACCGTAGATTCCCACAGAGACGCCACTCCCTGCATCCAGGCTACAAAGGCGTTCCATCGGAATCCTGTAAGGCTCGCCAACTGACATTCCCCCTCTTCAACCAGCACGCAAAGGCCGAACTGATCGGCGTTTTGAGGGAGTTTCAACGCCCTGCGACCCAAGCGCCGAACTTGATACGGCAGTCTTTCCATATCCAGCTCACAGTTCAGACAACCCGCTCGCAGAACTCGCCCGCTGGGACTACACTCTTCTGGCGTTCTACGAGCTATGTGAAGAAACCGCGCAGCATAGGGTGATACTGCGCGGCCGTATAGAGCCGGGTTTCTACCTGACCAGCAGCACTTTCGCGGAAGCCTGCTGCTCAGCGCTGCAAAGCCTGATGAAGTAGACACCGGAGGCGAGTTCTGCTCCTGAGGAGTCCCTGCCGTCCCAGGTGATCGAGTGCTGACCCGCAGGCGAGTTGCCGAGTGGTTGGATTCTAACCAGGCGTCCTGTGGTGTCGTAGACCTCAAGTGTCACTGCGGAAAGACCTGGAGACTGGAAGAGGACCTTTGTGCTCATGCTGAACGGGTTGGGAGCGATGGACTGGATCAGGATGAAGGTCCCTGTCAGGTCTTCGCCTTCAACTGAAGTGTTGATCTCCCGAAGACCAAGGCTGTGATGCGCCCCCCCCGCAACCGAAAAGAACCCTTCATTCGGGTCCGGCACATCACACTGGCCTTCGAGATTGCATCCCCAGGCCACGATGGACCCGTCTTCCTTAAGGCCCAGGCTGTGATAGCCTCCTGCGGCAACAGCCACGAAACCGCTGTTGGGCTCAGGCACAATACACTGGCCATAGTGCGGAAAGCCTGTCTGCCCTTGTTGTCCAGCACCCCACGCCAAAATCGATCCGTCATCCTGCAGACCGAGGCTATGGTGGTATCCCCCCGCAACCGCCGTAAAACCACTGTTCGGTGAAGGCACATCGCACTGACCGTAGCTGTTCAACCCCCATGCTACTACCGAACTGTCAGCTCTCAGACCGAGGCTGTGATACCATCCACCCGCCACCGCGACGAAACCCTCATTGATAGAAGGAACATCACATTGACCATGATCGTTCAAGCCCCAAGCTATGATGAAGCCGTCTTCCTTCAGGCCAAGACTGTGGTTGAGCCCCCCAGCAACCGCAACAAAGCCGGTGTTCGGCAAAGGCACATCGCATTGACCGTACCAGTCATTCCCCCAGGCCGAAATGAAACCGCTCGTTCTTAACCCCAGGCTGTGAAACTCTCCCCCCGCAACCGCCACAAAGCTTGCGTTCGGATTTGGCACTCTGCACTGGTACCAGTTATCCATTCCCCACGCAACGATGGAACTGTTTTCCTTCAATCCGAGGTTATGAAAATATCCTCCGGCAGCAGCAACAAAACCACTGTTCGGTGAAGGCACATCGCACTGACCGTATTGATTCCACCCCCATGCAATGACCTCACCGTTCGACTGAGCCGTCCCTGTATCGGAAGAAGAAAACTGAACAAGTGTTGGGAGCAGAAACAGCAATCTGCCAGGCATTCCCATGGCACTCCCCCCCTGGACTTCATTTATCCTGAATGAACATGCCCGTCATGGAGTACCATGTCAATCACCATCTACTCAGATGATGGGACAGCGCCATTTGGACGCCTATGATCTCTCGAAGAGCGGCAATCCCCTGCAGCCAGGGCAGCCAGGACAGTTCGGGGTGAAGCCGGGGGATTGACTGTCTGCGCTCCCGCTGTTATCGGATACGACATGATGACAGGAGGGTTTTATGTACACCTGGCTTCTCTCTGCATCCGTTGTTCTGGCACCGAACCCGATGCTTCCCGCCTACGATGACGTCCTGGTTACACAGCCCTTCCCGGGCTGGTACTCCGCCGGAGTCCCATGCGAGAGCGGCCCGGGCTTCATGCTCTCGGAGGACTGCCATCCCACGACCGACTTCGTACCAAGCCAGGTTGAACTCTGGCTGGGGTTCGGTTCACAGGGCACCGTGGATTCATACAACTTCGGTTTCCAGCTGGACCAATCGGGATCGCCCGAGGGTTTATTCTTCTGGTTCGGCACCGAAAGCGATATTGTCTATGAGGACATCGGCTTGTCTGTGTGGGGGCTTGACTTTTTTCACGTCATCGTGACCATAGCTGATCCTCCGGTGCTTGCCGCGGGCCAGCCCTGCTGGTTCTGCTTCCAGGCGGTGAGCAGCAGCACTGTGGGATGCCTGCTTGCAAACAACAACCCGGGCTGGGACAGCATGTGCTTTTTCAGCAGCGACAACGGGGAATCGTGGCAGAGCAGCCAGTCCACCTGGGGCACTTCGTACGCGGTGTACATGATCATCTCCGGCACAACCGGTCTGGACAGGTCAACCTGGGGTTCGATAAAGGAATGCTTCATCTAGAAGCTGCGGATGGTCTCCGCTTGGCATTCGGAACCGCAATGAACCGGTTGGAGCATCATCCGGCTCAGGAAAGACGGCACAAAACGGAGAACCGAGTACCTTGTCCACACACTGACGGGATTGGCGTGCCGCATCCAGTCCGAGTCGGTAAGACCGAACGCCCCGGCAACTCCCCTCTCAATCGTCATTGTGATTCCCCATCAAGAAGCTCAAGTGTGTAGACACGCGGAAAATGGTCCTCATCGACAACGGCCGCAAGCATTCCGTAACTGCTCACGCTGAACCACATGTCAACATCGTCGTACCCGGCGAGCCTTGCGGTATGGGCAGGGTTTCCCGAACTGTCCCAGACATCGAAGTGATGTCCATCCTCCCTGTCGTGCCGCTCAATCCACAGATTGCCTTCCGCATCAACGCCTGCAAGCGAGATCAGCCGATGAAATGGACATGGTTCATAACCGCCTGTATAGGCCTGGTCGTTCCTTGCCCGTGACTCGAAATGCTCCGTTTCCTCCTCAAGTTCTTCCGGTGTCTTGGGGAGCCTTGCCACATCGGGGTTCTCGATGACGAACATCTCCTCTCCGGCGGGAGAGAACACCGACACAAGGTAGGCGGAGTTGTCCCGGACAGTGAAAACTCGTCCTCCCGGATCGGCGGCAACATCGGACATCTCTATCTCGGTGTAGATCTCGGGACACGGCCACTCCCATTGAAGCGCGCTGTATCTGACCGCAGGGGCTGAATCCGCGTCGAACCTTCCGGTGTAGAACGTGAAGATGATCTGGTCACCCATTTCAAGGTCAAGCATGGTTCCAACGATTGACGCCGAATCGACAGGGAACATTCTGTACGGGACATACCGGTCTGTTGTGAAATAGTCCCCGAGATAGGTTCCGGAGGGGCTGAACGCCATCACCGCCTGCTTCATCTCATCGGAAACAAGGATCGTCCCACCGGGCAGGGCGCACATGCTCTGGGGCCGCAGAAACTCACCCGGCCCAGCCCCCTCCCTGCCTACGAGAAAAGGCTCGCCCTGCCCGGGGATCACCCTGATGCGCATGGCGGCCCGATCAAAAACGAGTATGGAGCCATCGGGGCTGAAACAGAGGCCGTTGATGCTTCCGATCATGTGAAGCGAATCGCCGGTCTCAACACCAAAGGAATCGACGACACCAAGACCGTACTCCGGAATGCCTGCCCCGGTGATCCGCTCCGGCTCACTCGAAGAACCACAGGATAAAGACAGCAGCATGCCGCCCAGTATTGCCGGAAAAAGATGCCCGCGTTTCATTTGTTCTCCCTTGCGGCCCGACTGCATTCGAGCCGATACGGTCCGTCAGAGTTTCCGAACGATGGCCCGGGCCTTGTTGCCCATGTGCCAGTGGTTGAATACGAAGTTTGAGAAGGGGCGGTAGGAGTAGGTCTCCCACACGACCAGTTCGAAGCCGGTTTCTCGAAGCAGGTATTCGAACGACCGCCTGCAGTATTCGTTGCAGTGCCCCGGACGCCAGGAGCCGGGATACCTTTTCCTGTAAAGCCCGGTCCCGCGCAGCCATCGTTTGAAGCGGCTGTCCAGCCCGTCGATGTTCGGGAACTCCAGCAGGGCGTGACCGCCTTCCCCCAGCAGGGCTGCGATCCCGGTCATGGCGCGCTTCGGTTCAGGAAGGTGCTCCAGCACATGGCGAAGAAGAACGAGGTCGAACTCCTCACCATTTCCGGGCGAATACTCAAGGTAATCGGCCACTGCAACCTCAATGCCAAGCCTGGCCCTCACCGAATCCGCAAGGAACGGGGAGATCTCAAGCCCGCGAACGTCCCAGCCGTCCTTCCGAGCCAGGTACAGGAGCCGGCCGTTCCCGCACCCGATCTCGAGCAACCGTCCGGAAGCCGGGATCCATCGCTTCAGAAAACGGTGGGTTATCGTCTGGGCGATGTTCCTCCTGTGGTGTTCGTCGAAGGGGTCCACGAATTCCGCGGCGTACTTCACCTGATCGAGCCCGCCCGCGAGTTGGTAGTTGACCAGACGGCATTTCGGGCAGCGATGGAAAGTGAATTCATCGCGGTTGCCCTGCGTGTAAAAGGGTCTGAGCGGACTGTGGCCGCAAAGGCGGCAGGTCAGTGAGGCCTGCCCCTTCTCACTGCGCGTTCTTGACATCATCCGGGAACAGGATTGACGGAAGTCTCATTTCCTGAGAACCAGTTCAATACCCAGCTCTCCTGCTCTCTCCCTGACTTTCTCCGCCACTTTCCCTGCCTTCTCCTTTGCTCCGGTGTCTTCCCTGTCAACTTCATTCTCTATGAATTCGAAGATCTTCCCGATCTCTTCGATGGGAAAGAGCTCGACCGCCAGACAGTACATTGATTTTGATCTTCCGTCATTGTACCTGCCCGCAAGCAGTTTCAGATACTCGTGCTTCCTGTCAAGGGTTGCCAGGTATTCAGCAAGGTCCCTTTCGGCCTCTTCCAGGTTCGCAGTGACATTTCTGTACGTAATGAATGAGTCAGCAGCTCCAATATCCTTGTATCTTTCACACGGATACTCATCGCATTCGAAGCAGTACTCCATGTTGCCATGCTTCCTGCTGCAGGTAACGACAGCGCATGTGGGATGCTTTTCCTGAAAACCAAGACCTCCGCAACCAGGGCATCTTGAGACCCCATCGGTATGGAACCTTGGACACAGACAGCAGTTCAGCCCGCAGAGTGCGAAATGGGGCTCCTTTCTTGTGAAGGGCGCCTTGGATCCTTTCACAAGCCCTTCTCAACATTGGACCTCAGCAGCATGGAGAACAGGTCCTGGCTGTACTGATGCTTCTTCTCCTTGTATGGAAACCGCTTGTCAAACTCGATCGCTTCATCGTGATCCAGATCGTACACATCGCTGCCTTTGTACTCATGCTTCGAAGCCCTGCTGATGCCTCCGTTCATCTCCAGAACAAGCAGTCCCAAGGGCTGTCTGCCATTGTACATGCTGACGTTGCAGTCAACACCGTTCCTGAAGCCGTGCCTGCAGTAGTTGTGCGGATCTCCAAGTATGATGATGGCTGGAACACCCATTGCTTCCGCCATCTTCCTTGTGTGCCCGATCAACGCGCTTCCAATGCCCTGCCTCTGATGGTCCGGGTGAACACATACCGGCCCGAATGACAGTGTCCGTATCCTTTTCTTTTCTTCGTTTTCAATGCAAGACCATGTGTACATTATGCATCCGACAATGTCTCCATCCTTCACGGCAATGAACGACAGCTCCGGGACGTAGTCCTCATGCGAGCGCATCCTGTGAACCAGATAGTGCTCGTCGCATCCCGGGACATAGAGGTTCCAGAACGCCTCCCGGGTGAGTTGTTCAACCATGAACTGCTCATCTTCCCTTTCATGTCGGGTCTCAAGGTTCACCGGTACTCCTCTCGCGTTGCGCCGAAGGCGGTCAGCCCACTGCAGGTGTACTATTCTTTTTTCTCCCGTCTCAGGCTATGGCATGACACCGAATACGGTCCATGCCCGGTACTGCCACGGGTTGTGAGTATGCCGTATGTTCCGGCATTGCCACTGATATACCAACCGGGAGGAAAACATGAGCGAGATCCGCTGGTCCGTAAGCCCCGGAGGGGAGAGATTCCCCCTTCCCGTTCCCGAAGACTACCCTGTTGAGCTTGAACGGCTTCGAGGGCTCGTGGAGCAGAACAGGTCCATGGGCAGGGAGATAGTCGCGGTGGTCGGGCTTGGTTTCGTGGGAGCTGTCATGGCGGCCGTGGTCGCCGACTCCGTTCGTCCCGACGGCAAGCCGGGCAAGTTCGTCATTGGGATGCAGAGGCCCAGCACCAGAAGCTACTGGAAAACACCCCTTATGAACCGTGGGGTTTCTCCCGTCACCGCGGAAGACCCCGAGGTCGCGCCGATGATCGCGCGCTGCGTGCTTGAAAAGAAAACCCTTGTTGCCACCTACACCGAAGAAGCGCTTTCACTTGTGGACGCCGTGGTCGTGGATGTGCAGTGCGACTACCTCAAGAACCGTTTCGGGGACTGCCGTGAAGGCTCGGCCGACATGGCTGCTCTCGAAGAATCCCTGGGGGTGATAGCCCAGCACATACAGCCTCACGCCCTGGTGCTCATCGAAACTACAGTTCCGCCGGGAACAACGGAGCAGATCGCTTACCCCATTATGAAAAAGGTGTTCGAAAAACGCGACATTGAGAGCGAGCCACTCCTGGCCCACAGTTATGAGAGGGTCATGCCCGGGCGGAACTACGTTGCTTCCATCCGCGATTTCTGGCGTGTGTGCAGCGGTGTGAACACCGAAGCCCGGGAAAGGGTGACAAAGTTCCTGAACGAGGTTCTCAACACGAAGGACTTTCCCCTGACGGTGCTCGACCGCCCCATTGAATCCGAGACGGCCAAGATCATCGAGAACAGTTACAGGGCAACGATACTGGCGTTTCTGGACGAGTGGTCGGTGTTCGCCGAGCGGAACGGGGTTGACCTTCACAAGGTCATAAGTGCCATAAAGGTACGGCCCACCCACTCCAACATGATCTTCCCCGGTCCCGGTATCGGCGGTTACTGCCTGCCGAAGGACGGCGGTCTTGGGGTCTGGGCGTACCGTCACATCATGGGTTTCGAGGACGACATCTTCAAGATCACACCCATGGCTGTTGACATCAACGACACGCGCTCGCTCAGGGTGCCTCAGATGGTTCGTGACGCCCTGCGCAACATGAACCGGGGCATATCCTCCGCCGACGTTCTTGTACTCGGGGCATCGTACCGGGAGGATGTGGGCGACTCACGGTACAGCGGGTCTGAGGTCATCGTCAGGAAGCTCAGCGAGATGGGCGCCGACGTCAGGGTGCACGACCCCTACATGGAGCACTGGTGGGAGTTCGAAGCGCAGGATACCTACCCGAAGCCGGGTTTCAGCTGGTCACGCTTCTTCCACAGACAGGCCCCGCTTGCCGCTCTCCGGATGGAAAAGGACCTGTGGGGCGCGATGAAGGGCGCTGACGCGCTGGTCCTGGCGGTCAGGCACTCGGAGTACATGGTCCTTGAACCTGACCGTGTGTTTGATGCCGTCGGAAAGCCCTTCGCGATCATCGACTGCTTCTGTATCCTGGACGACGCGAAGATCCGCCGCTACCTTGAACTCGGATGCGAGGTCAAGGGTCTTGGTCGCGGTCACATAAGACGGATGAAGGAGAGCGTAAAAACCGGACCAAGGTAAACCCCGGACAGATGAGTCAAGCTGCACGGTACGTCCCCCGTCGATCCTGACGGGGGATTTCATATTATAGTAATTTAAGCGGATATTATCCCATTTGTCGTTCTTATCCATTTTCTATCTCTGACGCCATTCAGGTCGCGGCAATGTTGATAACTGACGTTTTTTCTGGCTATATCTTTTATGACTATTATGAAATTTTAGTTATCTATCAATATATCTTTCGGATATGAGTGAATATTACTAATTCATGTATATATTGATTGTTCGCTAATGTCCTTGACAATAGAATTTGGATCAGGTACATTTCCTTCATGAGAAAGAAAAGGGGGGAACAAACACATGGGGTGACCTGCAAATCAACGCAGGTATGGAACTGGTTCATCATATGCAAGAACCGTGAAAGGAGAGAGAGGTTGGGACAGGATGGTCTCTAGTTCGATGAAGAGGATCATGATTAACAGAAGCCATGATATCAATCATCGAACTGAAGGGGGTTTCGGAAAGTCGAACACCTAGCTTCTGATCAGGGGTTGAGTTATGTCTTCCATGAAACATTCACCAGTGCTTGGTGCAAACCGGGCACGCATTCTTGAAGCAGTTGTTATTGCTGCTTTTCTTTTCATTCTTCCCGGCACGGCAGTTTCTCAACCGGACGAGCTGAACCCGTACGATGATTCCAACGGGATGCCCGTCTGCACTGCGACCAGCGACCAGACCACTCCAGCCATTGCATCCGATGGCAGCGGAGGATCAATAATTGCCTGGAATGACGAACGCAGTGGCAACAGTGACATCTATATCCAACGAACAAGCCTGAGTGGGTCTCTGCTCTGGCTGAACAACGGCATCGCCATCTGCACGGAAGGCAGCACCCAGGAACTTCCACAGATAGTCAGTGACGGTACAGGCGGAGCGATAGTCGTCTGGCAGGACTATCGCAACGGCAACTTCGACATATACGCTCAGCGAGTCAACTCGAGCGGTGAAGCGATCTGGAACACCAACGGAGTACCTGTCTGTACCGCGGCGTTCGACCAGTTCAACATTTCAGTGATCAGCGACGGATTCGGCGGCGCAATTCTCACCTGGGAGGATAATCGCAGCAACGTTGTGAATTGTCCTGATATCTACGCGCAGCGTGTGAACCAGACCGGTTCAATGCTGTGGACTGCCAATGGTGTTTCAGTGTGCAACGAAGCCAGCGCCCAGCACGGTCCCAGGCTTGTCGGCGACGGAAGCGGCGGCGCATTCATCACCTGGTATGACCAGCGCGCCGGCGATTACGACATCTACACGCAACGGGTCGCCTCGGGTGGCGCGGTTCAATGGACGACAAACGGAGTGGCAACCTGCACGATGGCAACAGACCAGCTCATGCCGGACATCTGCAGCGACGGGGCTGGTGGCGTCATCATCGCATGGCATGACTTCCGTTCAACGACCGATTTCAACATCTATGCTCAAAGACAGGGTCCGAGCGGCGCAATAGTGTGGGCTGTTGACGGTGTGGTCATGAACAACAATGTCGGATACGACCAGATCAACACAAAGATCGTCGAAGACGGGGTTGGCGGAGCCATAATGGTCTGGCAGGACTATGTCACCGGAACGACCGCCGACGTATATGCGCAGCGAGTTGCCTCGGCCGGTGCGGTACTCTGGACCGCAACTGGCGTGATCATCTGTACCGCGGCAGGCGACCAGATCTACCCGCAGATAGTCTCCGACGGGAACAGTGGAGCCTTCGTAACCTGGGAGGACTATCGCAGTGTTTCCACCTCCGACATCTATGCACAGCGCATAGCAGCGGATGCATCGATCTACTGGCCCGCAACCGGATATCTGATCTGCGGGGCAGACAGCCTTCAAAGCGGACCCGCGATGATCAGTGATGGAAACCAGGGTGCCATCGTGGCTTGGCAGGATCATCGGAACTCCAGTTGGGACATCTATGCACAGGGGTTCGATACATCCGGTACCGGTACTGAAGGCGGCTCTACACCAACCGGATCACAGCTGATCCTTCACCCGGCATACCCCAATCCGTCAACCGCCATGGTCGGGTTCTCATTCTCTCTTCCGGGTTCGGGTGCCGTGGAACTTGCGGTATATGACATCACCGGGCGCATGGTGGCCACGGTCATCAGCGGCGAGATGCTTGCCGGAACGCACCAGGCTTCCTGGAACGGAGCTTCGGCGGCAGCAGGAGTGTACTTCTGCAGGCTGTCCTTCGATGGAATGACCCAGACAAGCCAGGTGGTCGTTCTTCGGTAAGCCCGTTCATTCGAATGGTGTGATCCCCAGGGTTCCTGTGAGGCCGATCAGAGTCGCCCACAGGAACCCTTCTTCCAATACTGGATTCACAAGACCGTGCCGGACAACTCACTCGACGCTGTTGACGGCTCCCGGCGTTCCCCAGCACTTGTCGTCACCCGTCTCTGGGTCGGGTACGGGGCAGTCGTAGTCGACCGATGCAGCCCAGTTGGCCGCGTTGTTGGGTCCCCTGATGTTTATCTTCTCCAGCGAAGCGCCGGTTCCGTCAGCGGCGCTTCGCTGCTGACCGTCCCTTATCCCCCAGTGGTCGGTGTAGGAGAGCATGTCCACCATCATGCCGTAACGGTCGCTCAGGGTTATCATGTCCGATGCGTTGGAAAGCCCCGGCCACTCACCTGTCCAGGAAACGACGGGGACCCTCTCACCATAAGCTTCGACAAAAGACCCCATGTCCGCCGGGACCACCACCCTGGAACCGCGAGCAAGCACGTACTCGTCCAGCACCAGTCCGTTGCCGCGGTCACTGAGTACCATTCCCTGGAGCTGAACCGGCTCTGCCGTAAGGTTGCACAGCTCGATCCATTCGTAAAGGCTGTCAGGACCCAGGGTTGGGCCATCGGGGTTGAACATGATCTCGGTGATTACCACATCGTTCAACCCCGAGACCAGCGCCATTAACAGTGATGCGCCCAGCAGCATTGTTACCTCCGGAATGTGTTCGGGGCCTGTATCAGATCTTCAGCCAGCTTCCAATTCCGAAACAGGGGCCCGAGAGATCGACGGTGAAATCATCCGTCGCGACGTTGTCAAGCATCACATCGCACTGCCTGTAACCGCCCTCTGTACCGAATACGAGCGGGATGCCCGGAAAGTTCCCGGACTCATGGATGGCCTATGGGACTGCCAGCCTCTCCCCGACCGCCATGAAGGGATGGCTCGTGCCTTTTCAGACAGCCAAAGACAGCAGGCTGACAGGAGGGGACTGAGGCAGAAAGCAACCCTCTCATGCAGTCAATCCCTTCTCAGAGAAGACCCTGCGGCAAGCGTTCAACATTATATGGCCGATGGCCGGCATCAACAAGGCGTGAATCACGTTGGTTCGGATCAGGTCGAGATCGCGGAAAGGACCGTTTCGGCGTAGATACGGGCACCCAGACTGTTCAGGTGGGCGCCGTCCATGGTGAGGTGAAGGCCGCGCCGGCGGGCCAGGTAATCGGAGCCCGCGTCCGGTGCCGTGACAAGGGAATCAAGGAATACCGAGGAATGCCTGTCAAGGAAGTAGGCCGACGGTTTGTCGACCTTCTGCAGCTCGGTGTCAAAAGCCTTTGCCACATCGGCTATTCCGGCGCCATGCCTCTCACCGATCGTTCTTATCGCTTCGTTGTAGCGGTTCCTTGTCTTGTTGATATCGCTTTCGGGGTTTTCACCCAGGCACGCCACAGTGGCGAGAACGACCCTGACACTCCGCGGAACGGCGGAGAGCATCTCGTCGTATGTCTGCCGAAAGGCTTCTGTTGTTGCCATTGGAACGCTGCCGCGGAACTGAAGGTCCCGCGCAAGCTTCTTCCATGCTCCGCCCCTGCGGTGGAACAGTGGGATCAGGATGTCGTTGGCTCCCACTTCCAGAAGCAGGATGTCGGGGTTGCACGAGGCGATGAGGGGGTTCAGCCGCCACCTGACCTCGGTGACCGTGGCCCCTCCCCTGCCCTCCACGACCATTTCATGAACGCAACCCAGCCTGGCCATCAAGCCGGGATAGGAAACACCGGGATGGCCTGCGGTGAGGCTGTCGCCAACAAGAAGAAGCTTACCCATTAGACCACTCCTTTGTAGGTCATGATTATGCGAAAATCAGGGTGACTTGGGGAATGCACTTCCTGCGCGCGGAGAAATCCTGAATATTCCCGCCAATCAGCTTTACTTGGAGGCCGGGATGTTCTCTATTGACAGTCTTGAGCTCGACCTTGAACGCGCCGGGGGCGCTTCAAGGGTTAAACCACTGCTGGATCTGGCGTTCGCCCTTCACATGAAGGACCCGGTCCGAATGCGGAAGCTTCTGGACGAAGCACTCGAACTGAGCGTCAAGCACGGAGACATGGCTGCCGAATGCAGGGCGCGCCAGCTGTTCAGTGTGTTCTGGGGCATCAGGGGAGACTTCGAGAAATCGCTGGAGTGGGCGCTGGAATCCCTTGCCATTTCAAAGACTCTGGACAAGAACGCAGGTCTGGCCGGCAAGTACAGCAACCTCGGCATAATCTACAACCGGCTGGGCGATATCGAAAACAGCGACAGGTTCATTGACATGGCCATAGAGGAAGCTCTGGCTGCCGGGGAGCGTGTGGAACTTGCGCGAGCCCATCACAACAGGGCCCTGAACAGGGAGTCCATGGGAGAGATGGACGAAGCGCTCGCCTGTTACTCGAAGGGGGCCGCCCTGCTTGAGGAACTGGGTCTCACAGAACAGCTTGCCATTGCCCTGAAGAACATGGCTGACATCTCATACGACACGGGTTCTTTCTCTGTGGCTGAAAAAACCGCGCAGAAGGCTCTGGAGATAGGCAGACAGTCGGGGAACCATTACGCCGAGGCGGCTGCGCTTCGAACCCTCTCCCGTCTGAAACTGGACGAGGGAAGGTTTGAGGAGGCCGAGGAGGGTTTCAGAAAAGGCCTTGAACTGGCGACTGGCATCGAGAACTACGACCTTGAGATCGGGTTTCTAAGCGAACTCTCCAACCTCTGTGAGAAATCGGAAAGATACCGCGAGGCACTTGAGTTCCAGAAAGAGTACGGCCGTGTGCGGGATCAGGTCCTGACCGAACAGAAGAACCGGCACATCGCCATCCTCAAGGCCGATATGGAACTCGAGGAAATGGAGAGGGAAGCCGAGCTCTACCGCCACAGGAACCGTGAACTCGAGATGGCGAAGGAGCTCGCCGAGGCCTCCGACAAGGCCAAGAGCGACTTTCTGGCCATAATGAGCCACGAGATCCGGACCCCGATGAACATCATACTGGGAATGCTCCAGGTGCTGCTCACCACATCCCCCACGGCGGAACAGAGCGGCTTCATCCGGAAAGCCCTCTCATCGACAAAATCTCTGCTCGGGATCATTAACGACATTCTGGACTTCTCCCGGATCGAAGCGGGCAAAATGGTTTTCGAGGCAATCCCCTTCAACCCCAGGGAAGTCCTGGACGAAGTTTTGGGGATGTTCCTCCTCGATGCTGACGGCAAGGGGCTTTCCCTGAAAGCCAACCATGACCCCTCCATTCCCGAGCTTGTCGTGGGCGACCCACTTCGAGTCACACAGATAGTGAGGAACCTGGTATCCAACGGCATCAAGTTCACCACCGAGGGGGGGGGTGACAGTTCACTCCAAGCTGATCAAGGCCGCATCCGACTCGGTCCTGCTTGAGATAACCGTCTCGGACACTGGGATGGGCATCGAACCTGCAAAACTCGAGAGCCTGTTCCAGCCCTTCTCCCAGGCCGACGCATCCATGACAAGGAGATTCGGGGGAACCGGACTTGGGCTCGTGATATGCCACAGGCTTGCCGATGGCATGAAGGGAAGTGTCTCGGTGAAAAGCGAACCGGGACACGGAAGCTCCTTCTCCTTCACGGCTCCATTCGGCGCGGCGGACAAGTGCACCGCTCTCTCCTGCATGTATCCGCTCCTCTCCCGATCGGACCTCTCGGAAGTCTCGGTCCTCCTTGTGGAAGATCAGGAGACCATCAGGGAGATTGCGGTTCATTTCCTCAGGGAGGCCAGGGTCCGGTACATCACGGCATGCAACGGTTCCGAAGCCCTCGACCGCCTGGCCTGCAACACTTTCGATCTGGTATTGATGGACATTCAAATGCCCGTGATGAGCGGCCTTGAAGCAGCGGAAAAAGCGAGGAAGCTTGGCATCGAAACACCGATAGTGGCAACCACCGGTCACACCATGGCAAGCCACTTCGACCTGTACAGGCAGGCGGGTATCAATGACTGCCTGGCAAAACCCTACTCCAGGGAGGACCTGCTTTCGGTCATCGCGAAATGGGTTCCGGCGGGTTCCTCCAGAAGGGAGAAGCCCGCCGGGGCAACTGGATCAGCTGAATGACAGTATCGACCTGCGGATTATTCCAACGCAGTCGAGGATCTGTTCTTCTGTTATGACCAGGGGCGGCGCGAACCTGATGATGTCGCCATGGGTGGGCTTGGCCAGCAGGCCGTTTTCCGCCATTTTGAGGCATACGTCCCACGCTTCCATTCCATTGACGGGCTTGATGACGATGGCGTTCAGAAGCCCCTTGCCCCTCACCAGTGAGATCATGGGAGAATCGATGGCGGCAAGCTCTTTCCGAAGAAGCGCGCCGAGCTTCTCGGCCCTCTCGGCAAGCTTCTCCTCACGCACCACCTCAAGGGCGGCGATGGCCACCCTGGCTCCGATGGGGTTTCCCCCGAACGTGGAGCCGTGCTGGCCCGGTTTTATCACGAGCATTATCTCATCGTCGGCGAGCACAGCCGAGACAGGGTACAGGCCTCCGCTGATCGCCTTGCCCAGGATGAGGATGTCCGGCCTGACGCCTTCGTGATCGCATGCAAGCAGGCGTCCGGTGCGCGCGATGCCGGTCTGGACCTCGTCGGCAATGAACAGAACGTTCTTCTTCCTGCACAGCCCGGCGGCGCTGCCGAGGTATCCCTGGTCGGGCACGAAGACCCCGGCCTCACCCTGGATTGGTTCTACAAGGAACCCTGCCACGTCGGGGTCCTCCAGCGCCTTTTCAAGAGCGGGAAGGTCGTTGTAGGGTATTCGCACGAAGCCAGGCCCGAAGGGGCCGTAACCGCCGAAGGCGTCAGGGTCGCTCGAGAACGAGACGATTGTTGTCGTGCGCCCGTGGAAGTTGTTCTCGCACACTACTATCTTCGCCTGGTTCGGGGCAATGCCCTTCTTCTGGTAGGCCCACTTCCGGCAGAGCTTTATGGCGGTTTCGACGGCTTCGGCGCCTGTGTTCATCGGAAGCACCTTCTCGAAACCGAAGTACTCGGTGACATACTTCTCGAAGACGCCAAGGACATCGTTGTAGAAAGCCCTTGATGTAAGGGCCAGAACCTGGGCCTGGTCGGTGAGGGCCTTTACTATCTTCGGGTGGCAGTGCCCCTGATTGACCGCCGAGTAAGAGGAAAGGAAGTCGTAGTAACGCTTTCCCTCGACGTCCCAGACGTGGACACCCTGCCCTTTGGCCAGCACCACGGGAAGGGGGTGGTAGTTGTGGGCTCCGTACCTGTCTTCAAGCTCCATTGCCATCTTCGAGGTCATCTTCTCACCAGTCATAACTCACGCTCCCGGGCAGACGGCACAACCGGTTTTCTTCCGGAAAACCGGTCCCTGCCGATGTTTCAGTGGTGAAAGCCGGTTCGCCGGCCTTCGTTCGCATTGAGCAGGGATGCTAACAAAGCGCCCCTGTAAAGTCAAACCGGGGGGATTGTCGGGGCTGGCGGGGCTGGACATATAACCACTTCGGTTGTTCTCCAGGGAAAGGAAGATCCACCGTGGGGAGTCCGGGGGGGAACTACGTCCAATGGTCGGTGGCCCAGATCACGGCGGGGGCCGTATGCGCGGGGCTGACCCTCATGAAGGTTTCCTTTCTGCCGGCTCTCGGGGCTACACTGGTGGTGATCGCCATCTACAAGCTGCTGTACAAATGGGAACACAAGGCCACCAAGAACGACATGCAGGGCATGTTAAGGGTGTTCTCCCTTTCCAGTCTCGCCACCCTCGTCATCCTGACACTTGCCCATGACTGGCTTCGGGATAACTGGATAAGTGCCCTGTGGGCCGTTGCGCTGGCATCCAGGGGTGTTTTCGGTCTCATCGTTTTCGCCCGCGGGACCCGCTGGTCCGGGGCGGAAGCGGGAAAGGAAGAGTCGGAATGAAGGTTCTCTCGCTTCTTCTTGTCTGTGTGAGTGTCGCGTCCGCGTCATTCGACACATCCGTGATGCTGGAAGTCACCCCGGACGGGGCATTCTTCATCCCCGCCTCCACCAGCGCCATTCCGGCCGCTCAAGTCACTCCCGCTCCCTCTTCCTCCCTTTTGTGGCACTACAGCCAGGCCACCGGTCTCACTCAAAAAACATGTCCCATGGGCAACTCCGGCGAATTCGTTCTCACGGGGGGCTGGTACGGCGGCGGCAGGATGTTCGAAGGGGTTTCGGGCGACGGCACGGTGTTCTGGCAGAACGAGCCCGAGCTCGAATCGGGCCAGTACTGGACCTCGCTCGGCACCGGCACCTCAGCCGCGGATACCGCCGACAGGTACTGGCTTGCAAGGACTTTCGATGTCTGGAACGACAACGGCACGCCGGGCTACACACCTGACGACTTCCTGGTGTCGGACGACAACGTTGAGGTCTGCCTTTTTGGCGGAGCATCATCGGTTCCTGTATGGATTTGGAACGGGGCAGGGGCGTTCGGGACCGGGTCGCTTGACCAGGCCGGCACCTACGACTGCTCAACCGACGGGTCGGTCTTCGCCCTGGGGGGACTGAAGGACGGTCACCTTGCTGTGGCGGTCTTCGAACATGGGTCACCTGAGCCTGTGCTTCTCTACGAGAACGCCGACTACACATACTCGCCAAGGCAGCTCCGCCTCACTGCCGACGGGTCGAAGATCATCTTCAGCGTTGGCGCCACACTTCTTCGTGTCGATGTGGCAACCGGTGCGCTCGAGGGCACTTTCAACCTGGGGGCATCCACGGACTGCTTCGGTGTCTCCGCGGACGGCTCACTGGTGGCGTTCGGCTTCACGGCTGCAAGACTGGCCCAGTGGAACGGTTCGGCGTACGAACAGGCCTGGTCGAGGGGGGTCAGCGGATACTACGCAGGCTCGGCAACCGTTTCGGATGACAACAGCACAGTGTACTTCGGCTTCTACAAGAGCAACTACATGTCCAACAGGATCTACAGGTTCGACGCCGCCAGCTCTACACCCGTCTGGACCTACGATTACCCGGCTGGCTCAGGTTCCAACCAGGACATCGTGAGCTGGATGGACTGCTCCTCGAACGGAAGATGGCTGGCCGTCTCCTCCTGGGGCTGCCAGAGCGGCGGAGGCCCCGAGGTGACGGTTCTGGACGACCAGAACCCCGAAGCGCCCGTGTTCACCATCGACACCCCCGGCTCCATGTTCCATGTGGACATCTCCGCGGACGGAAGCCTCGTCAGCGCCGCGGGCAAGCATGTTCACGCCAATGTTTTCGGTTCGGGCACCGATGTTTTCATGGCCGAGGTGACTACAACGGGTATTGAAGGGGGCGAACCATCAGTCCCGATGCTCTCGGTCAGCCCGAATCCATGCGCCGGTGCCGCGGTTTTCGCTGTGAACATCCCCGTTTCGGCGGTTGTAGAACTGGCTGTGTTCGACATCGCGGGGCGACGGGTTTCAACCCTCTTCTCGGGAATGCTGGGCGCGGGGATTCACAGCTTCCCGTGCTCGTTCGATCTTGCCGGCGGTCTGTATCTTGTTCGGGCAAGCGCTGGGGAACACGTGGCGGTCAGCAAGATCATCATAACGATCTGAACAGCGGCGCTTCCGGGATATCGCCTATTTGAGGGTTCTCCTGAGCAGGTTCGAGTTGGTGACAACCGTTATGGAACTTGTCGCCATGGCGATCTCGGCCAGAACGGGGTGCATCCAGCCCGCGATCGCCAGTGGGATCATCACCAGATTGTAGGCAAACGCCCAGAACAGGTTCTGGCGTATCTTCCTGAATGTCGCCCTGCTCAGGTTGACCGCCTTCACGACACCCTGAAGGTCGCCCCCTACCAGGGCGATGTCGGCAGCCTCGAGCGCAACGTCGGTCCCGGTTCCCAGCGCGATACCCACATCCGCACCAGCGAGGGCAGGCGCGTCGTTTATTCCGTCTCCAACGAAAGCCACTATACCGTAGCTTTCCCTGATCCTCTCGACCTCCGCAAGCTTGCGATCCGGCAACACCTCCGCGGTCACCTCATCAATTCCCAGAAGTGAGGCCACAGCTTCCGCGGTCCTCCTGTTGTCGCCCGTGACCATCACTGTCCGGAACCCCATCGCCTTGAGGGCGTTGATCGCGTTCGAGGCCGACGGTTTAAGCTCGTCCCTTGCCTCGAGAACGGCCCTGATCCTGCCCGCTTCGATCAAAACGAATCCTGTCGATCCCCGTCCCTGTATCTCTTCAAGCTTCAGACGCGCCTCATGGGTCACTGAAACGCCCAATTTCTCCGCGAGCCCCGCTGAGCCGACCGCAGCCGTCACACCGTCCACAACCGCGGAAATGCCCATCCCGCTCTCGTTCCTTACACCGGTCGGTTCCTGAAAGTGAACACCCATCCTGTTCGCCGCGGCAACCACCGCGGAAGCGAGCGGATGTGTGGAGGCCGATTCGACGGATGCTGCTGTTGAGAGCACGCTTTTCACGGTCGCGTCTTCAAGGGGAAACACAGCAACAACGGAGGGTTTACCGGTCGTCAGGGTGCCGGTCTTGTCAAAGGCAATGGCCCTGACTCCGCTGAGCTGTTGAATCGCTGCACCGCTTCTGAAAAGGATACCCCTTTCCGCGCCCATCCCACTCCCGACCATGAGGGCGGTGGGGGTCGCGAGACCCAGCGCGCACGGGCATGCTATCACCAGCACGGCAACCATGGCAAAAAGAGCACCCGTAATGCCTCCCGCCCCGGTCACCCAGGGAAGGAATGCGCCCAGCGCAGCCAACCGGCTTGAGACTCCCGGAAAAACCAGATGCAACAGAAGCGTTGCGGCGGCTGTGGCCATCACCGCAGGCACGAAGACCCGTGTGACCCTGTCCGCAAACTCCTGCACCGGAACCCTGCTGCCCTGTGCCCGTTCCACCATGGCGGCAACCTGGGCCAGGAAGGTGTCGCTGCCAATCTTCTCCGCCCTCACCTTCAACAGACCGTCAAGGTTCACCGAAGCGCCAATGACAGGGTCCCCCGGGACCTTTCTCACGGGCATGCTCTCCCCGGTGGCCATTGATTCGTCCGCGCTCCCCTCCCCCTCTTCCACGATTCCGTCGGTGGGATACTTCTCGCCCGGTCTTACGACCATCCTGTCCCCGACCCTGATCTCCCGGGCAGGGATCTCCACAAGGCGCCCCTCCCTTTCCACCCTGGCGGTTCTTGCGCCCAGGGCAAGAAGACGCCGGATCGCCATTGAAGCGCGGCCTTTTGCCCTGGCCTCCACGAACCTTCCGGTGAGGTGGAATGCCATGATCATCGCAGAAATGCCTGCATAGTTGGCAACTGGCAGAACGAAGGAAGCGGGACCCGTGAGAAGGGAAGCTCCGGTTCCCAGGGCAATGAGCGAATCCATATTGGCACTGCCGCCCGCAAGGGCCCTTGCACCTCCCTTCAAGGTGGGCCATCCCGCCTTGAAGAGGACGGGCAGCGCAAGCAGGATCGTGCCGAGTTCATAGGTCTGCCGGTTCGGCCAGTCCACATGAAAGATCATGTGAGGAAGCATCCAGAGCATGACGATACCCGTTGGGATCCAGGCCCACACGAGTCTTCTCTTCGCGTCGGGAAGAAGCTCATCCACCTTCACTGCCCCGGCATCGGGAAGGCCTTCACCCCGGCTTCCGGCGACTCTGAATCCGGCTCTTTCCACGGCCCTTCTAATGTCGTCTTCGATGGCCATGGACTGAATGATCCTCACAATGGCGGTCCCGGTCACAGGGTCGACGGAGGCGTCAAGAACACCCTCCGTTTCCTTCAGTGCCCTGCTCACGGAATTCGAGCAGGATACACAGGACATCCCGGTCACACTCAGACGGATTTCGACGGTGGGCACCGAATATCCGGCCCTCGCCACGGCTTCGGTGAGGCGAGCCGCATCGATGTTGCCCGCCGAAACGAACCCCGCGGTCTCCGCGGCGAGGTTGACCGAAACTTCGCTCAGCCCCCCCAGACCTTCCAGCGCCCTTTTGACAGCTGCGGAGCATGCTCCGCAGGTCATGCCCCGAACGGGGATCGTGATCCTTCGGTCAGTCATTCCTGGCTCCTTTCCCCGGGGGCATGGGGGACGCAGAGTGCTTAAGTTTTTTCCTTGTACGCACCCGGGCACTGTTCTATAATTGCATCCGGGAATCAAATCAGGGAGGGCTCATGAGTTCAGGGTCACCGCTCGTTGTCGAACACCTTGTCAGGACCTTTCAGATAAAGGCTGGCCTCGCCAGGCTCGAAGCGGTGAAAGATGTGAGTTTCCGCCTCGAACCGGGTGAGATACTTGGTTTTCTTGGCCACAACGGGGCAGGCAAGACAACGACAATGAAATGTGTACTGGGGCTTCTCCACCCGACTTCAGGCACGGTCAGGGTCTGGGGTTTGCCTCCGGGAAGCGCCGGGGCCAGGGCAAGGCTTGGATACGTCCCGGAAAACCCCGACTACGATCAGAGCTTTTCGAGCCTCGAACTCCTTCGGGCTTTCGCGGGAATGCGCGGGCTCACGGGAACCGACACGGACTGGCGGAAGCTGCTCGAACGGGTCGGGCTGCGGGGCTGGGAGACCATGAGGCTGAAAAACTACTCAAAGGGAATGCGCCAGCGGCTCAGCCTGGCGCTGGCGCTGCAATCCAGGCCGGGGCTGCTGGTTCTGGACGAGCCCACCGGCGGCCTCGACCCCATCGCCCGGAAGGAGTTCCGCGACATCATCCTCGAGGAGAACGCCAGAGGAGCGTCGGTTTTCCTCTCATCACACCTCCTCGGCGAGGTTGAAAGCGTCTGCCACCGGGTGATAATCCTCAACCGCGGAACGGTCGTTCGCACGGGAACCCTCGAGGAACTGCTGGGCGGAGAGGAAACCCACAGGGTCTCCTACCTCGAGGGCCAGACAGCACGGGAGGTTACCGTTGCTTCCGCCGGGCTGCAGGGAACGATCGACATGCTTCGCGGAAAGGGATGCCCCGTGACAGGCGTGGAGAGATCATGGAAAAGCCTCGAGGAGGTTTTCCTGTCAGCAACGGAGGCCCGATCATGAAGGGCGTTCTCGTGTTCAGCGTCATGACCCTCCGGATGCTCTTCCGGAAGCGAACCCCATGGGGGATACTGATAGGTGTTCTTCTTGCCCTCTTCGCCATCGCGCAGGTTCCAAGCTTCTCGGTGGGGAACCAGGGCAGGTTCGTACTGGATTTCGGGCTTTTCGGGATAGAACTTGGCGCCCTGGTGCTCGCCCTGGGCCTCGCGGCGAACCTTTTCCCGCAGGACCGCGAACAGCGCACGGTAATGCCCCTCGTAGCGGTTCCGCTCTCACGCTGGCAGTATCTTCTGGGCCGTTTTATCGGTGCTGCGATGGTTCAGGCCTCGGCTCTCCTGGTGAGTTGCGCAGGTCTCGTGGTGATCCTTCTGATCAGGGGCATTCAGGTCCCGCCGGACATCTTCCCCGCCACCATCCTCATAGTCGCCGAGGGATGGTTCCTTCTGGCAACCGTGTTCTTCTTCAGCTTTTTCACAAGCCCCCCCCTGAACTGGCCCCTGACCACCATCCTCTTCGTGCTCAGCCAGATGAGCGTGAGGGATTTCGTAAACCTCGTCCCGGCAAGCCCCGACCTCATGCGGGGGATAAGGCTTCTTCTTCCCCACGCCGATGTGTTCCATATCAAAGACCCACTGGCGCACGGTTTCGAGGTGGCCCCGCAGTTCTTCGCCCTGGCGGTTTTCTACGGGCTCTGCTACACCGCTTTCATGCTCAGTCTGGCCCTGGCAGTTTTCCGGGGAAGGGACCTCAAGTGAAGCTCCTTCCCTTCTTTGTCCTTATGCTTTCTTGCTGCTGCAGCCTCAACTCCGACCCCGTCGACAACGCTCCTTCGCAGGTTCTTGGGGAGGAGTGCGATCTCGACCATGAACACCATCATCACGAGGCGGGGCATGTATGCAGCGAAACCCGCTGGTTCTTCACACAGCCCTGGGCCGCGAAATGGTTCTGGGGCAAGCTTCTGAGGGATGGCCTGGTACTTCTGGCGCTCGCAGTTACCGTTACCCTGCTCTCCCGCAGGAGAGGCACATGACGCACAGAGAGCGTCTCGCTCCCCTTGGCGCCGCTGCCGTCTTTCTCATTCTTGCTTACACAAGCGGCAATGCCGTAAGGGATGAGCACAGGGCGGACATCTCCGGGAATCTCAGCGCGGTGAGCTCGGGGATCGGCCGACTGAGGCGGGTCGCCGCTTCAGCCCTTTACCTTCAGATGGATGACTACCACCACATAGGAATGTTTCAGGGGCAATCCTGGGCCACCATCACCGATTACCTTCCCCAGGCCTGGCTTATCTCAAGGCTCGATCCTGGCTTCTCGGTGGTCTTTGTGGATGCCGCGAACCATCTCGCTGTCAACCTGGGAATGGTGGAAGAGGGGCTGGACCTGGCCCGGGAAGGCATCCGGCACAACCCCGACAGCCTTGATATCGCGTTTGAGTACGCTTTCCTCCTCTTCGAGACGGGCGCGGGAAGCAGCGAAGAGACAGCTCTGGCGGTCCTTCACTACCATGAGCTTCTGCGATCGGGCAACGGAGACCATGCCGGCCCGTTCAGGGAATCATCGGCATGCCTGATCGCCTCCGAAGCTCTTGCAACGACAATGCCTGAGTTCAGCGAGTTGTACGCGAGAAGGGCCGAGTTCCTTTCCATCGCCCTTCGGACAGGTCTATACTATCCGGGCTACCTCAGCGAGTCACCGGAGCATTCGAACGGAGGCGATCCATGACTTACACGATGCCGATGGATCTAACGGCCAAGATCATCTGGTACTGCACTCCTGTTGATGTGGAGGAAGGGGATGTGATCCTCAAACGGGGGGATACCTCAACCGACCTCTACATAATCACCAGGGGTAAGTTCAGGGTCTACGACGATTCACGCAACGAAGACTTCCTTCTCGCCATGCTTGAACGGGGCAGCGTGTTCGGCGAGATGGCATTTCTGGACGGTCTTCCCCGTTCGGCCACCATCGAGGCATGCACCGCGGGAAGCCTTCTGAGGCTGGGTGAGCAGGAGTTCAACCGGATGACCATCAAGGCGCCTGAAACCTCTGTGAAGTTCCTCAGGGCGCTTTCCGGAATAGTCTGCAGAAGGCTGAGGGTGATGAACGACGCCCTGGCGGGAGTCGCGTTCAGCAGCGGCCCGATGTCGGCGGAAGAGGAACAGGAGCTGCTGGACACCATCCGCGCCATGCATCATTCCGTGAAGGTCGAGCTTACGGACGAGTGAGGGGTCTAGGGGGTGTCCCGGTGGATGGGTTCAACCACCCAGATGAAGTGGTTGCATTCGGATAGCGGGATCCTCTGGAGCGTGTAGCTCCCCCACTCACTGTCCTGTATGCGCAGATCGTACCATCCCCGGGTGACCTGGAAGACAAGCGAGCTGTCGGGAAGCAGTACCGACATGCTGAGCATGTCCACCCACTTCTCGCGGCCGGCTTCGGTTATCCAGATGAAGTATAGCTCAAGGCCGGTACCGTTCTTGATCTCAACGGTCGCCGCCGGCACCCCGATGACCAGGATCAGGATCAGCAGAACTGCGTGTTTCATTGTTACCTCACGGGGATTTACCCGCAGGACCCCCTTTAAGTTCCATCCATTGAAAGGCTGAGCCTGCGCCTCTCAAGGTCGATCCCGATCACCTTCACCTCGACCCACTGGCCAACTGTCACCAGATCGGACGGGTTCCTCACGAACGATGCGCTCATCCTGCTGATGTGCACCAGCCCGTCGGTGTGCACACCCACGTCGACGAACGCCCCGAATCCAGTAACATTGGTGACGATGCCGGGAAGGACCATTCCCTCGGTGATGTCGGGAAGGTCGTGAACATCCGCGAAGCTCCGGACCTCGAACTGCCGGCGCGGATCCCTTCCGGGTTTCTCAAGCTCCCTCATGATGTCGGTCAGCGTTGGAAGACCAACTTCGTCGGTCATGTAGTCCTCGAGTCTGATTTCCGCCCTGATCTCCCTGCCGGTCATCAGTCCCCTGACATCGGTACCCATGTCATCGGCCATCTTCCTGACAAGGCCGTACCTCTCGGGATGAACGGCGCTGGCGTCGAGGGGCTCCGCCCCGTCGCTGATCCGCAGGAACCCGGCGCACTGCTGAAAAGCCTTGGGACCCAGACCGGGAACAGACAGGAGCTGCTTCCGGGATGAAAAGGGGCCGTTCGCAGTGCGGGTCTCGACCACCGCTTTTGCGGTTTTGGGGCCAAGGCCGGAGACGTACGTCAGCAGTCTGGCGCTCGCCGTGTTCAGTTCGACCCCCACCGAATTCACGCACCGCATCACAGTGTCGTCGAGGTTCCGCTTCAAAAGGGCCGCATCCACATCGTGCTGGTACTGCCCCACTCCTATGCTCCCGGGGTCGATCTTCACGAGTTCGGCCAGGGGGTCCTGTAGCCTTCTGCCTATGGAGACCGCCCCCCTGACCGTCAGGTCGAGGTCGGGGAACTCGTCACGGGCCTCCTTCGAAGCTGAGTATACCGACGCCCCGCTCTCGCTCACCATGACGACGGTCGAGCCGAGGTTCAGCCCCCGAACGAAGGCTTCGGTCTCGCGACCGCCGGTCCCGTTGCCCACAGCCACAAACTCGGGATTGAAGGCTTCCTGCATCCTGCGGAGCTTGACCTCGGCTTCGGGTTTCCGGTGAAGCATGAACACGTCGTGATGGAGCAGGGCGCCCTGGGCGTCGAGGACCGCCACCTTGCAGCCTGTCCGGAGGCCGGGATCGAGACCCACAACGCTCCTTCTGCCCAGCGGGGGCGACATGAGAAGGCTCTCAAGGTTCGCCGAGAAAACCCTCACGGCCTCGAGATCGGCATTCTCCTTTGAAACGGCACGTGCTTCGGTTTCCATCTGGGGGCCGAGAAGCCTTCGAAAGCCGTCGAGCAGTGCTTCCTGAATCTGCAGGGCTTCCGGGGTGTTCTTCACGCGTAGGAACCTTCTCTCCAGTATTCCCAGCGCCTTCTCCTCGGGAACCGACACGGAAAGGTTCAGGAAGAGCTCCTTCTCGCCCCGGCGCATGGCAAGTACCCTGTGGGAGGGTGTTTTGGCCACGGGCTCGCTCCAGGCGAACCAGTCCCGGTACTTGCTGCCCGCGGCTTCCTTGCCCGGGATAACCCTGCACTGATAGGAGCCCTCGCGTGAGAAAAGCCTTCTGACGCCCTCGCGTGACTCGAGGTCTTCGCACGACATCTGGGCGATTATGTCCCGGGCGCCTTCCAGCGCTTCTTCCGGGGTGTTCACGCCCTTTTCGGGATCGACGTATTCCTGGGCGTACTTCAGCGGGTCGCCGCCGCGTTGCTCGAGTATTCGTTCCCCAAGGGGACGAAGCCCCTTCTCCTCGGCAATTGTCGCGCGGTTCCGCCTTTTCGGGCGGAACGGGAGGTAAACATCCTCCAGGCGTGTCAGGGTGTCAGCCTGCTCGACCGAAGCCCTGAGTTCAGGGGTAAGAAGGTCCCTCTCGGAGAGCGATTTGAGAATGGCCTCGCGCCTCGCGGCGAGAGCCCTGAAACCCGATGCCTGATCCCTTACCGCGGCGACTTCGACCTCGTCCATGCCGCCCGAAAGCTCCTTGCGGTACCTTGCGATGAAAGGCACTGTGGCGCCCTGGTCGAGCAGATCGACCACGGCCCTGACAGCCTTTTCCTGCATGTTGAGCGTCTTCGCCAGCTGGGTGTACATGGCGGCAATATATGACGAGGCGGGCAAAGGGGCTTGCGGGGGGTGTATATTACGGGCCGTTTGACATTTGCTGTATTCCCCCACGCTTTGGAGACCAAATGAGCAGGCAGTTCCCCCTGGAAAGGCTTCGAAACATAGGCATCATGGCCCACATCGACGCCGGCAAGACAACCGTCTCCGAGCGCATCCTCTTCTACACCGGAAGGTCAAGCAGGATCGGAGAGGTTCACGATGGCGCCGCCACGATGGACTGGATGGAACAGGAGCAGGAAAGGGGAATAACCATAACCAGCGCCGCCACGACCACGGTATGGAAAGACCATCAGATCAACCTCATCGATACACCGGGACACGTGGATTTCACCGTGGAGGTCGAGCGCAGTCTCAGGGTTCTTGACGGGGCCATAGCACTCTTCTGCGGCGTGGGAGGGGTTGAACCCCAGAGCGAAACGGTCTGGCGCCAGGCCGATCGTTACGGCGTTCCCCGCATAGCCTTCGTGAACAAGATGGACAGGGCCGGCGCAGACTTCTACGGGGTTCTCCGCTCCCTCCATGCCAGGCTTGGCGCCAACGCGATACCGGTGACCATTCCCATCATCGGCGAATCGGGTCTTGAAGGGATCGTTGACCTTGTGGACAATCTGGCGGTGTTCTACGACGAGCTTTCCAGCGGTATGAAGTGGCGCGAAGCTCCCATTCCGGAGCACATGCGGGAGTCCGCGGAGAGGCAGCGGCTCATACTGGTGGAAAAGGTCAGCGAAGTTGACGAAAGCCTTCTCGAAAAGTACTGCGAAGGCGTTGCAATTGGCCGTGAGGAGCTTTCACTGGCGATCAGGAAGGCAACCCATGCCCAGCTGGTCTGCCCCGTGCTGTGCGGAAGCGCCTACAAGAACAAGGGCGTGCAAAGGCTTCTTGACGCCGTGGTCGCGTACCTGCCCAGCCCTCTCGACCTTCCCCCCGTGATAGGGACCGCCCCCTCCGACGGCACCGAGATCACCAGGGTACCCAAGGATTCCGGCAGGCTCGCGGCCCTTGCCTTCAAGGTCGCCACGGACAAGCACACGGGCAAGCTGGTCTTCGTGAGGGTCTACAGCGGCACCCTCGAATCGGGAAGCTATGTGCAGAACTCAACCCGCAAGGTGAAACAGCGAGTGGGCCGCATTCTCCGGATGCACGCCAACCGCCGTGAGGTCGTCGACTGCCTTTACTCCGGCGAGATCGGGGCGATCATTGGCCTCTCCGAAACCGTGACGGGCGATACCCTGTCGTGTGTAGACGATCCCATAGTGCTCGAGGCCATTGAGTTCCCCGCTCCAGTCCTCAGTGTGGCCCTGGCGACCGGAAAGAGGCAGGACCGGGACAAGCTGACCGACGCTCTGTCAAAGCTTTCGGAAGAGGATCCCACATTCGTGGTGGAAACCCATGAGGAAACCGGGGAAACCCTTGTGAGCGGCATGGGCGAACTGCACCTCGAGATAATCATCGACCGCCTCAAAAGGGAGTTCAGCGTTGAAACGGTAACCTCCCCTCCCAGGGTGGCCTACCGCGAGACCATCACCGGCAGTACGGACTGGAACGAGAAGTTCGTGAAACAGACCGGCGGAAAGGGCCAGTACGCTCACATCATCTTCAAACTCGCCCCCCTCCCCGCGGGAAGCGGGTTCGAGTTCGAGAACAGGGTGGTGGGCGGCAACATCCCGCGCGAGTACATACCCGCAATCGAAAAGGGCGTGATAGACGCAATGAAAAGGGGCGTCTACGCCCGCTGTCCTGTGGTCGACGTCAAGTTCACCCTTCTGGACGGCACCTTTCATACGGTCGACTCATCGGAAATGGCATTCAGGACCTGCGCGTCCATGGGCTTCACCAAAGCCTTTCTCAAGTGCGCCCCGCAGATACTCGAACCTGTCATGGGCGTTACGGTCATGACCCCCGAGGATTACGCCGGCGGAGTGAGCGGTGGCATTTACGAGAAAAGGGGCATGATCACCGGAATGGACAGCAGGGGAACCTCGAAGGAGATCAGGGCGATGGTGCCCCTCAGCGAGATGTTCGGCTACGCCACCGACCTCAGGAACGCCACGCAGGGCAGGGCATCCTTCTCCATGCAGTTCGAGCATTACGAACCCGTCCCCATGAGCGTCGCCGAGGAGATAGTGAAGAAGGCGAAACGGGGGGATTAGCCCGTAACTGCCCAGACCACGACATCGAGGAACTCTCCGTTCTTGAAGAGGTAACCCTTCAGAACGCCCTCCCTTGTCATGCCTGCCTTTTCAAGCACCCTTCCGCTAGCGGGGTTACCGGGGAAGTGGTTCGCGCTTATCCGATGCAGCCCCATCACTTCCCTTCCAAATGCGATGAGCCTTATCACGGCCTCGGTGCAGTAACCCAGGTTCCAGCGGGACGGTGTTATCCAGTAGCCGATTTCGGCAGATCCTTTTCTGGTCGGGGATATCCCCGCACAGCCCACGATCAGGCCGGTCTCCTTCTCCACCACTGCGAAAACACCACCCGTTTCCCCGAGGAAGTCGTTGTGCCTTCCGCCGACGAAGGACACCGCATCCTCAATCGTGTAAGGGTGGGGAAGGCCGGCAGTGCCCCTGGCTATCGATTCGTGATCGGCTGCTGCCCTGAGCTGCTCTTCATCTCCCTTCGAGAGACCCCTCAGAATGAGCCGGGAGGTTTCCAGAACGGGCTTCTCCCAGACCGCAGGGTTCCTCTTCATGGTCATCCCCGTGATCCTCACCCTGAAAACGCAGGTTCCCTCAAGGGCCTGATCGGAAACTTCCTGTGTTGAGCCGGAGAAACACTTCAACAGAATGGCCATGCCTCTGCGCTTCTCATCCGCTACAGAAAGGAACTCCACCTCACCCTCGCCTGTCACGCTTTCGTAGTGGATGTCGTCGGTGCCCACCACCGAGATGATCCGGCTCATCCCGAACACGACCGAGGGGTTCCTTTCAAGCATTTCGATCTTCTCCCCCTCTGGGGCGCTGTGGAAGTAGAGACAACCCTCCGAATGACCGTAACACATGGGAACCAGCCTCATCCGGCCTTCGGCGCTGATCCCGAGGGTGCATGAGCGGAACCTCCCAAGAGCCCCGGTGAGCTCTGCGGGGTCGGTGATCTCCCTGTCGGTGCGTCTCACTCTTTCCTTCTCCAACCTTTTTCTGCATTGTCCATGCGTAAAGTTCTGCTCACGATAAATATGCAACCAACAAGGAGCACCATCCCATGAGCGTGATACTGGTTCTCTGCCTTGCGGCCGGTTCTTTCAGGGTGGCCGTCCCCATGGGGTCGCTGGCCCGTGACATGGTTCTGGCCGACACACCAGAAGGGGTTTCTGTAAGGGTCTCCGAGGGTCTCCCGGGATGCGTTCCGGGCGCTCCCGACCTTCCCGCGGTCCCCTGGACCTTTTCACTGCCCAGGGGTGAATCCGCCGTTTCACTTGGGATCGAAGAGGCCGAGTGGGTCTCGGTATCCTCAGACCGGACGGTCCGTCCACTTGCCGCGCCGACCCCCCTCATTGCCGCTCCTGCAGAAGCCCCCACCCCCGACCCCGATATCTACGGTATGGCCGGCTTCTGGCCCGGGTCGCCTGCGCTTCTTGCGGGCACATCCGTAAGGAACGGTGAAGCAACGGGAGAGGCACTTGTTTTTCCCTACCGTTACAACCCCGCTACAGGAGAGCTGCAGAGGCTTGTGCGGCTTGAACTCTCCGTGCATACCGAACCAGCCCTCCGCTCACCAGCGTCCGGCCGCGACACCGGAGCCACGCGCATGCTCATCGTGACATCCCCCGCTCTGCAGGGAATCTTCGGCCAGCTGGCCCAGCGCCGGCACAGCGAGGGCATCCTCACCGAAGTCGTCACAATGGACCAGGTTCTCGCCGCCGCTGACGGCCGCGACGACGCCGAGGCACTCAGGAACTACATAATCGCCTACAGACAGCTGCACGGGCTCGACTACGTGCTGCTCGGGGGCGACACCGGGCTTGTCCCCTTCAGGTACGCCTTCGCCATGGAATGCCAGGCGGGCTTCCATTCCAGGGAGGACAGCCTCCCCTGCGACCTTTACTTCTCCGATCTTGACGGCGACTGGGATGCCAACCAGAACAACACCTTCGGCGAACTGGAGGATGACGTCGACCTCTACCCCGATGTCTGGGTGGGACGCGTGACGGTTGACGACGCATCCGAGGCCCAGGCGTGGTATGACAAGCTGGTTGCTTACGAGGACTGTCTGCAGGACGCTCACCTTCAGGATGTTCTGTTCCTGGCCGAGGTACTTTGGAACAACCCGTTCACAGACGGCGGGGTGAGCAAGAATCTGATACATGCGCTCTGTCTTCCGGGGTTCATGGATGTGACCAAGCTCTATCAGACGCTTGGCAACCTGAACGCCGCAACTGTCATGGCCGCAATGAACGCCGGAACGAACCTGCTCAACCACAACGGACACGCCTGGTACAACGGCATGAGCATCGGCAGCGGAGGCTCGATAAACGCGTCTTTCCTCAACTCGGTCGACTCGGATGGCAGGTTCTCCGCTTTCTTTTACTCCATCGGCTGCTGGAGCGCGGCCTTCGATTTCGACGCGGTGGCCGAGCACTTCCTGACCAGCCCCCAGGGCTGCGGAGTGTCGTTCATCGGAAACTCCAGTTACGGATGGGGCTCGCCGGGCAACCCCGCCTACGGCTACTCCGACATACTGGACAGGTACTTCTTCCAGATGCTGTACCAGGACAGGAACGCCAGGATCGGTCAGGTCCTGGCCATGTCCAAGGACTTCTACATACCCTACGGCAGGTGGGAGAATGTCTACCGCTGGCATCTCTACCAGGTGAACCTCCTTGGCGATCCCTCGTTCCGACCCTACCGCAGGATCCCCGTCACCCCGGTGCTTTCTTTCCCGGCGTTCGTCACCGGGAACACCTCCAGTTTCCCGGTTCAGGTGTCGGGGTGCGCGACGGAAGGCCTTCTGCTCTGTGTTCATGACCAGGGCGACAACCATTTCACCGATACGCTCGACGCGTCGGGTTACCATGCCTTCACTTTCGCCACACCTCCCCTGGGAGATGTGACCGTAACACTCACTGGAAGCGGCGTGAGGCGCACCTCCCTGTCGTCCCCCCAAGGGAACGGCCCGGTGCCCGTGGTCTCGGGCTTTTCGATCGAGGACACCGGGGGCGACGGCTTCGCATCCCCCGGTGATCTTGTGGTTCTTTCACTGACCCTTGCCAACCAGGGAACCGAAGCCCTAACGGGCATCTCGCTCCAAACGCAGCTTGTTTCCGGTCCGGCAACCCTGCTGTCGGGCGACATGTCTTTCCCGGACCTGGCGCCCGGAGAAACCTCGGCAGGTTCTGAACCCATAGATTGCTCCATCGGCCCGGAAGCCCTCAACAACCAGCCCGTGAGTTTCCTTTTGACCGTGTCTTCCCAGCAGGGGTCGTGGGATATCCCGCTTGCCCTTCTTGTGCACGCCCCTGGCCTCTACTTCGCAACCTACTCGGTGGATGACGGCGGTGACATGATACCCGAACCAGGCGAGACCTTCTCACTCATCCTCTCCATTGCCAACACCGGGCTGCTCGACGCCCCTGACGCCACGGCAACGATGACATCGTACCCCTCATGGGTGTCCTTCTCCCCTGACACGGCATACTGCGCCATGGTTCCAGCGGGCTCCACGGGAAGCTTCCAGTTCCAGTGCACGCTTGCCCCGGACGCCCCCTCACCCTCGTTCCCGTGGCTTCATCTGCTGCTCGAAACACCCTCGACAGGCTACGGAAGGGCGGATTCGCTTCGTCTCACGGTCGGCGAGACTGGTATCGTCAACGATGCCGAAGGTGGCGCGCAGGGCTGGGAGCACGGGGGTACCGGCGACATGTGGCGCATCACCGAACTCCAGAGCCACTCTCCCACCCACAGCTGGCAATGCGGGAACGACCAGGGCTACCAGGACGGGATGAACTGCTGGCTCCAGAGCCCCGACATGTACCTCGCCCCCAACTCCTCCCTCAGCTTCTGGACCACGTTCGACGTCGCCCTGTACGGCTCGGACGGCCTTTACCCGGTGCTGCTGAACCTGACTGCGGGCACCGCCGACACACTTGACTTCATAGGTTCAGGCGGAGCCCTCTACGGCCCGGGGCGCGGCATGGGTACGGGGTGGGTCTGTTTCAGCTACGATCTCTCGTTCGCCGACCCTGAAGACCTCTACCGCATCGAGTTCCGCTTCAGGTCCGACATGGACGGTGACACGGGCATCGGCTTCTTCATCGACGACATCACTGTAGCGGGGGGCTACCAGGGCAACCTCGGGGCGTCCGGCCCCGAATCCGTCCAGCCCGTCCTGGGCCTGCCTTCCCCCAACCCAACAGCGGGCGGCTTCACCATTCCCGTGAACATCGATGAGCCGTGCGAATTCAGGCTGGGCATCTACGACCTCGCGGGAAGGCTCGTGCTCTCACTGAACGGGACCGGACCCTTCCGGGGCGGAGTGTTCGCCTCCACGGAAGGGCTCGCGTCAGGCGTTTACCTTGTCAGACTATCGGGTCCTGTGGAATCAACGAGAAGGGTGGTCGTTCTCAGATAGGGCTGGAACCGGGAGCTGCTGTTGGCGGTATCACCCGTTGGAGGGAAGAAGGGAACATCGATGCGCAACGGTGCAGCCGCAGCTTCCATAACGGTTCTTCTGGGAGTTGCCGGGCTGCTTGCCTTCACCGCGAACGGAGACGACATGGGTTACCGACAGCTTTCCCCCGAAGAGGAGTTCGTGATCCTTCATGCGGGAACCGAACGCCCGTTCTCCGGCGAGTACGTGAACCATTTCGAACCGGGGACCTATCACTGCAAAAGATGCGACGCGGCCCTCTTCGAATCCGTTGACAAGTTCCCCACCACATGCGGATGGCCTTCGTTCGACGGCGAGATACCGGGCGCCGTAACAAGAAGGCCGGACCCCGACGGCATGCGCACCGAAATTGTCTGCGCGGCGTGCGGCGCCCATCTGGGCCATGTCTTCGAGGGGGAGGGCCTCACTCCGGCCAATACAAGGCACTGCGTGAACTCCATCTCCCTTGTCTTCAAACCCGCGGTTCAAACCGAGACGGCCGTGTTCGCAGGCGGCTGTTTCTGGGGCATCGAGAACTATTTCAGCAACCTTGATGGGGTTGTGCGGGCAACTTCCGGCTACACCGGCGGCTACATGGAAAGCCCGACGTACCGCGAGGTGTGCTCAGGCGAAACCGGGCATGCCGAGGCAGTCGAAGTGGTCTTCGACCCTTCCGTGATAACCTTCGAGGAGCTGGCCCGACATTTCTTCGAGATACACGATCCCACCACGCCGAACCGTCAGGGCGTCGATGTGGGCAACCAGTACCGCTCGGCGGTCTTCCACACCTCGGAACAGCAGAGGCAAACTGTTGAACGGCTGATCGGCATCCTGCGGGACCGTGGCTTCGATGTGGTTACCGAAGTAAGACCACTCGATGTCTTCTGGCCCGCTGAAGACTATCATCAGGACTACTACGGAAAGAACGGCGGCCGTTCCTTCTGCCACACAAGGGTCAACCGGTTCGAGTGAGGCCTGGGGGCTGGTGCGATTTGAACCTCACTACCCGGCCGGTTTTCCGAAAACAAACCGTCACTGGCAAAAGGTATAGACGATTCGTACGTTTCACCGCTTCATACCGGGCCAAGGTACAGCACGCACGGCTTTCGACTTCTATGCTGATGTCCTTCGATCAAAACCCTGCGCGTTACCTTGGTGGCGGACCGCTTGAGAGCGATACTATTCAATCGAACTGGACGCAGGGTTTGAACCAAACAGGTCTGACTGTCCACAGGCATTGTCCATTGAGGAGCGGCACATGCTGGATTACTGCAAGTAGCTGATCCTGGGGCGACTAATGGCGAAAGGTTGCGAGGGATTGACAGTACTGACCACTTCCATGATAATATTCTCGGAGGATGAATGCGGTATTTATCAATACTTTTTCTCGTTTGTTCAGTTATCTTTGGCGCGACACTGAATGTACCCGCTGACTACTCTCTTATCCAGGACGCCATCGATGCTGCCGGTTGGGGAGATACAGTTCTGGTAGCACCGGGTACCTACACTGAGAACATAAGTTTCGTTCACGATCCTGTTGTCCTCATCAGTGAGGAAGGTCCATTTCTAACGTGTATTGATGGCAAGTCCGAATACGCAAGTGTTGTTGTCTTCGACCGCCAAACACCAGAAACGGTAATGAGAGGTTTCAGACTTATCAATGGATCAGGCACACTGTTCTACATTCATCCTCACTGGCATCATTTCGGTGGTGGGATCTATAACAGCATTGCCTCATCACCCGAGATATCCCATTGCATCATTGAAAACAACATTGCTTCCGACATGGGAGCTGGAATCTTCAGTGGTGAATCTTCAAGTCCCTACATACATCACTGTCTGATATCAAACAACACGATTTCCAATTCTTCCTTCCCGGCGGGTGCTGGTGTTTGCTTCAGGTATTCTGCTTCTCCGGTGCTTTCGTATTGCGTGATTTCCAACAACACCACCAATTCATATCCGGGAGCAAGTGGAGTAACAGGTGTTTACAGCATGGGAACATATGGTTGTTTAACGATGATTAACTGTGTTGTAGCCGATAATATTGGTGAAGGTGATATCTCTGGACTGTACTCATCCACACAAGTTCAGATTCTGAACTGCATTTTCTGGGGCAATACCAACACACAATTAGGTGGTCCGTCATTGACCGTTCAGTATTCAGATATTGAGGGTGCTTACCCGGGTCTGGGGAACATTGATACTGACCCGGTTTTTATTTCAGGCTTATTGGGTGATTACCAGCTCAATCCGGTCTTCTCTCCTTGTATCGATTCCGGTCACCCAGGCCCTGCCTATAATGATCCGGAGGATCCTCTTAATCCCGGTTTTGCCTTGTGGCCTGCTTTGGGCTTGCTGCGGAATGATATGGGAGTCTATGGCGGCCCACTCTGCGGAGAGTACATCGATCCATCTACAGGGATCGAGGAGTACGCCAGCCTTGTACAGGCAGGTACCGCTTTCCGTATCTCTCCAAACCCGGTGCATACCGGATGTATCAGTGTTGGTCTTTTTCTCGGCTCGTATACTGAAGTAGATATCAGTTTATTTGATATTACAGGGAGGAATATCAAATATATCGGTCTATCCCGTGGGTTCACTACAGGAGATCACACTTTTTCCATTGATGTCACCGAACTGCCCACAGGCGTATACTTCTGTCTTGTAACGCTTGATGAGCTATCATCTGGTCAAGTTCTGACGATCATCAACTGATTGTCTGTGATTGATACTTGTTGCGCAGCAATCCTCAGAGTGCCGACGAAACTGGTGCTTTCAAAACGGGATCATTCTGACAGATGAGTATCTCAGTGAAGTGGGCGCACGAGTCCGTTCATAAAAACTGCAAGCGAATTCTCGAGCATTCCCGGGGAGAGTTCATAAGCTTTCCAGATACGGACGCAGGGCGGCAAAGGCCCTGGCCCTGTGACTGACACTGTTCTTCTCAAGATCCGAGGCTTCGGCAAATGTCTTGTTCAGCTCGGGGCAAAAGAAGACCGGGTCGTATCCGAACCCCCCGCTGCCCTCGGGAGCAAGCGTTATCATGCCCTGAACCACTCCCTCGACAACATGCTCTGCCCCGTCAGGCGTGACCAGGGCGGCTGCGGTCCGGAACTCGGCCCTCCTCGCATTCCCGGTCTCGCCCAGAAGGGAGTTGAGGATCTTGCGGACGTTGTCGGCGTACGTGCATCGGGGTCCGGCGTAACGGGCCGAGTAGATTCCGGGTGCGCCCCCGAGCGCCCAAGCGAAAAGCCCCGTGTCTTCGGCTACAGAGGGCATGCCTGTTTCTGTCGCGGCGGCCCGGGCCTTGATAAGGGCATTTTCCCTTATGGTGAGACCGGTCTCCTCAACATCCCAGTCCGCGTGCCAGTCGAGGATCGACTCGAATGCGATGCCCGGAAGTATCAGTCCGATCTCCCTGAGCTTGTCGGGGTTGCCGCTTGCAAGGACGATACGGGCCGGGGTCACTCTCCCACGGCCTCCATCTGCAGCGGGACAACCTCTTCCATGATGGCCTTCCTGGCGGCTTCAGCCATTTCGGTCAGCGCCTGGAGCTCGGCGGGTTCCTTTTCGGCGGTGGCCTGCATCTCGATGATCCGGCCGTCTGCGGTGGCGACGATGTTCATGTCGAGGTCGGCCACCGAATCCTCCTCGTAGCAAAGATCGAGCAGAACCCCGTTCGGGGTCATGCCAAGGCTCACGCCGCCCACCCAGCACCGCCAGGGGTCGTGCTGTATGACCCTGTCGGTCAGAAGGCGAAGTATGGCCAGTCTGAGGGCGACGGCACCGCCGGTGACCGACGCCACTCTGGTCCCGCCGTCGGCCGCAAGCACGTCGCAGTCGATCGTGATCTGTTTTTCACCCAGCCTGTCAAGATTGACGCACTGCCTCAGACTGCGCCCGATGAGCCTTTGAATCTCCTGTGTCCTGCCCTTGAGGACCTGTCCCCTGTCCCTGCGGATCCGCCTGTTCCCGCTTCCGGGAAGCATGTCGTACTCGGCGGTTATCCAGCCGCACCCCTTTCCCTGCATGAAGTAGGGCACCCTGGGCTCAACGGTGGCAGAGCATAGAACCCTTGTCTCGCCCCATGTGATGAGCACACTGCCATGCGGCTGTGGCTGGTAACCGACCTCGAACCCGATATCCCTGAGCTGGAGGGGGGTTCTCCCGTCCACTCGTTTCTCATCCGGCATGTTCACCAACCTGTATCTGTGTTACCAGGGAGACCGCCCTGCCGAGAAATCTCTGGGCGATCTCCTGGAACTTGAGGGGAATGTCACTTACATAGAAGCTGTTCCTGCCGCGGCCGCCTGTGCGGGCTATACCGCTATCCCTGATGATCTCGCTCACCTTCAGTGCCGTTGCCTCGGCGGAGTCAACCAGTGTGACGTCTTCACCAAGGACTTTCGTGAACAGTGCTTTCAGAAGCGGGTAGTGCGTGCAGCCAAGCACGAGGGTGTCGATACCCTCGAGCACCAGCGGCGTGGTGTACTCCCTGATTATCGCTTCGGTGATGGGATGGTCCAGCCACCCCTCCTCAACAAGGGGAACGAGCAGGGGGCTGGGCTGGGCAGAAACCGACTTTATCCCAAGTTCAAAAAGCGCCCTCTGGTAGGCCCCGCTTGCGATCGTGCCATGGGTTCCGATAACACCGACCCTGCCGTTCACTGTCCTTGCCTTGGCCATCTCGGCGCCGGGCAGGATGACGCCGACAACGGGAACGTCCAGCGTTTCCCGGAGGGCGGGAAGGCTCACTGAGCTGGCGGTGTTGCAGGCGACGACCACCATCTTCACATTCTTGCCCGTGAGGAACATGGCGTCTTCGATGGAGAAGCGTATCACGGTGTCGGGGGATTTGGATCCGTAGGGAAGACGGGCCGTGTCCCCGAAATACAGAACGGATTCGGACGGCAGCAGTCTGTTCAGGGCCCGCACAACAGTCAGGCCGCCGACTCCCGAATCGAAAACCCCTATGGGAGAAGGGTTCATCGTCTGGAAAAAACCCCGGGCACCCCGGCAATAGGGATTCCCGCGCCCGAGCCTTCCGAAAGAACGCCGTTCACGATGGGGACCAGAAGGGTGTAGCAGACGAACCTGCTCTCGATCGTTCTTTTCAACCCGTCGAGGTCGAGCGAACGGGGCATGTCTATGTACAGGGTGTCGTAGCTGTTGAAAGCCCAGAGCCTCTCCATCTCGGTTTCGCTCAGGCCCGATGCCCTGCCCCAGCTTTCCACGAGGAACTGTGTTTCCACCGGGATCATGTCGGGACTCTCGGCGGATGGGATGGTATCGACGACAGGGGCCGAGGTTGCCGTCACATACACTGAGCAGGGGGCAACGGGCCACCGCGCATCCCATGGGGCAACTTCCTGGAGTGAGAGATCGTACTCGCCCGGAGTGAACTCAACGATCCGGAGCGAATCCTGACCCCTGCCTTCGTTCGGGTCTTGAGCCTGAAGGGCCGCTTCATCCGGCGGTACATCACTTATGTTCAGCTTCTTGTTTATCATCCGCATGACCACCGATGACAGCAGCCCCATCAGAAGGGCGATTCCCATGACGACGAGCACCGAGCGTATCATCACGGGGGTACTGACCTTCCGGTTGCGTGCCGATGAGGTCCGGGTCCGGGTTGGTTTTCGGGTCACTGGCTGGCTCCTTCTGCATATGCCACTATCGCGTCAACAATAGCCTGCGCAGCTCTGAAACGGAAGTCCAGCGACAGCAGGTTCCGTTCCTGTTCAGGGTTGGAGATGAACGCGACCTCCACGAGGACTGAAGGCATGTAGGCTCCCCTCAGGACATGAAAGCCCGCCTGCTTGACGCCCCTGTTCCTGCTTTCGGGAAAGGCTCCGGCGAGCCTTTCCTGGATCGACGATGCCAGTGAGCTGCTGTTGTAAAGAAAAATGCTCTGTGCCATATCGGCGAGTATGAATGAAAGGGGATCCTCGGGGGAAAGCGCCTCCTCATCCATCTCGACGACCTGGTTCTCCAGCAGCTCGACCGTGCGGGCGTCACTGGTCCTGGCCCGCGAAAGAAAGAATGTTTCGGATCCGTACGCTTCCCTGTTGGTGCTGGCATTGCAGTGGATACTCACGAACAGGTCGGCCCGATTCAGGTTTGCCATGCGGGTCCTGGCCCCCAGAGAGACGTATTCGTCCGTCGTGCGGGTCATCACCACCCTGACGTGGGGAAGCTTCACCCGAAGCAGGTCCCTGACCATCAGGGCGATCTCCAGCGTGCGGTTCTTCTCGAAGGTTCCCGCCGGACCCACCGCCCCGGGATCGCGCCCTCCGTGGCCGGGGTCTATGACCACGCAGTCGAAATTCTCGAGCCACGGGCTTGCGAGGCCGCGCTCCAGTGACGCGAACAGGAGCGAATCGGTCCATGCGCGGCTTGTATCGGGCATGAGGGGAGGCTCACGCCATGCCAGCATGGGGATCGTGACTGGGTCCGAGGTGCGGGCAAAAAGCAACAGGACCGTGCTGTCAGAATTGAAGCCGTAATCAACGGCGATTATGGAGCTGTCCAGAAGTGCCCGGAAACCCAGTGAATCGCACTCAAGTGCTTTCAGCCATATCGGGGTGTTAGTGCGGGGCAGGGTGAGAGGCGCGCCCGTTGCCACGACCAGCTGGAAGCCGCTGACCAAAACCGTAGTGGCAGAGGCATCGAGCCCGCGGGGGTCAGAAACCTCGAGGATCACCCCGTCGAACCTAGGGAAGATGCTGAGAACTCCTGAAAGAAGGGCGAGAAGAAGGGTGGTCATTGTTCTCTCAGGTCGTGCTTCATCGCCGCCTGAACGCGCCTCTGCGAATCCCTTTCCGCAAGGTCGGCCCTCTTGTCGAACTGCCTTTTGCCCCTGCAGACCCCAAGAAGCATCTTCGCATGCCCCCTGTCACTGAAGTGCACATCCAGGGGAATCAGGGTCATGCCCTTCTCCTCGACCTGACGGCTGAGCCTGTGAAGCTCCCTGGCATGCGCCAGGAGCTTTCGGGGGCGCTCGGGGTCATGGTTCTCCCTGGCCTCGGGGTACTCGGCGATGGTCATGCCGTGTACGAAAAGCTCTCCGCTCTCGTTGAACGCTGCGTGGCTGCCCGACAGGCTGACCTTTCCGGCCCTTACGGACTTGATCTCGCTGCCCGCTAGCACCAGCCCCACCTCCAGTGAGTCCATGATATGGAAGTCGTGCCTTGCTTTTCTGTTCCGGGCGGCGATCCGCTGTTCAACGCTCATGATGATGCCTTTCCAAGGCAGTGAATATAGCCCTGTCCATTGACATGTCCACGATTTCATCCATAATACCGCCTCAGCGCCGAGGTGGCGGAATCGGCAGACGCGCCAGGTTCAGGACCTGGTGAGGGCAACCTCGTAGGGGTTCAACTCCCCTCCTCGGTACCAGGCACAGGGGGTGGCTTCGGCCACCCCTTTCGCTATCCCGCGACCAGCATGCCACCCAGGACGGCCACGGCCGTTCCGACCGCGTCCCTCATGGAAAGCCTGTGCCCGGCGAAAAGGGCGGATGGGACCATCAGGAATATCGGGGTCATTGAAATGAACGTGGCCGCCACACCTGCGGGTATCAGCCGCACGGCCGTCATGGAAAGCGTGACACCTATCACCGGGCCGGCAACCGTTCCAAGTGCCAGGAACTTCATCGCGCTTCTGTTCCCTACACTTTTAATCACCCCGGCGGTCCTTCGCATGATCAACGTCACCGGGACGAAGGCGATCATTGCAGCTGCAACCCTTATCTGTGTCGCGCCGATACTGCTCACACCCGAAAGGCCTGCCTTGCCTATCACGAAGCCAGCCGCCTGGCCCAGGGAACCCAGAAGTGCAAGCGTCAGACCAGTTCCCGTGAGGACCCATCCCCTGTCCCGTGCGGAACCCCGGGCCAGTACCAAGGCCACGCCAGCCGAAGTCAGCAGAATGCCGCCCCACTGCCTGCCGGAGAGGCTTTCGCCCAGAAAGGCCCAGCCCAGAAGACCTGTCATGAGTGGAACCGTGGTGTAGATAACCATTGTGATCCTGGCGCTGATGCGGACAAAAGCGCTGAACAGGCAGAGATCGGCAAAGACGAAACCCACAAGGCCGGACACCGAAAGAAGCGCAAGGCTGCGGGTTGAAACGTCCCCCGGGAAAAAGGTGCCGTTGAGCGCCCAGGACACGGGGATCAGCAGCAGAAAGCCCAGGAACAGCCTTATAACAGTTACGCTGTACGACCCGATCCGCTTCCCTGCGACCTCGAAAGAAAACGAGCAGGCCGCCCAGCAGAGGGCCGTCCCCAGCGCCGCGAGAATACCTGTCGACATGCCGTGCCCTCCCGTGGATGGGCGAATATAATCACCATCCAGGGGAGGTCAGGAATGCAGGTAAAAAACTACGATGCGAAGCTCCACCTTGAGTCATGTACGCGCATCTGGCGGGAAGTGTCATGGCTTCCCGACTGGGCTCCGGGTGTTTCCGCCATGGAGAGGTATTTCAGCGACAACCCGTGTCTGGTCGCCCTGATCGATGGAGAGCCCGAAGGAATGTCGGTTGCCGTACCGGGAACACTCCGCCATCTCGGCAAAGCCATTCCCTTTCTCGCGGTTACCAGCGTTACGGTCGGGAACGCGGGCAGAAAGCGCGGGATTGGTACGCTTGTCACAGGGGAAGCAACGGCACGGGGAGCTTCGGAGGGATGTCTGGTGGCAGGCCTGGGAATCTTTGAACAGGGCTACTACAACCGGCTTGGGTACGGCAACGGCCCCTACAACAGGATAGTCACGTTCTGCCCCTCCGATCTCCCCCGCGATCTTCCATACCCTGATCGGGTGTGCAGACTTGGGCCGGAGAACATCGACGAGGTGTTCGGCAACATCTGCAACCGAATGCCCTGTCATGGCCAGGCACTCCTCGGCAGGAGTTTCTACGACGCGGAGCTTCAATGGGAGAGCAAGTTCGCGGGCCTCGGCTGCCGGAACACTGACGGGCTTCTGACGCACCACCTGTGGTACACTCCCTCCGGTGAAAGGGGTCCGCACAGGATCTCGTGGCTATGCTACCGAAACGGCCCCGAGCTTCTGGAACTGCTTGGCCTGATACGAAGCCTTGGTGATCAGGTTGACCTGATGACAATGGAGGAACCCCCGCACATTCAGTTCCAGGACCTCATGAGAACTCCGATGCGGAGCATGAGAATGCTTTCAGGCGAGGGGAAAAGGGTTGGGACCAGGGCGTTTTCCTACACACAGGCCCGGATACTCGATCTTCCCGGTGTTCTGCGAGGAACATCCTTCCCCTGGGGTAGGGTCGCCTTCAACCTTTCGGTCAGAGACCCCATCTCCGGTCTTGTCTCAGGAACCTACGGCTGGAAGGGATGCGCGGGCGACTACACGGTGGTTCTCGGACCCGAGTGCTCGGCAGAGCCGGGGCATACCAGGGGTCTCGAGAGAATGGACGCGGGCATTGGTGCCTTCACAAGGCTGTGGCTTGGTGTCAGGCCACCTTCAGTGCTTGCGCTGACCGATGAGATAGAGGCTCAAGGAACTCTCCTTCAAAGCCTCGACGGTATTCTGCGCCTGCCCGAGCCACGGTTCAACTGCGATTTCTGAGCTGAAGCCCGGGAAACAGGTCCTTCACTCCGGGATTCTTCATGTCCCTTTCGGAAAGAACGGGCTGCGCTGTCCCCCAGTTGACCGAAAGCGCCGGGTCATCCCACGCAACGCCCTGCTCGTCGGTCCCATCGTAGAACCTGTTGACTGCGTACAGAAGCCTGGCGTCCGTCAGGGCCAGAAAACCGTGGGCGACCATCGGTGGAACGAAGAGACATGCGGGGTCGTCCGCGGAAAGGTTGAGCACAGCGGTTCTGAGAAACGTTGGTGAGCCTGGTCTGAGGTCGGCCACCGCAGCCCTAATCGAGCCGGAAACGGGAACCCACCAGTCGGACTGGACCCTGTGGAAGTGAAGCCCCCGAAGGCCTCCCGCCCTTGTCTCGCTGAGGTTCAGCTGAATGTCGCCGGTGAACTGCTCCGGCGCCCACTCTGATCGGAAAACCTCCCTGAACCATCCACGAGTGTCGGGCCATACCGGAAGCCTGACAAGCTCGACTCCGGCTATTCCGTCAACCGTTTCCCTGCTGACCGGATCCATCCAAACCCCCATATTCAGATCAAGTTAAGACCAGGTTCATGTTTCACGAAGGGAGCCGTTTTGAAAAGGAGCGAAGTCTTCGGAATAATACTAGGTAAGCTTCCAGAAATGTATCCCGACGCCCGGTGCATGCTTGACTTCCAGGACCCCGGGCAGCTTCTCGTGGCCACCGTCCTTGCCGCCCAGACCACCGATGAAGCCGTGAACAAGGTAACGCCGGTGCTATGGCGCGAGTATACCTCACTTGCGGAACTGGCTATGGCCGAACAGGCTGAGGTCGAAGAAATCGTCCACCCTCTCGGCTTTTTTCGGAACAAGGCCAGGTCCATCATTGGCGCTGCAAGGCACCTGACCGCTCTTGAAAGCTTCCCAAAAACGATGGAGGAACTGCTGAAGGTCCCCGGCGTGGGAAGGAAGACCGCCAACGTGGTTCTCGGCGAGTGCTTCAACACGCCCGCCATAATCGTGGACACCCACGTGAAGCGCCTTTCAGGCAGACTCGACCTGACCGATGAAACGGACCCCGACCGGATCGAGCTCGATCTGAAAGAACACGTCCCCGAGAACCTCCAGACCTCCTTCAGCCACCAGCTCGGTTCCCACGGCCGCGCCCTCTGCAAGGCCCGCACCCCCCTCTGCCCGCTCTGCCCCTTCCTCTTCTGCAGGGGACGGACTTAGATAAATTAGTTTGCTGAGGTAAACATCAGTGCTGCAGTCTTTTACCGGCAGCCCCCCAACAGTGCACCTTTGTTATTGCACGAGACACAATAAAGTGGGGGGCAACCATTACTGACTGCCCCCCTTTAGCTTGCCTCAGCAAACTAATTTATCTAAGTCCGTCCCCTAGTCGATGTCGCTGAGGCTGACGTTCCAGCGGTAGCCATCGCTGCCTATGTAGACCTGCCAGAGCGTGTAGGTGTCGCCGTCGACGTCAACGCACTTGATGTCGTAGTAGCTGCCACCGGGAACGTTGAAGGAGAAGGAGTTGCCGGGGCTGAGGATGCTGCTTCCGAGCCTGTCATTGCCCCAGGGCATGTCGCTGGGGTCGCAGTAGATGTAGTAGATGTCGTAGCTGCCCAGGTCGTTGTAGATTGTCACACGGGCGTTGCCGCCACTTGCGGGAGCTGAGCCCGAACCGCTCCAGTTTCTCTCGCCAAGGTCGCTGAGAGTGACGTTCCAGTTCACGGTACCGTTGATCGGAACGCTCCAGACGATGTACTCGTCGCCGTCCTCGTCGATCAGCTTCACATCGTAGGTACCGTTCGTGACGGTAAAGGTCTTGCTGGCGCCCGAGCTGATGGTCTCGCTGGAGCCGAGCCAGTCGTCACCCCAGCTGTCGCTGGCGGTCGGGGAGATGTAGACGTAATAGATCGAATAACCGCCCGTTGAATTTGTGATCTGAAGACGGCCAGCGAATGCCGGAACAAGCATTCCCAGAGCCAGGAGAACTATGAAGACGCTTTTCAAGGCTTTCCTCCCTTTTTCAGTTTTTTCCTCCGCCCGGAGGGACAGTGCATAATGAGAAGATACCGGCCCCGTGTCAACACAGGGATCGTTCGTAGTACAACGATTCCTGCGGGTACATTCCATTCCGGATGGCACGGAGGTATATTTGTTAAGGTACTGTTTTTCTATCCGAGGAGCTGCCATGAACTTCAAATCCCAGGTCCGGATGGGCATCGGAGCCATCAGGGGACGTTTTGGTCACAGGATCCCGCTGAACGTCATGATCTCGGTCACCGACAACTGCCCCAGCCGCTGCAACTACTGCAGCATCCCATCGCGTTGCCGACCCGATCTTTCGACATCCGAATGGAAGAAGCTGCTTGAGGAGATGCGCGCCGCGGGAACCATGAGGATCGGTGTCTGGGGCGGGGAACCCATGACACGGAGGGACATAGTCGAGCTGTGCACATACGCCAGGGAGCTGGGGATGTATGTAAGCATCGACTCCAACGGCTATCTGATCCCATCAAGACCGGAGATCCTTGACGCGGTCGACCACGTCGTCATCTCGCTGGACGGCCCCCCGCACGCCCACGACGCCAACAGGGAGCTCGGAAGCTGGCTCCGAACAATGGAGGCGATAAAGCTCTGCTCGGGCAGGGTGCGCCTCTGGACGATCACCGTGCTAACCGCAAACAACATAAGCGAGCTGGACTGGATAATGGACACGGCCCGGGAGTACGGTTTCATGACCACTTTCCAGACCCTTCATCACAACGACTCCCTTGGTGGCGACACCTCGGCCATGAGACCCTCCAACGATGAGTACCGGCAGGCTTTCGGGCGGCTTCTCGAACTGAAAGGAAAAGGAGCGCCAATAGCCCTCAGCGCGGGTTTTCTGAAAAAGATCGCCCAGTGGCCCGATTTCACCACGACAAGGCTTCAGACAAAGTTCTACGGACCGAGGTGCAGCGCGGGCAGGATGTTCTGCAACATTGATGTTGACGGAAGGGTCTACCCGTGCTCGCTTCTCATCGGAGAGTACCCGGGGGCCCTGAACGCGCTGGAAGTGGGATTCGAAAAGGCGTTCCACGCCGCTTCCGAGTTGCCGTGCCAGGCATGTACGGCAAGCTGTTACCCTGAGTACAACTACCTTTACGGGCTCCATCCGTCGGTGGCCCTTGACTGGCACAGAAGCGTTCGGACAACCGACAGGATGATGCGCAGGGCCGGTGAAAAGAAGGCCTCCGAAGAGTGAACTCCCCGGAGGCCGTCAGTTACTGAAGCTGGAACCGGTACTGAAGGGTTGTCCAGACCGCTGTGGGTATGTTGTTGTTCCGGGCCGGGGTCCAGCGGGTGTTCCATGCGGCGTTCATCGCGGCATTATCAAGTGACGAGACCCCGCTCGACGCGTAGAGCTGAACCTGCTCGACGTTTCCGCCCGCAGTGACATACACCCAGAGCGTTACGGTGCCCTCGATCCCGGCCATCTTTGCCATCTCGGGATATGCGGGCGCAGGCATGAACGTGCAGACCGGAAAGACCTCGGCAGGCATGAACCTTGGAGGGCCTGCCTCGGCACCGTCAGGCAGCTGGTCAGGACTAGTTTCGATCGTTCCGACGGTTGAAAGACCGAGTGTGTCCGAACTAAGGCTGATTGTAACGTCCGGGGCGATATCCCTTATCACTTCCTCGATCTGGTTCTCAAGCACCTGCTGCTGATCCTCCACCTGGTCCTGCTGGTCCTCCACCGTGGTGTCGAACGGAAGAAAGGCTTCAACCGCTTCCAGAGCGTCGTCGGTGGTTCTCACCGACAGCCTTCCGAGCTCCGATGCCGGAATGAACTGGAAAAGGGCGTTGAGGATAAGCAACCCCGCCATAAGACCCACATCGTATCCCGGTGAGTAGCTCCGGCGTTTCGTATAACTCATATCCGCACCTCCTCTCTCTGATCAGGGTACGAGAGAAAACCCGGTTCTATTCCACGCCGGAGCTCTTCGCCGAGGGGTACTTCCTGCCATTCTTGCCCATCTTGTCTATCACGGCGCTCTCGGGATCGATGCCAAGCACATCGAAAAGCCTGAGCGCGTAGATCGTGATGTCGGCCAGCTCCTCGCCAGCGTGGACTCTCTGCTGAGCAGTCAGGTTCATGCATTCACCCGGCGTCATCCACTGGAAGATCTCCATGAGTTCCGCCGCCTCGACCGCAAGGGCCATGGAAAGGTTCTTGGGAGTGTGGTACTGCTCCCATCCCCTTTCCTCTGCGAAGCTCCTTATGCTCCTGTTCAGTTCTTTCATGTCAGTCCAGAATGAGCAGTCGAGAGACCTGCCGCAGGTTCCCCGAAGCCCTTGCCTCAAGGAAGTACGTGCCGGAAGGCAGTGTGCCAAGGTTGAGCGACCGGTTTCCCGGAGCGAGAACCTGTGATGAGACAAGCCTCCCGCTCACATCGTAGAGCGCCACGCTCAGCGGAAGGCTCTCGGTGCCCTGCCAGTCGATGGAGGCGGTACCGGCAGAAGGGTTGGGATACACCCACAGGGCGGATGTGCCTCCCGGTGGCGGAGAGGGCCTTTCGTCCACACCGAGAACCATGTTGCTGAGTATCTTCACAGAGGGGTCAAAGGTGGCTGAAGATGGATCGAACGGGATCTGGAAGATGGCGGTCTGGTCCTGCGTATCATTCCACATGGTGAGCAGGGTATCCTGACCCTCCCCTTCCACAAGGAACTCGAGTGGCATCTCGAAGAAGGTCCCGAAGTCCTGGGACTGATGGACCGTGATCTGAACCTGACCAGGAGAGAACTGGTAACTGATGTCGTAGACAGGGTATCCGTAGCCGTAGACCCACTGGTCGAAGAACCATGACAGGTCGCCGTAGTGGTTCGAAAGATGCTCCATCAGGTCTTCGCTGGTGGCAAGCCCGAACTGGAACTCGTCGAAGTACTCGTTGAGGGCCTGAAAGAAGGGGGCGTCGCCCATCAGGCGCCTGAGCATGTGGAGGACTGCTGCGCCCTTCTGGTAGGTTGTGTAGCTCCAGTACTGCTGGGGAGTAGAGGGTGACGCCAGTGGAAAGACCTCACCGCTGTTCAGGTAGGGTTTCATGATTTTCGTCACCATGTAGTCCATGTAGGCGCTCCAGCCGTACGTCTCCATCCAGAGGGGCTCTCCGAACGTGGCAAACCCCTCGCTCAGCCAGACATCGGACCACTGCGCCTCGGTCACGCAGTTGCCCCACCACTGGTGAGTCATTTCGTGCGCGAGGAGCCAGTCGTAGTTCGTGTTCCCGTTGATGGCGCTGGCTATGTGAAACACCGCGGACTGGTGCTCCATGTCGCCCTTCGGAGTCTGCACGTAACTGAACTTGCAGTCCCAGGGATACTGGCCGTACAGGGACTCGAGCCTTGCCATCATCAGGTCAACGTTCTGAAAGCTCCCGATCGCATCCTCGACATCCCAGGAGTAGACGTAGTAGTAAAGCCTGGGATCGTCATCGTCGTGGAGGACCTCGTAGTCGGCCACACTTATGGCCGCCAGGTAGGTGGACATTTCGAGGGGCTGCACCCAGTGGTAGGTAAGAGTACCATCCCCATTCTGGGTAACACCTGCAGAATCACCGTTTGCGACAGCATAAAGCGTGTCAGGCACGGTCACGCTGAAGCTGAATCCGGCTTTGTCAGACGGGTGGTCAACGCACGGAAACATGCATTTCCCCATTGAAGGGTCATCCTGATAGACCCCGACTCCCATGTGATATGTAACGTACGGGTGGAACCAGAAACCGCCCCAGGCCTCGTGAAATGGGGTTCCGGAGTATGTGATGACAAGCTCCACCAAATCGGAGGGACCCGCGGGTGGCGAGAGCGTTATGAGCAGGGAATCACCGATGTGCTCGAAGGCCATCGGCGCTCCATCCATCGTCACGACGGAAACCTCGAGCTGCCTGAGGTCCAGAAGAACCTCGTCCAGGGTTCCCTCGGTGGGCACCAGGGTGACCGTGGCCACTCCCGAAAGGATCTCATTCTCACGGTCTATTTCCAGTTCCAGATCGTACTCCAGAACATCGAATGGCCTTGGCGTATACTCATTCAGGGTAAACTGGGGCGGCGGGGCAAGCGGTCTTGTCCAGGCCGCGTGGTCGGGCATGGGTGCGGCTGCAAGAAGCAGGAAGACATACATTTACTGTTCCTCCCAATCCAGAAGAAGGCCGTCTATGAATTCACGAATGATGCTCAGTCTTGGGATCATGCTCTCTTTGATCGGCTCGACGCACACCAGAAGCCTGAGAAGGCGCCTGGCCGTGTGGTATTCAGGGCTTCCGGGCTTCACATCGGAGAGAAGTGACTCGGCGTAGGGCTTCAACGCGGCCAGTTCGTAGGGGAGGGACGAGTTGAACATCAGGTCGGCTTCCTCCTGAAAGGGGAAAATGTATCTCCTCTCACCCCTGCGGACGCTGGGCCAGCCCTTGATCGTCTGGGACGCGGTGTACCCCCTCGAAAAACTGTCACGGACTATCCTTCGAAGCAGCCGGCCGTCGGAGGTGGACATCCTGGTAAGCCTGTCGATGTTCAGCGATGTAAGGGCCGAGATGTAGACCATGAACTTCGCGTCGTGATCCAGGCCGGGTGTCATTCCGGGATTGAGCCCGTGTATCCCCTCGATAAGCAGTAAATCATTATCCTTCAGCCGCATGGGCTCAACATCATCCTCCCTGACCCCGTTGTGGAAATCGAAACGTGGAAGGCGGATCTCAGCCCCATCGAGAAGGAGCTTCAGGTGTTTTCCGAACAATTCCGTTTCCAGGGCTTCAATGCATTCAAAGTTGTAGGACCCGTCAGGATTCCTGGGAGTATCGGTACGATTCTTGAAGTAATTGTCCACGCTTATCATGCGTGCCCGGAGTCCCTGGGAGCCCAGATACGCCGCGAGCATCCTTGTGAAAGTAGTTTTCCCGCTCGATGAGGGGCCGGCAACCATTACGACCCTTTTTGCCGGGAACTGGTCTGACACCTGGTTGACTATCTGGACCATCTTGCTGTTCTGGTAGAAGTGGCACATCATGACCAGTTCGCGGCCGCCGTCCTGACGGATCCTGCGGTTGAGCGCGTCCACGGTCTGTGTGCCCATGACCTTCAGGTGTCTTTCCTCGAGGTCCAGCTCATTCCCCAGTTTCCTCCTGTCGTGCCAGGGGGAGATCGAAGGCCATGATCCGGAGCCGGGAAACCTGAGAAGGAAGCTCCCCCCAAGGGGGCGAAGTTCCCACAGTGAAAGCCATGAGGTGTCGGGAACTGTGGGACCCATGGCAAAGGCCGAACAGCCGTCAAGGATGTTCAGGTGGTGCTCGTCCGTCCCCTTGTGCCACCTGGCCAGAAGCCCCGGTTCGCCCTCGAGCGACAAAGCCTGCTCCGACGAGAGAACGCGGTACTCGAAGGGAACAGCGCGATCAACGATCTCGCGAAGACACCGGGCTATCCTGTCAACCGCGTCGGTCTGGCTGGAAACGGATACTCCCTCGAGCCTGCACCGGTAGCCAAGCGAAATGGCGTGCTCGACCCACAGCCTGGCCCCGGGGAAAGCCTCGCGGCATGCGAGTTCCAGCGCCAGGATCAACCCTCTTCGGTAGACCTCACGGCCCTCGTCCGAATCGGGTTCGATCCTCTCACCCCTGAGATCGGGCTCGAGGGGCTGGATCAGCCCCAGCGAGTCAACCCGGGCGATTGCGGGGAGTGTCTCGAGTTTCGAGTGCTTTGTCATGTGGGTGTCCTTTCCGGGCAGGCATCCTTCGAACCAATCATAAAGGCGCCGGCACCCACGAGGTAGGGAGAGCCCGAATCATGCTTCCTGATCAGCCCTGCCGGCTTGTTCCAGTGCCCCAGCGGTGACAACCGGTACAGTATCAGTTCATGATAAGAGGAGTTGTATTTGCTTCGAACGGAAACCTGAAGGGTTTCGAGCAGAAAACGGACCGTATTCCTCCCAGGAGGAGACCCTTCAGAGGCAAACCATGGTGATTGGACCATATTTGTCTCACATCTGATTTTATTGTGTAGATAAATTATCGTTTCCATGGTTCCACAGCTTTCATGCCCTTTGTTGGGACGAAGAACCGCAGGGGGTAACAGCAGTTCGTATATCTCATCTTGCAATGAACTGTTAGTACTCATACCACAGGGTCAGGCCATCACGGCAGCCGTTGACCTTGCGCACCTTTGTTCCCATTATCCAGAGATGGAGGTGATCGCATGATTTTCATACTCGTGTTCTTTCTTTTCTTCTCCTCCTCCCCTCCCCTTCTGGATGTGGAGGACTCTCTGGACCGGGGGGCGACAGCCCTCTATACGGTTTCCCTCCAGGAGGGGACCGAATACTGGATCACCCTGGAAGCCGGCGGCGGCAGCCCCGAAACCGACTTCGACGTCATCGTGGCGGGCAGGGAGATGAACCTCGAGCAGTTCATGAACCTTCCGTACAGGGAGGATTTCGAGTACGCCCGAAGTCATCTCTGTGCCGTGGGGTGTGAAACGGGAGCCGAAAGCTTCACCCTCTCCGCCCAATACACGGGGGTCTACTACATCGTGGTGCACGATGCTGGTCAGACCGGCGGCACATACCGGCTTAAGCTTCAGTAACCGGGGCATGTCCAGGGATTTCACCGTTCTCGAACTGAACAGGGCTGCGGGAGAAATGCTCTCAATGGCGTTCCCCGAACCCGTCTGGGTCAGGGGCGTCGTTGCCATGGCAAAAAAGGGCAGCCCCGTCGGCCATGCTTACTTCCAGATCACCGACCCCTGCCCCGAGGGTGGGCAGACCCCTGCCGCGGCGGATTGCGCGCTGTTCGCCGGGGAACGGGTGAGGATAGCAAGGGAGGTCGGCAGGCTCGGCCTGCTGTTCACCTTGGAAGACGGCATGGAGGCCAGGTTCCAGGTCAGCCCCAGCATCTACGAAAGGAACGGAAGGTTTTCCTACATCGTGCGGGGCTTCGATCCCGAGTACACCGGCTCGGCTTCGGCGATGCACTTGAAGAGGCTTGTGGAAAAACTTGAGAGGGAGGGGATCCTGGGAGAGAACGGAACCCTCCCCTTCCCGCGCGTACCCCTGAAGGTGGGGCTGGTTACAGCCGGGAACTCGGCCGCTGCGGAAGATTTCCTGCAGACCCTTCGAGAGAGTAGGTACCCATTTGAGGTATTTACATCCTGGGCACCCATGCAGGGCGTGGAGACCGCAGCCGGAGTAACGGCAGCCCTGGTGAGGTTGCTCACCGTACCTGACCTGGATGTGGCCGTCATCACCAGGGGTGGCGGCAGTGTGACGGACCTTGCGTGGTTCAACGACGAAAGCATAGCCCGCACCATTGCGCAGCTGCCGTTCCCGGTCATCTCCGGAATCGGGCACGAAACCGATATGACACTGCCCGATTTCGCTTCCCACACCCGGGCAAAAACCCCAACCCACGCCGCCATGCTGCTTGTGAACAGCGTCGCCGGGTTCCTGGACGCCATTGAGGACAACGCCCTCAGGCTTGGCAGGTCGGCCTCGCCCAGGCTGACCATGGAAAGGCTGAAGCTTTCACAGCTCACGTCAACGCTCACCAAAAAGGCTGAGAGGCCTTCGATCCATTTCATCGGGATCATATCCAGGGCGACCGCAATGATCCAGGGAAAGGTTCTGCCACGGGTTTCGGGGCAGCACAGAGGCCTGGACCAGATGCGCTCCAGACTGTCCGGTCTGATATCGTCGGGCTTTTCAGCAAGGCTCTCATCACTTGACCGGATCGAAGCCACACTGTCCAGGCGGGATCCGGCAAAAATGCTGGCTCTGGGCTGGTCTATGGCCCTTGATGCCACGGGGAAGCCCATTTCTTCGGTATCTTCGGTCAGCCCCCGTGACACCGTGCATGTGAAGCTTTCCGACGGCAAACTGAGGACAAGAGTTGAAAAGGTGGAGAAGACTTGAAAGCCAAAAAACCCTCTTACGCCGAAATGATGGACGAACTCACAAGGATCGTTGATGAGGTGGGCCGTGACGACTGCCCCGTCGACGGCCTTGAAACCAGGGTCGCCCGGGCAGCACAGCTGATTGGGCTTCTACGGGAGAGGCTCAAGGCCACCGAAACCGCCGTGAAGAACGTTCTTTCCGGCCTGGATTCAACGGAATAGGGCCTTGACGCGGCGAACGACCTGATCGGGTTCCGGCCCGGTGAGCGAGACCGACCACGGCGACAGCGGCCCGAACCTGCAGGCATCGTCCTTCTTGAACAGCGCAACAACAGGCACCCCCATGGCCGAAGCAACGTGCATCGGCCCGCTGTCGGGGCAGACGAACACGCCCAGTCCCGAAACCTTCTGCGCAAACTCCCTTACGCTCATGGGAGGCATCTTCATGCCCCCGGACTGCACCAGTGCATCGGCGACACGCTCCTCCTGAGAGTTTCCCCAGAAGACCTCGACCGGGGCGAGTTCGGCAAAGCGCTCGACGAGTTCCTGGAAGAACTCGGGTGGAAAACCCTTGTCGCCCTTGGCGCCGGGATGAATGCCTATCAGCCTGCTTCTGGGTTCGCGGGGAAGCGCAAGCCTGGGAGGCCTCCATCTTGGCCAGCCCGGCCAGACCGCTCCCACGGCATGGAGAGCCCTGCTCTCGTGCTGATCGGTCCCCGGCATTGACGAGGGTGAGCATGTGTACCAGCCCGGTTCGGCTCCCAGAGGCGATCCGACACGGTGTGGACAACCCGCAAGGGCGGTGATCACGGCTGATGAAAGTGAAAACCCGTGGGGATGCGATGCGTCAATCACAACGTCGAATCTCTGTTCCCTGAGCCGGGCCACCAGCCCAAGCAGCATCCAGGGCCTTTTCGCCATAGTTTTCTTGGCCACGGGTATCAGTTTCCAGCCCTGTCCTTCGAGGATCGTGTGAAAGACGTTGCTGACGAGAACGCTTACGACCGCCCTGGGAAACTTTTCGCGCAGCGCGTTTAGAAGGGATGTGAGCATAACCAGGTTTCCAAGCCGGTTGTCCACCCTGACCACCAGGATGCTCTCGGGACTGGAGGGGGGTCTGCCAGGTCCGCCGGACAGGAGCAACCGCTTCAGGGGGGCCTGGAGCACCCGGCGTCCCCATCGCTCAAAACCCTTAAGGCTCAAACTTTCTCCCCGTAGTGCGTCCACCCGTCCGCCCTTGTTATCCTTACATCCATGAAGTCCCCGGCACTGACTCCACCTTCGTGAACGACGACCACCCTGTTCCCCGCAGTCCTGCCAATGAGCTGGCCCTCATGGGTCCCTGGCCCAGTGACAAGCACGGGAAGGCACCTACCGACGAGAAGGGATGACTTCTCCCGGGTAACGGCATTTTGCAGCTCCTGCAGTCTGTGAAGCCTGGAAAGCCTTTCGGGTACTGGAACGGCGCCGGGCATTTCGGCCGCCCTTGTTCCCTTTCTCTCGCTGTAGCGGAAGAGGAACCCGTAGTCGAAGCGAACCTCGGCGAGGAGTGAAAGGCTGTCCTGAAAATCCGCCTCGGACTCTCCGGGGAAACCGGCTATCATGTCTGTGGAGAGCACTATCCCGGGCATCCTGCCGCGAAGCATTAGGACCTTCTCAAGGTAAGAGCCCCTTGTATAGCCCCGGTTCATGCCCTTCAGAACGGCGTCACTGCCCGACTGCGCGGGCAGATGGACAGCCCGGCAAACATTCGGGTGTTCGGCCATGACCTCGGCAAGCTCACCGCCAAAGTCCCTAGGATGGCTTGTGACGAACCTGACCCAGGCGGGCGCCGCGGCCCTGGCCACCCTGTCAAGCAGGCCCGCGAACGAAACCTCTCCGCTCCTGTACGAATTGACATTCTGACCCAGCAGGGTGATCTCCCTGTAGCCCGCTTCCACGAGTTCCCCGACTTCCTCGAGGATGGCTTCGGGCGTTCTGCTTCTCTCCCTGCCCCGCACGAACGGGACAATGCAGTAGCTGCAGAAATTGTCGCATCCCCTTGTTATGGTCACGAAGGCCCTTGGGAATGTGTCTCGCACCGACGGAAGGGCTTCGTAGTCGTCCGTGCCCTGTTCAACCAGGGCAGCCCTTGACCCGGAGGAAAGCATTTCGGGAAGCCGGTGGTAGGTGTCGGGCCCAACCACCAGGTCGATCTGAGGAAACCGCTTCAGAAGGTTTTCGCCGTGTTCCTGGGCCACACACCCGCATATGACGACCAGGGGTTTTCTGCCCCTTGTGCCTCCGGCGAGTTGGGTGGCCCTGCCGAGGGCCCTGACCTCGGCGCGCTCGCGGACGGCGCAGGTGACAACAAGTATGGCATCCGCTTCGTCAGGTCTTTCGGCTTTCTCGTAACCCGAGGACAAGAGTATGCCCTCAAGATGCTGGGAATCCCTGACGTTCATCTGGCAGCCGTAGACTTCCATGTGAAAGGAGGGCATCAGAGGATCATCCCGGTATTGTCAGTTCCATCACCAATCCGGCAAAGATCGGGATGCGAAGGTTGTCATCGAGTGGAAGATCGACAAGCTCGGCCAGGGCGGCCGTGATGCTGCCCGCGAGAAGACCGCCGGGCGTGAGAACCCAGCCGAGATCGCCGGAAAGGGAGAGAAGCAGCCATGAAGCACCCAGACAGGCCACAAGGGCCGACAGTGTGCCTTCAAGGGTTCTTCCGCCGAAGAGGGTGGTTACGCCGAAATGCCTTCCCACGAGGGCGGCTGAACTGTCCCCGAAGCTCAGGAACACGAGGGAGGCCACGGCGATCTCGGTCCTGAAGACCATGATGGTGAGGGCTGCGCTGGCAAGGACCACGGTGGATGCCGTCATTCCCCCCTCCTGTTCCTTGGGGCGAAGCATCCTTCCAAACATTGCCAGAAAGAACTTCCTGAAGACCTCGTTCCTCGCCCGTAGCAGGTCGAGAAGAAGCAGGAAAAGCGCCGCCGCGCAAAGAACGAGGACCATGTCTGTGCGTTGGACGAAAACCGCTGCCACGGGAATGACCACGGACGCCGCATGCACGGCTTTCCTGAGTATCTCTTCGAAGAGGGGCATTTCTTTCAGAAACCGATACCGACGCTGAACCTGTGGGTGTTCTCCAGTTCGTCGTGACCCAGCCAGGCGTAGTCAAGGGAAACAGGCCTTCCGAAAAGGCCGATCTTCAGACCTATGCCCGCGGTCATGTTGCCCTCGCTTGACCCCAGCCTGATCCCGACAGTGTCGCGGACAAGGAGCTCAAGGCCGGCCCTGGTGTCGAGGCTAACTTCGCCCCTGCTGTACTGGGCGGAGTATTTGCGGCCCTCGAACCGGAAGTCGCCGTCGAGGCCAACGGTGAGCACCGATGAGAACTTGGTGAGGGGTATCGAAAAGGCCGTGCCGACCTTGGCGGTGGGATTCACGACCTCGGTGTGCCCGTTGTTCCAGAAGAGGTGGGTCCCGGTGATGTCCTGCAGATTGAGGCCAACCGAAAAAGCCCTTGTGGGCTTCCAGAGAAGTGCGGCATCGAGGCCCAGCCCCCAGGCGCTGTATTCCATGAGATCACGGTAGACCATTTTAACGTTGGCCCCGATGGAAAAGTCTTCGGTGAGCGGTCTTGCCCAGGAGATGTAAAGAGCGTTGTCGGAAGCGCTCTGCCAGGTTATGCGGCCCTCGTCGTAAATAATCTCTTCCCCAGGATCCCACTGACCGTTGCCCTCGGTTCCGCCGGGATTTGTGTCGGGGTCGAAGTCGTCGTTGCCGGAGTCTCCCGGTTCGCCCTGGCCGTCCTGGCCGAAGACGCCGTCGGCGCCGGTGTCGTACCACTGCAGGTCGTTGGTGTTGGCGATGCTGCCGAGGTCGGTCCGGTAGAAGGATGCCCCGATGGCGTCGGTGCCGAGCTTTCTGGTGTAGGCGAGGTAGTCGTAAGAGATCAGACCGCCGAACCTCTCGGAATGCATGAAGGAAGCGGTCTGGCCTGTTGTGGCGGTGAGGCCGGCGGGATTCCAGTATCCGGCCGTGCCGTCATCGCTGATGGCGGAGAATGCTCCGCCCATGCCCAGGGCACGGGCGCCCGCACCCACGTACATGAACTCACCGGCATACTTCGCGGCGAACGCTGTGCCGAAGGTCAGCACAATAGAGATGGCCATCAGAGGTGTTCTCACAACTTGCTCCCGTCGACCAGGTCACTGATGAGTTTTCTGTCCTCGAGGCTGATCCGGGTGTAGAAGAGCCCCACGCCCCAGGATCCGTCGGGCTGCTCCTCCTCGCGAATGACAACTGCCCTTGCTTCGATCTCGATCTGGGAGAGCCTCATCAGAACATCCACCCTTGTGAGATCGCCAAGGGGAGTGGAACAGATGCAGTAAAGACCCGAGGCGCTGACATTGAGCGCGGTGACCGGCAGCGAGGGCATGCCCGGAGTGCTCAAAAAGACCGAGACTTCCCCGGCACTGCGTTTCTCAGATCGCCTCTCGGATCGAATCAGCGCGTCCACGTTCATACAAGGTCCTACCTCGGTGCAGGGTGAATGGTTCCCCGGCTGATCGCGCAATGCACTCGGGAAATATAACACATGCTCCCCGATGAAGGGAAACAATGAAGAAATCCCACCCGCATCATGCGCAGACACTCGCTCCCGGGCCTCATTGCGGAAAGATACCCATTCCGGTATGTTCCGCAAGCTCAATCTTGACAGTGGGTGGTTTTTGTCAAAGTATACCGCTGTATGCCGGGGTCCGGCTTCTCAACACCAATGAAAGAGGGGAAAATGAACGAGTTCAATATCAGCCCCAGGGAGATCGAAGAGGGCAAGACCATGGGCGGCGTGGCCTACATAACCTGGATCGGCCTGCTCATCGCTTTCATCACCGGGAAAGAGAACCGTTACGTCATGTACCATGTCCAGCAGGCTCTTATCGTCCTTCTTTTCGCCCTGCTCACCCCGATCCCGGTTCTTGGCTGGATCGTTGGTCTCGGCTGCCTTGTTCTTGCCATCATCGGCCTTCTCAACGGTTTCGGCGGCAAGGTCAAGCCGGTTCCCATCATCGGCACCATCGGCTACAAGTTCAACCTCGTGAAACCTGCCGCGTCCACCTCCCAGAGCGCCGGCACACCCGACGTCGAGTAGCTGATCCTTCAGGATTTTCCGGGGGCGGTTTCGGCCGCCCCCTTTTTCATGTCGTGTTCCCGATCGTGAGCTCGAGCAGTCCAACTCCCGAATCCATCGAAAGCATCCGGGCCAGTTCCACCCGCTCCTCCCGGCCCCTGCAAAGTATCTGTGCCGTACCATCGCCCTGTGACCCAACCCCCTTGGCACCCCAGGCGAGTTCGTGAAGCGCCGGATGCCCAAGCACCGCGTGCAGGGCGGGCGACGAAAGCTCGCTCGGACAGCATGGAGCCACATGCTCGTCGAAAACCTCCTGCGCCCGCTTCATCAGAGCGCCGAGAGCCTTGGCATCACCATCCGAAACAGCCCTGCAGGCAGCTTCAAGGATCGTCCTGTTCAACGGACCGAGCGCTTCCCTCAACCCCCTGTCACCTCCCATGAAGGCTTCGTTCAGATCCCTCAGTATCCTTCGGGTGTCTTTCCTGCCCCTGAGGTCAACGATCAGATAGAAAAACTCCCCGCCGGGGTTCAGCCCTTCGAAGTCGAAGTCGTCACCGTCGAAGGTGAGAAGCACAGGACGCCCCTTTCCCAGGGCGCAGGCCTGGTCCATCCTTCCGCATTCGCTCCCGGTCATCAGTTCACCCCTGTACGCAAGGTCCATCTCCTCCTCCACCGACAGTCCCAGGCCGTATGCGAGGTTGTATGCCCGGGCGGTCAGCACGCACACCGCCGCGGATGAGGAAAGCCCCTTGCCAAGGGGAAGATCTCGGCGGAAGACATCCAGTCGAAGGCCGCCGGCACAGTGTTCCCGCACCATGAGGGCTGCGGTTCCCGCAGCGTAGGAATCGAAGGAACGGCTTTCAGCGACACTCTTCAGAACCTGAAACTCCGCCCGATACGTATTGAACTGGCAATCTTCACCTGAAGGAGAAACCTGGGTCAGCTCGAAGAAGTCCCCGATACCTCTGGCCCTGGCGTAAAGACCCTGGTCGGTTCCGACGATCAGGCACCTCCCGGGCTCGATGGAAGGGTCGGTCAGCACGTGCCTTCCCGCCCAGTCCGAGTGCTCTCCGAAAAGGCACAGCCTTCCGGGAACGAAAAGGTCAAAGCTGCTGTTGTTCACTGTTCCATCGGTTCACGAAAGTGGGTTCCCCTGGTCGTCCCAGCCGCGGAGGGCGTAAAGTTCCGAGAGCTGGGCGTGAAAATCGTGCGGATCGAGGCTCATGGGGTGGCCTATGAAGGGGTTCACGAGGTTCTCGGGCCTTGAGAAGTACGGTATGACGGATTCGTCGTCGGCCCTGCACCTGCCGAAGTTCCTTGTCAGTAGCCTGCGCTCGAGGTCAAGCACCCTGGCACTGGCCGCGTCCATCTCCGCGTCGGTCCACCCGATGCCCGTCAGGGCGTTGAACATGTGCCTCTCGAAGGTTGGGCCCTCCATGTCACCCGCCCTGGCAAAATTGTCTTCGGTCCTGTTCGAGTAGATGCGTGGGAACACCTGGTCCCCCACGGTGAGGGAGTCCTTCATCACGGAACGGTTGCCGTGCCAGGCCGCCGCGACGGCCTTTGCACCGTAGCCGCTCCGGGGGTCGGCGGCATCGGTGGTGCCGTACACCCTCGCCGACACCTCCATTATCCTCTCCCACGAAAGGCCGTGGACCGGCGAGCAGATCCGGCTCCACCCCATGATGTTCTGGGCGTAGCCGTGGGCGCTTGAGATGGGATCGCGGGTGTCGATGGCCCACTGGAGCGCACTCACTATCCAGTAGGGGTAAAAGACGTAGTTGATGTGGTCTCCGTGGCCGTCCCAGTGGCCGGCGTACCCCCACGCGGGGTACAGCCGGTCAAGGTTTTCGCCGCCGATACCGAGCTCGTGACTGGCCCTGACGGTTCCCTCGGCCAGGGCGTTGCGCATCCGGCCTTCCCGCCTCGATATCCCCATGAGAAGGTGCTGCCAGAACACCGGATCATCCACGTCTATCGGCACGCCGTCGACTTCCGCAAGAGAGCCGTCTTCCTTCATGCTTCGAAGCCAGGGCACCATGCCTATCAGTATCTCCCAGTGGTTCAGCCCCTCGTCGTTCGCGATCTGGCCGATCTCGAACCCCGCCTCGAAACCGAGTTTCCAGTCGTAGAAGCTGTTCGACATCCCGGGGAACAGCCCCGCGACGCAATCCATCTGGCCCGAAAGCTTCCTGCCAGGGCTGAGCACGGCCGGCACGCTTGTGTAGAACCGGGCGTCGTAGCAGCGCACGGCGCAGCCCTGGGTGCACGCCTGGAACTTCTGGCCGAACATCCGCACCCTGTGGGGATCGAGCTTCGGTTCGTGGGGCCAGCCGTGCGAGCCGTGGGCTTCGGCCCTGACCAGGTCGCAGACATGCCCGAACCTCTCCGGTTCGAACACCGGAAGCGGCATGGTGCCCCTGACCGCGATCGCCTTCAGGTTCTTCGAGCCCATGACAGCCCCGAAGCCGCCCTGTCCCGAGGCGCTTTCCGTCTCGGTGGCGATGATGGCTATCCTGCAAAGGTTCTCCCCCGCGGGGCCGATGGCCAGGACCCGCCATCCGGGGCTGTCCATGAGGCGCTTCTGGGTCTCGTAGATCCCAAGCCCCCAGAGCCCCGAAGCATCCTCGACGGTGCACCTGCCATGATCTATCCTTATCGAGACGGGACGCGGGGCCCTGCCCGTTACCACCATCCCGTCGAACCCCGAATGCTTCAGGGCGGGGCCCCAGTGCCCCCCGAACGATGACCGGGTGTACCACTCGTGCGGGTAGCCCTGGGCGGAGAGCCCGCAGACAGTGGTTCTTCCCGAAAATGGAGCCGATGTGCCCGTGAGGGGGCCGGTGAAGATCATCAGGGGATTATCGGGGCTGAAGGCGCCCGTGCCGGGCCGGATGAGGTCAAAGGCGATCCTCGCGGCCATGGCGCGTCCGCCGTACCAGTCCGGGAGAAGGTCTGCGGTGTCCTGTATCTCTACGGCGTTCCTTGTCAGGTCGATGCGCAGTATGCGTCCGGCGTAGCCCCCGAAACCGGTCATCCCTCCCCCCTCCCGAGCAGGGGGTCCTGTTCGGAGTCGGGCATGCCCCTGAAGGCATATCCTGGATCGTCCGGCGAAAGGAAGCGTATCACACCGAACCGGCAAGCTGCCGCGCAACGGGGTGAACCTGAACAGAGGTCGCACTTCACGGGAAGGCCGGGGTCATCACGCCAGAAGACGGCTCCGAACGGACATGCGGCAACGCATGCGCGACAGTGAATGCAAAGCCCTTCATCGATGACCATGGCCCCGGTGCCAGTATCCCTTACAATGGCGCCGGAGGGGCATGCCTCGGCGCATGAAGGGTTTTCGCACTGCCTGCAGTAGACATGCCTGTGTTCACCGCCGAAGGGGTCCAGCAGAACAGAAAAGGATGAGGCGCCGGGAACATGGTCGCCGGCCCTTCCCTGGGCGCACACGACGACACAGTTCATGCATCCCGTGCAGGGCACGGGGTTAACGCAAAGCCTCAGGTTATCCATAACCCTCCGGATCCTGGGCGCATGATAAGCCGGGCACCGAACAGGGTCAACCAAATGCGCGGGGCGGTCACTCCGGGTATATTCCGCAAATGGCAAAGAGACAAACGGTACTCCGCAGACAGGAGATCGCCGCGATAGTGGGCGCCGGGCTTGCCGACCCATTCCAGCTCCTTGGGATGCACCCCACCGCGGACGGATCCATCGAGATCAGGGCGTTCTGCCCGGGCGCTTCGTCCATGATCATGGTGCCCGACGAGGGCTCTCCTCAACCAATGAACCGGATCCACGACGACGGGCTGTTCGTGTTCAGCTCGCAGAAGCGGGCCGACCCCTTCGCATACAGGCTCACGGTGACCCGTGAGAGGGTCTCCTGGACAACGCGCGACCCCTACTGCTACCTTCCGCAACTGGGTGAGATCGACCTGCATCTCTTCAGCGAAGGCCGCCACCTGAACCTTCACAGGGTCATGGGCGCACGGGTACGAATGATCGGCGGCACACCGGGCGTCCTGTTCGCCGTGTGGGCACCGAACGCCAGGGCCGTGAGCGTAACCGGCAGCTTCAACGACTGGGACCGCAGGCGCCACCCCATGCGCAGCAGGGGAGCAAGCGGCGTGTGGGAGCTCTTCGTGCCGGGCGTGACCACGGGTGACCTTTACAAGTTCAGCCTGCTCGACGCAAACGGTTTCGAGCTCGTAAAGGCCGATCCCTACGCGCTCCGAAGCGAAATGAGGCCCGGAACCGCCTCGATCGTGGCCGACCCCGGATCGTACGAGTGGGGTGACGGCGGATGGATGGAAAAAAGGGGAAGTGCGAACCCCTTTGCCGCCAGGGTTTCCATCTACGAAGCGCACGCCATGTCTTGGGCCGCCGGTGAGGAAAGATATCCCGGCTGGGACAAACTGGGGGACTGGCTGATACCCTACCTGTCCGCCATGGGCTTCACACATGTCGAGCTCATGCCCGTAATGGAGCACCCCTACGACGGCTCATGGGGCTACCAGGTCACCGGCTTCTTCGCCTCCACCAGCAGGATGGGGAGCCCGGAGGACTTCTGCAGGTTCGTTGACCGGTGCCATAAGAACGGCATCGGTGTGATACTGGACTGGACGCCTGCCCATTTTCCAATGGATGACTGGGCACTTGCCCGCTTCGACGGCACCTGCCTCTACGAGCACGAAGACCCCCGAATGGGCCTCCACCCGGACTGGGGAACACTGATCTTCAACTACGGAAGGCGCGAGGTCAGGAACTTCCTGCTCGCCAGCGCCATCCACTGGCTTGACACTTTCCACATCGACGGCCTCCGGGTGGACGCCGTGGCATCCATGCTCTACCTCGACTACTCCCGGAAGGAGGGCCAGTGGATCCCCAACCGCTACGGCGGACGGGAGAACCTTGAAGCCGCCTCCCTCCTCAGGGAGATCTGCCACGAGACGGGATGCCGTTTCCCGGGTGCCCTGATGATAGCCGAGGAGAGCACCGCGTGGCCCGGCGTTACCCGTCCTCCCGAAGCGGGAGGCCTGGGCTTTCACTTCAAATGGAACATGGGCTGGATGAACGACACCCTGGAATACTTCAGCCGCGATCCCCTCTTCCGGAAAGGCCACTCCGGGGGGATCACATTCAGTGCCGTTTACGCCTGGAGCGAGAACTTCATACTTCCCCTCTCCCACGACGAGGTCGTTCA
>Ga0351855_1005_pt1 | contig 60032 bp, 48 predicted proteins | sample BONcelFGM3001C11_FD_206794 | JGI IMG/M metagenome (GOLD analysis project Ga0351855, IMG submission 206794) | Enriched cells from coal bed in the Powder River Basin, Montana, United States - BONCAT cells FGM rep2 HSBNCT.FGM.300.1.C11 ...
GTCCCCAACCACCGCCATGAAGCTGTTCACAAGCATCAACCGCGGCAGGGAGGCGGTTCTCTCCTCGGTGGGCATGCTGGAGAAACTGGTCTGAAGCGCAGCTAGGAGAGCCTGTCGAAATCCTCGCGGCTGCCTATCAGCCAGAGAAGGTCGCCCTCTTCGAGGAGATCTTCCGGCAGCGGAACCCGGTAGTCGTACCCGTCCTTTATCTTCTTGCCGAAGAAAGCTATGTTGACTCCGAATATCCTTCTGATATCGAGGTCCTTGATGCGTTTGTTCAGCATCTCCCGGGCTGGCTCGGTGATCCTGAGTTCGATGCCCGACCTCAGGGGAACGTACTCCTTCACGCCGGTATAGGTGATCGCCCTGGCCTTGTTGATGCCCTGTTCGTGTTCGGGCCTGTACACCTCGTCGGCGCCGACGGCAACCAGGATGCGCTGTTCCCTGTCGGAGCCGGCCCGGCTGATGACCCTGAGCCCCATGTCCTTCAGTATCCTGGTGACCAGCACGTTGGTGCCGAAGTCCTCTCCGATGGCCACCACGGCCAGGTCGACCGAAGCAAGCCCGTGGCCCCTCAGAAGGCTTTCGTCGGCACAGTCGAAACAGACAGCGTTGTAGACCTTGTTGCTTATCTCCTGGATCTTTTTCTCGCTTCTGTCGATGGCAATCACCTCGACGCCCTGCCGTTCCAGCTCCATTGCAAGGCTGCTGCCAAAGGCCCCCAGACCGATCACAGCTATCTTAGCGGGCTTTTCCATTCCTGTCCTGCCTAGCCTATTGTTACCCTGGCTTCAGGATAGAGGTACTTTGAAGAGTCAACCCTGAAGGTGGCCGCCGCGAGCGTTGCCGGCACCGTGCGCCCAATGAACATGGTAATGATAACGACCCATCTTCCCAAAGTGGTAAGGCCCGGCGTTACCCCTGTGGAAAGCCCCTGGCCCGTGAGCAGCTTCCCGTAAAGCGGGCCACTTCGCCGTCGCAGGCATCGAGGAGGAAGGAGAACTGAAGCAGCAGTGCGCCGGGAAGGGGCGACAGACCGAAAAGCGCGGCACCGGCCACGGCGATTACCCCCTTTATGACCGAAACCGTGTCCGCCCCGATACCGGCGGCAATGAAACACCTCGTGAGGTGTATGCTAACGGGTCTGATGACGAACCTTCTGAAGAGACACATGTCCAGATCGGGGGGCTGGCAAATGCTTCTCAACTCCCGGACGGACTTCATCGGGCCTCAATGGGCAACTGCACCGTGGTGACCAGAACCATCCCGGGCAGTGTGTTCAGAGGCCACAGAAGCATCGAGACGAGCATGAAGAGGCCGTGGGCAAGCCTGCGGAGAAACGGCCGGTGCTCCACAAGGTAGACCAGGAATCTGAGCTGAAGGGCAAAGCCTCTTCCCCTCTCCGTTACCAGGGCGTCGGGGCGGTGGCCCAAAACGATCCCGGACAGTGACTCGATCTCCCTTTTGGGGCCGTACCGCCATCTCTTCCTTCTTTCGAGAAAGACCATGATTCGGCGATGAAGCCAGCATGGCGACGCGGTGATGAGAACGATTCGCCCGCCGGGGGAGGTTACCCGAAGCGCCTCTCCCACCGCCCTGGACAGGTCTTTATCGTCCAGAAGGTCGAGAACTCCCGTGCTGTACACCAGGTCGAAAGTGCCGTCGGCGAAGGGCAAGCTGGTGACCGTCGCGACCGCGAGCTCACCGGAATGCGAGGCGGCGTGCACCAGCGCTGCGGCTGAAAGATCAACGCCCACAACGCGAAAACCCTCTTCAGCGAGAAGGCCCAAGACACTTCCAGTTCCGCATCCCGCCTCCAGGACCGTTCCGCGTGGGGGTACCCGGGTCCCGCGGAAGATCTCGGCAACAACGAGCCGTTTGAGTTCCGCCCGCCGGGAGAGGAACTCGCCCAGTCCGTGCAGCGGACCACCGGTGGGAAAATCCTTCCAGACCTGGTCCCATGCGTTGATCTCACCCATTGAACAACTTTTCAGCCCTTGCCAGGTCTTCCGGGGTGTCAACCTCGTCCCACCTGCTTCCCGGAACGAAAACCACGGCAACCTCTCTTAACCACGCAAGAAGGGTCACAGCATCGTCGAGCGCTGCCCTTCCGCCATACTCCATTGCCGCCTTTGTACAGCAGGCTCGAAGATCGGGCAGAACGCCATCGCGGAAAAGGAACATTCCCATTGATTCTCCCGAGCTTGCCGATGGCTTCAGGTCCTTGGACAGCCTGACGAGCTTCCCCTCAAGAACCTCGGCCTTCATGGCCTCACCATCGACCGACCTGGGATCGACAGGGACAACCGCGTCGCCCGGGCAACTCATGGCAGCTTCAGCAATGGAAGGCTCCCATAAAAGGTCGCCGTGAACCACCAGGCAATCCCCCGACGGGAAACCCGCCATGAACGAGCCCAGGGTTCCAGGGGCGCCCGCCGAGCCCGACATCACCGGCGTGCCGCCAAGCCTTTCAGTCTCAAGCCTCACACCTTCGGTACCGTACACCACCGACACCCTGTCCGCTGTGAGACCCAACTCGGCGAAGTTATCGAAGTGCCTCTCCAGAAGGCTTCTCCCGGCAACCTTCAGGCACGCCTTCTCCACGCCCCCCATCCTGGTCCCGCGCCCCGCCGCAAGAACGATGGGGGACGGACTTAGATAACTGAGGTTAGTGTAGTAAGCCATTTTCCAATCGATATTTAGAGAGTTGACAGCCCGAATCTTCCCGCACCGGGTTTCTTCGGAAAGACAATAAGGAACCGCCTGCGTGAAAGTCAATTCACAATCGGGAAACACGTCCTTAACAGAACCGCTCAATCTTGGCGCCATCAAGGGAGGGGCGCATGCTGGGAACGAAAGAGAAAAGGGACGCAACCGAAACACGGATGTCCGAAGGGATATCGGACTGGGAGACGCAGTTTCCCGTTTCCCCCCTTTCCATTCGCAGGGAAAGACCCATCGACAACTTCTTCGCATTCGTATCCGGAAAGAAACTCTGGGCTGGGGCTTTCAGGGACAATGGCGGCTCCTTTCACACGATCAGGTTCGAAACCATTGTCGAAGCAAGGCTTCCCTACTTCCTTTACACCCTGCGCGGCGGCCATCTCTTCAGTTCCTGCGCTCCATTCGCATTTCCGCTGGACCTTCTTCCAAAGTATGGCCCCCCCGGGGAACTCACCGTACTATCCACAGGAACCGTTGTTGCTACCCTGAGGCTTGCATGGTCGGGAAAGGCCGCCATCAGACAGGCCCTTCAAAGGGACTCGGAGTTCTCAGGGATTCTTGTATCCAGAATGGAAGAATCCGACATCGGAATCAGCCCAGCCGCTTTTCAAATGCCGCCCTGAAGAACCTGAACAGAGCAGACCATGGCTTTCCGGGCAGAACGAACTCACCTGAAGGAACAGCGCCATGAAGCGCCGGTCTGCCAGGCCCGAACGCGCTTCCCGGAAGCCTTCGCACAGCGCCGAAACGCAGCCTTGAGAGACCTGTTCCGGCAATCGCCCCCCAGTTCCTTCCCGTAATGAACGCCCTTGACATTGACATCGGCGATGACCAGGGAAGGTATGGGAACATGCCTATGCACACTTTGAGACCGGCTCGCGAGGCGTTTCCGACAGCTGTTCCTACATCCCGGGTTGTGAAATCCTTCCCGAGGGCCAGCATGTCCGAATCGCTACCGCCATCAGGGCTGAAACTGATCGTTGTGCAACCCGTTCTTCTGGCCAGGCTTGCGTAGTCGCTGGTAAAACCAAGCGGGGAATGGTAAGCCTCCCAGGTCACACCAGTGCCGGCCATTGCCAGAGCCACTTCCTCGGCCCTTCCGGGTCTGTGGTTCAGAACGGGAGCACACAGAAACAGATGCCTCACGCCTCTGCTTTTCAGCATAAGAACTTCCGTTCGGATCTCTTCCGGCGGCTTGTCCTGTTTGCGAGCCCCGGACAGAGAGGGGTAGACGCAGTATGAGCATTTCAGATCACATCCCCTGCTTACTTCCACGCCAATTGACAGGTTGTTCTGATAGGGAAGGTAGGGTTCGAGGTTGATCAGGTCCCAGGAGGGTACTGGAATGCTTCCTTCATAGTGGCCGACTGTTCCCGCACCAATCACCCGCGCCTCTGCGTTAAGCTCCCGGTGGAAAAGGCTGTAACCGGTCCCTCCAGCGCGTATCTCAGCCCTCGGAGCCCTTTCGTTCACGATACGCACCTGCTTCAGGAATGCGGGCAGATAGCTGTACGGATCGAACGCGTTCGTGGTGTCGGCGTTGCGAAGGGATATGCCCACCACATCGGGTCTCAGGGAATCAAGCTTCTCTGCGAGCAGGCGGAGGGGATCAGAGCAGACGTTCAGGTCGAATACATCCACACTGCCCGGCATGGACGATGCCACTGACAGCAATCCAAGAGGCGCCACCGGATGCTGGGCTCTTCCCAGCCACGACTGGATGAGAAGAGTCTTCAGGGAAGCCTTGCGTAAAGGGCAGCCATCATCCGCACCCTTCTTCCTTCAGAGGGCTCGCCAAAAAACCTTTCGGGCCACTTCCGTTTCAGCAGCTCGAATCCCGCGTTTCCGAAAGCTTCGTCCCATTCGGCCCAGGTCAGGTGAAACTCGTCGTGCCCCTTTGCAAAACGCGTCTTTCTTGCCTCCTGCTCAGTCGGAGTGGGATCGGTGAATGCCCAGTCTTCAAGGAGCAGGAACCAGCCCCCGGGGTTCAGGACCCGACAAGATTCCTGGAGCGCAGCATCGAGGTCTGACCTTTTCAGATGGTGGAGGACGGCCATGGCGAGAACCGTATCGAACACCCCGTCATGGAAGGGCAGCGTCACCGGATCAGCGCACAAAACTGTTGACGCAGGTGCGTTAACTTTGGCCACAGGAAGAAACCCCTCGGTGATGTCGGTACACACCAGCTGCAAAGCAGAAAGCCTTCCGGCGACCAGTGCGGGACCGCACCCCAGCTCCAGGATCCGTTCCCTCCCAAAAAGGGTTTCAACGACGCAATCATCAGCTGGAGAAGAACGTCTTCCCGCAGAGTAACCCGCGACCTTTTCCCTGCTCCAGCCCCTCATCGCTCTTCCTCTCCGTGTCCGAGTGACTGCGCAAGTGGCGTCCCTGCCCTTCTGCAGAGGTTTTCGAAGAGGGAGGCAAGGAACCTGCGGGAAGGCCGCACGATGGAATGGGGAAGCCTCTCCTCTACGGTATGAGAGACAGCCCTGAGAAGGTCGAGTGTCCATACACAGTTCCTTGGGTCAGGGCCGCAGCCTTCCGAGGTCAGGTGAATACCGTCCCATGTACACCCTCCCCCGCACACACCAAGGGCTGGGCAACCCGTGCAAAGAAGGTAGTTAACGGGATTTCTGTTCCCCCACTGCTCGATCCCCATTGTGTTAACACAACTGCTGACGGAACCGTTCGGACGAAAAACGATCTTTCCCCCCTGGGCTGCGCAGTCCCTGTGCCGGAAATGCCCTGTAACGATCGGCAGCAGCCTTCTGGCAACCTGGTCGACGAAGACACCTGTATCCAGGCTGAACCTGTATGCACCGAGGATGATCCGGGAATACTCATCGGCGCTGATCGGAGAGAAAGCACTGGGGGTGAAATGCTGTATGTTGACCCCGAAACTTGCGGGGGCAAATCTCTCCAGAAGCCCGTAAAGGCATTCTGGTAGCGCTCCGGCATTATGGGGTCCGGTGACCAGTGAAATCCCGGCGGGCAAAGCGGTTTCCATGGCCAGATCGAGGGCTGCCGCGGCTGATTTCCAGGAATTCCCCCTCAAACGGTTGTGCTCACTCTCGAAGCCGTCCATGGAAACGACCAGCGCTGTGCCGTGTTCCTTCAGAAATAGAGCGGTCCCCCTGTCGAGAAGTGAACCGTTGGTGAAAAGGACGGACTGCCCGCTCCAGCCGCGGATAAGGGTTCTCACGGCCGCCGGGTGAAGAAGCGGCTCGCCCCCTGTCACGAGAAGCAGCGCATCGGGATGGGAGTGTGATAAGACCGCTTCGAGGGTTGCGGGATCCATGTCACCGCTGAATCCCCCCGCGATCCGGGCACTGCAGTAGGAGCACATGAGGTTGCACCTGCCTGTAACAACGGCCTGAACCGCCCTGAGCCGAAGCGGCGGTTCGGGTGGTGGTGAGACCGGCCCGTCAGCCGGGGGCGAGCCTCCAAAGAAGAACTCGATTGAGAAAGGGTTCACAAAACAGTTTTCCCTCAGTTCGACCCAGCCTGTTGTCGGCATCTCATCTCCCCCCCAAGCATGGCCTCGGGTTGCGGCATCCGGGCCTTTTCGAGGACCCCTTCAGGGAGGAAGCCTGTCATCTCCCCGATGGACAGGACCCCGGGTGCCCTGCCCGGGGGCTGATGATCAAGGATGGTACCCACCATCCACCCGAGAAGCGCCCTCTCGTACCCGCACCTTTCCCCACGGACACCTGACAGGCACCCGGTGCACGCAAGCGCGTCGTAAAGGCACCCGCCACCGCAAAGGGCAACGCAGGGACAGGAAAGGCACCCTTCCCTGAAAACGGGAACCAGCGTGGAGAACTCGGAAAGAAGCTTTCTTATACCATCCCTGTCGCGGACGGTGTTCACTCCCGTGGCCGCCATGCAGTCACACGGGCTCACTCCGCCGCCGGGAACGAAAACGAGCCTGCCACCCCTGGACGGGCAGTCCCTGAGACGGGGAGCACGGGTGACGAGAGGCCTGAGCCGCCGAAAAAGCTGTTCAACGTACATCCCCGTTGCCAGAGCATCGGAAAGGCAGCCTGTTACGGCATCGAAAACATCCTCCCATCGTGCTTCATAAGGGTTCGAGCCAAAACCCGGTCTGGGATGCATCCATGCGTTCAACCCCATGTCATCAGGCTTGAGGGTCTCCATGAGATGGCCGAAATCCTCCCTCACCCTGCGGGCATTCCCCTTCGTGACCGTCAAGCTGATCCCCACCCGGCAACCAGCATCCCGGAAGGCGTGGAAAGTCTTAACTGCGGAATCGTACGAATCACCAACCGACAGGGGTCGCAGCTCGTTGTGAACGTCCCTCTCGCCGTCGATGCTGACGATCACGAAAGCGTTCCGCTCCGCCATGGCATCAGCCACTTCCCGGGAAAGACTCCATCCGCCCGTGGCCAAACACAGGTTTCGGTCTTCCCCCGATCCACGGATTATCCTCAATACGATCTCAGGTTTGAGAAGAGGTTCACCTCCGTAGATGAGTATGTCCGCTTTTCCCGGTGCAAGGTCGGAAAGCATTGCCAGCCCACTGTCGACCTCTGCGACGGTCATGGTTCCCAGTGTTCCGGGCACAAAGCAGTAACCGCACTTCCGGGGACAATCTCCCGTTACGAAAAAAGTCGCCATGGTGACGGAAGGAGATGAGCAGAAGCTCCTGTAGCTCTCCAGAACGGTTTGGGGATCGAAGGCAGAAGGGCTTTTGGTGTTCGTCGTGATCTCCAGCGTCAGGGCGTTGAAAACAGCGCTCACCCCGCCGGGGGAAACGAACCGGTGAAGAAAACCTTCATCTTCCAATTGGCCGGCCGATCATCGTGCAAAGATATCCTGCGTGGATGAAGCCCGCGCCTGTTCCCGAAGCGAGTTCAAGTTCGGGGGGGCGAACGCCCCTCAGATGAAAGCAGTACTCGTCGGGGCCGGAAAGCCCGGTGTAATACCTTCGCCCGGCACACCCTCCCGCACAGATGCCTTTCCAGGGGCAGTCCGAACACTCCTCGGGCAGCGCAGCGCCGTGACACATCCCGCCGCAAGCTTCCAAAAGCCCCGGTTCGTCAATGATCCGCTCCATGCTGATCCCCGTGGGCCCCCAGTAGACGCAGGGCAGGACCTCTCCTCCCGGAGAGATCCGAAAACCGTGGATCCCGCAGGGCGACCCCGCCGAGGAGCATGGGTTACCGTGGTACGCCATTGCGGCGCTAACCACTGGTTCGGAGCAGGAAACCACGTCGGTCTCCCTGAAGAGAGTTGAAACCGAGTTCCAGAACACATCGAAGGATGGTTTCGGACCATCGCTGAATACGGGCTTGTAAACGTTGACACGAAGGGATACGCCAAGCTCGCGGGCAAGGCGGCACATGCCCCCCATGAACTCTGAGTTTTCCCTCATGAGGCACATGGCCAGGGAAACCGTGACCCCGAGTTCCCTGCAGCGCCTGATCCCATCGAGGACCATGACGAACGCCCCCGGCGCCCTCACCGCGTCATGAAGAGCAGCAATGGGGTAATCGAGCGAGAGGTCGACATCATGCAGCCTTCCCAGGATACTGTCGGGCAGCGCTGAAAGGCTGGGGCCGGCCGTTGTCAGCGCCAGCGGGACCCCGCGATCAAGGATCCCGTTCACAACGGAAAGGAACCGCGGGTGCATGCATGATTCACCGGTTCCGAGGTTGATGGCCGAAACAGGAAAGCTGTCCATGAAGCGGAACAGCCTTGATGGGTCGAGATCCACAGGGTTCCGGCCGGCCCCCGAATAACAGTGGCTGCATGAGAAAGGGCACGCGGAGGTGAGGCCGACGCCGATGGAACAGCCATTTGCCTTCATGTAACCCCCAGTTCGCCAAGAACTCCATCATACGATGCCCTAACATATGACGCGGGAGCGTCTGGAAGCTCGAAAAGGTCAACGACAAGCGGACCGGAGTAACGAATACCGTCAAGTGCCCGCAACATGGCCTTCCAGGGAAAGTCTCCCCTTCCGGGAATGAGGTGCTGATGCACACCTCCGGCAATACCTTCGATGTGCGTGTGCAGGATTCTGCCGCAGGAAAGCTGAACAGCCGCGGCAGGGCTCAAACCGTCAAGAAGGGCGTGGCCGAAATCGAGGTTGAGCCCGGCTTCCGGACCGAGGTGATCCGTCAGCTCCCCGAACACCGGAAGATCTTTCAGAACGGTTCCCGGCTCGGGCTCCCAGGCGGGTCGAATACCTCTTGGAAGCATGTTCATCACTCTGGAGCACTCGTCAAAGAAAGCCTCACGGGTGCAGAGAGAACTGAGGGGGGAACCCAGAACGACGACCCGGGCGTCAAGCTCAACGGCCTTGCTGATCGAGGAGCCGATCATTCGTTCGCGGACGCTCAAGGAGTCTTTCTTGCCATGATAACTAACTGACGAAACACCAAGGCCGGAGAGACTTCCGCTGTATGATGACGCATCCGGATGCTCCATGCAGAACTCGACCAGGGCGTACCCCGCTTCAGCGATCGTTCCCAGGGCTTTTTCAAGAGCAACCCCGCGAAATCCCGACGTGCGGAAACCGAGCCTTTGCGGCACGGTCTCCATGAAGCCAGCAAAGACATCCTCAAGCATGTTCAGCCCTCATTTTCCCCTTCATGGGGCTCTTTCGGGGGAAGAAACACCGGGCCGGGTGAGATGCCGCAGGGAATACACCTGAAGGGGTAACCCAGCCCGCCCCTGCCCTGCATTCCCGCGGGGAGGAGGTTGTTCACATTGAGCGACCGGCCGGTCGCCTCAGGCAGTCCGGGCGGCCACCATCCGTGCTGCGCCATGAGGGTGCCCCTCGGCACAGCCTCGGTGATGTGGACCACCCTGCCGCAGCTGCCCCATGGTGATGACAGGGTCACCCATTCCCCCTCGCGAACGCCGCTGGTCTTTGCGTCAGCTGGGTTCACTTCCACAAGGGGCAGGGGGTTCCTTTCCAGAAGGCACTCCACGTTCCTGTGTTCGGAATGGAAGAAAAACGGTGTTCTTGCGCCTGTTGTAAGAGCAAACGGATGTGCTTCGTCAAGAGCCGGGGGAGGCACGTACCATGGGGCAGGAAGAAGACCGGCCTTTCCCATTATCCCTGGTTGCAGCTCCACCTTCCCCGAAGGGGTTGGGAAACCCGGCTCACCGTCAGACCGTGACAGACCCGACTCATGCTTCCCGTAAGCGATCCCGGGCATCACCCATCCCCGAGCCGACAACTCCTTCCAGCTCATCCCAGACGGTGCAAGCACATGGTCGAACCAGCCTTCAACGTCAGTCCAGGGGAAATGCTCAGGAGCGACCCTGCGGCCAAAATCCAGAACGATCTCCATGTCGCTCCGGGTATCGCCCAACGGCTCGACAGCTTTGTTCACGGCCGCAAGCTGATACCACCAGTTGCGGATGCCGTTTCTCTCCGGATAGCATGCAACGGGAAGAAAAACTGTCCCAAACTGCCCGGCCGTGGTCGTCATGAAAAGGTCGCACACCACAACCTCGCCGATGCGCGATAAAAGCCGGGCGGCCCTGTCAGGTGCCGCGAAGCCGTTTACCACAGTCCCGGAACCCTGCACCCAGGCGCAGGCGACATGCCTCCCAGCCTCCATTTCATCAAGAAGGACATCGGAACTGGCGTAGGGGTAACCCATTGTGGTCATTGGGTAAAGCGAGGCGCCCGTCTTTCCCGGGGGAGCATCCAGGCCACCCCTTCTTGGAATTCCGAAGGGGTCGGAAACCACAACGCACCCTCCCGGGACATCAAGGTTTCCAGACAGGGCTACAAGGGAGGTCAGGGCGTGGGCAGTACCCAGAGCCGAAGCGCTCATGTCCACCGATACACCCCAGTGAAGAGCGGCGGGAGAAGCATTCAGCCAGAGGTCGGCCCCCTGGATAACGGTTTCGGAGGGAATGCCGCACTCCCGGGAAGCCGCTTCGGGGCTCCAGGATGATGATGCCAGAAATGCCTCTTCCCAGCCGCTTACCCATTTGCGTGTGAAATCGCGGTCCCAGTTCCCGGTGACATGCATCCTGTTGAGAAAGGCCATGGCAAGGGCTCCGTCGGTACCGGGCCTGACCCTAAGGTGAACATCGGCCCGGCCGGCAAGCCAGGTATTCCTGGGGTCCACCACCACCAGTTCAGACCCCATCCTGATGCAGTCCATGATCCATTTCCCAAGGAAGCCGTCGGGGTTCGAGACAATGGGGTTGGAACCCCAGACGAGGATGCACTCGGGAAGCTTCCAGGATGGATTGTCGTACCTGTCTGCGAAGTACTGGGAGCAATCGGCCGCAAACCACCCCCCGAAGACCGAAGCGCATACGCTCATCCGAGGCATCAGGCAGGCCGAGCCCGAACCAGGCCCCAGCGCGTAGTACTCGGGGGTTCCGAAACCATGTGCGAGGCGTGAGAGCCAGGGGCCTATGTCCCGGCCGGTGCCTTTCATGAAGAGAACCGAACGGGGGCCGAGCTTGTCCCGGGCGGCAAGAAAGGAGTCTGCGGCACGATCGAGTGCTTCCTCCCAGGAGGTTTTCCGCCAAACGCCAGCTTTGGTGCGGACCATGGGGTGAAGCACTCGATCCGGGTTGTAGAGGGTGCCGGTGACCGCAAGCCCCCTTCGGCACATGTAACCCCGGTTATAGGGGTTGGATGGGTTTCCCCTGACGCCCGTGACCCTGCCCCCGGCAACGCTCAGACACACCCCGCAGCCGCAATGGCAGCCGGGAGGCGTGGTGCAGATGGTCTCCACTTCGTTGTTCATGCCCATGAGAGCAAGGGAGCGATCACCATTGGCCTGAAGCCTCCTGAAGCATCGTGCAAATCGATGACATGTATGCAGCGGCACTGGCAGAAACACCGGGATCCCCACCGCCCAGAAACACGGTTTCCCGTGAAAGAAGCTCGGAAACCCTTTCCCGGGTTGTCTCGGGACCAATCGTGGCCGCCAGTGTGTCAACAAGCGTCACGATAACGCTGTCGTAATCGTGAAGGCCTTCCCTGCCCTGCAAAACCGCACGACCAGCGAAGTCCATCGAACCAGCCCTGAACCTCTGTCCAATGAGGAACAGCCGGAGTTCAGTGGAGTCGGGATGACTGCAAGCGGCAGACTCAACAGCGAGGAGCATCTGGTGCATGATCCCACCGGGTACGAGCGGCAGATCGACCCGAAGCCCCGATGCAAGGGATGCGCAGGGACCTCCAAGTTTCACCCAGAACCCATGGGTACTGTCAACCAGTGCGGGTTGTGCTCCCGAAGCGTAGGATCCCATCGCATAACTCAAACAGGAGGAGAGAAAACAGTCCATGAACCATGCATCGTCAAAGAGCTGCTCCAGAAGCTCCATGTTAACAGGGTATGTCTCAAGCCCCATCCTGACACCAAGAATGAGATGATCTCCCCTCCCGGGCCACGCCAGAGCCCTGTGTGACACGAACCCCACGAGTGTCCAGCTGAGCGAGCGCATCACATCCTGAAGGTATCGGTCGCGGGGGCTGGCCGAAAGAGAACACAGAGCGTAACGATGGTAGGGGGCAAAGGCTCCGGAGTTCCTCACTGCGTCAAGGCTGATACCGTACAGTCCATCCTCCGTTCCTGTCCCGATCCGGGCAAGCAGGGTTTCACCCTCGCCGGCAAGGCGTATCTCGCTCTGCATACCCCCCAGGAACACATCTCCGAGGGCTGGCGCAAGCGTGTCCATTGCTTCGGCAAGAATCAGGGCAAACGAGTCCGCGGACGCCCTGGATTCGTACCCGTTCATGGCCAGCATTATCAGCAGGCCTGACGCAATTTCAAAAGTCCTTCTGTCACCAGGCTCGTCTTCCCGGCTGAAGGTGGCAAGAAGAACACCTGAGTGAAAGGTATCGTAAACACACCCGCTGGTGAAGGGAGCTAACGATCGGGCGACCGATTCGCAGTAATCACGGTAATGGGCTCTGCCCGAATGGAGGGATATCAGTTCCGGGAGTGCCCGGTCGAAGTCGCCCACTTTCACCAGAGCTTGTATTCGATTATGGCGAAGGTCCGAAAAATCCGGTGCTCTCTCAGCAAGGGAATCGTATGATTCCAGGGCGCGCCTGGTATCTGCCAGTGCTCCGGGAATGTCGGCCGAAACACCAGCCTCCAATGCGAGGGATGCTCCGGGGTATTCAAGCGCACGGACAGAGGCGCTTGTCAGACATGCATTCCCAAGGGTGAACCAGCTCCCGTAATCCCATGGGCACAAGGCCAGCGAGCTGATGCACTCTGCCTCGGCACGACCGCAAAGGGCCAGCGCGGAATCCCTGGCTTGCGCCGGGAGCAGGGAAGGATCGTTCAGCGTTGGTCGAACCCTTTCAAGACAACCGTTCACAGCCGTGTAAAGATGCCGGGATGATCCGATCATCTTCACCACAGTGCGAACCCCGAAAACAAAAAGAAAAACTGCTCCGATCAAAGGGAGAATCGAGAGGACCCGGGGGAACCTTACCCTTGGCTCCTCCCGACCCACGAGTGGGACTGCAGCAAACACCGCAAGAAGGAAAGTACTTGAACTCCACCTGAGGGAGACAGAGACAAAGCTTTCCAGAACAAGGAACGCAACTCCTGACAGAGCGGCAAGGTCAATGGCGGTCCACCTGCGCCACCCGGACAGAACCTTTCTGCACCAGAGCGCAATGAGAACCCCCCAGACGAAAAACCCTGCAAGACCCGATTCTGCAGCAAGCTCAAAGATCTCGCCATGGGCGTGAACAGTGTTCGACGTTACTCCCCTGAGCGCGTAGTCAGCGGACCTGAAGAGAGGGAAGATGGCCTGGAACGTTCCCTCACCCCAACCGGCGAAGGGACGGGCAAGAAACATCTCAACCGCTCCCCGCCAGATCACCAGCCTGACACCAGCGGTCCCCCCTGAAAAAGTCAGGCTTCGCCATCTTCCATCGAACAGAAGGCTTGAGCAAAGGACGATCAGGGCTGCCAGCAGAACGGGCAGAACCACTCGCCTGACATCGGGAAAAGCTTCCGGGGAGCGCTTGAGCACTATGGAAAAAAACACAATGGAAAGAGCAAGGGTTGCTCCCAGGGCTATCGGGCTAGCCCTCGTGCCGCTCTGGATAAGGGGAATGCAGCACAATGCGCTGAAAAGGATCAGGCCTGCCATCTTCCCAATCCGTAGACCTGAACTCCTGCTGAAAAGAAGCAATCCGGGCAGAAGAAGGGCGGCCGAGTAGCTGCCGAGAAGATTGGCGTTGCCCAACGTACCGGGGTTTCTGATGAACCCGATGACGGGAAGCCCCATGCCGACGGACACGCCCGTGCCCATCAGAGCGGAGAAGAGAAGAGCCGGTGCGCCCGCGCAGACGATCACGAACAGCACCCTGCCTCCGCTTCGCTTTCCGTCAAGGCCGGTAGTGGCGAAGAAAACGGCAGTGCACGCAAGAACAATGAACAGCCTGCTCAGGCTCATACCGGTGAACGGGTTTAACATGACCCTGGCAGCTGTGTAAACCGCCACTGCCAGCGATGCCGCCAGAACCCCCGTCAGCCCCCGGGGAACGGTGAACCCCAGCCACACCGTTCGGATGAAAATGGTTGTCATCAGGAGACCGGCGACCGTCACAAACGCAAAGAGCTTGAAGAGGTTGGAATCCATGCTTTCCGGAAGCAGGGGCAGGGAAATGCCAAGTACACCAAGACATAACAGTACCAGAACGGAAGACTCAAACAGCCCTGGCCGTGCCGCTCCAGGGTTCGGTGGCGTGTGCTGACCCACTCCTAGGGAACGACCAGGCAGCGCCCTGTCCTTACCGTGTTGCCGGTCTCGAGCCTGAGAAGGTACACACCCGGCGGAAGGCCTGTTGCGTCCACGACAGCACTGTGCTCACCTGTGGGAAGTTCACTGTCAACAAGAACGCTCAAAAGCCTTCCCGCCACATCGTAAAGCGAAAGCCTGACGGAACATGGGGATGACAGGGTGAAAGCGATGCTGGAGGCACCTGTTACCGGGTTTGGGCTTACACTGAGACCGGCATCGGAAGGAACAGGAGTGAGATCGGGGCCGGATGTCCCGGTGAGAGGATCCCGGAATGAGAGAACCCGTCCGTACTGACCTCCCCCCCAACCGAAGTCGATGTTCAGTAAGGCCAGCCTGTAAACGAACTGCGCCCGGGGGTCCGAAACGGGAGAGAGAGTGCTTCCGCCGTTTACAGTCCGGTAGACACCTCCCGTCACCCGGGAGATGTATCCGTTGTTGACATCAGCGAACCAGACATCCTGGAGATTGTTTCCTGTCTGGGCAATGCGGTACCAGTTGTCTCCGCCGTTGTACGTACGAATCACATGTCCGCCATATCCCACTGCCCATCCCGTACCGGCGCTCAATGCGAACACACCAAGGAGTTCATTGCCGGTGTTGCTGTACTGAACGGACCAGGAGTCGCTTGGAAAATCGAACCTCACCACGGTGCCGCCGGCCCCCACCGCCCAGCCGTTGTCCGGACCCGCAAAGGTGACCCTGTTCAGGTTGGCGCTTCCGGTCCCGGAGGGGCTCACCCAGGAAGCTCCACCATCGTGGGTGCAGTAGACTGCTCCCTGGTTGCCAACCACCACTCCGTTCGACGAATTCTGGAAATCCACCGAACGCATTGCCGCAACAGCCATGCCGGCGGGGGTCACAACGGTCCAGGTCGAGCCGCCGTTCACGGTCTTCAGAACGATGCCCTTGCCGGATGTGTCGGATCCACAGGCAAAACCCACAAGGGTGTCAACAAAGTCAATGCCGAAGAGCTGGTTGACGACCCCGGGGGTGGTCTGCACTGACCAGTCAGTGCCTCCGTTTGAGGAATGCAGTATCTCGCCGTTTGCCATACACGCCCACACGCGGTAATCGCCAATGCTGCACAATCCCGTAACAGTTTTGTCCGAGAGATGTGTTGATGCCTGTGACCAGACCCCCGAGTTGTCACGTTTGACCAGGATGCCGTACATGCCGCCTGCAAATGCCCTGGCCAGGCTGGGAACAGATACGCTGTTCAAGTTTATGGCTGCCGTCTCAGAAACTGCTGAAACCAACTCCTCGAAGATCCAGTTCTGCCCGCCGTCAACAGTGACAAGGGAACCGTTATCGCCCGGAAGGCCGTCACACGGAGCGATCCCGAAAGCGGACCCGTAAAACTCTATGTCGTTGGCACGGCGGTTACCGGGATACTGAAGCGACCACGAGGACCCGCCGTCCGATGTTGTGTGGATCTGCGTGGCGCCACTGCTGCCTCCGAAAACGACCCAGCCGGTCTGATCGTTCTCGAACCAGATGGCCCGTGATGTGTTTGATGACCCGGGAACAAAGACATTCTGCCAGAATGCGCCTGCGGACTCGGTGTAAAGCACGTTCTGGCTGGGTCCTGAGACCCATCCGACCAGCGGGTCGAGGAAGACGACCCCCGTAAGTGCTGAGCTTACACCGCTTGTCTGAGAAAGCCAGGTGTTCCCCCCGTTGCTGGTTCTGAAGATCGTTCCCGAGTTTCCAACCACTGTTCCGTAACTGGCATCTGTGAACTGCACGGCCCAGAGGTTCTGGCTGGTTCCGGGATACTGGTTGGACCAGTTCTGGCCACCGTTGGAGGTGCGGTTGATAACGCCGCTGTGCCCGCATACCCAGCCGTTTAAGACGTCAACGAACCAGATATCGGTAAGCACAGCACCACCGGAGGTGAACTGGAGAGTCCAGGTTGCGCCGCCGTCTTCAGTGAAGTAAACCTCACCGATGGTCTCGCCCGACACGAACCACCCGATGTCATCGGTCAAGAAATGAATGCCCTGAATGTTGAGCCCGGTGGGGCGGGGGTGGCTCCAGTCCCATACCGGCGAGGCGTTGGATGCCACTCCCGGACGAAAGACTGCAACAAGAGCAATAAGCAATGCATGATTTCTCATAACCCCTGCCTCCATCACTCCGTAAATAAACCAGCCCTTTCAGTCTTCATACATATCCAGCGCTCTGCTTCCGGTCAAGTTGCGGAAAGCTTGGCAAAGTAGAACGGCTGTGACATATGGGTCGTGTGGGGATGTTGCCGGAAAAAACTTCCGGCGCTTATCTTCGAACAATGAAGCAAAAGAACCCCGCCATGCTCATCATCATTCTTACGGCTCTGCAGTTGTTGTTCTACATTTACTCAGCTTACCTTACAAAAGAGCCGCGCTATGGCTTCAATCAGTTGCGACACATAGCGCCAGACACTCTTCTGGGTATCTTCATCATCTTCGCCGGCGGGTTACTGCTTGCAAGAAAGTCGGGCCGTCAGTTGCCTGGCTCCGACCCCGTTCCAATGAAGCGGGCCGCCCTGTACTCCATTGCAGTAGCAGTCCCCGCCCTATTCGTCTTCCTGCTGCTCTCAAACGGATTCGTCAACGATGACGGCCTTGTGCACACATTCAACCTTCTCTGTGGCGGGTTCAGGGCGACTCTTGACGAGATGCTCGCGTTCTCGGTGATCAGGTCACTGTGGCAGACGTTCGGCGACCCCCTTCTTTTCAGCCCGTTCGAGGTTTACAGGGTGTTTTCATCAGGGATGGGGTTCGTCTTCGTGATCGCAACGGTCCTGCTCGCGTGCCGCGAACTCGGCCGAAGATGGCCCTTCTTCGTTCTCCTGATGGTCTCGGGGGGATTCATGCAGGCATTCATGGGGGATGTGGAGAACTACGCCGGGGTGATGGCCCTTTGCATGATCTACATCTGGGTTTCACGGGAGTACCTTGAGGACCGGCTCAGCGTTGTCACGCCAAGCCTCGTTCTTGGGCTGGCGATATCCATGCACCTGCTGGCCCTGTGCATGATGCCGGCGCACATGCTGCTGTGGATAAGGGCGTGGAGGAGCAGTGCACGGAGGCAGGTTGTCGCGTCCATCGCCGTGATGATCACCGCCCTGCTCCTTGTCTTTATCATCGCGGTTTATCACGGGCTCGATTACCGGAACCTTCACAACAGCCACTTCATGGGCTCGGGTGACGGGTGGACGACCATCGACATGCTTGCAATCCCGTCACTTACCTACTACAACGCCGTCACCGGTCTTCTATTCCTGCTGTTCCCGTTCTGGTGGGTGCCGATCGTTCTCATTCTGACCGGGAACATGAGGAACGACGGCTTCAACCGGTTTCTGGGGGCAGCTTCGGTGGGATTTCTTGCGATGGCCTACGGATGGCGGCTGGGGCTCGGGCCCTACTTCGACTGGAATCTGGTTGCCGTGGCGGCGATACCGCCCTCGGTGCTGGCCTTCAGGAACCTTCTTCTGCTCCCTCGTACCGGAACTCTGGCCTTCGCCTTGTTCTTTCTTGCTTTTACGGGCTGGCTGCATTCGTACGCATGGATAGCATCGAACCATGGGGTCTTCTCAATGCCCCGGATGGAAGTAGTGCGGGAGATAATGTACTACCGGACCTGGAGGGGAGTGATCGTCTCGGATGAGTTATGGCCCGTTCAGGGGTTACCGGGGCAGGAGGCGAAGCCTCACGGAAAAGGCATCAAAGCGGGGCTATCCTTGCCCACTCCTGCCTCAGACGGGGGTCTTCGGTGTGCCACGGCCCCCTGGGATCCCTCCCCAGCCTGGCGCAGTGAAAGAACGTCTCGGGTATTCCGGCATCCCTGAAATCAAGCTCCAGCGCTCTGACGTCGTAGTCGAAACCAACTGTCTCGATCACCGGCTCGATCCCCTCCCCGATGTCGATCACAGCAAGCGTGCCGCCGCCGGGGCGCGTGCCAACCCCGACACCGCCAGGGTTCACGATGATCCCGCCCGGCCTTCTCACAACCATTGGCTCGTGGGTGTGACCGCACACCAGTATCCTGCAGCCGTTCCGGCTTAGCACCATGTCGTGGACCTCGTGTGCCGTTTCCGCTGGAAGGCCCTCGTTCAGCCTTCCGGGAAGCCCGTGAACGAACAGGGTGCTCTGTCTGTCCAGAAGATAGCGTGTGCTGTCGGGAAGACCCCTGAGGAACGAAACCGACTCGGGGGAGAGATTCTCGATGGTCCAGCGAAGGGTTTCTGCTGCGAGCTTGCGCCAGTGAGGGTTCTCGAACTCGTCGCCGCTGTCGGTCCGCCCACGGCCGGCTGCCCTGTCGCAGTTGCCCTGGACCGTCTCTATCCCGTGGGTCCGGATGAAAGAGACGACCTGCTCAGGCGAGGGTCCGAACTGGACCAGGTCACCAAGGCAGACCGTCATGTCCGGTGAGAAAGTCGCGACGGACCGCCACGCGGCTTCCAGCGCGGGAAGGTTGCCATGAATGTCGCTTATCACCGCTATGCGCACAGGTTTTTCCGTTCCGGCAGGTTGTGAAGCGGGAATATAAGGGACCGCCGGGCCGAAAACTCAGTTCCTGAACCTGAAGGGGTCTCCGACCACCCCGGAAAGGATCTGGCTGTACCGGGAAAGCGGGGTCACGGAGATACCATTGAGGGCATCAGTATCGTGACGGTCCACGGCTTCCCGCACGCCGGAGGAGCCCGCAAGGATGTCGATGGGCATCTTCACGTACTCGTACTCGTAGGGAGGGGGGTTCCAGCGGGTCTCCCCCATCCTGAAGCAGTACTCGAGGATTCCGAGTCCCGCGAGAAAGGGCCTGAACGAGTCGGGGTCAGTCACATGCACCTGGGCCCCCCCGCACTTTGCACCGGAATGCTTCTGGAATGTGGGGATGAAGTAGAGCGGACGAAGCCTGGCGCCCATCAGGAAGGGGCTTCCCTCCAGTGCTTCAGTGAGCCGCCAAGGGTCGATCCACGGGGCTCCGAAAATCTCGAACGGTCTGGTGGTTCCCCTGCCCTCGGACAGATTGGTGGCCTCGAGCAGGCACATGCCCGGGTAAACCAAAGCTGTATCACGTGTGGGCATGTTGGGGCTGGGCATGACCCAGGGGCTGTCGTCCGGTTCGATCAGTTCTGGCCGTGGAAGCCCGTCGAGCGCAGCGAACAATTGTGCCAGTTCACCCACCGACAGGCCGTGCCTTACGGGAATGGGATACATGCCCACAAAGCTCGTGTAGCCAGGGTCGAGGATGGGGCCCTCCACAAGGCTATCCCCCAGCGGATTGCGACGGTTCACCACAAAAAACGGGATGCCCTTTTTCGCGCATTTCCGCATGGCGGACGCCATGGAGTAGATGTAGGTGTAGTAGCGGCTTCCCACGTCGATGATGTCAGCCAGCAGGGCGTCGGAACCTTCCAGCATGGCATCGGTGGGAACGCGGGTTGAGCCGTAAAGACTGTGGAGGGGCACACCAAGCCCCGGGTGAGGAAACCCCTCCCACTCCACCATGTTATCCTGCGTTTCCGCCCAGTACCCGTGCTGGGGGCCGAGAACAGAATGCAGAAGCCCTGCCCGGTTCAAGGCCCTTGCGGTCGTTTGCAGGTCTGCTCCCACTGCAGCGCAGTGGGAAAGCAGGCAGACTCGCCTGCCCGACAGGGCGCCGAAGTTCACGGACCACCCAGAAGGAAACTGTCTCCGTTGGCCGGCACGAGAAAATCCGCTCCAAGCTCAGATAGGGTCTCTTCCCGAAGCCTTTTCTTAAGGTGAAAGGCGTATGCGGGCACATCGGGCCTGCCCAGAAGGGTCATCTGGTCGCGGGCGAGGCTGGGACACAGGTGGTCACTGGCTATTGCCAGATCACGGAGCCGGTCAGGGAAGGAGCATTCCACCCACGCCATGGAAAGCTCGGGTATCTCCCGTGCCCTTTGCCACAACTCCTCGGTGGGTCCGGTATCGCCGCTGTAAACCATGGCAGCGTTGCCCGCGCGGAAAATGAAGCCACGGGCTCCGGCGGGATGGTTCACGGGCACCGACATGGCCATTATCCCGCCTGGAAGCTCGAACCAGGAGAGATCGGGCATTTCGCGGTACTCGAGAACGGGAAGGCCACCGGAGGATATGCGGCTGAAATCAGGCCATAGACGATCGTTCATGTAGTGTTCCCTGATGATGGAAATGCACGCGGGGCTTCCCATGACAATGAGGGGCCGTTTTCGGAAACCGACTACGTTGTCCAGAAGAAAGCCCAGTTCCAGAAGGTGATCGAGGTGCGCATGGGTCAGGAGGACCATGTCCAGGCCGTCCTGGATCCGTGGGGGCACGCTGCAGGCGCTGCCCGCATCCAGCATGACCCGGTGCCCGAGAAGCATTGTCACGAGCCTGCTCTCTTCAAGCCTTGAACCTTCGCAGCCTATGACCCTGAAGTTCACCGCTTCCCCCCCACTATCCTGCGGGGCAGAAGAGGCGACACCCCGGTAACGATCTCGTAATTGATGGTTCCGCACCATGCGCCCATGAGTTCGGCGGATATGCTCTCGTCCCCCGAAGACCCCAGAAGGGTGACCTCTTCCTCGAGACACACACCGGGGATGTCGGTCACATCGACCATGATGAGGTTCATGCAGACCCTTCCCATCACGGGAGCCCGCATACCCTTGACAAGCACCCACCCCACGTTGCCGGCGGCGCGTCTGTAGCCGTCGGCGTACCCGACGGGCAGTACGGCCATTACGGTGGGCCTTGTGGTGCGGAAGGTGCCTCCGTAGCCTATGTAGCATCCCCTGGGAACATTCTTCACCTGAACGACCCTGGTCTTCCAGGTCATAACGGGTTTCAGACCGGGCATGGGAAGGCCCGCGGTTTCTGCGGACAGCCTTGTCTCTCTTGAAGGCCAGAGGCCGTAAACGCCGATACCCGTCCTGAGCATGCTGAAATGCGTGTTGCGGAAGAGAATGGCGGCAGCGGTGCATGCCGTGTGACGCACGGGTGGATCGATGCCTGCCGCGGACAGGTCCCCGCAAACCTTTTCAAAAGTGTCGAGCTGCATTCTGGCGTAGTTGTGCTCGAGGGTGTCCTCGATGTTTGCGAAGTGCGTGCTTATGCCCTCAAGGAACACTCCGGTCATGTTCATGATCCGCCCGGCGAAACCGCAGGCGTCTTCGGGAAGTACTCCCTGGCGCCAGGTGCCGGTCTCAAGGTGAAGGTGCACCCTGAGCTTTCTTTCAGAGGGGGGGAGTGAGGCGATTGCCGCCAGGGTTTCACTGTTGTAGACGATCAGCCTTAGATCGGCCTCGCGTGCTTCATGAAGCCTTGCCAGGTCAACATGGCCAAGCAGCAGGACCGGCCGGGTTTCGCCCAGCCCCCTCAGCTCGAGCCCCTCGTCGATTGAGTTGACGGCAAGCCAGTTGGCTTCGTCCACCAGGGTACGCATCTCCCTGATACCATGACCGTATGCATTGCTCTTCAGCACCGCGCAGTGAATCCCACTGAAACCGTGACTTCGGCGGATCTCCCGAATGTTGTGATCGGGGGCGCCGACTTCCAGTTCAACCCAGACCAGACTGCTCATGGCCGAAGAATACTTTGAAAGGGAAAAACCCGCAAGCAAAGCGCGGCATCGGTTATATTCCACTTTCCGAAAGGCGGTGACCATGACCGAAGTGTTTTTCCTCCCCGAGCGCGACATGAACCCCGAGGGTTTCAGAAGGCTTGTAAAGCCCGCTGGCGCAATCATCCCGGCAAAGGGCACAAGCCTTGCCGCGATCAAGATCCACCCCGGAGAGGATGGCAACACGACCTTCATCCCCGCCCGGGCAGTAAAACAGGTCGTCGATGCATTCGATCTTCCCGCCGGGCGCGCCTTTCTGACCGACACTACTGTCCTTTACGGCGGAAGAAGGATGACTGCTCCCGATTACCATATCCTGGCCCATCAGCACGGCTTTTCAATGCCGGAGCTTCCACCTTTCATCGTGGCGGACGGCCTCAGGGGTACCAGCGAGATCAAGGTCGATCTTCCGAGCTGGTGCGAAACGAGGACTGCCAGGCTTGCCGCGATACTCTCCGAGATAGATGCGGCGGTCGTTCTCAGCCATTTCAAAGGGCACCTTCTGACCGGTTTCGGAGGGGCTCTTAAAAACCTTGGAATGGGTTTTGCCTCCCGGGGCGGAAAGCTTTTCCAGCACTCGTCGGTCAAACCCAGGGTCAAGTCGAAATTCTGTTCAGGGTGCGGAACCTGCATTGACTCCTGCGGGTCCGAAGCCCTCTCCATGCACGATGGGTTCGCCGTTCTGAACGGGTCCCGGTGCACGGGCTGCGGAGAATGCCTTCAGCGTTGTCCCATGGGCGCAATTGCGGTGGATTGGGACCAGGAATCGGGGGAATTCATCAAAAGGCTGACCGAATACGCCCTCGCCGTAACCCTCAAGGCAAAGGTGAAGTACTACGTCAATTTCCTTCTGAACGTAACCCCTGACTGCGACTGCATGAGAAACGGCGGAAGCCCCATGGTGGCCGACATTGGCGTGCTTGCGTCCAAAGACCCGGTAGCCCTCGACCAGGCATCGCTGGACATGGTCACCGCTGCGGACACGATTCAGGGTTCACCAGTCACATGCCCCGCGGGAACCGACAAGTTCATGGCATACAGGCCGCAGACAGACGGCAGGGCCGCCCTTGAGCGCGGCGAACGCATAGGGCTGGGCAGAAGGGAGTACCGGACAGTTGTCGTGTAGCCTTCAACCGAAGGCTTGCTGCTACTGTCAACCACCCCACGTATAGACCGGGTTCACGGTCTCGAGCGGGTCGTTCATGTCCTGCAGGGTCACTTTCCATCGAACGGCAGTTTCCACTGGAACCGACAGACGAACATAGCCGTCGCCGTCGGTATCCTCGGCCCTGATGTCGTAAACGCCTGGTTCAACCTCAAGGGTCCAGCTTGCCCCGATGCCGATGAAGCCACCGTCCCCCAGGCGGTCCTCGCCCCAATCCGAGCCGGAACCGGCCGACCTCACGAAAACATCACGGAGAACCCAGCCCCTCGTTCCGTTCACAATCGTTACCGTGGCAGCGCTTGCAAACGAAGCCGCAAGCAACAGAGCGGTTGCTGCCCTTTTCACATCTACCTTCCCTCGAGATAGACAAGAGCCCGTGTGTGCATGCTGCCCTGCAGTTCCAGAACGGCGAAGTAAACTCCGCTGGGAACCCCTGAAGCGGGAACCCACTGGAGAAGGGCCTCTCCGGTTGTGGTGGCACTGTGGACCAGCCTTCCCGCGGCGTCGAACACCATCATGTCTCCGGGCCGTCCGTCGGTGGAGAAGACCATGGCGGAGCTGAACGGGTTGGGTGACAGCATTGATACTCCCATGACGGGACTCTCAAGGTCCCCAATGCCGGTCCCTCCGGTTGAGTATGTGTTGAACCATGTATCCGGGGAGAAGAGCGGATGCGCGGCGGTGCGGCCCGAGTTGTCGGATGCCGTGATGTAGTACTCCACGTTTGTTCCCGCCCCGAAACCGGGTATCTGGGCGGAATAGACATGGCTGCCCATGGCTGTCATTGCAACTGTTGTGAAGTTTCCGGTGCCACCCGTGCGGTAGTTGAGGTTGTGGCTGGTGAGCGTGTTGTCCGGGTGGGGCCTGATGAAGGCCTCGATGGTCACGGCGCCCGTTCCCTGCTCCTGATTCACGGGCGTGTGGTTCACCCAGAGCGAGTAGCGGTCCATCGCGTTCCGGGTGCGGCAGTGGAGGGCGTCGGTGTTCGCAAATCCTGAATAGTACACGGTCTTGACGGTGTAGCCCGGAAGCGCTGCCTGGAAGGCCGCCACCGCGGGGGTGTCGTTCCCGGTGTTCCAGATCGGCATGTAGTAGGTGTCGTTGTGGAGCAGTCCGTTTACGTAGCCCTCGGTTCCGCTGGAGTAAACCCTTGAAACATCCCAGGGGTACCCGTACGGGCAGTCCATGGCGGCCATGAGGCTCGCGACGGCTTCAAGGGCGGCGTAGTCCGGATGCGAGGGCGGCACCTGCAGGACCATCAAACGGTCAGGAGAAAGCATCTTTGACCAGCAGTCGATGTGATCGATGTAGCTGCCCTGGGGGTCGGGGAAGGTGCTGTATGTCGTAACACCCAGGTAATCATGCATCTGGAGGTCGACCCATGTGTCGGGTTCGTCGTTCTCATCGTAGATGAGGTTTGTGGACATGGACTCGCCCAAACCGCCGGACATGTAGTTGCCGCCGGTGTGGATGATCGAGGACGAGTAGACCGGTATCCCCCAGGCCGCTCCGATGGCGATGGGGATCAGGTTGTCCTGCGGGCGGTCGGGACGGTTGTACTCATAGTTGAATATGCCCTGTGTACCGTCTGACAAGGTGATGAACCATGGGCCGTAGTCCCTTACCCAGACGGAATTGGTTGGCGCGATGATGAAACCCGTGTTGGTCATGTTGACCCCGGCGCTCTGGAGGGAGTTGTACGCCGTTGTCTGCTGGGCGCTTGAGACTATCACCCAGAGGTAGGAGTTGTTGGACACATCGGTGAGAAAGCTGTAGGGAACCCCCAGAGGCCATCTGACCATGATCCCCGTGGCGGCTTCGAACTCGCCCGGGTTCCGCACACCGGCGGGAGGAGGCGCGGTGGGCTCGAACCTGCCGCCCCGCATGGGCATCTTCGCCAGCTCGGATTCGGTGAAGCCGATGGGCATGAGCTCTTCGGTACCGCAGACTGACATCTCGGCGAAAAGCCCCTGCGAAAGGACAATGATCAGGATAAGGAACAGATTCTTCACTTCTCAAGCCTCCCTGAAGAGTTTCGTGAACTGTTGCGAAGCAATGATTATAACCTGCTTTATCCCCGGCAGAAAGCCGGTGTTCCGGAGTGCCGGCTCCTTGCGCAACAGGTTGTTTGTAGCGATGATCGGGGGCTCGGGAGGTGTAGCGGTGCAGAAACACATACTCTACAGTCTTGTCGCCACAAGCCTTTGGGGTGTCTGGGCGATTCTCATCAAGCTTTCGGCCCAGCGTATTGGGCACTGGCCCTCGGTGATGGTTTACACGATAGCGTCGGTAACCACGACCGTTGTGATTTTCATGAGCCTGGGGAAGAGCCTCAGGGGAATGGATGCCACGGGAGTGACAATAGCCGTTGTCGCTGGCGTTCTGGGCGGGCTTGCGGTGGTGTTCTTCCAGAAGGCCCTCTCGGAGGGGCCCGTAAGCACCACGACCGCCATCAGCGCCCTTTACCCGATATTCGCGGTGGCCTTCGGGGTGCTTTTCCTGAAGGAGAGACTTTCTGTCCTGAACTACGCGGGAATTGCCATGGCTCTCGCGGCGGGTGTTCTGATCTCCCTCTGATCTATTTCAGCGCTTCGGCGCTACCGAACTCCCTGTCCGCCCTCATGGACTCCATAACCATGAGATCGGTAGCCGTGGGCTGTCCGATTATCAGCCGGGCAAGGGCTGAACCCGCTCCGGGGCCAAGCATGAAGCCCTGCCCGCACATCCCCACAGCCGCATAGCTTCCTTCGGGGCCCACCTGACCCAGTATCGGAGACCCGTCCGGTGTCTGGGGGTAGCACCCACGCCATGTCCGGCGGACCTTCAGGTTTGCAAGGCCGGGCCACAGGTCAACCATCCTCGCGGCCACCTGGGGCAGGAACACCGATGTTTCCCGGTGATCGGTGCCCGTGATGAGGGGGTCGGGCGACACGCAGAAAACCACCTGGCCGGAATCGTACTGGTAGAAGTAATAGTTGGACGAGCCCGGCACACGCCTCAGGTCAACCACCATGGGGTGGAAAAACCTTCTGACCGGCTCGGTTATCCCGGCTTCGTGGCTGTCGGGCACCACGGGAAGGTCGATTCCGATCATGTGCCCGATTTCACGGGCGTTGGAACCGGCGCAGTTCACAAGTACCCGGGACTGGTGGTTGCCCAGGTTCGTTCTGACGGTGTAAACCCCTGCACTGTTTTCAATTCCGGTAACGCTTTCCCGGAACAGGAATCTGGCGCCCAGACCCGCTGCCCTATCGTGGAAGGCGTAGCAGCTCTTCATGGGGCTCGCGCTGCCGTCGCCGGGAGAGAATGTCCCACCCAGAAGCCCCCGGGGGTTGATCCCGGGAATGAGTTCCCGGATGAACCCGGGGTCCTGCCAGTCAATGTCCAGCCCAGCCTGCCTCTGGGAGGGGATCATTCCCCGCAGCGAGTCTGCTATGTCCTGTGTGTAGGCCACGAAGGAGTATCCGCCCTGATGCCAGCCGATCGACACTCCGTATTCTTCCTGCCACGTGCGGAATACCGCGAGCGAGTCCAGACAAAGGGCCACTTTCGCAGGGTCGCCATGGGTGGCCCGAATACCCCCGATGGCGCATTTGTTGTTGCCCTGTCCGGCCGATGCCCCGGCATCGATCACAATGGTTCGAACGCCGGCTTCGGAAAGGTACATCGCCAGGGGAGTGCCCACGCTTCCAGCTCCGATAACGATCACATCGGCATTCATCTTACGCATCCTCCCCCGGGCCGGCGAAGAAGCCCAGTTCCACCTCGGTGAAAAGCGGCCTCTCGGTGAAGCCCGTGACCTCGTCAGGGGGGATCCCCTCGGATCGTATCACCGACTCTATGAGGGTTCTGCAGGTCTTTCCCCCACATGCCCCGAAACCCGCCCTGGTCATGGCTTTCAACTGGTTCATGTCGCGCACGCCGCTGCGAAGGAGCGCCCGGACCTCTCCGGCGGTCACCCTCTCGCACCGGCAGATCACGGAGTCATCCGAAAGAAGTGTCTCGAGGGGCTTCTCGAGAGGAAGGGTGTCCGGGGCCGCCTGAACCCTCACCCCCGCCACCCTGACGGCAACTGCGGCATCGACGAGAAGGTCGAGCAGCCGCGTCCCCGGGTAACCCGGCGCGGGTTTGACTCCCAGGACCCTGCCCTCACCCAGCGATCCCCCCTCCCAGTCCATTACCTCAACGAACTCGCCCGTTCTCAGAAGATCATCGGGGAACTCCCACGGAACTGTCACGGTGGGGTTCTGAGCGTCACGCCGGTAGTCCACCAGAGTAACCGCCAGACCGGGGCAGACCGCAACGCACTTCCTGCACCCTATGCATCCCTCCGAGTATTCTGGAACTCCCAGGATGGGGTGGCCGGATGTGCCTATGAGGTCTTTCGGACACGATGTCATGCACGGATTGCAGGGAATCTCCTGGGTGCAGTGAAGCACGGGGAACACACCGCTCCGAAGGCCGGGAGGGGAATAGGGCAGAACATCGCCCCCGGGGCTTTTCAGAACCTCCGCCTTTCCGGACCAGTCGACGGGACACGCTGCGGTTGCCGGAGCTAGCTCACAGGCAATCTCCCTGCCCCTTATCCTTCCGCCGAACATGGCGGCGCTGGCTTCCGCAATCTCTTCCGCGTCCCCGGCGAGCCTGGAATCCATGCCGAACCCGACGGCCCGGGTGTGGAACTCGTTCACGGGGTTGAGCCCCACCGCCACGAGAAGCGTGTCAACCGCAAAGCTCCTCTCCGTGCCAGGAATGCTGCGGAACGATGAGTCCACCGCGCAGAGGGTCACAGCCTCGAGCTTTTCACCGCCATGGGCACAGAGCACGGAATGACCGGTGTAGATGGGCACTCCCATTCTTGCGATCTTGTCGGCGTGAACCTTGTAACCACCGCAGCGAACCGCTCCCTCGGCGATCCCCACCACCGTCATCCCGGCCTGAAGGGCGTGGTACGCCCCTATGAGCCCTACGTTCCCGCCGCCCAGTATGAATATCCGGGAGCTGCATCGTATCAGGTCACGGTTGACCAGTGTCTGGAACGCGCCGGCTCCGTAGACCCCCGGAAGCGTGCAGCCGGGGAATGGAAGCGATTTCTCGCGTGCACCCGCAGCCACGAGCAGACGCCGGGGTCTTACCAGGGCGTACCCGTCCGGCCTCTGGATGCCCACAACCCCGTCACTGAAAACCGCAAGTACCGTCGAGGAAAGCCAGACGTCAACGGTTGGGTGCGCGGCAAGGCTCCCGGCAAGCATTTCCGCGATCCTCACGCCCCTGGTTCCAGCGTGGCAGTCCGAAACCGAACCGAAAAACTTGTGGGTCTGAAGAACGAGCTTGCCGCCGGGCCTGTCCTTGTCATCAACAAGAATGACACCAAGACCCGACCTGCCCAGTTCGTCCGCCGCAGCCATCCCCGCAGGGCCGGCGCCTATCACCAGAACATCGGTTTCCATGGAAACCGGCGCTTTGAACAGCTCGCGCGATGCAGTGCCCAGATCGGGGAGCCCTTCGAGTGTGCATACCCGCATCCCTTCCCTCAGCGGCGTTACGCAGCTTTTCCTCGCTACGCCGTCAATCACCAGGGTGCACTGGGAACATTGGCCGTTGGCGCAGAACAGCCCCTGCGGGGAGCCGTCTTTGGGGTGGTGACCAAAAACCCTCTGGCCCGTGGCGAACACCGCAGAAGACACCATCTCCCCTTCAAGGCCAATGTACTCGGTGTCGTTGAAGAAGAATCGAACCCACTTCCCCCCCGGAGAGGGCAGAATGGGATGGGATATGATCCTGCCGTCCTGTCTCACTTGAGCTGCTCCGATTTCCGTTTCAAGTCCATTTCCGTATTCGTTCGATCTGAGTTCCACGACCGCCACGGCAGGCCGGGCCTACCTGAAGCGGGGCTTTCCGCGTTTCGCCCTGACGAAGCCCCGGCACTCGGGGTAGCGGACGCACCGCCAGACGCTGATGAACCTGTATGGCACCTTTTCAGTGAAGCCGCCGCAAAGGGGGCATTTCGGTGTGTTCCTGCCGGTGATCCTCTTCTTGTCGAACTCCTGGTTCATACGTCTGTAAGAATCCTGCCGGCTTGTTCCGCCGAAGAGTTCCCGGAATGCGCGCAGCACAAGGAAGGCCCCCGCCGCGACAGCGCCGGCCAGTGGAAGAGTCTCAAGAAGTCCGCTCATCACTCTCTCCGTGGTTGCCCGTGACGGTGGATCGGATTGGCGTTGACAGCCCTCCCGGTGAAGCGGTAATATTGTGTTCCCGTTACGAAAGCGGTAATAATAATTTACTTATAGATATCCAAGCTAAAAACCAGGAGTGCCCAATGAAAGCCTACACCCCCGACAAACTTCGCACGATCGCCGTTTGCGGCCACGGATCAGTTGGCAAGACAAGTCTTTGCGACTCGCTGGTCTTTCGCTCGGGAGGAGCTGAAAGACAGGGCAGCGTAGACGACGGTACAAGCCTCTTCGACTACACAACCGAAAGCCGCGAGAAAAAACACAGCCTCACTTCCACCGTGGGCATCTGCGAATGGAACGACAACAGGATCAACCTCATCGACACTCCGGGGCTGACCGACTTCCACGGCGACACCATAGCGGCCATAAGCGCCTCGGACGGCGCCCTTCTCGTGCTGGACTGCACCGACGGGGTCGAGGTCGGCTCGTACAAGACCTGGAAATACGCGGAAGACATGAACACTCCCTGCTTGCTCTTCGTCAACCGTGTCGACCGCGACAACGCCGACTTCGAACGAGCGCTGCAACAGGCCCGTGAAATGCTTTCCAAGGCCGTTGTCCCCTTCGTGTTCCCCATAATGGAAGCCGACGGCTGCAAGGGACTTGTACACCTTCTCACAGGAAAAGCCCACGACCTCTCAGGAAAGGAAATTCCCCTTCCGGCCGCATCCGCAGAAAAGATCGAAGAGTACATGGCCGAGCTGACAGAGCTGGCAGCCGAGGCCGATGAAGAACTCATGGAGCAGTACTTCGCAAACGACACACTCACACCGGACGAGCTGGCCCGGGGCATCCGCGGGGCCGTTGGCAACAGGGGGCTCTTCCCGCTCTTCGCCGGTGTCGCCAACCCGGCCTCAGGCCAGGAAGCTTTGCTCGACGGCATCCTGCAGTGCATTCCCCCGGCCCTCGAGTTCAGGGGCGCCCGGGTTACAGGCGGCGACACGTTGCAGGCCAACCCCAAAGGTCCGTTCGTCGCCCGGGCTTTCAGCACCAAGCTGGACAGGCATGTCGGCGAAATGGTCTACATCAGGGTGGTCAGCGGTACCTTCGAGGGCTCGAAGGAAATACACAACATGGAGAAGAACTCGGGGGAAAGGCTTGGCAACTACTACCACATGCACGGGCCGAACCGGGTGGATGTATCCTCCATGGTCTGCGGCGACATAATAGCTGTCGCAAAACTCAAGAACACCTCCACCAACGATACCCTGGCTGACAAGGCCGCGGGGATCACGCTGGCCCCCATTGTCTTCCCCAATCCCGTCTACAGGGCCGCCATCGCCCCGAAAAAGCGTGGAGAGGAAGACAAGATGGGAGTCGGGCTCAACAAGCTCGCCAGCATGGACCTGACCTTCATCTCCCGCATGGAGCCCGACATCAACCAGACAACGGTCAGCGGCATGGGCGAGCTTCATCTCAACACCATGCTGAACCGTCTGAAGGACCTCACCGGCGTTGACGCCGAGATCTTCAAGCCCCGTATCGCCTACCACGAGACCATCTCAAAAAGCGCCCAGGGCAGCTACAAGCACAAGAAGCAGTCCGGCGGCAGGGGCCAGTACGGCCATGTCTACCTCAGGCTCGACCCGCTTCCAAGGGGAACCGGTTTCCAGTTCACCAGTGAGGTCGTCGGCGGGACCGTTCCAACCAAGTTCATACCCGCGGTTGAAAAGGGCGTACTTGAAACGCTTCACAAGGGGCCGGTGTCCGGAAGCCGCGTGGTGGACGTGAAGGCAGTGGTCTTCGACGGAAGCTCTCACTCCGTTGATTCGTCGGACATGGCGTTCAAGCTTGCTTCGAGCAAGTGCTTCCAGGAGGTCATGATGCAGGCGGGCCCCACACTGCTCGAACCCATCATGGCCCTTGAGGTAACAGTGCCCGAAGAGTTCATGGGCGATGTGATGGGCGATCTCAACTCCCGGCGCGGCAAGATCCAGGGCATGGAGGGGCAGGGCGCGTTCCAGATCATCAAGGCTCTGGTCCCCGAAGCCGAACTCTACCAGTACACAAGTTCGCTTCGTTCCCTAACGCAGGCCAGGGGCAGCTTCACTCAGGAGTTCAGCCACTACGACCCTGTTCCAAGAGAGGTGCAGGACCGGATCCAGGCCGAATACAAATCGGACGAACAGTGAAACACTGCGTACTTCTCCTTGCGGTGGTCTTCCTGGTGTCCACAACCGCCGGGGCGTTCCCCGCGGGTTCAGGCGGAGGGTCATCCTCAGGCTCAGAAGACGAGAGCATCGAGGGCTGGCTTGCACTCGGGGCTGCTGCGCTTGTGGCCGGCTTCCTGATCTGGGACGTTCTAAGGGATTCGGGAGAAGCCCGGGAGGTGACGCCCGAGGCCATGTCTACTGTTGACAGCACCGGGATAGACTGGGCGCACCTTCAAGAAGGGCCACAAGAGTCAGCTCTGGTGATAGGAGTATCGGTGTTTCCCGGCGAGAATGGCTGGACCCTCGCCCAGTATTTCCAGAAGCTCCTTCTACCCCTTGAAGACGACGGCTTCACCTTCGGAGGCGACCCCGTGAACCTCGGGGCGATTTCAATGACAGAGCAGGCCGCCATGGCGGATGACTTTCTCGGTTACTCCTGGTTCGTGGCCGCGGGAGACTCTTCCCTCACCCTCTTCACACAGGGACAGACCCCTGCCTGGTCAGTACCCGTGACCACATGGGATTCGGTTTCGGTACGGAACGCCGCGGTCGAGCTCCTCACTGAAACGCCATCACTGCGGTAAACCATTTGGGAACAATTGCTTTTCAGTTATGGTAGAGTTATAGAAAACCATTGTTTCAAGAACCCTGACCGGAAACGGAGGCCTTCATGGCTATGAAAATCCTCATGCTCGTCATTCTCGCCTCGGCATCGGCATTCGCCGGGGAACTGACCGTAACCGTCCCGTTCGACGGTTCCACGGTTACCATGACCGATTTCGCGGGATACACCACGGTGACCTCTCCTGCCACCTACCCCCTCTCCATCATCGGCGCCCCTGCCCTGCCGGTTCTGCCCGTGCAGGTTGCGCTTCCCGCCGAAAGCCGGGCGGTCTCCCTCACGGTACTCAACGCCTCCTACGCGCCTTTGAGGGGCAGATACAACATCCTCCCGGCCGTCGAGCAGATCCCTCTCAGCCTTATGGACGGCGCCACCATACCCATGCCCCGCCCCGATCCCGGCATCTACAACTCCACCCAGACATTCCCCGGCGCCATCGCAAGGCTTGAGGACTCGAGCGTCCTTCTGGGCTTCCCGATCGCCAGGGTATCTGTGTACCCCGTTCGCTGGAACCCGGCCGACGGCACGCTCGAAGTGCTTGAAAGCGTGACCCTTCATGTGGAATACGTCTCCGATCCCTCAATGAGAACGGTTCAGGTCCGCAGCGCCCAGAGCGAAGCGCGGACCAGTGAGGTCGTCAGGAACGCCGTGGTGAACCCCGGGGGCGTTTTCGCCAGCGGTGCCGCCATTGTGGAGAGTCGTGACCTCACCTTCGGCGAGTACGTGATAATCACCCACCCCGACTACGTCACCCAGGCCAACACACTTGCCAACTGGAAGACACGCAAGGGCATCCCCGCAACCGTGATAACCACCACGGAGATACAGGCCCTGTACACCGGTGACGACCTTCAGCAGGAGATCAGGATCTTCCTGCACGAAGCCCGCGACAACGGCGTCGAGTACGCCCTCATCTTCGGCGACGACGACAAGATAGCCGGCCGCGACATCAGGATCAGCTACTCCTCATACACCGAAAACCCTCCCGGCGACTACTACTGGGCCGACCTCAACGACACCGCCCCAGGCGTCGACCGGTGGGACTCCAACAACAACAACATCTGGGGCCAGTACAACATCGACCAGATGAGCTACACCCCGGCCATCTTCACCGGCCGCGCCAGCGTGAACACGGCCGCCGAAGCCAACACCTTCGTTAACAAGGTGCTGGCCTACGAGCAGGTCTCGCTCTCCGACGAGCCAACAACAGCGCCGCGTGAGATGCGCATCGGCTACAGCACCGAACAGCTCTGGCCGGGCTGCTACGGCAGCGTCGGCGCCGAGATCATCGCCGGTTACGTGCCAGCGGGCTGGAACCACGACAAGCGCTACGAATCCAACGGCACCAACAACTTCGCAGCCACCAACGCCATGTTCAACGGGCAGCGCCACCACATCTACGTGGCCGCCCACGGAAGCCAGCAGTCCTTCAGCGTCCCCGGCGGCAGCTACACCAACAGCAACATCCTGGCCCTTACCAACATCTCAACGGGCGGCCTCCCCGCGATCTGGAACAGCATAAGCTGCCTCATAGGCTACCTCGACGGAACCGAGTGCATGCTCGACGCCTGGACCGCAAACCCCAACGGCGGCGGCTTCGGCGGTGCCCACGCACGTTACGGATGGGGCAACCCGAGCAGTCCCGGCAACGGCGTCAGTGAAGTGCTGGTCCAGAAGCTTTACTACTCGCACTTCATAAGCGGTCAGAGCACCCTTGGCGCCATGCACTTCATGGGACGCTACACGATCTGCCCTCCTTCCGACGCGGTGTGGCACTGGGTCGTGATGTGCTACAACCTCTTCGGCTGCCCCGAGCTTCCACTCTGGACCGTATCCCCCAGCCAGCTCAGCGGTTCTCACCCCACCTCATTCTCGGGCGGAAGCTTCACGGTTACCGTGACCGCGGGCGGCTCCCCGGTCAACGGCGCAAGGGTGACACTTTACAAGGGCACCAGCTTCGAGACCGCCGATGTCTACCTTGTTGCCAACACCAACGCGTCGGGTCAGGCCACCTTCAACCCCGCCCCGGGCTCGACGGGAACCATGTACGTCACGGCCTGGAAGCAGAACCACCTGACATACCTTGGCACTGCCACCGTAACCGGAACTCAGATCGAACACCAGGCCGAAGAGGTCTCAGGGTTCGAGAACAGCGTGGGAATGCCCTATCCCAGCCCGGCCGCATCCATCGTCTCGATCCCCGTCGGTCTCGCCGGAGCGGCCGTTGTGAACATGCAGGTCTACGACATCAGCGGACGCCTTGTGGCCACCGTCAACCAGGGTGAACTCCCCGCCGGTGCCCACACCCTCACCTGGGACCTTGCCGGACCCTCGGGCTTGCCTGTTCCCAACGGCGCCTACAGGGTCAGGGTAGTTGCCGGTGACTTCACCGCCACCACCGGTCTGATGGTGATCAGGTAGTCTCTCGATGACTCACCAGGGGGCGCCCACCCGGGCGCCCCTTCAGCCTGAGCACGACTCGATGCGGAATCAATTCATGAGTCAGGTAATGAACCGAGTGTATTGATCTGCTCGCATCTTCCACATTCTGGTTGACGTACAACTCCGGAGAACGTATAGGTTGATCAGTCTTCAAAAGGTTCCCCCCCGGTGATAAGAGCCCATGGGGCTCTCCGAAAGGTAGCCGGGGGGGTCGCTTCATCAGTAGTATTCGGTTTCTCTGTTGGCAAAGATATCATGCTCGCTTCTTATTGCTTTCTGAACGACTCTGTAAGGGCGAAGTTCCCCTCTGTCTGATTCCCACTTCTTGTATATCGCCCAATTGCAGTAATCCGCTATCTGAAGCCCCACGTTGGATTTGGATTCATGGTGAAACATCCTGTAAGGTATCCTCGGAAGCATTTCGGCAAGTGATTCTTTGATCGCTTTGCTCACAGATCTGCGTTTTCTCTGAATCGGAATTGTGTCGGTAAACACTATAATGTTGTCTGCACCCTCTTCAATCATTCCATTGAATACGTTGTAAAGCAAATAATACAATACTATTGGATAGAACTTTTCAACTGAATACAATTGCGGATCAGTTTTTCTTTTATTTACTAAGATACTATCTACTCTCATTTTGGATATGCATTTTTTAATTGATCCAAACACTTCATTCCTTGTCGTTTGTCGATCATGTGATGCATGAAAGTACTCAAGCTCAATACCAGACTCAATCAAATCATACCTTTTGCTAATTAAAGAATTATAGCATATAAATGGCCGATATTTTGTAATCGAGGTCAATGAAAACCAGGAGGTGCCCTTATCAGAGAAATCGAAATTCCCACCCTCATCCAGGAACACATAAGCCGTCTTACCAAGAAACATCATCTGTTCCACTTTCATCTTTGCCTGAGTACGCAGATCTGAACCAACACAGGTAGCCCCTACACCCAGTAATCCTTCTCAAGTGCCCTGAACTGAACCGCTTCGGCCACATGGGACGCGTTGATGCGGTCTTCGCCTTCGAGGTCGGCGATGGTGCGTGACACCCTTAGCGCCCTGCAGTAGGCCCTGGCGGAGAAACCGAACCGTGACGCGGCGGTGTCAAGCAGCTTTCTGCCCGCGGGATCGATGGAGCAGTGCTTCCGCAGGAGGGAGGGGGGCATGCCGGCGTTGCAGAAAACATCGTTCATGCCGGCGTACCTCTCCCCCTGAATCACTCTTGCCGCTGCAACACGCTCCCTTATCGGAAGAGAGGGTTCGCCGGGTTCGGTCTCGGGGCCCAGGTGTTTGCCCTCGAGGGGGGAGACTTCGAGGTGAATGTCGATGCGGTCGAGGAGGGGGCCGGAGATCTTGGCGAGGTAGCGCTGAACCTGTGACGAGCTGCAGTTGCATGCCCGGGAAGGATGGGTGAGGTAGCCGCAGGGGCAGGGGTTCATGGCGGCAAGCAGCATGAACCTGGCCGGGAAGTCGGTGGAGGTCACCGCGCGTGAAACCGTTACCCGGCAAGATTCCATGGGCTGGCGCATGGCCTCGAGGGCGCTTCGGTTGAACTCGGGAAGCTCGTCGAGGAAGAGGACGCCGTTATGCGCCAGGCTGACCTCGCCGGGCCTGGGGTTGGTGCCTCCCCCTATGAGGCCCGGCGTGGATACGGTGTGGTGGGGGGAGCGGAACGGCCGTTCGCGTACCAGGGCAACCCCTTCGGGAAGAAGGCCCGCGACGCTGTGGATCATGGTGGTCTCGATGGCTTCGGTCTTGGTGAGTGGCGGGAGGATGGTGGGAAGCCTTTGGGCAAGCATGGTCTTCCCGGCGCCGGGAGGGCCTATCATGAGAAGGTTGTGGCCGCCCGCGGCAGCGATCTCGAGTGCCCTTCGGGCCTGCAGTTGACCGTGGACCTCGGCGAAATCGACCTTGTAGACGGGAGCTTCGGCCGGCTCGGGGGCGGGTGGTTCTGGAAAGAGCCCCTCGGCGCCCTGGAGCCAGTTCGCAACGTCCTGAAGGGACCGGACCGGGATCACCCTTGCCGGGGAGGAGATTGCGGCTTCGGAGGCGTTCTCGGCGGGAACGAAAAGACCTTCGAGCCCGGTTGTGATCCCCGATGCCATGGGCAGCATGCCACGCACGGGCCTGACCCTGCCGTCGAGCGCGAGCTCGCCGGCGTAGGCGAAGCGTTCCACCCTGGATGCGCTGACGAACCCCCCGGCTGCCAGAAGCCCCACGGCAATGGGCAGATCGAAGGAGGGGCCTTCTTTCTTCCTGCCCGCCGGAGCAAGGTTGACGGTCAGTTTTTTTGGGGGCAGCGAGAACCCGGAGTTGGCTATTGCGGCCTGCACCCTCTCACGGCTTTCCCGGACGGAATTGTCGGGCAGGCCGACCATGGAAAAGCTGGGGAGGCCCCTGCTCATGTCGACTTCGACGTCGACGGGAAAGGCCTCGATGCCCACAAGCCCGACTGTTCTGGCAAGGGCCAGCATGAAAACCCCCTCTCCCCTGTAAGTACGGCCCGGGAGAGGGGTTTTTCAAGGGACTCGCTATGGAATGATGTTCACCAGGCTTCCTGGCACAACGATGACCCGCCTGGGCCTGGCGCCTGCCAGTATCTCCGCTATCCTGGGGTTCGACAGGGCGAGCGCTTCGATCGTTCCATCATCCGCGTCACTGGGAACGGTCATCCTGCCCCGGAGCTTGCCCAATACCTGAAGGGCTATCTCGACCGTGTCCTGGGTCAGGTCTTCCTCTCTGAGCACAGGCCACTGCGCCCTGTGTACGGTCTCGCCGGGGTACCCCAGCCTGTGCCAAAGCTCCTCGGATATGAATGGCGCCATGGGCGCAAGAAGCACCAGTACGTCCTTCCTGGCCGCGTCCCACTCCGCTGCCGCGGAACCGGCGCTGTCCCGGTGTGAAGCCAGGAAGTTGATGAACTCCATCAGGGCCGCCACGGCTGTATTGAACTGGAACGAGTCGATGTCTTCCGTTACCTTGCGGACGGTCTTCGCCAGGTTATACTTGATCTCCTTCTGAAGGGCCGGGTTGGGATCGGCGGTCTCAACGGGGTGCTGAAAGAGTTTCCATATCCTCTTCACGAACCTGTAGGTCCCCGAGATCCCCTCTTCGCTCCATTCCAGCTCGGCCTCGAAGGGGCCCATGAAGAGAATGTAAAGTCTGAGGGCGTCCGTGCCGTACTTCTCCACGACTTCGTCGGGAGTTATGACGTTGCCCTTGCTCTTGGACATCTTCTGATGATCGTAGCTGAGAAGCATCCCCTGGTTCTTGAGACAGGTGAAGGGCTCGGTGAAGTCGACCATTCCCGCGTCGTACATGACCTTGGTGAAAAACCTGGCGTAGATGAGATGCATCACCGCGTGCTCGGCTCCCCCCACATACATGTCGACTGGAAGCCATTTCTTCACCGCTTCGGGGTCGAAGGGCCTGTCCTTCTCCTCCGGGGAGGCGAATCTGAGGAAGTACCAGCTCGAGCAGGCGAAGCCCGCCATTGTGCTGGTCTCGCGCTCTCCCGGCCCCCCGCACTCAGGGCAGGTGGTCCTCACCCAATCCGTGGACCTGGCCAGGGGCGAAAGACCCGATTCGTCGGGTTGAAAACCGTCCACGTCGGGAAGTACTACGGGAAGGTCCCGGTCGGGGACAGCACCGCACTTCGCGCAGTGGATGATGGGAATGGGGGCTCCCCAGTACCTTTGACGGCTGACGAGCCAGTCCCTGATCCTGAAGCGGACCTCGGGATGCCCGAAACCCCTCTCCCTGGCGTGCTCGGCCATTATCTGGCGTGCGCTGTCGGAGGAGAGGCCCGTGAAGGGACCGCTGTTGATCAACACCCCGTCGGCCTCGGCCGCCGCGTCTTCCACACCCCGGGGAACTCCCTCGGGGGCTATGACCTCGAGGATTGGCATGCCGAACCTCTTCGCGAAGTCATGATCACGCTGATCGTGGCCTGGCACCGCCATGATCGCCGCGGTCCCGTAGCCGCCCAGTACGTAATCCGCCACCCAGAGGGGGATTTTCTCGCCGGTGAAAGGGTTCAGGGCATGTGAACCCGTGAAGACGCCTGTCTTGTCGCGCCCGGAGTCAGCCTGACGGTCGGTGTCACTCCTGGCGGCAACCAGCTTCAGATAGTTCAGGACTTCCGCACGGTTTTCCGGGGTGGTGACCATTTGCAGATCCGGGTGTTCCGGCGCCATAACACAGAAGGTGGCGCCGAAGATGGTGTCGATCCGGGTGGTGTAGACAGGTATCTGAAGCGTGTCACCTCCGGGAAGCTCGACGGTAAAGATGAGCTCGGCGCCTTCGGACCTGCCGATCCAGTTCCTCTGCATGGCCTTGATGCCTTCGGGCCAGTCGAGCCCCTGAAGGTCGTCGAGCAACCTCTGGGCATAATCGGTTATCCTGAAGTACCACTGCGGAAGCCTTTTCCTTGTGACGCTTCCGCCGCAACGCCAGCATATGCCGCCCGCGGCTTCCTCGTTGGACAGAACTATCCTGCAGGAGGGGCAGTACATCTGGAACGCGTCGCTCTGATATGCCAGACCCCTGTCGAAGAGCAGCAGGAAGAAATACTGCGTCCAGCGGTAGTAGTCAGGGCTGCTGGAGTCGATCTCCCGGCTCCAGTCGTAACCCGCCTCGAAAAGCTTCATCTGCCTTCGATAGGTATCGGTGTTTATCCTTGTCACTTCTGCGGGGTGTATGCCGGTCTTGATCGCATACTCCTCCGCGGGTTGACCGAACGAGTCCCAGCCCATGGGATGCAGCACGTTCACGCCGGCCATGCGCTTCTTGCGCGAGATGACATCGGTTGGGATGTAATTGCGGCAATGACCGACAGACAGCCCGGCACCGGAGGGATAGGGAAAGTAGTCGAGGCAGTAGAAATTGGGTCTTTCCGGGTCAAGCCCCGTTGTGTAGAGGTTCATCCGTTCCCAGAACGGAGACCATCTTCCCTCCAAATCCCTGAAGTCATAGCTGTCCAAACGGTTCCTCCATTCTCGGCCGGGGGGAGTGATAATATACAGCTGGAGCGCTACTCCACGACAGGAAAGCGCAGTCTGAGGGCACGGGAGGATGCAAGATCAAGCAGACAGCCGTGCTTCTCAAGAAGGGCGGCGAGTATCCCGGTCTCTACCCTCTGGTCCATAAAGCTTTCCATCAGGCAGTTGATTGTTTCATCCGGCCCTGGAATGTCTTCCGATTCCAGAACAACGGGCAGTTCAATGGTCACCCAACGGTCATCCGTTCCGACAGCGATGCAGCCGTCGCGGTTCGCCGCCATTCTAAGCAGCCTGGCTGTGACCCTTCCAGTCCATTCGGGGTCGACGACCACATGGGGCAGATGGTCGGGAAGGGTCATGTCGGGCACCCTGACTCCCAGACTCCTCAGAAAACCGGATGTGATATGAAGGCACTCCTCCACGGTCATGGGCCTTGCTTTCGCCGAAGCAGCGCCTATCGTGATCCTCAGGACCTCAAGAACATCATGGGCTGATCCGTGGTCGAGTATGAGCGTGTTGGAAAGATTGCAGAGGGAGTCCCTGCCCTCAAGCATCTCCCTCATGGCTTCCATCGAAGAACAGGCTCTGCTTGCGTAGGCAAGCAGAAACTCCACCAGAACCAGGGAAAGCCGGCTTTCGTCGCTGCCTGACTCTGTGTTATCACTGCCGCTTTCGGGGTACCATAGTGTCCTTGCCGATGGGTCGCGGGAAAGGGCGATCCCCCGGACTGGACCCATGTCTGAGTGTTGCCAAAGGCACTTCCCGACCGAGCGCAATGATGCCATGACCTCCCAGGAAGGCGCTTCCCCGAGCAGACCGTCGATGGTGGCGAAGCTCCTGTCTCCAAGAACGATCCTGGGCCAGTTGGAGAACAGGACTTTCCCGTGAGAGTCCGTGACCATCAGCAGGCCGCCGGGAACACCGGTGATCTTTTCAAGCGCTGCGGGGGACAGGACAGAGTTCATCCTGCCAAGTATCCTGAGAAGCGTTTTTCCAAGCGCCTCGATGTGAGACGTTCTACCGCCTCCCAGGAACTGAAAGACAAGCCTGTCTCCCTCAAGCATCACCTCGGACTCCCATTCGGCATCGGTGTTCCAGTCGTCCTTGGGAATCTGAACCTGACCCACCCTGTCCACGGTGAGCCTGACCGCCTCCGCTCCCGAGAGTTTCATTGCCCCCATCGCAGCTCTGCGCATGACCTTCTCCGGCTCACTGCCCTCGTACACATCGATCAGACTTCCCAGAAGCTTCGAGGAGGCGCATGCTTCGGGCTGGGCGGCATCCTCCGGAAGAACCGCAGCGAGAAAGCACGACTCATCGGTTCCCCTTCCGAAAGACCTCACCTTCCGGAGCTGCAGGATGTAACCTGCCTTCGGTTCCCCGGTCACGGGCGTGAATGAATGCTGTATGATGGATTCACCCCTCGAGAACCTTCGCAGCACGTCCGGCAGGCTGCCAGCGCCCGCAAGCATTCGTTCAAGGCAGCGCTGCTGCCTCTGAACGGTCTGGGATATGGCATCCTCTCCCGCCATGAGCGTCATGTCGTCATTCCAGAGAAGGATCTCTCCCGACTCACTGAACAGGAAGGCGGGAAGTGGAAGCTTCAGGAACAGATCCTCCAGGAAGCGGTCCCTTCCCCTGATCAGGTAGGCGAGTTTCTCGCTTTCACTGTGTTCCCTGTGAAGAAGAAGGCCCGATGTTAAAAGGGCCGCCGCAAGTTCGCCGACGGACGCCTCCCGGTGCATGGCGGTCTGATCCTTTCCATAAACGGCCACTATGTAACCCATGGGGTTGTCCGCACCGCCCAGGGTGTAGACGAGACCCCGGGAGAACAAGCCTTTCAGAACGCCGAGCCTGTCTCCGGTGAGCATCCGGAAACCCTCCGCGTAGCTGGAGAAAGGTGACAGCCTCAATTCGGAGTAGTCGCCGGGAGGGAGTCCGTCCGGCCATGCGCCGTCACAGTCGGACAGCGTAAGACCGGTGAAGGGATCATTGATGTAAACGGCCAGAGCATCGGCTTCCAGTATCTCCCTGATCAGCCCGGCGCTTCCGGAGTCCTGCCGCCCCGCGCCCGGCAGAAGGGCGGTCAGCCTTCCCATGCACTCAAGGCTGCGACCCAGGGTTTCGAGCCTCTTCATACCCTGGACCTGATCGGTTATGTCATCCACGTAACCCATAACATGGGTGACGACGCCTGAGTCATCGGTGATGGACTGCAGGGAAAGCCTTACTACCCTTGTTTCCCCGGATGAGTTCAACCACTCCATATCCCCGCTTGTGGCGCCCTTTCCGGGGCGGGCCAGAAGCTTCTTTGAAGACCTGTCAACCCATTTCAGACACTCATCGGGAAAGACCTCGACCACATGCATTCCGACAAGACTGTTGCTCATGCCGGTTATCCTGGCCATTGCACGGTTCGCCAGCAGGATCCTTCCCTTGCCGTCGAACATCAGAATACCGGCCTCACTGGCGCTGAAAATGGCCTGATTCATCTTCTGAACGGCCCTCAGCCTTTTCTCGGTCTCAAGGGCTTCGGTAATGTCGTGGAAAAGACCGACTATTCCGGCGCCGCCCCTGACCAGCATCCCGGAATTCTTGCGGCCGGCTACAGGCAGGAACTCAACCTTCACCTGATGGCCCATCATCACCGATTTGATAACGCTGCTCCAGCTGTACAGCACTGGCTGGGGAAGGACCCTTGATACCTCTGACCCGATACTGTCCTGGGCATCGATACCGAACATCTCTCCCATTATCCTGTTACAGTGCCGCACAACACCTGCATGGTCGATGGATACAACTCCGGCGGGAAGGTCAGGGTAGACCGAATCGATCTCCTCCCTGATCATCGCCACAACGATGACGACTTCGGATGAGCTCTCCGTGGTGGTTACGATAATGCCTGCCTGCCTGTCCTCGCGGAAAGGCACGGAAGGATCATCGAGGGCGCGCCTGACAACCGGGGGAAGCAATGGTCTCGCATCTGCGGCAGCGGAGAGGGTTTCGGTCGGTGTGCCGAGTATGCCCAGGCAGTCCCCGGACACACTGAGCGAGCCTGTCAGTCTGTTGCAGGCTATCCTGACCCACCCGCTGAGCCCGTTCTGCATGGTTTCAGCTCCCGGCATCATGACTGAAGCCGGCCTGGACGCAGCGCCCATTCACGGGGTGCTGGCAACTGGCTCTTGTCAGATCCCGTATACAGCCCCCGCCACCAGGGAAATGGTGGAGTCCTCGATCTTGTCCGCGTCTTCACCGGCAAAGGCGCCACCGCTCCTGCTTCTGGAGCTCAGCAGGCAACCCACGGATACATCAAGATCATCGCCGAACCGATAACCGCCGCCCAGGCTGAAACCAAGGCTTGTTCTGCTTGACTGGTAGCTCTCATTGAAAGTGACCGCCGTACGGATGTCAAACTGCTCGGTGAGGGGAGATTCTATGAACAGCTTCCCCGTGAAATCATTCCTGAAGAAGGGACGGACGATCTCCGCCTCAAACCCGGTCCGGGTGTTGTTGATGTGAGGGGAAACGATGCTTCCGCCGAAAGCGAGGGATGGGTAGAAGTTCTCGGAACCGGAGGAGTAGGAAACACCCGCGGATGCGAGGGTGGATGTGGTCACAAGTCCGGCGTGCCAGCAGAACTCGTTGTCCGACAGCGTCCACTGGGCGGTTGAGTCGGTGCCGCCGAAAGTCTTGTCGCTGAGGAAGTAATCATACTCGGCGCTGGCTGTCCTCACGCCTGCGGAGATTCCCCCGAACACTCCGCGGAATAGCCTGCATGACGCTCCGGCAAGGTACTCCCACTGGCTTCCGGAGACGTATGCCACTTCCACTGAGTCGAGGTTCCCGGAGTATGGGTTGAACGTGTTGTGTGTCCCGGCGTAATCGAAATCGGCCACTTTGGCGGCACCGGCGCCCATCACCACCGGCCCCGTCCTGGCGGCGAAAGCTCCGGTGGCGGTTCCGAGGATCTGGCCGCCCCTGTTGGCGCCCATCATGTCGAAAACCGTTTCAGTCCACCTGAGCATGCCGCTGTCGAGGCTAAGCGTAATGCCATCAAGAAGCCCTAGCTCGGCTGGGTTCATGAAGAGCCCGGCAGGTGTCAGGGTGGGCTGCGCCTTCACCCCGCCAATGGCAGCCGTTCGTGCCGTCATGCCCGGAATGGGGGTTCCGTTCGTGAAGGAATCGTTGTATCCGAAGCCAAGGACAACGCCCGAAACGACAGTAACTGCTAGTATCATAAGGAAGGGTCTCATGTTTTTCCGTCCTATGGCTTCCAGGTCATTCCGAAGGTTATGCCTGAATTGGTGTCGGTCACCGAAGCCTGATCGGTGTATCCGCCGAATGTATCGCCGTTCCGCTTCTCAGAAGTCCAGGAAAATGCTGCATCGAAATCAAGCCCGGCCGCAACCTTCAGGCTGGCGCCAAGGGAAAGACCGGTCCCCTCTCTTGCATCCGTGCCCTGCGAGCTGAACAGGAAGAGCGAAGCCCTTCCGTAGAGCTCGTTCCCGGAGAGAAGGGTTCCCCCGAATATTCTGGCAGTGAACCTGGTCGAGTCACCTGGGAACAGGACTTCGGTGTCGACCCCGATGGAGGGCTCCCAGGCTGTCATGTCGCCCAGAACTGCGCCGAAAGAAGCCCTTGCGGGGTACTTGTCCATCCCGCTGGAGTAAGCCGCGCCTATCCTTGCCCTCTTGATTGTCACCGTGAGTCCAGCCCTGTAAGCCAAAGCGCTTTCATCCCAGGTTTCCACTATCGTGTATGACGTGTCGATGGAGGTATCGTGGTAGTAATCCAGTGTTCCGCTTCCGAAAAGGTAGCCGACCGCTGCGCCGGCATAAAGACCATTCATGATACGAGTTCCGACGCCGGCCGAGGCGTCCCAGACGCTTCCGCTGTTGTTCTGCTGTTCGAAGACGATCACGGTGTCAGCACCCTCGATAATGGTGTCATAGTACTCGCCGGTGTAAGAGAAATCAGAACGCCTGACAACCCCAAAGCCTGCTCCAAGGCCATCGAGAAGAGGGAAAGCCGCTGTGAATCCCACCGAACCCAGAGCGATCGAAGAGATGTTGAACATGCCAAAGGGAGTTTCAACCGATTCCTTGCAGAGAACGGGACCGACCCCGGTCTGAACCCGCGCACTCCTGAGAAGGCCAAGCCCGGATGGGTTGAGCATCAGTGTCGAGCCCCCGACATCGAGCGAGGATACCCCGCCCGTCGAAGCTGTTACGGCATCAAATCCCACAAGGCTTGTTCCGATACCGAATGAAGCGGGGTAGCCGTAGCCGAACACAGCAAAGGGAAGAACGAGGACCAGAAGCAGAAAGACTTTGTTACTCATCACGGACTCCCTTTTTCATGGAAACAGCAATTCCCGCACGGCACCAGCATGCGGCAGACCCGTCATGTGAACTTCCGGGGCCCGCCCGGGAACCGAAACAGTACCCGGGCGGGCGTCGTTCCTCAGAAGTTGTTCTTCACGAAATCGTAACCGGCCCGAACAGCCCTTGCGTTCAGGTCAACGATATCCTGCTTTCTTCCCTTGAACACCTGGGGAAGCAGCGCCACGATGTCCCCGGGTTTGAACATTCCCGTAACAGCAGCGTATGCGCCGACACCCACCATGCTCTGAACCCTGGTGTCGCCCAGTTCGTCCGCAAGACCGGTGACAGGAACGGCAAAGACCCTGATGTCGGTTCGGGTGGGCTTCACATCGATCAGGGTGCTGTTGAAGACAAGTGAGCCACCGGGTTTGAGCGTTTTTTCAAACTTCTCCATGCTTGGGCGGTTCATGGCTATCACCATGTTCGGGTTCACTGCTTCGGCTCCGCCTATGGTCTCATCCTGGATGTTTACCGAGCAGTTTGCCGTGCCGCCCCGCATTTCAGGCCCGTAGCTCGGAAGCCAGGAAACGTTGTATCCGTACTCCATGGCCACCTGCGCAAGGATCTGGCCCGTCGACATTATGCCCTGTCCCCCGAAGCCGGCGACCCTGATCGCCATCTTCGAGTATTCGGGTGCGATCTCCCCCCTTTGAAAACTGACGGATGGTCCGCTGGCAAGCCCGAGTTTCTCGATGACCAGAGCCGGATCGACGATCGGTACAGGCCTGGTTATGACCCTGGCTTCGGCGCTGTTATCCCTCAGGACGCCAAGCGGGAAGATCGGGATCATGTGCTCCTCCAGCCACTTCATGGAATCCACCGGCTCCTGTTTCCATCCGCTCGGACAGGTGGAAAGAACCTCCACGAACTGGAATCCCTTGTGCTCCTTGGCGTTCTGCAACGCCTGGCGAACGGCGGCACGGGTCTTCCTGATGTTGGCGGGGTTGTGGAGCGACACCCGGGTGACGTAAACGGGCGCGTTGAGCTGGGCGATAATCTCTGCCATGCGGATGGGATAGCCATCGGTGCCGAGGTTTCTGCCGTAGGGTGTAGTGGTCGTCTTCTGACCCTCAAGGGTCGTAGGGGCCATCTGGCCACCTGTCATCCCGTAGATGGCGTTGTTCACGAAGAACACCGCCATGTTCTCTCCGCGGTTGGCAGCCTGCAGGATGTTGTTCCCGCCTATGGCCGCGAGATCGCCGTCCCCCTGATAGCTGATGACGACTTTTTCAGGATTAGCGCGGTTCACTGCTGTTGCAACGGCGGGAGCCCTTCCGTGGGCAACCTGGAAGTGGCCGCCATCGAAGTAGTAGTAGGCGAAAACGCTGCAGCCCACAGGGCTTATGAGTATGGTGTCATCCACTATCTCAAGGTCTTCCATGGCTTCGGCGATGAGCTTGTGAAGTATTCCGTGGCCACATCCCGGGCAATAGTGGGTTCTGTCCTTCTCGGCTCCGGGCTTGTGCTTGTAAACATCGAGGAACCCTTTGGGCTTTCTGAGCACTGTTTTCTTTTCCATGGCTACACCCCGTAAAGCTCGGAAATCCTGTCAAGGATCTCGAGAGCGGAAGGAACATTGCCGCCAAGGCGGTAGTAAAGGTCACTCTTGATGGAGCCCTGAAGGGCCAGGTTCACATCGTCCACCATCTGGCCTGTGGACAGCTCAACGGTGAGCACTTTTTCCACGCCGCGCGACGGCAGGGCTCCGATCTGCTTCTCGGGGAACGGGAAGAGCGTGATGGGTCTGAACAGACCGAGTTTGATGCCCCGTTCCCTGGCGGCGTCGACCGTGTTGCGAAGCACCCGGCTGACGCATCCGTACCCAATGACAGCGATCTTCGCGTCATCCATCCTGTATTCCTCGAACCTGACTTCAGCAGCCTTTGCGGATTCGTACTTGGCGAGGAGCGTCTTGTTCCATTCCTCTAGATCATCGTGGTCGAGGTAGATGGAATTGATGAGGTTCTTGTGCAGGGGCGTTCCGTAAACCGCCCACGAAGACCTGTCGGGGATCGAGTCTACGGGTTTGGGGATCTCAACGGCTTCCATCATCTGACCGATGACCCCGTCAGTGAGGACGAACACCGGATTCCTGTATTTGTCCGCCAGCTCGAACGCGAGCTTCGTGAGGTCGCACATCTCCTGACAGCTGTTGGGGGCAAGCACAAGGTTCCGGTAGTTGCCGTGACCGCCTCCCTTGACCACCTGGTTGTAGTCGCTCTGTTCGGGGCCGATGTTCCCGAGGCCTGGCCCACCCCTCATAATGTCGACGATGACGCACGGAAGCGCTGATCCGGCACAGTATGACAGACCCTCCATTTTCAGGCTGATACCGGGCCCCGAACTAGCGGTCATGGTCCTGCATCCGCTTCCCGCGGCTCCGTAGACCATGTTGATGGCCGCTATCTCGCTCTCGGCCTGCAGAAAGGTCCGGTTAAGTTTGGGCATTATGCTGGCGGCCGCTTCGGCTATCTCACTCGCGGGCGTAATGGGGTAACCGTAGTACGCTGTACAGCCTGCCATGACAGCACCGTAAACGGCCGCATGGTTGCCCTTCATGAGCATCTTTGCCATGTCAGGCCTCCTTCCGGGGCTGAAAATCCTTGAGGTATACTGTTACAGCGCCGGGTTCGGGACAGTTGTAGAAACAGTTCCCGCACCCTATGCAACCTTCCCCGACGTAGGTGCAATAATGGTACCCTTTGAAGTTGAGCTTCTCTGAGATCACCAGCACTTTCTTCGGACAGGCGGCGACGCACAGGCCACAACCCTTGCACTCGTCCGAATCGATCTCGGGACACGGATAGCTGGTCACTTCGTGGACCTCCCTTGCTGTGGGAATCGGCTGAAAGAAAACACATTGGAATATAGAATTGTATAAGATTACAGGGCGCCGCCGGGAAGTCAACTCAACCGGTATTTTTGTGGGCGGGGGTACTCGGCCGGGCCGCGCCCAGGTGGATTCTGTCAACGTAAAATCTTTCGCCAGTTCGGGCCTGCATCCGCATAGCCGTTCATCGAAAGGAGAAGTGGGTCGTGGGGCCATGCCGTAACAAGCACCGAGCGGTGACCAAGCCGCGCCAGGGCTTTCTCGAGATGAGGCAGGTTGCCCGGTTCCATGTCGACCACTTCCACAATGGCAACAGCTCCATCTCCTTGCACTCTCACTTCGCCCAGCCGTACTCCCCCGGCGGAGAGGAACACTCTGTCGTCAGACCTCTCGAGTGCCGGCAGCGACCGCTTCCTGAACTCTCTGAGCCTGCGTCCGGAAAGGGCACCAGTCGTCAAAAACACCGGAAGAAGAAGGGCAATGCTGAGAATGGCCTCCCCATGGCCGAATGAGGCCAGCACTGCCGACACTGCTCCGTGAAACAGGAAGGCTCCGCCGGCAAAAACCGATAGAAGCGATTCCTCGCGTTCAGAGATCATCCCGCGACCGATTGAGCCTGCAATCGCTGTCAGCGCCGGCCTGCCCCTCAGCCCCGACAGGAGGAGGAACGCTCCAAGAGCGAGTTCGGACAGGATGAAAGCACCCCCGGGAAACGATGTGAACAGTGCGATGAGCGTAATGGCTGAAAGCGCGAGGCCTTCAAGAAGAAGAACGGTTTTGGGGCGGCCGGAAAGAACCGAGACCAGGTATGCTAGCACACCTGCTGATGCACCCGCTGCCGCGGCGGCAATACCGGTGAAAAGCAGGTCACCCGCAAGAAAGAGAACAGCGAGAAGGGTCTCGGGCCAAAGCGCACGCATCACTCTTCCCCGGGATGCCCCAAAGCGGCAAGCCTGTCCTGTGTGTCCCGGACCATTCGTCTTGCGGTCATTTCACCCTTGGTCCTGCATTTCCCGGTGATCATCCTGCAAAGCATGACGAGGAATGACAGGGGATGACTGAAGAGCCTGGCCATATAGAAGTGCAGGTAGGTCACCCGTCGGAAAAGGTCAAGTCCCGCGTAATCAGGCCTCCAGACCGGAGAGAAGCACAACTCATCCATCTCGCCAAACCCCTGGAGCCCGGGCTCGGACATGGCCTGTGTTGCCGGGAATGGAGTCATTATGGGCATCACAACCTCCTCCACCCCGCACCGGGCAAGCTTCCTTATGTAGCGTCTCGTATCGCGGCGATCGGCGTCAGTCTCGCCCGGGGTTCCAGCCACAAAGAAGCAGCACGTGGAAACCCTCAGGGATGAGGCAATCGAGACAAGGCCGGGAACCCTGTCGATGTCGGCGGTCTTGTTCATCAGTTCCAGGACCCGTCGGGAACCGGACTCGGGAGAAAGGGAGAAGTAGCGCATGCCTGCCCTTGCCAGAAGCCGCAGAAGCTCCCCGTCAAGGGTTTCCATCTTCAAACCTGAGGGGAAACAGAAAGTGATGTCGTAATCCCCATCGATGAGGCCGTTGCAGATATCCTCCACCCTTCTCCGGCTCACCGCGAAGTTTTCGTCCTGGATGTGGAAGTCTCTGATCCCGTAAGTTTCAATGTGCCAGCGTATCTCCTCGAGAACCCTGCCAGCGCTTTTGGAAAGCCAGTGCCCGCCGCTCATTTCCGGAGCCTGGCAGAACGAGCACTTGTACGGACAGCCCCGGGAGGTCAAAATGTTCATGTAGCGCACGTTCCTCATTACTGGCCCGTGCCCGTATCCAAGCTTCCAGTAGTTTTCAAGGGGCAGAAGGTCCACAGCGGCGAAAGGCATGCTGTCAAGATCGACAGTGTACTTCGTCCTGCGGTCGACAATACCCCCTTTGAACGCCAGCCCTTCAAGCCCGTCGATCCCCTCGCCCCTCTCAATACGGGATAGAAGCGCCGGGAGCCGTCTCTCTCCCTCACCCATGATCACGTAGTCTGCTCCCGCAGCAATGAAATCGCCCGGCACGAATGTGGCATGGTACCCGCCCACAATCACGGGTCTGCGTGGTGCTGAAGCCTTGAGTTCCCTGATAATGGCGCAGGCCATGGAGTGTTCACCGGCGCAGTGCACGCTCACCCCGGCCACTGCGTCTGAGGGTGTGAGCCGGGCCGTCTCGGCGGGAGTCAGTCCCCTTGCCCTGTAGCGGTTGCGGAAGTTGTAGAACCGATGGGGATTCAGGCCATAGGCGTCAATGATCCTGACCGGAAAACCTGCGTCTCTGACCGCTGCTGCAAGATATGCCATACCCGACGGGATTCCAGGAATGCTCCCGTAAAAATCCGCCTTCAGGTGAACCACCGGCGGTCTGATCAGGGCAAGTTCGATCAATGAAGTTGAGGCTCCAAGGGCCTCTTCATGTACCTTGCGGTTGCGATCAGCGAAAACCCGTTGATGTACTTCTTCAGGTCGAGAAGGCTTCGCATGCGTCTGATCTTCTTCCATACCAGTCTTGGTCTCATGTAGAACCTTCGGTGACCTTCCTGGATGAGGAACCTTATCTGGTCTTCGGTCATGCCCTCGGGAACGAACGAGACGTTCTTGAAGTTGAACCTGTCCCGGGTGAACTTTGAAGGTTTTATCTTCCCTGCGAGCAGATCATTGTAGACCTCACTTCCGGGAAGAGGGGTAAGGTTTACGAAGACAGCGTAGTCAAGGTCGAGTGAGCAGGCAAAATCGATTGTGGCCAGCCCCTCTTCGAATGTTTCACCTGGAATGCCGAACATGAACGTGCCGTACGCTTCCATCCCCAAAGCGCTTGTGGCGCTCACAGCCATGCGGATCTGGTCGAGGGTCGTTCTCTTCTTAAGTGTGTCGAGGTTCTTCTGAACACCGCTTTCGATTCCGAACAGGATCCTCCAGCATCCGGCCTTCTTCATCCGTCTCAGCATGCCTTCGGTGACCCTGTCCACCCTGGCGTTCACTGCCCAGTCAACGTCCAGCCCTCGCTTCTCGATCTCATCGCAGAAGGCGTCAACCCTTTTCTCAGACAATGTGAATGTGTCATCCCAAAATGCGATATCACGAACACCCTGGTTTTCCACAAGCCACTGGATCTCATCGGCGATGTTCCCGGCGCTGCGCATCCTGGTGTGTCTGTCCGTGTGACAGAAGATGCACTCGTAAGGGCAGCCCCTCGCTCCGATGATGTTGGCGTGGGGAAGGCGGTTGTAAAATGTGGGGGATGGGAGATAGTCCGAGGCGGGAGCAAGATGGTGGGCAGGAAAGGGCAGGGTGTCGATGTCTTCCACCACGGGTCTTGGTGGGGTTCGGCGTACGCCGGCCCCCTTCCTGTAAATGATACCTTGAACACCTTCAATGGAAGTGCCCCTGGAAAGTGCCTGCACCAGCTCCCTGAACGTGTGTTCGCCTTCGCCGTATACCAGAAAGTCCAAACCGGCGCACTCTTCAAGGCACCGTTCCCCCCAGAGCGTGGGGTGGATCCCCCCGGCAACGAAAACCGTGTCGGGAAACTCACGTTTCAGCTCGTTCAGCATCCAGCGGGAATTCTCCCAGTCAACGCTTGTTATCGTTACACCCATTAACTCGGGCTTAAGCTCACGAAGTCTCGCCCTGGCCCTTTCAAAGCTGTGGAACAACCCTTCGAGGTACACCACATCATGGCCGTCGGCGATAACGAAAGGCGCAAGGTAAAGAAGGGAAGGCGACGGGACAACATTCACGAGCGGTTTTATCCTGAGCCAGCGAAACGGAGAAATGCGCTGGTTCATGAAATCGTGCTGGTCCTGCTCCCAGGTCGCGGGCATGGTCAAAAGTACAATCTTCATTCTCAGCCCTTTCCGGCGGAATCGGAATATAATACCGGCCTCAGAAAAACCCCGAAAGGGAAAGGATCCTCCGGTTGAGCATATCGGTGATCATACCTGCATGGAACGCCGGCCGCACCATATCGGAATGTCTGGAAGCCATTGCCGGGCAAACCGTTCCTCCCATTGAAACAATCGTGGTGGACGATTGCTCATCCGATGATACCCCTATTATCGCCAGTTCTCTTGGTGTAAAAGTACTGAGACTCTCCAAAAACGGAGGACCGGCCGCCGCGAGGAACCTGGGAGCAAAAACCGCTCTGGGTGACATCGTGCTCTTTCTCGACGCAGATGTGATCATCCCTGAAACCCTCATTGATTGCATGAGCCATCACTTCAACGACTCATCGGTTTCCGCCGTTCAGACCATCTACACACCAAAATGTCCGGGTGCCGGTCTTGTGACCCAGTACCAGAACTTCTACTACCATCACTCACTGGGAAGGCTGAAAAGCGGCAAAGTCGCGATTTTTGCCACCTGGTGCGCCGCGGTAAGGCTTCCCGTGTTCCTGGAACTGGGAGGGTTCAATGAATGCATCCCCGAACCCACGGTTGAAGACGAGGAGTTCGGGTACGCGGTGGCGGACTCGGGAGGGGTGATCTACCTCGACACATCCCTGCAGGTAACCCACCTGGCCCGCTACAGTCATGCCGCTTTTTCCACCAGGCGCCTTCGAATGGCTGTCGCCCAGGCAAAATCGGGGTGGCGGCAGGTAAAGCAAAGGCTTCTCGCCCGCTACATCAACGTACACGAAACGGGAACCCATCACAGCAGATGGGTCGTGCTCTCCATAATCCTCACATCGCTCGCCTGGTGCGCCCTGCTTTCGGCCCCCATTACCGGACGGGCCGGGCTGCTGCTTTTTCCCGGCTTGCTGATCCCAGCGCTTCTATGCCACACAGGCTTCTTCTCAGCCGCACTGAGGCACTTCCCCGGGCGGGTCATACCCGGATTCGCCTTCATGTGCGTTCTGGACATGACCATTCTCGGTCTTGGTTTGGCAAGGGGAACCATTGAGTTCATCTCCGGAAAGAGATACTGAACGAACCTCGCTACTAGATTATTGCACAGCAATCATTTCAAGCAACAAACTTAGTTAACTTAGTCCGTCCCCTATATCCTTTTCACGAGGAACTTGCAGATGGTATGCAAGACGCTGAGGCCGTAGGGGATGGGTTTGAGGCTGGAGTAGCCCTGGCCGTGCAGGGTGGGGATGGGCACCTCTATGATGGAAAGCTTGTGCCTGATGGCGCCCACCAACATCTCCGAATCGAAGTTGAAGGTGTCGGAGTAGCCGCGGTAGGGGATGCGATTGAGAGCCCTGAGGCTGTATGCCTTGTAGCCGCTGTGGTAGCTCGTCAACTTCGCACGGAAAACGAAATTCTCGAGACCGTTGAGTATCACCGTTCCCCAGTACCTGGCCTGGCTCATCCCGCCCTTCCTCATGTCCCCGTACATGGTCCGGCTTCCGCCAACCACATCGGTTCCATCCCTTAGTGGGGCTATCATCTTCAGAAGGAAGTCGGGGGGATACTGCCCGTCAGAGTGAAGCATGACCACGCCACTGGACCCGTGCTCAACTGCCCAGTCGAAAGCCGTCTTCTGGGCGGCGCCGTAGCCCCGGTTACAGTCGTGCCGGATGAGCTGGATCTTGGGTAACTCCGCGACAAGCCCGGTGACGATCTCCGCAGTGTTGTCTGTGGAGCCGTCATCGACAACCAGAAGGGTGTCTATCGAATCCCAGGCCTCGGGCGGGATGTTCCTGATAACACCCTCGATGAATCTGCCCGTATTGTATGCGGGCATGAAGCAGGTGAAGTTCATTTCCTCGCTCTTCTCATGTCAATGGAAACACGCGACGGCAAACACTACGAAAAGCCCGGAAGCAGCGCAACACACCGGGGAGGTAAGAAATCGGAACAGAAGACGTGACAGGGGAGTTCCTTGAGCAGAGGCTCGGGGGACGCATCCTTGACGTGGCCACGGGAAACGGAAGCTTCATAGGCTTCCTGCTCCATTACGGTGCCCCGGGAAGCACTGTGACCGCGGTGGACACATCACCGAAAGCTCTTCACGCCGTGGCCGGCGCCTTCAGGGAAAACCATGTTTTCCCCGTCCAGGCCTCGGGCGACAAACTCTGCTTCGCTGACGGAGCCTTCGACTCAGTAGCCGTCGCCAACTCTCTCCACCACTTCCAGGACCCCGGAAGCATTCTCCGGGAGATGATCAGGGTCCTCAGACCCGGAGGGCTCTTCATACTGAGAGAGATGTTCCGCGACGGCGATCAGACCGAACCCCAGAAAACCCACATCATGCTGCATCACTGGTGGGGCGACGTTGACAGACTTTCCGGGGTGGTTCACAACAGCACGCTTGCCAGAAGCGAACTGGAGGCAATCCCGCTGGAACTCGGGCTGACACGGGTGCTTTCAACAGTTCAGGCCGACATGGATGCGGACCCCTTCAATCCGGAGAACGCCTCCTATCTCGAAAAGGCGATCCAGAGCTGCATGAGCAGGGCCGAGGGACACCCGGATCTCATCGCACGCGGCGAATTGCTTCGTGAGAGGCTGAAAAGGGTTGGATATGCCGGGGCTTCGGCGGTGCTTGCAGTCGGGGTGAAAGCTCACGAGCCTTTCCGGCAGAAACCATAACCCCGAGCCTCGACAGCAAGGCGGCCACTCCATAAGTTGACGCATCCATAAGGCAAGGCGCCGGCAGTGTACTGAGTTGACTCATGCACCCGATGGGTTTATCCTTTTGTTTCGATGCACAGAAGCCAAGGAAGGAAGGTTACTGCCGTGTTTAAAAGTCATGGTTCCATCACTCTTCTCGCCCTGATCGTCGCAACCGTTTCATTCCCGGGAGTGTCAGCAGGATTCGGCCTGCCTGACATCGGGGATATCCCTGATGTAGAGCTGCCGAATGAGGTAACCCATGTCATCCTTCTCCCTTCCCAGGTTCACACCGGATTCAGCTCCCTTGACGGATCAAACCCCTTCGAACTCGATTCCTTGACATATCTTCACACCGACATGCACGAGTACGACGATTTCTTCTTTCAGGCCAGCCGCATGCGAGGCACCATCCAGCTCGCTCACCAGACCGTGGAGATGATTCAGACCATCACCGACACCGAAATGCTTGCCAAAGCTCTTTCCGATGAGGAATTCCTGAACAGCATCGAGGAAACCCCTCAGTACGAGACCTACATGACGCTCAAGGTCTTCATACCCGCCACTGTTGACGGTCTCACTGACCTTCCCGAGGCGATCACCGGGCTTTCGGCAACGGCTGCCGACCTTGCCGTTTCAGCCCCGGGAGACTTCGCGGGAGTGAACGCGGTGCACCTGCCGCACATACTGACAGAGCTGACAGGCACGGCGGGCTTCCTCTCAGGTTTGCCCAACGAGGCGGCGTCTTTGCTGTCGGAACTTCACGCTGCCGCACCATCGCTGGAGATCTGAGAAACGGCCTGAACCTCGAGAGGTTGCTCTCCCGCAACCGTCAGGGCCATTGCGGAGGCCATGTTCGAAAGGCTTGCTCTTCTGCTATAAGTGACCGGAGATCGTGCGGGGCCATTTCTGTATGATTACGGAAGAACACCCGCCCGCCGGTTTCCGACGTTTTCCGGCGCCCAGGGTGGGCGCAGATCACGTTCGGGCACGAGGGCTGCCGCCCTTTCGGGGGTCCAGGGTTCGATGAGGCCCCGGTCGCCCTCCATGTAAAACAGATACGGGTTTCTTCCGGGAAAGACAGCCTCCATTGCGGCCATGTCCTCCCCGGGCGTCTGGTGAGCACAGAAAACGATGTCGCCATCAAGGAAGGGGTCGGTCGCGAGAAGCCCGCTCATGATGTTGGGGTAACCGTGCTCGCCCGCCTCCATGAACACCACCGCGGGAGGTGTTGCGTTCGCCGCAGCCAGCCGCGAGGGGATCCCGTCGATGGTCTGCCACGGCCCGCTTCGAATGGCTATCCCGTCGGGAATGTAAACCATGAATGTGTTCAGGACGAAGAGGGCGGCGATGAAGAGCACCGCCGTGTTGCCCCACCGACGCACGGCCTCCCTCATGCCCAGGGCGCAAAGGAGCGCGAAGGCGGGGAGCGTTGTGTAGTAGTGCCGCGGACCGTAGTCGATGGCCGCGGCGTAGTGGATGAACATGAACGGGACAACTGCAATGATGGGCAGAAAGAGCGCCTTCCACTTCCTCCTCTCCGCCCTGTTCAGAAGCACGAGAAGCGGCGGAACCAGGGAGAGGAACGGCCAGCCCAGAAGGATGGTGCTCCCCGCCCCCGCCTGTTTCACGATGTTCAGAAGCCCCCTGAGCGGAGTGTGTGCGTGATCGCCGTACTCGGGGAACCATGCCCTGTCGGGCCCGAACCCCAAAAGACTTCCGCCGCGGGCCAGGTTGTACGCCGGCGACATGGGGTCGCCGGTGTAAAGGGCGTTGGACCAGAGAAAGAACGCCACGGGAGCCAAAGCGCCCAATGAAATGAAGAGCAGCGCCTTCAGGGCTCCGGCCTTCAGCCGTGCAAAAAGGACAAGCCCGATGGAAAGCGCCCAGGGAAGAAGGGTGTAGGGCTTGGCGCAAAGGGCCAGCCCCAGAAGGAAACCGGCCACTCCGTAACTTGACTTGCCATCGTTCTGGACGGCCCTGACAAGGAAAAACAGCGCCCATGTCACGAAAAGCAGCTCGGAGTTGTGCGCCATGTGGGTCGAGGCCATGAACAGAAAAAATGGCGATGCCGCCATGACGAGCGCTCCGAGCCTGGCCGTCGCCCGCCCCGCTAGCATTCGGAAGAGAAGGTATGCCCCGGCCAGGGAAAGCGCGCCCTGAAGAGGTCCCATGAGCGCGTTAAGCCCAACGCGGGTGAATGGGACCATGAGAAGGGCGTGGATCGGGGTGTACATCACGAACCAGCGCCCCCTGTCAAAGATGAAGTGCCTGAACGGAAAGAGGTCTCTGGGATTGGATACCGCGGGTTCCGGCGCCCACGCCATGCCCCGGGCGTACACTCGGCTCTGGATCAGATAGGCTGCCTCGTCTCCCCCCTTGGGAATGCCCTCGAGAGGACCGTACGCCATCCATGCCGTCACCCCTGCCAGAAACAGGGGCAGAAGCAGGGTGAAGCGAACCTCTCCCCCCCCCGCCGAGGATGCTTCTGATCGCCCTGGACGGAGCGCTCCAGTCCCTGAAGGCGAGGGCAAAGAGGAATGCGGCGGGAACAAGCAGGACGAGTTGAACCGCCTTGTCAGCCGGGCCCTGAAGACGGCCACCCCCCAGGGCGTACAGCGCGAAGGCTGCCAGTAGGATCACGCTTACGGCCAGACAAACCGGCTTCATGTCAGTACCGCCTTCCCCTGATGGCGGAGAACACCGCCGAGAGCGCCGCAGGAGCTATGAGAAGAAGATCGGGAAAGACAAGGAGGCAAGCCCGAAAACCCCTGAACCCTCCCTCCCTTGTCATGTGAAAACACAGGGGAAGCTGAAGCCCCATGCTGATCACCAGACCCGGGAAAAAACAGTTGGCCGCCCAGTCAAGACCCGCCGCCCAGAGTATCCCGCAGAAGACCGCGACCCACGAGAACAAGGCACCGCCCAGAACTGGGAACATCTCGGAAAAACCCGCTACGCTGATCGAGGGAGCGCCCCTTTCGGGATTGCGCCGCAGGATGTAAAGAGCCTTGGCCCGCATCATGTTCCATTCGTAACGAAAGAACTCCCTCATGGAGTACTGCCTGAGATGATAGACCCTGATCGCGGGTGCGATGAGTATCCTGCCCCCGCGGGCCCACAGCCTCTCCGAGAAGTCGGCGTCTTCGATGGTTGCACCCGTGATGTTCTCGTCGAACCCGCCGAGCTCCCTGAACACCCGGGTCCGCACGGCGAAGAAAAAGGTGCCGCACCCCTTGATGTAAGGGCCACGGATCCTTCTTGTGAACGTGTGGTGGTAGTAGTAGTTCTTGTAGAAGGTGGCAGCGCCCTTCCCCGGAGCTTCGGGACCGTACACGGCCTGAACGGCGTCGGCCTTTTCCATTGCCTCCTCCAGACGGGTTCTCCAGCCCGGTTCGGGCACCGCGTCGGAATCGAGGAACAGGATCCAGTCCGTAAGGGCAGCCATGCCCCCGGTGTTCCTGGTTCCCGCGGCGCCGGGCTTCCCGATGGACACGCTTGTGGGCACTCCGAGGCGCTCGAGCACGCTCCTGGAATCGTCGGACGACCTGTCATCCACCGCCAACAGCCTGTCGTCCGGTCTGAGCTCGCTTTGCACCGAAGGGATCACAAGATCAAGGGTCCCCGAGCTGTTGTGTACCGGGATGACAACAGTGAGGGTCAGGGATGGACCTTCCTTTTCCCGCGGGCAAGACCCAGTTGCTCGCCGAGCATCATGAGCAGGCTCTTCGCGCCGTGCCACACCGCCCTGAGCTGGAAGGAACTGGTGATGTTGCAGAGGCGGTAGAAGAGGAACGATGGCCTGAAGAAGTAGCGGATGTAGGCAAGTCTGCGCAAATCCATGATCTGGTCGCCGTTCATGGTGAACGGGACAAAACAGGGCCTGTCGAGGAGCATCCCCTGATCGTTGAGCTTCTCGCTCATGGTGCCGTACTTCCCCTTCTGGATGCCCTTGAACATCGGAGTGCCCGGGAACGGCGTTATGGGGAAGAACTCGACGGTGAAGCTTCCCAGGTCTTTGGCGAACCTGATGGTTTCAAGCCCTTCCTCGAAGGTCTCGCCTGGGATGCCGAAGATGTATGTCGTATGGGTCTTTATGCCCACGCTGTGGGCGAGCCTGACAGCGAACCTGATTCGTTCGAGCGTCTCATGCTTTCTCAGTGTGTCGAGGTTCTTCTGAACACCGCTCTCGACCCCGAAGTTGATGCACCAGCAGCCGGCGGCCTTCATGGCCCTGAGTATCCTCTTGTCTACGGCGTCAGCCCTGCAAGAGCACCACCAGCGGACGTTCACGCCCCTTCTTATCATCTCGTCGCAGAACTCGTAGGTATGCCTGTGGCTGTAGGTGAAGTGTTCGTCCCAGAATTTTATCTCACGGGCGCCGTAGCGTTTGATGTAGTGCTCTATCTCGTCCACCACGAGGGAGGGGGTCCTGAGACGTATGTGCCTGCCGTACATCTTGTAGCAGTAAAGGCAGGTGCCGTTGCAGCCCCTGCTGGCGAGTATCTGCATCACCGGCACCGTGCTCACCTGCTCGAAACTGGGGAAGTACCGCTCCATCTCGCAGAGGTCAACGGCGGGGAAGGCCAGTTCATCAAGGTCGGAAACCAGCGGCCGCTCGCCGGTGAAGACCGCGGCCCCGGAAGCGTCGCGGATGAAGAGTCCCCTGACCCCGGCAAGGCTTCCGCCTTTATCAACGGTATCGATCATCTCGCCGCTTGTCAGTTCCCCTTCTCCCGCGACCACCGCGTCGAGTTCGGGGCACTCCGACAGCATGTGTTCGGGCATGGCCGTGGCACCGTGCCCGCCGATGAAGGTGAAGAGACCCGGATTGTCGGCCCTGGCCCCCTTTATGAAGGGTTCGGCCTTGTGCCAGAGGATGCTTATGACGTAAACGCCGAGGGCCTGGGCTCCGAAGGCCGCGACCCTTTTGCGCATCTCTTCATTGGAGTGGAAAAACCCCTCGAGATAGATGACCTGATGGCCGCGCCGGCGAAGCTCGCCCGCAATGTACTGCATGCCCGGGGTTGGCCAGCAGCCGGCGATCCCGCGGGTGTCCTTCGCTCTTATGTCATCGGGTCCCCAGGGGGGGACGACCAGTGCGACTTTCAAGGTTTCCCCTTTCGGTACGGTGGCCTAATATGCCGTATCTCAGGGAAGTCCTGCAACGGGACCGGATTCCGAAAGCCACCTCTCGGCCTCTTCCCTGGACTGGAAGACACCGGTGTTCTCACTGCATGTTCCGCCAAGGATGAGGCCGTACATTCTGGCAAGGCCAAACGCAAGTTCATTCAGAGCAACAATCGCCCTGCGGGAGCAGGGGGCAAAGGGGTTGTTCTGCGCGATAACATACAGAGTGGACGTTTCCACACTGCTTCCGGGTAGAACGCCGGTCAGGTCAACGATCTGCCTGAAAGAGGGATCAAAGCCGTCGTCTTCCGAAAGCGTTCGGTTGTGAAGGAGGAAGTCGGCGTCGGAGATGACGCCAAAGGCGTTTGTTTCAACAAGCTTTCTTTCGGGATGAAT